>OBXJ01000045.1_pt1 | contig 158068 bp, 148 predicted proteins | sample 1495401 | NCBI WGS metagenome assembly OBXJ01 (sample SAMEA2580149, study PRJEB22360) | human gut metagenome | biome: human gut; feature: human-associated habitat; material: faeces | place: Denmark | collected 2008/2010 | reverse complement strand
CCTTTGTTGTCCACCGTCGCGCTGTCGCCGGTGATATCAATACCGTGACCGCCGCCGCTCACATCCAGCTCGCCGTCCTGGTTCACCACCGCGTTGTTACCCGCGATTTCAGTTCCGGTCGAACCCTGACCGTCTACGGTGGTATTGCCGCTGTTGTTGGCCGTCGCATCATCACCCGTAATGCGGGTTCCGGTGCCGCCATCAAGGATCGTGCTGTCACCGTCGTTGTTGACGATGGCTTTGTCACCGTTTATCTCGGTGCCCGTGGAATCCTTGCCGTCAACGGTGGTGCTGCCGTTATTGTTCACGGTGGCTTCGTCGCCGTTAACCTGCGTGCCGGTGCCGCCGTTACTGATGGCACTGTCACCGTCGTTGTTCACGACCGCCTTGTCGCCGTCGATCTGAATGCCAATCGAATCCGGATCGGTGACAGTCATTCCACCTTTGTTGTCCACCGTCGCGCTGTCGCCGGTGATATCAATACCGTGACCGCCGCCGCTCACATCCAGCTCGCCGTCCTGGTTCACCACCGCGTTGTTACCCGCGATTTCAGTTCCGGTCGAACCCTGACCGTCTACGGTGGTATTGCCGCTGTTGTTGGCCGTCGCATCATCACCCGTAATGCGGGTTCCGGTGCCGCCATCAAGGATCGTGCTGTCACCGTCGTTGTTGACGATGGCTTTGTCACCGTTTATCTCGGTGCCCGTGGAATCCTTGCCGTCAACGGTGGTGCTGCCGTTATTGTTCACGGTGGCTTCGTCGCCGTTAACCTGCGTGCCGGTGCCGCCGTTGCTGATGGCGTTGTCACCGTCGTTATTGACAACCGCTTTGTCGCCGTCGATCTGAATACCGATGGAGTCAGGATCGGTGACAGTCATGCCGCCTTTGTTGTCCACCGTCGCGCTGTCGCCGGTGATATCAATACCGTGACCGCCGCCGCTCACATCCAGCTCGCCGTCCTGGTTCACCACCGCGTTGTTACCCGCGATTTCAGTTCCGGTCGAACCCTGACCGTCTACGGTGGTATTGCCGCTGTTGTTGGCCGTCGCATCATCACCCGTAATGCGGGTTCCGGTGCCGCCATCAAGGATCGTGCTGTCACCGTCGTTGTTGACGATGGCTTTGTCACCGTTTATCTCGGTGCCCGTGGAATCCTTGCCGTCAACGGTGGTTTTACCGTTATTGTTCACGGTGGCTTCATCACCGTTAACCTGCGTGCCGGTGCCGCCGTTACTGATGGCACTGTCACCGTCGTTGTTCACGACCGCCTTGTCGCCGTCGATCTGAATGCCAATCGAATCCGGATCGGTGACAGTCATTCCACCTTTGTTGTCCACCGTCGCGCTGTCGCCGGTGATATCAATACCGTGACCGCCGCCGCTCACATCCAGCTCGCCGTCCTGGTTCACCACCGCGTTGTTACCCGCGATTTCAGTTCCGGTCGAACCCTGACCGTCTACGGTGGTATTGCCGTTATTGTTTACGGTGGCTTCATCACCGTTAATCTGCGTGCCGGTGCCGCCGTTGCTGATGGCACTGCCACCGTCGTTATTGACAACCGCTTTGTCGCCGTCGATCTGAATACCGATGGAGTCAGGATCGGTGACAGTCATGCCGCCTTTGTTGTCCACCGTCGCGCTGTCGCCGGTGATATCAATACCGTGACCGCCGCCGCTCACATCCAGCTCGCCGTCCTGGTTCACCACCGCGTTGTTACCCGCGATTTCAGTTCCGGTCGAACCCTGACCGTCTACGGTGGTATTGCCGCTGTTGTTGGCCGTCGCATCATCACCCGTAATGCGGGTTCCGGTGCCGCCATCAAGGATCGTGCTGTCACCGTCGTTGTTGACGATGGCTTTGTCACCGTTTATCTCGGTGCCCGTGGAATCCTTGCCGTCAACGGTGGTGCTGCCGTTATTGTTCACGGTGGCTTCGTCGCCGTTAACCTGCGTGCCGGTGCCGCCGTTGCTGATGGCGTTGTCACCGTCGTTATTGACAACCGCTTTGTCGCCGTCGATCTGAATACCGATGGAGTCAGGATCGGTGACAGTCATGCCGCCTTTGTTGTCCACCGTCGCGCTGTCGCCGGTGATATCAATACCGTGACCGCCGCCGCTCACATCCAGCTCGCCGTCCTGGTTCACCACCGCGTTGTTACCCGCGATTTCAGTTCCGGTCGAACCCTGACCGTCTACGGTGGTATTGCCGCTGTTGTTGGCCGTCGCATCATCACCCGTAATGCGGGTTCCGGTGCCGCCATCAAGGATCGTGCTGTCACCGTCGTTGTTGACGATGGCTTTGTCACCGTTTATCTCGGTGCCCGTGGAATCCTTGCCGTCAACGGTGGTGCTGCCGTTATTGTTCACGGTGGCTTCGTCGCCGTTAACCTGCGTGCCGGTGCCACCGTTGCTGATGGCACTGTCACCGTCCTTATTGACAACCGCCTTGTCGCCGTCGATCTGAATACCGATGGAATCCGGATCGGTGACAGTCATGCCGCCTTTGTTGTCCACAGTTGCGCTGTCGCCGGTGATATCAATCCCGTGACCGCCGCCGCTCACATCCAGCTCGCCGTCCTGATTCACCACCGCGTTGTTACCCGCGATTTCAGTTCCGGTGGCGCCTTTGCCGTCGACGATGGTTTTTCCAGTGTTGTTTACTGTGGTATTGTCGCCCGTAATAACGAGCTCACCGTTGTGATTATATTGCCACTTCGTTGCACCATCTGCGCTCATCCCTTCAAGGGCAACCGTGTTATTCGTTTCATCAATCTGCCAAAGATTAATAGTCGCCTTACGCCCATTGCTATCTTGCAGAGAAATAGTCCCATCAGCATTCTCGGTATAACTGAAAACTGAATCGCGAATAGTTAACGTTTTTTCTGTTTTATCGAGGATAACGTCATTATTAAACGCAATCGGTTTGGGAGGCGTCGGGGTATCATCCGGACCATCGTCTGGTATTATCTCATCTCCGCCAGGAGTTGGAGGAACTGGAGTGTCGTCTGAATCATCATCAGGTGGAGTTGGTGGAAGTGGAGAATTATTGCGATGATGATCATCATCGTCGTTTAGTTCCACTATGGCTAAGGTTGTGATTAACGCAGTAGCAGCACCTGTGACAAGCCATGGCATCAGGTTCTGTTCGACTACAGAGGAGCATTCAGAGGGTAAGCGTTTAAGCTCTTCTGGACTGAGTTTTCCAGGATCTGCTGGACAAGTCACATTGGTATTTTTCTTTTCACCTGTGGTGGTTTCTATTTCTGTAATATCTGCCGCCCAACCCTGACCACTCAGAGCTAATGCAATACAGGCCGACAATAGAGTTTTCCTTTGCATAATAAATCCTTCTGGCGAATATAAAGAAGGTCGGATACCCTGACCCGACCAATTGATTATTTAAAACATAGAGGACGTCCAATATTGCCAGTAGATTGTTACCTAATCAAACATATTCTCTGACAATCTGGATTTATAATACAGAGAAATAAATAAACCCGCGAAACATACAAATTATGTATATTATATAAATTATAAATTCAAATGCGTCACATAGATATTTATTTAATGAAAAAAGGGTATAAAATCAATACTCGAATAAATAAATTAGAGCGGAAACATAACTCATCCTTATAATTAAAAGAGAAAAATGTTTCCGGAAAATAGATTAATCGTCTTCTCCTGTAGCGTTATCCCGATATTGCGGTTTTGCTATTAAAATTTTCGCACCCATTTACCGTTTATCCCTTGTACATATTCCCCGGGTTTGGCCCGTTCTACAAGCTTTTGCCCGGCGAGTTTCGCGATATCATCCACCGACACATTATTCTGCTTTGCCAGTTGTTGATAGCTCGCTTTACGTTCGGCATTGATGTCGGTTACTAATTTCTCAGTTTCAGCATCTGTTTTCAGCGCAACCAGATAACCATAAAATGTTTCGCCTACCCGCCCCTGAGTTCTGGCTTCATCCAGAGTCAATGCCATTACATTGCTGCTTACCAAGCCAACAAGAAATGCACAAAGAAGTAATGTTCTTTTCATCATCACCTCAAAAAAGATCGCTACGGGTCTCAAGCAGCTCTTCGACATCTTTGTCTGCCTTGATGATGATCTCATGCTCAATTTTAACGTTCATATTGATAGTGATCGGTTCCTTAGGTGCAGCGACTTCAATGCGAGGCGTACAGCCAACCAGCATAAAAGATGACGTCAACGCAGCCAGTAAAATTTTCATTGTTTATCCTCACACTCTTTTCCTTGCGGACAGTCATTTCCCGGCAGACGCGCGTTCTGCTCCAGCCATGCCTGGAGATTATCGCCAAAGCGTAAACTGCGCCACAGCGTAAAAATATTCTCTTCATGATGGTAATTAAGATTTACCGTACCGCTTTTACCATCAACGCGACTGGTACCTGTAATATTGGCCTGCATGGTTAATAAACCGAGATTATCTAAATTAATTTTTGTCGATGAACGGCTAATTTCCATATAGCGCAACCAGTTAATTGCTGAACCCGCGGTCATATTGTCTTTCACCACCGCATCTGCGGTGTCTTTATCCAGCCGCAAGGTCATCGGCCCGCTATTTGCCAGCCAGCCGTCTTTCACTATCCATTTTTCGTTGTTTAGCCATAACGGCAATGCACCACTAAATGCCCCGGACATGGCGAATTGTTTCGGATTGACGGCGCTAACCAGTTCGCTGGAGGAAAGATTATTCAGCCGCAACAGCGCCGGGTCATGTTGCGGCATACGTAATTGTTTCATCAGCACGTTACCGCCTAACACATCGACGCTAACATCAGTCAACAGCAATGGTTCTTCTTCAGTCCACGGATAACGACCTTGCAAATCAGCCGTAATATTTTTCGCTGTCACCAGATTAATCACTTCGGCAATTCGCAACGTAACGGGACCGCGAGTCCCCAGATGCCAGGCTCCATCGGCAAAACGGAAAGGCAGGACAAAATCGACACCGTTAACCTGATTATCTGGCATCCAGGCACTACCGCCTTTCAATACGCCGTGCCCCCCCGCGCGGAATCCTTGTTCAGGCGCAGCTGAAAATGCAACCTGAGCATACAGTTCACCATCGCGTAAGTTCATCTTCCAGTCGGGTGGCACCAGCGGCTGGAATACAGTCAGTGATTGTTTAGGCCACCAGGCGTTACCGCGCAGACGAATACCGTCCCAGCGACCATTTACCCGAACCGGGCCAATCTCACCAGCATGTAAATCGCCTTTAAAGAGGAAATACGTCGGATCACGCCCATCGACACTAAATTTTAAGGTTGATGGCGGTAACACACTGCCGCCAGTGAACAGCGTTTGCCCGGCGTCCAGTGACAGAGCGCCGCTGAAGGAGGGATGCTGTGCGTCACGTCCCCAGACGACGGGCTTGTCGAGAATTAATCGCGGCTTTTCTACCGTCATCGTACCGTATTGTAACTGGTCGAAACCGGTGGAGAGATCGGTCAGCGTAATCGTGCTGTCATGCCACTCACCTTTTCCTGCGACATCCCAGGTGGCATTCATCGGTGTAAAACTCCCTTTTCCCCAGTAGCGCCACTGCCAGCGGCCAGCGTCAGGGAGAAAATCATTCGCCAGCCCATCCATATGCAGCACGAAATCGCCCAGTTCATTTTCATGCGCCTGCAAAATGGCCTGCAAACGTCCGTCAACACCACGTTGGGTGACTTTTACACCCGCTAAAGGCCAGCGGATTTCATCGATGTCCAGCGAATCAATGACTCTTCCCTTTGAACGAAGTAACGCGCCAGGCTCAAAGGTCAGCGTTGGGTCAGACAGACTTCCACTTAGCTGCGCAGGTAAACGGGCATATAAAATGAGGTCCGCCTGTTTCGCTTCACCGGTCAGCTGCAGAGGCAGCTGGCTGTTATCCATGCTTAATTTTCCTGGGCCAAAATTTAACACCGCGTTGCCTTTACCCGCTTGCCCCTGGGTCAGCACACTCAGTCGCCCGCTGACCAGAGCGTTCTCGAGCCCTGCCTGCCAGTTGTCGACTTTAACACCCAGTCGGCCACTTAAAGGAAAACCTGCATACGGCCAGCTCCAGCGACCATCGCTTACGGTCAATTGTTGACGAGTAATTTGCCACGGCAAATCGAGCAACGGATCGCCGTTATCCCGTGCCAGCACAATCAATTGCCCGCTATTTTCCTGCCAGTCCAGCTCGGCATCCACCAGTGAAGGCTCCTGCGGTAAGTTTAACGTCGCAGTAGCATGACCACTTACCGGAAGTCCATCCGGCACGAGCGGCATAGTAAATTCCCCCACCAGTTTTACCGGCGGCTGATTTTCAAACGCGGCGACATCCAGTTCGCTGACTGTAAGTTGTTGCCCTTTCAGCTGGCCTTGAAATTTAACTTTTTCGCCCTGATAACACAGTTGCTGGATATCGGAGGTTAATGCGAGAGAGAGTTTTCCCTGCCATTCCTGCCAGGGAGAAAAAATCAGTTTATCGATATTGATCCAGGTGTTAGGCAGCATGGACTGCCACTGCGCGAGGGTTTTTGGAGCGGCTGGCGATTGCTCCGTCTGCGGCAATTTCGCCAGACAAGCAGAATCAAGTTCTACCGTGCCGACGCTCAATAACCAGCGACTGGGATGTGAAAGGCTGGCGTTGGTGATATGCGCAAGCTGACAATCTCCCACCAGATAACGGAGATCGGGGATGATTAAACCTTTACGCGTAATGCGTGGGCTTTCATCTAATGCAATACGTGTCCCGAGCGGTAGCCAGATGCCCGCCAGCGTGGGAACCCACAGCCCGAGCGTCATCAGCAGCGTTAACGGCACAAGAATAATCAGTAATAACAGCGCGAGAACGGCTTTATATTTACCCAGCATGGGTAGTTAATATCCTGATTTAGCGAAAAATTAAGCATTCAATACGGGTATTGTGGCATGTTTAACCGTTCAGTTGAAGGTTGCGCCTACACTAAGCATAGTTGTTGATGAATTTTTCAATATCGCCATATCTTTCAATTATATTTGAAATTTTGTAAAATATTTTTAGTAGCTTAAATGTGATTCAACATCACTGGAGAAAGTCTTATGAAACTCGCCGTTTATAGCACAAAACAGTACGACAAGAAGTACCTGCAACAGGTGAACGAGTCCTTTGGCTTTGAGCTGGAATTTTTTGACTTTCTGCTGACGGAAAAAACCGCTAAAACTGCCAATGGCTGCGAAGCGGTATGTATTTTCGTAAACGATGACGGCAGCCGCCCGGTGCTGGAAGAGCTGAAAAAGCACGGCGTTAAATATATCGCCTTGCGCTGTGCCGGTTTCAATAACGTCGACCTTGACGCGGCAAAAGAACTGGGGCTCAAAGTAGTCCGTGTTCCAGCCTATGATCCAGAGGCCGTTGCTGAACACGCCATCGGTATGATGATGACGCTGAACCGCCGTATTCACCGCGCGTATCAGCGTACCCGTGACGCTAACTTCTCTCTGGAAGGTCTGACCGGCTTTACTATGTATGGCAAAACGGCAGGCGTTATCGGTACCGGTAAAATCGGTGTGGCGATGCTGCGCATTCTGAAAGGTTTTGGTATGCGTCTGCTGGCGTTCGATCCGTATCCAAGTGCGGCGGCGCTGGAACTCGGTGTGGAGTATGTCGATCTGCCAACCCTGTTCTCTGAATCAGACGTTATCTCTCTGCACTGCCCGCTGACACCGGAAAACTACCATCTGTTGAACGAAGCCGCCTTCGATCAGATGAAAAATGGCGTGATGATCGTCAATACCAGTCGCGGTGCATTGATTGATTCTCAGGCGGCAATTGAAGCGCTGAAAAATCAGAAAATTGGTTCGTTGGGTATGGACGTGTATGAGAACGAACGCGATCTGTTCTTTGAAGATAAATCCAACGACGTGATCCAGGATGACGTATTCCGTCGCTTGTCTGCCTGCCACAACGTGCTGTTTACCGGGCACCAGGCATTCCTGACAGCAGAAGCTCTGACCAGTATTTCTCAGACTACGCTGCAAAACTTAAGCAATCTGGAAAAAGGCGAAACCTGCCCGAACGAACTGGTTTAATCTTGCCGCTCCCCTGCATTCCAGGGGAGCTTATTCAGATAATCCCCAAAGACCTTTCATCCTCTATTCTTAAAATAGTCCTGAATCAGAAACAGTAATTGAGAACCACAATGAAGAAAGTAGCCGCGCTTGTTGCGCTAAGCCTGCTGATGGCGGGATGTGTAAGTAGTGACAAAATTGCTGTAACGCCAGAACAGCTACAGCATCATCGCTTTGTGCTGGAAAGCGTAAACGGTAAGCCCGTGACCAGCGATAAAAATCCGCCAGAAATCAGCTTTGGTGAAAAGATGATGATTTCCGGCAGCATGTGTAACCGCTTTAGCGGTGAAGGCAAACTGTCTAATGGTGAACTGACCGCCAAAGGGCTGGCAATGACCCGTATGATGTGCGTTAACCCGCAGCTTAATGAACTCGATAACACCATTAGCGAAATGCTGAAAGAAGGTGCACAAGTGGATCTGACCGCGAACCAGTTAACGCTGGCGACCGCGAAACAGACATTAACTTATAAGCTGGCGGATTTAATGAATTAATAGCTGCCACAGCTCCCGGCGGCAAGTGACTGTTCGCTACAGCGTTTGCCGTTGGGTAATGCACACATCCCAATCGCCGTACCATCCAGTTGGCGGGCAACAGAAAGCGAACCGCCGATCATTGCACAATTTGCTTCTCCACTACTGGACATCGACGCTTTTAAACCTGGCGCTACGTGCGCCGCAGTCGCCTGCTGAACAGGTTCACTACTACACGCCGACAACAATAAAGCGGCACACCCTACCCAAAACGCTGCTCGCATCTTTTCTTCCTCTGATCTTCAAGCCAAACGACACCGCCATAAATAATAGGCAGCACAGAGGGCGGCGTCGAGAGCTGTCCTGCGCGTTGCCCCGCATTTTTACTTTTTTATGGCTATTTTTTTGCCCTCTGTTTGATCAAAACATTCATTACGCTGATGTGGGGGACACAAAAGCGAAAATGCAGAAGAAAGCCATTTGCTAAAATTGAACGATTACTACTGGGCGCGCAGCAATTTCGTGCGCCCCTCATTTGCGCAATGTAAGGGTGTCATATGATTACTATTGACGGTAATGGCGCGGTTGCTTCGGTGGCGTTTCGCACCAGTGAAGTTATCGCCATCTACCCTATTACCCCCAGTTCCACGATGGCAGAACAGGCTGATGCATGGGCCGGAAACGGCTTGAAAAACGTTTGGGGAGACACACCACGCGTGGTTGAAATGCAGTCGGAAGCGGGTGCTATCGCTACCGTGCATGGTGCTTTGCAAACTGGTGCCCTCTCAACATCGTTTACGTCATCGCAGGGTTTGCTGCTGATGATCCCAACGCTGTACAAACTGGCAGGCGAACTGACGCCGTTTGTCCTGCATGTTGCGGCACGTACCGTTGCCACACATGCACTCTCTATTTTTGGCGATCATTCCGACGTTATGGCGGTGCGCCAGACGGGTTGCGCGATGTTGTGTGCAGCAAGCGTCCAGGAAGCGCAAGACTTTGCTCTCATTTCGCACATCGCGACGCTGAAAAGCCGCGTGCCATTTATTCATTTCTTTGATGGTTTCCGCACATCTCACGAAATCAATAAAATTGTCCCGCTGGCCGATGACACGATTCTTGAACTGATGCCGCAGGCAGAAATTGATGCTCATCGCGCCCGGGCACTCAACCCGGAACATCCGGTGATCCGCGGTACGTCCGCCAATCCTGACACTTATTTCCAGTCTCGCGAAGCCACCAACCCATGGTACAACGCGGTCTATGACCATGTTGAACAGGCGATGAATGATTTCGCTGCCGCGACAGGTCGTCATTATCAGCCGTTTGAGTATTACGGGCATCCGCAAGCGGAACGGGTGATTATCCTGATGGGCTCAGCCATTGGCACATGTGAAGAAGTGGTTGATGAATTGCTGACCCGTGGCGAAAAAGTCGGCGTGCTGAAAGTTCGCCTGTACCGCCCCTTCTCCGCCAAACACTTGCTGCAAGCTCTGCCGGGATCCGTGCGCAACGTAGCGGTACTGGACAGAACCAAAGAACCCGGTGCCCAGGCAGAACCGCTCTATCTGGATGTGATGACCGCACTGGCAGAAGCCTTTAATAATGGCGAGCGTGAAACCCTGCCCCGTGTCATTGGTGGGCGCTATGGTCTTTCATCCAAAGAATTTGGCCCGGACTGTGTACTGGCGGTATTTGCCGAGCTCAACGCGGCTAAACCGAAAGCGCGCTTTACGGTTGGTATTTACGATGATGTAACCAATCTGTCACTGCCGTTGCCGGAAAACACCCTACCAAACTCGGCGAAACTGGAAGCCTTGTTTTATGGCCTTGGTAGTGATGGCAGCGTTTCCGCGACCAAAAACAATATCAAGATTATCGGAAATTCCACGCCGTGGTACGCACAGGGCTATTTTGTTTACGACTCCAAAAAGGCGGGCGGCCTGACGGTTTCTCACCTTCGCGTGAGCGAACAGCCGATTCGTTCCGCTTATCTCATTTCCCAGGCTGATTTTGTTGGCTGCCACCAGTTGCAGTTTATCGATAAATATCAGATGGCTGAGCGTTTAAAACCTGGCGGCATTTTCCTGCTCAACACGCCGTACAGCGCAGCTGAAGTGTGGTCGCGCTTGCCGCAGGAAGTTCAGGCCGTGCTAAACCAGAAAAAAGCGCGCTTCTATGTGATTAACGCGGCGAAAATCGCCCGCGAATGTGGCCTGGCGGCCCGTATTAATACCGTCATGCAGATGGCTTTTTTCCATCTGACGCAGATTCTGCCTGGCGATAGCGCCCTGGCAGAATTGCAGGGTGCGATTGCCAAAAGTTACAGTAGCAAAGGCCAGGATCTGGTGGAACGCAACTGGCAGGCTCTGGCGCTGGCACGTGAATCCGTAGAAGAAGTTCCACTGCAGCCAGTTAATCCGCATAGCGCCAATCGACCGCCAGTGGTTTCCGATGCCGCTCCTGATTTCGTGAAAACCGTAACCGCTGCGATGCTCGCCGGGCTTGGCGACGCCCTCCCCGTTTCGGCGCTGCCGCCAGACGGCACCTGGCCGATGGGCACCACGCGCTGGGAAAAACGCAATATCGCCGAAGAGATCCCCATCTGGAAAGAGGAACTCTGTACCCAATGTAACCACTGTGTCGCCGCTTGCCCACACTCAGCTATTCGCGCAAAAGTGGTACCGCCTGAAGCGATGGAAAACGCCCCTGCCAGCCTGCATTCGCTGGATGTGAAATCGCGTGATATGCGCGGGCAGAAATATGTCTTGCAGGTGGCTCCGGAAGATTGCACCGGTTGTAACCTGTGCGTCGAAGTTTGCCCGGCGAAAGACCGTCAGAATCCAGAGATTAAAGCCATCAATATGATGTCGCGCCTGGAACATGTCGAAGAAGAGAAAATCAATTACGATTTCTTCCTCAACCTGCCAGAAATCGACCGTAGCAAACTGGAACGTATTGATATTCGTACATCGCAGCTGATTACACCGCTGTTTGAATATTCCGGTGCTTGCTCCGGTTGTGGCGAGACGCCGTATATTAAATTGCTGACTCAGCTCTATGGCGACCGGATGTTGATCGCTAATGCCACTGGCTGTTCTTCAATATACGGCGGTAACCTGCCTTCAACACCATATACCACCGATGCCAATGGTCGTGGACCGGCATGGGCGAACTCGCTGTTTGAAGATAACGCCGAATTTGGCCTTGGTTTCCGCCTGACGGTCGATCAACACCGTGTCCGCGTGCTGCGTCTGCTCGATCAATTTGCCGATAAAATCCCGACGGAATTACTGACTGCGTTGAAATCAGACGCCACGCCAGAGGTTCGTCGTGCACAGGTTGCAGCTTTACGCCAGCAACTCAACGATGTTGCCGAAGCACATGAACTGCTGCGTGACGCAGATGCACTGGTGGAAAAATCAATCTGGCTGATTGGTGGCGATGGCTGGGCTTACGATATCGGCTTTGGCGGTCTGGATCATGTATTGAGTTTGACGGAAAACGTCAACATTCTGGTGCTGGATACGCAATGCTATTCCAACACCGGTGGTCAGGCATCGAAAGCGACACCGCTGGGTGCAGTAACTAAGTTTGGCGAGCATGGCAAACGTAAAGCGCGTAAAGATCTTGGCGTCAGTATGATGATGTACGGTCATGTTTATGTGGCGCAGATTTCTCTCGGCGCGCAGTTGAACCAGACGGTGAAAGCGATTCAGGAAGCGGAAGCGTATCCGGGGCCATCGCTGATCATCGCTTATAGCCCATGTGAAGAGCATGGTTACGATCTGGCACTCAGCCACGATCAGATGCGCCAACTCACTGCTACCGGCTTCTGGCCGTTATATCGCTTCGATCCTCGTCGTGCCGATGAAGGCAAACTGCCGCTGGCGCTGGATTCACGCCCGCCGTCAGAAGCACTGGAAGAAACGTTACTTCACGAGCAGCGTTTCCGTCGTCTGAATTCGCAGCAGCCAGAAGTGGCAGAACAGTTATGGAAAGATGCTGCAGCTGATTTGCAAAAACGCTATGACTTCCTGGCACAAATGGCCGGAAAAGCGGAAAAAAGCAACACCGATTAAATGCTCTGGATAAGGATTATCCAATTCTAAAAAAAAGCCCGGACGACTGTTCGGGCTTGTCTTCTTATGTGTTGGAAAATCAGTAGCAATGCAATGGCCCAACAGAAAATAAAATCTGTGACAATAAAGGCATATAACCCGCGCAGAATAACGTATAGAAAATTAAAAGTATAATTTTTATTTTGTATGTGTTATTTCCAATACATTCACCAGACTTATTATCATTTCTGAAGAATTATTTAATTAAGGTTTTACTTAAGGCGTAACAAATGATATTTATCGGCTAACTGAACTTCTCCTTTAGGATGTTTTCACTCCCCAAAATGGGGATGAAAGGCAAATAAAATAACTAAAGGATTTATTCAATGAAAAGCAAAGTACTGGCACTCTTAATTCCTGCCCTGCTCGCTGCAGGTGCTGCACATGCAGCCGAAGTTTATAATAAAGACGGCAACAAATTAGATCTGTATGGCAAAGTTGATGGCCTGCATTATTTTTCTGATAATTCAGCGAAAGATGGCGACCAGAGCTATGCTCGTCTGGGTTTTAAAGGCGAAACCCAAATTAACGATCAACTCACTGGCTACGGTCAATGGGAATACAATATTCAGGCAAACAACACCGAATCTTCAACAAACCAGTCATGGACCCGTCTGGCATTTGCCGGACTGAAATTTGCAGATTACGGTTCTTTCGATTACGGACGTAATTATGGCGTAATGTACGACATCGAAGGCTGGACTGATATGCTACCTGAATTTGGCGGTGACTCTTATACCAATGCAGACAACTTTATGACTGGTCGTGCCAATGGCGTCGCGACTTATCGTAATACTGATTTCTTCGGTCTGGTAAATGGTCTGAACTTCGCGGTGCAGTATCAAGGTAACAACGAAGGTGCCAGTAATGGTCAGGAAGGCACCAACAACGGACGTGATGTTCGCCATGAAAACGGTGACGGCTGGGGTCTTTCCACAACATATGATTTAGGCATGGGCTTTAGCGCTGGTGCGGCATACACCTCTTCTGACCGCACCAATGACCAGGTTAACCATACTGCGGCGGGTGGTGATAAAGCAGACGCGTGGACTGCTGGGCTAAAATACGATGCTAACAATATTTACCTGGCAACCATGTATTCAGAAACGCGTAATATGACCCCGTTTGGCGACAGCGATTATGCTGTTGCAAACAAAACCCAGAACTTTGAAGTCACTGCACAGTACCAGTTTGATTTTGGTCTGCGTCCGGCAGTCTCTTTCCTGATGTCTAAAGGCCGTGACCTGCACGCTGCCGGTGGTGCAGACAACCCAGCAGGTGTTGATGATAAAGATCTGGTTAAATACGCCGATGTTGGCGCGACTTACTATTTCAACAAAAATATGTCCACCTACGTTGACTATAAAATCAACCTGTTGGATGAAGATGACAGCTTCTACGCTGCCAATGGCATCTCTACCGATGATATCGTCGCTTTAGGTCTGGTTTATCAGTTCTAAATCCCCCTGCCCGCTGTTTTGGCGGGCTTTTTCTGCCTATTCATCCTCCTTTGATCTAAATTAAAAATGTGAACTCCGTCATTACACAAAAAGTGTCATCTGGCGTTACACTTTATGCGGATACTAAAACAGGAGGTTTTATGAACAGAACGATTCTTGTCCCTATCGATATTTCCGATTCAGAATTAACTCAACGCGTGATTAGCCACGTTGAGGCAGAGGCAAAGATTGATGATGCAGAGGTTCATTTCCTGACGGTAATACCTTCGCTGCCCTACTATGCCTCTCTGGGTTTAGCGTATTCCGCAGAATTACCGGCAATGGATGACCTGAAAGCGGAAGCCAAATCGCAACTGGAAGAGATCATTAAAAAATTTAAACTGCCAACCGACAGAGTGCATGTCCATGTTGAGGAAGGCTCGCCCAAAGACCGCATTCTGGAATTGGCGAAGAAGATCCCCGCTCATATGATCATCATTGCTTCCCATCGACCGGATATCACCACTTATCTGCTCGGTTCTAACGCCGCAGCTGTAGTGCGTCACGCAGAGTGCTCCGTGCTGGTTGTGCGCTGACACTAACGCCCGCACATTGCTGCGGGCTTTTTGATTTATTTCGCAAATGTGCTGACATTTTCCCCTCTAATCATTACAATTTAAATTTATGAATTATGCATTGATAATCGCTATTATAATATCGTTCCCCTGTGCATTATTATCAGTTTTTCTGGTATTAAAAGACTGGGCGCTAATAGGAGATGCAATGAACCACGCAATGTTTCCTGGCATAGTTCTATGCCTGGATTATAGGTATGCCGCTGGGAATTGGTGCATTTATTGTAGGACTGTTTTGTGCAATTGCAACTGGCTATCTGAAAGATAATAGCATCATAAAGAAAGATACCATTATAGGTATCGTTTTTTCAGGAATTTTTGTCTTGACTATCAACAGGCACAAGTCAGCGGATTACAGATATCATTATTACATTACGGTTTACTCTGCATGGTATCGCCTACCATTTTTGCCACATTAAAAGCAGTCGGAATTATTCTGTCTATATACTATTAATAGCTCCAGGGTCTATTGCTGTCCTCATCACGCATCGCTTTCATAAGGCATTACTTATCGCCGTAACGATATCAATAACAATATCAGGTGTATGGTTATTATATTTTCTCGACAGAGCCCCAGCGCCGACAATCGTCCTCTTATTTGCTGTAGCATTTCTTTTCGCGCTTATAATAATCAATTTTCGAAAACAATAATCTCAACAGTAGAATAAAGAGGCAAATCAATCATTACATATATAAGATGGTGCTAATATTGCACCGCCTTTAAATTGAACTTTATCCTTTCACCCTTACACAATTTAAGGAATGCAGATGACTATTTTATCAGCACCCAGCCTTTTTCCTGGTAATCGAAAACTTGAAAATCATTAACTCTAAGAAATTCTGCCAAATCGTTGAAATTACTTTAAATTAGACTCGAAAAAATCAATCCCTGATGGGGCTTTTACTTATCAATTTAATCGTGTAGATATCGACCTCCATCTGCCCGCCTCAGATTCGTACCTGGTGGAGGTCTTTTTTCGTTACCTCTTCCCCCCTTTAGTTCAGTATAAAATCATCAAACTAATGCTGTTCACACTATTTACCTCCAGCATTCTATATAAATAATAGAAATAAAAACCCCAATACATAGTGCATTGGCATGACCAAACATCAATGCCATTATACTCGCCTCTGTTAAATACTCGCTAGTTAATATGATAGGCACGCATGATATAACAATCCATATGCTAATACATAAATACATCAGTATTTTTCTCATAGTCAGTCCCTGTGATTAACAATCAAGGCATAGTTAAGCATATTTCACATTCAAACGTAAACATTATTAATAACATTATGTCAATCGAACTGACATCACGATTCAAGCCCTCTTCAGACTGAAGGTTAGAGCAGCGTAGAACATTTCAAAACAATACACTAAAAAAATACCTGAACAAAAAACTTAATTCTTTTTTATTGTGAACTTTAGTAATTTTGTCATGCAACTCTTTATTACATTTAGGCCTATCTTATTTCATGGCAACGCAGATACAGGACCATTTCTTGTGCTATGGATAAGTAATAAGCTAGTTACATCTTATTAAGAGAACCATTTTCACATATCAAGATATCATCACCACCCACAATGAATTAAGTATTTTTCTTATTCTTTAGATTAGATACGTAATGAATCCCTAACTCCATTCGGGTGTCATGGCTCTTTCATTTGAAACACATTCATGTCTAATGTAATATTTCCATGCGCAAATATAACCACCAACCATACTCATCATTTATTACAGAGAATTATTTTATTCACCGAAAAGTTTCACAAAATATCCCCTGATAGAAAACTAAAAAACACTGCATAATATCGCTATTCTGGCACTCGCGAAAAATTATATTCTGCACCTGTTGTAGCGTTCTATTTCTCCGCCTGGCAACGAATGCACAATGTCCGCCACAGTTTCTGTTCTAATTTCTTCCTGTGTTACCGCATCCTGTACGGGTAGCGCAACACCAGCATGCTAAGCAAGGCTTTCCCATCAGATTTCACTACGACTATTTGGGAGCGAGATGGAATGCAGCAGTAAAACGTGCTGGTATTCGCCGCCGTAATCCGTACCATACGCGACATACTTTTGCCTGCTGGCTGTTGACGGCAGGAGCGAACCCGGCATTTATAGCCAGCCAGATGGGGCATGAAACTGCGCAGATGGTGTATGAAATTTACGGTATGTGGATTGATGACATGAACGACGAACAGGTAGCCATGTTGAATGCGCGGTTATCGTAGTTGCAAAGTTTGCCCTCAATATGCCCCATTTAGTACCAGAGAACTGAAATAATGCAAGAAAATCAACAAATTACAAAGAAAGAACAATACAACCTGAACAAATTACAAAAACGTCTGCGTCGTAACGTGGGCGAAGCCATTGCTGACTTCAATATGATTGAAGAAGGCGATCGCATCATGGTTTGCCTCTCCGGGGGTAAAGACAGCTATACCATGCTGGAGATTCTGCGCAATTTGCAGCAAAGCGCGCCAATCAATTTTTCGCTGGTGGCTGTTAACCTCGATCAAAAGCAACCGGGCTTCCCGGAACACGTTCTGCCCGAGTATCTTGAAACGCTGGGCGTTGAGTACAAGATTGTTGAAGAGAACACTTACGGTATCGTGAAAGAGAAGATTCCGGAGGGCAAAACCACTTGCTCACTGTGTTCTCGTCTTCGTCGCGGTATCCTTTATCGCACCGCAACGGAACTGGGGGCGACGAAGATCGCGCTGGGTCACCATCGTGACGATATCCTGCAAACGCTGTTCTTAAATATGTTCTACGGTGGCAAGATGAAAGGTATGCCTCCGAAACTGATGAGCGATGATGGCAAACATATCGTGATTCGTCCGCTGGCCTACTGCCGCGAGAAAGATATTCAGCGCTTTGCCGATGCAAAAGCGTTCCCGATTATTCCGTGCAACCTGTGCGGTTCACAGCCTAACCTGCAACGTCAGGTGATTGCTGACATGTTGCGTGACTGGGATAAACGTTATCCGGGGCGTATCGAGACGATGTTCAGCGCGATGCAGAATGTGGTGCCGTCACATCTGTGCGATACCAACCTGTTCGATTTTAAAGGCATTACTCACGGTTCTGAAGTGGTTAACGGGGGTGATCTGGCGTTTGATCGCGAAGAGATCCCACTACAACCGTCGGGCTGGCAGCCTGAAGAAGATGAAAATCAGTTGGATGAGTTACGGCTGAATGTGGTTGAAGTGAAATAACCAGGATAGCGCCCGATGCGCAAGCGTATCGGGCTACTCTTATGGAGGCCGGATAAGACGCGGCCAGCGTCGCATCCGGCAATCCCGAAGAAGATGTTTACTCTTGCACCCTGCGATTCAACATTTCATTATTTTAATAACCGCACCCGGCACGTTTTTCCTTTAATCTTCCCGCCCTGTAGCTGTTTCCATGCTTTATGAGCAACAGCCTGACGCACCGCGACATAAACATGCGCCGGATGCACGGCGATTTTGCCAATATCTGCGCCATCAAGCCCGATGTCTCCTGTCAGCGCACCTAATACATCACCCGGGCGCATTTTGGCTTTTTTCCCGCCATCGATACACAACGTTGCCATTTCTGCTTCCAGCGGCACAATGGAACTATTCGCTGGCAGCGTTTGCCAGTTAAGTTTTATCTGCAACATGTCAGAAATGATATTGGCCCGCTGTGCTTCTTCCGGGGCACAGAAACTGATCGCCAGACCGCTATTTCCTGCACGAGCTGTACGACCGATGCGATGTACATGAACTTCAGGGTCCCACGCCAGCTCAAAGTTCACCACCAGCTCAAGCGATTTTATATCCAGACCACGCGCAGCAACATCAGTCGCGACCAGTACACGGGCGCTACCGTTAGCAAAACGTACCAGGGTCTGATCGCGATCGCGTTGCTCCAGATCGCCGTGTAACGACAATGCACTTTGCCCTACTTCATTCAGCACGTCGCAGACAGACTGGCAATCTTTTTTGGTATTGCAAAACACCACGCAAGAGGATGGCTGATGCAAGCTTAATAACCGTTGCAACAGAGGAATTTTGCCTTTGCTGGATGTCTCATAAAATTGTTGTTCAATAGGTGGCAGAGCATCTGTTGAGTCAATTTCAATCGCTAAAGGATCGCGTTGCACTCTTCCGCTGATTGCGGCGATGGCCTCCGGCCAGGTTGCCGAAAACAGAAGCGTCTGCCGAGATGCTGGCGCAAAACGGATGACATCATCAATGGCGTCGCTAAATCCCATATCCAGCATGCGGTCGGCCTCATCCATCACCAGCGTATTCAACGCATCCAGTGATACAGTGCCTTTTTGCAGGTGATCCAGCAAACGGCCCGGCGTTGCCACGATAATATGCGGCGCATGTTGCAACGAATCACGCTGCATACCGAACGGTTGACCACCGCACAACGTCAAAATTTTGGTATTTGGCAGAAAACGCGCCAGCCGACGCAATTCACCTGCCACCTGATCCGCCAGTTCACGCGTAGGACACAGCACTAAAGCCTGGGTTTGAAATAGCGACGCATCAATTTGCTGTAACAAGCCGAGGCCAAAAGCCGCCGTTTTGCCGCTGCCGGTTTTCGCCTGCACGCGAACATCTTTTCCGGCAAGGATCGCCGGAAGCGCGGCGTCCTGCACCGGCGTCATGGTTAAATAACCCAACTCATTAAGGTTTGTGAGTTGGGCGGGAGGCAAAACATTCAGGGTAGAAAAAGCGGTCACAATCTATTCTCGTGGTCATCGACGCAAAGTCAGCAGGCGCGTATCCTCGCAGATCTACGCTCACGATGCGACAATTTAATCGGTTCTTCATCGGGTGGTGGGTCAGGCATGGGTTGCGGGCGAGGGATCGGATCGGGTACTGGAACAGGATCGCCAGGAGTCGGTTCAGGGACAGGAATTTGCAAATAAATAAGTGTCGTCATATTTCCCTCCGGTCATTGGGTGGACTCTTAAAGGGTAGACGCTGATAAATAACAGGCAAAAAAAAGCCGACTCATCAAAGTCGGCGTCGTACGAATCAATTGTGCTATGCAGTAATTCAAAAAAGGAAGTAAGACAATATGGAGCGCAACGCCCATCGCTTGACGTTGCATTCACCTGCAAGAGAGATATTGCCCTGAATGGGTAGAGAGTTTATTGACTTCGCTCAAACTTTACGGCGTTTTTGTATACAGATAGCCGGAAAAATTGCTTTTGTTACAACCATTTACTACGATGCAACCATAAAGCAACACCACCAATAAGAACAACTAACAGAATACAAAAAATTGAAAATCCAAATTGCCATCCGCCGCCAGGGATCCCACCAAGGTTGACGCCAAATAACCCTGTCAGAAACGTACTGGGTAAAAAGACCATTGCCATCAACGACATTGTATAGGTACGACGAGCTAAATTTTCCTGCATCACCTGAGCGATTTCATCCGCCATCACGCCAGTCCGTGCTATACAGGCGTCGATTTCGTCAAGACCGCGCCCAAGGCGATCGGCAATATCCTGCATCCGACGGCGTTGGTCATCGCTCATCCACGGCAAACGTTCACTGGCAAGACGAGCATAAACATCACGTTGCGGTGCCATATAGCGACGCATCACAATTAATTGTTTGCGCAGCAGAGCCAGGAATCCACGCGGTGGAATTTGCTGATCGAGAAGATTATCTTCGAGGTCGATAATTTTATCGTGCAGCTGCTCGATAAATTCGCTGGAATGATCGGTCAACGCATCGCACACATCAACCAGCCATCCCCCGCAATCGGTCGGACCAGTGCCCTCTTCAAGATCGCTCACCACATCGTCCAGCGCCAGCACTTTGCGTTGTCGGGTCGAAACAATTAACCGCCCGTCCATATATACACGCATGGCGACCAGTTGATCGGGGCGTTCATCGGTGCTGCCGTTTATACAGCGCAATGTAATCAGCGTGCCTTCACCGAGACGACTGACTCGGGGCCGTGTGCTCTCGCCCGCCAGCGCATCACGTACGTTATTGGGAAGCAGCGGTGTTGTCGCCAGCCATTGGGCGCTATCATGGTGTACATAATTAAGGTGGAGCCAGCAGGGATGCGCTTCATCAATCACATCTGTATTTTCCAGCGGTTTAACGCCGCCTCTACCATCCAGCATCCATGCAAATACTGCATCCGGGACATTAACGTCCGATCCCTTAATCGCTTCCACAGTGCCTCCATCATCAACGCATTATTTTGTAGTCTAGCCTTCTGGCCCTGTTACGCAACATCTCATCACCCCATTACCCTGAAATGATTAATAAAATTCTGTCTAAATTGAATACAAAAAGCAAAATGCTTTTCCGTATACAAACCGTGTGAAGTGTTAAATAGCGTCTATCATTATCAGAATTATCTGATCATATGACGTGGCTTTTTTGCGATCGGATAGCAACAAAAATTGATAAAAATAATGGGATCTCAATGATTACACACAACTTCAATACCCTGGACTTACTCACCAGTCCTGTCTGGATCGTTTCGCCCTTTGAGGAACAGTTAATTTATGCCAACAGCGCGGCGCGACTGTTGATGCAAGACCTCACGTTTAGTCAGCTACGAACCGGTCCCTATTCCGTCTCCTCACAAAAAGAACTGCCGAAATACCTCTCCGATCTGCAAAATCAACACGATATTATCGAAATACTCACCGTTCAGCGTAAAGAAGAGGAAACAGCATTGAGCTGTCGACTTGTTTTGCGAAAGCTGACAGAAGCAGAACCGGTGATTATTTTCGAAGGTATCGAAGCGCCGGCAACGCTGGGTTTAAAAGCCAGTCGCTCGGCAAATTATCAGCGCAAAAAACAAGGTTTTTATGCGCGCTTTTTTCTGACTAACTCTGCACCAATGTTGTTGATTGACCCCTCACGAGATGGCCAAATCGTCGATGCTAACCTCGCCGCGCTCAATTTCTATGGTTATAACCATGAAACGATGTGCCAGAAACATACCTGGGAAATTAATATGCTCGGGCGTCGCGTCATGCCTATCATGCATGAAATCTCGCATTTACCCGGTGGTCATAAACCTTTGAATTTTGTTCATAAACTGGCGGATGGTTCGACTCGTCATGTGCAGACCTATGCCGGGCCGATTGAAATTTATGGTGACAAGCTCATGTTATGTATTGTGCATGATATTACTGAGCAAAAACGGCTGGAGGAGCAGCTGGAACATGCTGCCCACCATGATGCGATGACAGGATTACTGAATCGGCGACAGTTTTATCACATTACCGAGCCAGGCCAAATGCAGCACCTCGCCATCGCTCAGGATTACAGCTTGTTGCTCATCGACACCGATCGTTTTAAACACATTAACGATCTCTATGGGCATTCTAAAGGTGATGAGGTGTTATGCGCCCTTGCCCGCACTCTCGAAAGTTGCGCTCGCAAAGGCGATTTGGTGTTTCGTTGGGGAGGCGAAGAGTTTGTCTTATTGCTACCAAGAACCCCACTGGATACCGCGCTTTCGCTGGCTGAAACTATCCGCGTAAGCGTGGCAAAAGTGAGTATTTCGAGCTTACCACGCTTTACTGTCAGCATTGGTGTGGCGCATCACGAAGGAAATGAAAGCATCGATGAACTGTTTAAACGCGTTGATGATGCTTTGTATCGAGCGAAAAATGATGGACGCAACCGCGTGCTGGCGGCATAAGCCACGGATGCGTCTCGTGATCAACGACTGCGCTTAGCGTGGCGCTCCCAGTTTTCTTGCTTCGCCTGCGCTGTTTTACGTAGTGCGACGTAACACGCCCCGCTGCCGCCATGATGCGGTAGCGCGGTGCAATATGCCTGAACATCATCAAATTCGGTCAGCCAGCGCGCCACATAGCTGCGGACAATATTGGCATGCGATTTATCATCCCGTCCTTTGCCATGAATAATCAGGACGTTACGCAAACCATCCGCCAGGGCTTGTTGAATGAAACTGAACATCATTTTGCGGCACTCTTCCACCGGCTGGCGCAAAAGATTCAGGCTCGCCTGTTGCGGATATTTACCACTGCGCAGCTTATCCAGCACCCCATGTTGCAAACCTTCCCGCCGAAACTCCAGCGGCTGACTTAGCGGGATGATGTCGAGAAATCCAGTGGTGAGGAAATTATCAAGTTGCAGCGTGTCGATACGCTGCGGCGCACGTTGGTTACGCGTTGGATGCCAGTGGACATCTGTAGCACGTTTCAGCGGCTGGACATCTTCCATGGCGTCAAGAAACAGCGATTTGTCGTCAAGGTTCATGTAACCTCCTATGCACCTTCACACGTCGTGATTCAGACGGGTTAATTGTTCATACTTACTGCATCGTTCCCTTCACAGATTGAAACAATACTCTACTTCATACCTGTGAGTATCTGCGCAGGCGGGGCATTTTATACTAGCCTGTTAGCAGTATCGAACAGTTTAGCCCGAGTTTAATTCAGCACAGGCTCCGATCAGGACGATTTATTCATAGCAGGAACCAACAAAAATGCGATAAATAACAGACCACTGATTAGCAGAAAGGTATCCGAAAATGCCATAGTTTGCGCCTCCCTCAGCATCAATTGACTCAATAATTTGGTTGAAGCCAGTATTTCCGATGTCTGGTCACTTCCACTGCGATTAAAAAACAAAGCACTTCTGGAAATGAAGTCATTCATCGTATGGGGAACAGAAACCATTTTTTCACCCATTCTCGAAAAATGAAAATTAGTTCGATTATTGAGAATAGAGCCACACAGGGCAATACCACTTGCGCCCCCAAGATTACGTGTTAAATTAAATACACCAGAGGCTAACTTCAGCCGTTCTTTTGGAATTCCCCCCAGCGTTAATGTTACGATGGGGGCCATCGCAAACTGCTGCGAAATCCCTCTAATTGCCTGTGGAAACAGTAACTCCTGCCATCCCCATTCGTGGGTTATAGGGGTAAAAAGATACATTGAAAACACAAATCCGCCCAGCCCCGCCATCAACAGCCATTGCAGATTTATTTTTTTACTTAACCAGAAGTAAAAGGGAACAGAAAATAACTGGAAAATACCTGTTGTGCAAACGGCAAAACCTATCTCTTCGGCATTTAATCCGCGAACCTGCCCCAAAAACACAGGTATTAAATATACAGTAGAGAATATTCCAACCCCTCCAGAAAAAGAAAAGAAACATCCCAGTGTGAAATATTTATCCTTAAAAGCATGAAGATCCATTATCGGATTGGATATTTTAAGTGTACGCGCAGCAAATAAAATAAAACTCACCAATGCCAGAACTGATGTCAGCAAAATAGTATTATCATCCAGCCATCCCCAGCGCGCTCCTTCTTCAAGGGTATATTCCAGACATCCCAGTGTCATGGCCAACAGGATAATACTCGGATAATCAGCAACTTTCAGTAAAGAGAGATCAGGTTTATCAAAATTAACCAGAAAAGGAATACTCAAAACTAAATATATGCCCGGTAATATATTGATATAAAATAGCCATCGCCAGTCGAGGTTATCAGTGATCCAGCCCCCCAGAGTTGGCTCTAGCGTCGGTGACAGTGAGGCCAGCGCACTGACTACCGCAGCAGCCAACCCCAACTCTTTACCCTGGTAATAAATAAACGCCGTCGTGAAAACTAAAGGGATCATGGATGCGCCAGCAACTCCCTGTAAAGCACGAAAAAAAATCATGATCTGAATATTCCATGCAAGTCCACAAGCGATACTCATTAAAGTAAATATTCCCGCGGATAGAGTAAAAAGCCAACGAGTGGAAAATACCCGTGACAGCCACCCAGAGAGCGGAATAACAATAATCTCGGCAATTAAATAGCTGGTCTGAAGCCAGGCCATTTCGTCTTTACCTGCGGACAGACCACCACCTATTTCATTTAGGGATGACGATACAATTTGAATATCAAGCTGAGCAATAAATAATCCAATACACATACTGGCGAAAGCAATATGTTTACGCATAGACATCATCTCTCATCAACACTGACGGTGACGGACAGTCCCGGGCGAAGAAGTTGCTTTAATTCCTTTGCGTCGTCAAATGCAATCCGTACCGGGACACGCTGAACAATTTTGGTGAAATTGCCAGTGGCATTTTCTATCGGAATCAAGCTGAAACTGGCTCCTGTCGCTGGGGAAAGGCTTTCAATGTGACCGTGAAACACTTCCCCTTTGAGAATATCAGCACGGATCTCAGCCTTCATTCCTGGCTTCATTCCCGCTATTTGGTTTTCTTTATAATTTGCATCAACCCACAACTCACTGACTGGTACTAGTGAAACTAACGATGTGCCGCCTTCCACCCAACTGCCTGTATGGGCGCTGCGGTTTGCGACAATGCCATCAATCGGCGCACGAACAAGGGTATATTCCAGATCCAGTAGTGCCTGAGTCAAAGCGGCCTGAACTTCTTCGATACTTGCACGTACGTTTTCTTCCTGAGCAGATAAAACTGCCAGCCGTTGCTTCTCCACCAGGAAATCGTTCGCGGCTTTGCGCTCCTTTGCTGCGACCTGCTGGTAGTCAAACCTGGCGTTATCAATAATTTGTTGCGATATTGCCGCTGATTGTGCGAGTTTTTCATAACGTTCAGTATCTCGCAGGCGCTTTTGCTCCTCATGTTTTACTGCCTGCCATGTTTCACTGGCACTTTGAATTATCGACTGCTGCATCGCAATAGTGGCTTGAATGCTTTCGAGATTGGCTTTGCTACTTTTTATTTTTGCCTCAAGCCTGGCGACATTTGCACGATAATCCCGATCATCGAGACGCAGGATAATATCGCCTTTTTTTACACTCTGATTATCGCGCACCTCTATAGCAGAAATATAACCAGAAACTTTACTTGCCACCGTGGTGATATTACCACCTATGTAAGCATCATCCGTCGTCTGTATAAATCTTCCTTTGCTTACCCACCAGATAAAAAAGACAACGCCAGCCAAAAGAATACCGATCGCTACCACCCCAATAAGCTGTTTTTTAGAAATTATCATCACTCTTTACACCGTATATATCCGGAAACTTGCATACGTCATATTTAAAATTTAACATGGCTTATTTGATGATTTCTGACAAAATATCTACTGTAAATGACAATCACACTGCAACCCAAAGCATCACCAGGGCATCACATTATCGGACTGGATTCGGAACATCTGAATGGAGGCACAGTTCCCTGGCATAAACATCTCTATGCCCAGTTGCTTTACCCGGCTGAAGGAGTCGTTCGTGTATGGGCTGGAGAAAGCGTCTGGCTAGTGCATGCCAGCAGCGCGCTTTGGCTGCCCCCACAAATGCCGCATAAGTTTGTTGCGACAGGCAACGTACTTTTAAAAACCGTACTGGTTTCAGAAGCGGAAAGTGAAACGCTGGGAAAAGTTTGCTTCATGACGGGTATTTCACCCCTGTTAAGAGAATTACTAATTGCAATTAACCAACTTCCACCGTCGCAAAGTACCACAGATAAACAACAGTTACGTTTTTCAGCCCTCGAGACACTGATACTTCAGGAAATAAAAATGGGGGTGAAAATGTCACTTGAACTCCCTTGGCCAAATGATGAGCGGCTACAGCAGCTTTGTGAGAATTTGCTAAACAACCAAGGGTATCTGCCAACACTGGATAATCTAGCGGATAAAATTAACGTCAGTAGCCGTACACTCATGCGCTTATTTGTTAAAGAGACGGGATTAACATTTCGCCACTGGGTTCAGCAAATGCACGTTATTTCTGCAGTGACGCTTCTTGATGATGGATATTCGTTGACCAAAATTGCCCATCGTCTGGGCTATGCCTCAGCTGAATCGTTCGGCAATATGTTTAAGCGTCGAACGGGCTACTCGCCCGGTAAATTTACTCGTCGATTAACGATGCATGATTATGCAATCACAAGGCAAATGATTTAACTTATATTTTCGTGAAATCTGTCACTGAAGAAAATTGGCAACGGATGGGTAAAACCGTTATAACACTGTCACCGGTCACCAGGACCCCAGGCCGGATTTAAGACGAGGATGCACTGCTGTGTGTACTGTAGAGTCTGGCGGATGTCGACAGGCTCTATTTTTTTATTCATTTTTTAGCTCTGTAAATAACCACATTCTCGCCGGGATTGGGGAATGAGTGACGAGATCAGTGGTGTCTGGCGGCTATCACGCCACAGAATCAAATAACAGATAGCCTACGGTAAAATTTCGCTGACTGGAATTATCCCACCCTCGATCCATGTGATGGCTTGCCCTCATTTCTTCAGGCAGAAAAATCAAAAAATCGCTTTATGCTTAAATACTGCGACAAACCAGACGCGAAACCTGGTACTTACTTTTTGTTAGTATTAATCTTTTTGGTGGTATGGCTGCTGATGTTGCTGGCGTGGTATCTTGTTGGCTTGCCGATAGGTCCGGGTATTTACCCACGTTTGTCTTAAGAGAGAACGGATGCTGAGATTACTTGAAGAAAAAATTGCCACGCCACTGGGTCCACTGTGGGTGATTTGCGATGAGCAATTTCGCCTGCGGGCGGTTGAATGGGAAGAGTACAGCGAACGCATGGTGCAGCTGCTGGACATCCATTATCGCAAAGAAGGCTATGAGCGCATTTCTGCCACCAACCCAGGTGGTTTAAGCGACAAGCTTCGTGAATATTTTGCCGGTAATCTTAGCATTATTGATACGCTTCCCACTGCCACGGGGGGGACGCCATTTCAGCGCGAAGTCTGGAAAACACTGCGCACTATCCCCTGCGGGCAGGTAATGCATTATGGCCAACTGGCTGAACAATTAGGCCGCCCTGGCGCGGCGCGTGCCGTTGGTGCGGCAAACGGATCGAATCCCATCAGCATCGTCGTACCTTGCCATCGGGTTATTGGCCGAAACGGCACCATGACCGGATATGCAGGCGGAGTTCAGCGAAAAGAGTGGTTATTGCGCCACGAAGGTTATCTTTTGCTGTAAACATTAAACAATTTGTGCCAGCTTGTTCACACTTTTATGTAAAGTCACCCTTAACAACTTAAGGGTTTTCAAATAGATAGACATATATTTACATCTAATATCGGAATTCTCTGCTGTTAAGGTTTGCTTAGACTTACTTGCTCCCTAAAAAGATGTTAAAATTGACAAATATCAATTACGGCTTGAGCAGACCTATGATCCCGGAAAAGCGAATTATACGGCGCATTCAGTCTGGCGGTTGTGCTATCCATTGCCAGGATTGCAGCATCAGCCAGCTTTGCATCCCGTTCACACTCAACGAACATGAGCTTGATCAGCTTGATAATATCATTGAGCGGAAGAAGCCTATTCAGAAAGGCCAGACGCTGTTTAAGGCTGGAGATGAACTAAAATCGCTTTATGCCATCCGCTCCGGTACGATTAAAAGTTATACCATCACTGAGCAAGGCGACGAGCAAATCACTGGTTTCCATTTAGCAGGCGATCTGGTGGGATTTGATGCCATCGGCAGCGGTCATCACCCGAGTTTCGCGCAGGCGCTGGAAACCTCGATGGTATGTGAAATCCCGTTCGAAACGCTGGACGATTTGTCTGGTAAAATGCCGAATCTGCGTCAGCAGATGATGCGTCTGATGAGCGGTGAAATCAAAGGCGATCAGGACATGATCCTGCTGTTGTCGAAGAAAAATGCCGAGGAACGTCTGGCTGCATTCATCTACAACCTGTCCCGTCGTTTTGCCCAACGCGGCTTCTCCCCTCGTGAATTCCGCCTGACGATGACTCGTGGTGATATCGGTAACTATCTGGGCCTGACGGTTGAAACCATCAGCCGTCTGCTGGGTCGCTTCCAGAAAAGCGGTATGCTGGCAGTCAAAGGTAAATACATCACTATCGAAAATAACGATGCGCTGGCCCAGCTTGCTGGTCATACGCGTAACGTTGCCTGATTCTTCCGCATAACTCACTATCCTTCTGTCATATCATTAAATTTTTCTGATTTATTGATCTGACAGAAGGTTCATCACTGTTTCATTCACCAGATATGGGTTAATCTTTTAATTACAAACTGCGTTGACAGTTGTTGTAAGGAGACCCTGTATGGCTATGTATCAGAACATGCTCGTTGTTATCGATCCTAACCAGGACGACCAACCAGCATTGCGGCGAGCTGTTTATTTACATCAACGGATTGGTGGCAAAATTAAAGCCTTTTTGCCGATCTATGACTTCTCATACGAAATGACCACCCTGCTCTCTCCGGACGAACGTACCGCTATGCGTCAGGGCGTCATCAGCCAGCGTACAGCCTGGATCCACGAGCAGGCAAAATATTATCTCAATGCTGGCGTTCCCATTGAAATTAAAGTGGTCTGGCATAACCGTCCTTTCGAAGCCATCATTCAGGAAGTGATCAGCGGCGGGCACGATTTGGTGCTAAAAATGGCGCACCAACATGACCGTCTGGAAGCGGTGATTTTTACGCCAACGGACTGGCATCTGTTACGCAAATGCCCAAGCCCGGTGTGGATGGTGAAAGACCAGCCGTGGCCGGAAGGGGGTAAGGCGCTGGTGGCGGTGAATCTCGCCAGTGAAGAGCCGTACCATAATGCGCTCAATGAAAAACTGGTCAAAGAGACGATCGAACTGGCAGAACAAGTCAACCATACCGAAGTTCATCTGGTTGGCGCTTATCCAGTAACGCCAATTAATATCGCGATTGAACTGCCGGAATTTGACCCGAGCGTTTATAACGATGCCATTCGTGGGCAACATTTGCTGGCAATGAAAGCTCTGCGGCAGAAATTCGGCATTAATGAAAACATGACGCACGTAGAAAAAGGTCTGCCCGAAGAGGTGATTCCTGATTTGGCGGAGCACTTACAGGCGGGGATTGTGGTTCTGGGCACGGTCGGACGCACCGGTATTTCAGCAGCATTCCTTGGCAACACGGCGGAACAGGTGATTGATCATCTTCGCTGCGACCTGCTGGTCATTAAACCTGACCAGTATCAGACACCCGTTGAACTGGATGACGAAGAAGACGATTAACGACTCTTCAATAACTGACAAGGCCCGAGTTATCGGGCCTATTTTTTACTTACTGCTCTTCGCCGCCAAGGAAATAAATTCCCAACGGGATTGCCAGCAACACAGTAAAGACCAGGCTATAAACAAAAATCATCGATGACTGAATCACATACATTGATGTCGTCCACTCAGACAGCGGAATATTGTACTGTTCTATAACGCCGCCGATGGTCGCGCGAGTCACAACCGACGCCGCAATAATGAAAACCGCCAACAAACCAAAGAGAAATTTCTTCCCTTTCGCTGACTTCAGTTTCGCCATAATCATGATGTAATCCTTGTGCAGACAAATTTCTTGTTACCTAAACGTAACAATACCATGACATTTCACCGTTGTCTGCTCTGAAAATCTCACCTCTTAGCTGGATTTACAATCAACGCATTGATTAGTTAGCTAATGTTGCTACTTCCTTCCCTGACTATTGATGATCTGAATGAATTGTCGCGGTAAAATAGTCCCGCCAGGGGTTTCCGGCATGACGACAATTATCTGGAGGAGCCTGATAAAACAATGATCGCTGAACTGTTTACAAATAATGCGCTTAATCTGGTCATTATTTTCGGTAGCTGCGCAGCATTGATTCTGATGAGCTTTTGGTTTCGCCGTGGAAATCGTAAAAGAAAAGGATTTTTATTCCATGCGGTGCAATTTTTAATCTACACCATAATTATTAGTGCTGTTGGTAGCATCATTAACTATGTTATAGAAAACTATAAACTCAAATTTATCACCCCAGGCGTTATCGATTTTATCTGTACGTCCCTGATTGCGGTTATTCTGACGATTAAGCTATTTCTGCTGATTAATCAGTTTGAAAAACAGCAGATTAAAAAAGGTCGCGATATCACCAGTGCGCGGATCATGTCGCGCATTATCAAAATCACCATTATTGTGGTGCTTGTTCTGCTTTATGGCGAACATTTCGGCATGAGCCTTTCTGGCTTGTTGACCTTTGGTGGTATTGGTGGTCTGGCTGTCGGTATGGCCGGTAAAGATATTCTGAGTAACTTCTTTTCCGGGATTATGCTCTATTTCGACCGTCCTTTCAGTATTGGCGACTGGATCCGTTCACCGGACAGAAATATCGAAGGTACAGTAACGGAAATTGGCTGGCGAATTACCAAAATTAAGACCTTTGATAATCGTCCATTGTACGTACCGAACTCGCTGTTTTCGTCGATCAGCGTAGAAAATCCTGGACGAATGACCAACCGGCGCATTACCACGACCATTGGTTTACGTTATGAGGATGCGGCAAAAGTGGGCGTTATTGTCGAAGCCGTACGTGAGATGCTGAAAAATCACCCGGCCATCGACCAGCGACAAACCTTACTGGTTTATTTCAACCAGTTTGCTGATTCGTCATTAAATATTATGGTTTATTGCTTTACCAAAACCACGGTATGGGCTGAGTGGCTTGCCGCACAGCAAGACGTTTATTTGAAGATTATCGATATTGTACAGTCACACGGCGCGGACTTTGCCTTCCCCAGCCAGACGCTGTATATGGATAACATTACACCGCCGGACCAGGGTCGCTAAATCAGACATCACTGGCGTTATCCACAAGGGTAACGCCAGTTCCCATCACATTAATGCTTCACAATATACATAGTCCGACTGTACGCCACATCTTCAGGGTTATTAATGGGATAACCTTTCAGCCACGGCTTGATTAATCGTCCATTGGTATATTGATAAATTGGTGCAATCGGTGCTTGCTCCATGAGGATTTTTTCTGCCGCGTTGTAATCGGCATTACGCGCTTTAACGGTATTTTCCGTCGATGCCTGGGCCAGAACTTTGTCATATGCCGGATTGTTAAAGCGTGAAATATTCCCGGAATGCGTTGACGTTAATAATGTCAGGAAAGTGGAGGGTTCATTATAATCCCCTACCCACGAGGCGCGGATAACATCAAAATTGCCGGTATTACGGCTATCGATATAGGTTTTCCATTCCTGGTTTTGCAATTTAACATCTACGCCCAGGTTCTTTTTCCACATCGATGCTACAGCAATCGCAATTTTTTGATGGTTTTCTGAAGTGTTATACAAAAGCGTCAACTTCAGCGGTTTTTGCGGACCATAACCAGCTGCGCTCAACAAAGTTTTTGCCTGCGCATTCAGTTCTTCCTGACTCATTTGTTCAAACGGCGAAGGTTCCGGCGTAAATCCCGCGGTAACATCTGGTGTAAAATGCCACGCTGGCTTTTCGCCCGTCCCCAACACTTTTTCGGTCATCAGGCGGCGATCTATCGTCATACTTAATGCCAGGCGAACGCGCTGATCTGCCGTCGGCCCTTTTTGCGTGTTAAACGCATAATAATAGGTCCCGAGCTGCGGCGGCGTATAAACCTGCCCCGGAATATCCTTCAACAACTTCTGATACATATTTTTCGGGAAGGATTCGGTGATATCAATATCCCCCGCGAGATAACGCTTAGTGGCTGCGGATTCCTGATTAATTGGCAGGAAGGTCACTTTTTGCAGTACCGTTTTGGCGTTATCCCAATAATGGGTATTCGGCACTACGACCAGTTTTTCATTGACTACGCGCTCTTTAAGAACATAAGCGCCATTGCCGATCAGATTTCCGGGTTTCGTCCACTCTTTACTGCTTTCTACGTTGGCTTTTTGCACCGGGAAGAAGGCAAAGTTAGCGGTTAAATTCACAAACCACGGCAATGGTTTATCAAGCTGGATTTTCAAAGTATGGGCATCAACTGCGGTGACGCCAAGCTGGTCAGGCGCGGCTTTACCATCAATAATCGCCTGTGCGTTGTTGATTCCCGCCAGCGCGGCAAACCATGCAAATGGCGATAGCGTTTTCGGGTCCACCAGACGTTGCCAGCTGTAGACAAAATCTTGCGCCGTTACCGGTGTGCCATCCGCCCATTTTGCGTTATCGCGCAGGGTAAAAGTCCATATACGGTTGTCATTACTTTTCCACTGAGTCGCAACGCCGGGGACAATCTCCCCTTTCTCGTTCTGATTCACCAGTCCTTCAAACAGATCGCGAATGACCTGAATCTCCGGCAGGCCCACGGCTTTAGCGGGATCCAGCGACGCTGGCTCATCTTTAATGTGGCGCACCAGCTCCTGCTTCTCTGCCAGTACTGTGCCGCTCGGAACTTCAGCAGCATACGAAAGAGAAATGCTGCTGACCAACAGCGCACAACACGTGACTGAAACAGAGTGCTTCATAAGTTTCCCTCTAACCGACATTAAAATTGATGCGTAATTATTTGTTTCGCTTTAAAGAAATGCAAACAACTTCCATCAAAAAAGTGACAAAGGAAGCATCAAATGTTTTAAGTATCAATATATCAAATCAGATTTAGTGTAAATAATAGTCTCCAAAATGCGGTAAAGCACATAGAACTCCGAACACTACGTTCGGGCTTCGCACATTCAAACCCGTTTTCGGTATCATAATCAGCATCTGTCGCCATTGTGCGAAGAATAAAAAATAACCAAAACGTTGAAAGGAACTGAGAATACGTTAAGAGAAGAATTAAATTAATGTATCAGCAAGTAGTGCTAAACAGCACCTTTATACTTCAGCCTATCTATAAATAATGAGAATGCCGAGCCAGCATGTCGACGGTGTGGATAGTACAGGTGATAACCGGGTAAATCTGGTGTGAATTTATCCAAAACACGTATCAGTTTTTTTCCTTTAATAGCCCGCTCAACCTGATCATAAGGTAGATACGCCAATCCATGCCCATCAATTGCAGCATCAATGATCAGGTCTATCGTATTCAGTAAAAGCTGACCTTCCATGCGAACACGAACTTCACGTCCACCGCGTATTAATCTCCAGCGATTTGCTGTACCCGATGTGGGAAGATACAAATTAATTGCCTGATGATCTATTAATTGTGACACTGACGTTGGAGCACTTCGACGAGAAAAATAATCCGGTGAGCCAACAATAGCCATTGGTATGTCTGGCCCGATTCGAATGGCGATCATATCTTTATCCATCTCCCCACCCAGACGGACGCCTGCATCAAAACGTTCAGAAACGACATCGGTCAAACCATAATCAATGGTAAGCTGAATATCAATTTCAGGATGCGATTTCAGGAATGTGCGCATAGCTGGTAACAATATCGTTTTTGCTGCATGTTCTACAGTAGTAATACGTATTGTCCCGGATGGGCGGTTCTGCAGATCGCTCAGGGATGTCAGGGCAGAATCTATGTCATGCAACATAGGGCCAAGAACAGACAAAAGATGCTCGCCCGCTTCAGTGGGTACAACGCTGCGCGTGGTTCGCGTCAGAAGCCGCAATCCCAATCGTTCTTCTATACGGCGCACTATCTGGCTTAAAGCTGACTGCGCCATGCTCAGGCGGGCTGCTGCGCGAGTGAAGCTACGCTCCTCTGCAACGACGACAAACGCCATCAGATCAGCGATTTCTTCACGCTTCATTCAGTATCTCCATACAATCTATTAATCATTTAAATGATAGGTCTAATCATGATTTTGGGTCTAATCAACTTAATGATCAATATCTATAGTGATATCACCAACCGTTAAAACGAACCGACAACTCCATGAGGAACGGAATGATGAATAATAAAGTCAGCTTCACTAACAGCAATAATCCAACCATCTCTTTGTCTGCAGTGATCTATTTCCCTCCAAAATTTGATGAAACCCGTCAGTATCCGGCAATTGTGGTATCTCACCCAGGTGGGGGCGTTAAAGAGCAAACGGCCGGAACCTATGCCGAAAAACTGGCGGAAAAGGGATTTGTCACTATTGCTTATGACGCATCTTATCAAGGTGAAAGCGGCGGCGAGCCGCGTCAGTTAGAAAACCCATACATTCGTACTGAAGACGTCAGTGCCGTGATTGATTACCTGACAACGCTTTCTTATGTCGACAATACCCGAATTGGTGCGATGGGAATTTGTGCCGGAGCAGGATATACAGCCAATGCTGCAATTCAGGATCGCCGCATCAAGGCCATCGGTACTGTTAGTGCGGTCAATATTGGTTCGATGTTCCGTAATGGTTGGGAAAACAATGTGAAATCTATTGATGCCCTACCATACGTTGACGCGGGTTCAAACGCCCGAACCAGCGATATTAGCAGCGGAGAATACGCCACTATGCCACTGGCACCAATGAAGGAGTCCGATGCGCCGAACGAAGAACTGCGTCAGGCCTGGGAGTATTACCACACCCCTCGCGCGCAGTATCCAACAGCACCGGGTTACGCTACTTTGCGCAGCCTTAACCAGATTATTACCTATGATGCTTACCATATGGCGGAAGTGTACCTGACTCAGCCGATACAGATTGTGGCGGGCAGCCAGGCTGGGAGCAAATGCATGAGTGACGACCTGTACGATCGAGCATCAAGCCAGGATAAACGCTATCACATTGTTGAAGGCGCAAACCATATGGATCTTTATGATGGCAAAGTCTATGTGGCTGAAGCAATTTCAGTATTAGCTCCGTTCTTTGAGGAAACTCTGTAATGAAACATATTCAAATCCGTAATAGTGATATGGCCTGGCATATTGCTGCCAATAATCTAGGAAAAGTTTCATGAACAATGTACTGATTCTTGGTGCTGGCGGTCAGATAGCCCGCCATGTGATTAATCAACTGGCAGATAAACAAACCATTAAACAAACTTTATTTGCCCGTCAGCCAGCAAAAATCCACAAACCCTATCCAACTAATAGCAAGATTATTATGGGGGATGTACTGAATCATGCAGCACTGAAGCAGGCCATGCAGGGACAGGATGTTGTGTATGCCAACCTTACGGGGGAAGATTTAGATATTCAGGCAAATTCAGTGATCGCTGCGATGAAAGCCTGTGATGTTAAACGTCTGATCTTTGTTCTTTCCCTCGGTATTTATGATGAAGTTCCAGGAAAATTTGGCGAATGGAATAATGCAGTTATTGGTGAACCCCTAAAACCATTCCGCAGGGCTGCGGATGCAATTGAGGCTTCTGGACTGGAATATACAATTCTTCGCCCTGCCTGGCTGACTGATGAAGATATTATTGATTATGAGCTTACCTCACGCAATGAACCATTCAAAGGTACGATCGTATCACGTAAGAGTGTCGCAGCATTAATCACAGATATCATCGATAAACCTGAGAAACACATTGGTGAGAATATAGGCATCAATCAACCCGGGACTGATGGTGATAAGCCCTTCTTCATGTAAATCAATTATATAGCTACCATCGTACTGTACTATGTGCAGTACGATTTATTAAACTTATTAAGGTGAACTGATCAATCAGATGCGATTAACATGTGTAGAACCAGTAAGAATAAAATACGCCATGTATATAACATTACGACAATTCTAATATCTGCACATCAATGAAAATACAAACAACTTCCGGCAAAAAAGTGATACAAGATCGATGACATAGCGTTGAAGAAAAGGATTTGATAATCCGCAAAATTTGCACAACACTGCCTGTAATACTTCCTGAACCAGAGACGATCATGACCGTAACTCGCCCACGCGCCGAACGCGGCGCATTTCCGCCCGGAACAGAACATTACGGACGTTCATTATTGGGCGCGCCGTTAATCTGGTTTCCGGCCCCTGCAGCCAGTCACGAAAGTGGTTTGATTCTGGCTGGCACTCACGGTGATGAAAACTCTTCGATCGTCACGCTCTCCTGTGCTCTGCGGACTTTGACACCTTCTTTGCGCCGCCATCATGTGGTGCTGTGTGTGAATCCTGACGGCTGCCAGTTAGGGTTACGGGCCAATGCTAATGGTGTGGATTTAAACCGAAACTTTCCGGCAGCGAACTGGAAGGAAGGTGAAACAGTTTATCGCTGGAACAGCGCCGCTGAAGAACGTGATGTCGTTTTACTGACAGGTGACAAACCTGGCTCCGAACCTGAAACCCAGGCGCTGTGCCAGCTTATACACCGCATTCAACCTGCCTGGGTGGTCTCATTCCACGATCCGCTGGCCTGTATTGAAGATCCCAGACACAGCGAATTAGGTGAATGGCTGGCCCAGGCGTTTGAATTGCCTCTGGTAACCAGCGTCGGTTATGAAACGCCTGGCTCTTTCGGCAGTTGGTGTGCAGATCTCAACTTGCATTGCATCACCGCAGAGTTTCCACCCATCTCCTCCGACGAAGCCAGCGAAAAATATCTCTTTGCGATGGCAAACTTGCTGCGCTGGCATCCTAAAGATGCAATTCGCCCGTCGTAAACTGAAGCGCCGGTTCCACATCTACCGCCAGCCAGGTCGGTCCGTCAAGATCGGCGAAACTGACCTGCGGCACCAGCGGTAAAGCGGCGCTAATGGCACGAGAGGTACACAACATGCAGCCCAGCATCAGACGAAAACCTTGTGCACGCGCTTCAGTCGCCAGCGCCAGCGCTTCCGTCAGACCACCGGTTTTATCAAGCTTAATGTTAACCATCTCATAGCGCCCTTTCAGCGCCTTCAGATTGCTACGAGTATGACAACTTTCATCAGCACAAATCGGTAACGGATGAATAAAATTCTCCAGCGCCGCATCGTCCTGCGCAGGAAGCGGTTGTTCAAGCATCGCAACGCCTAAATCCGCCAATAGCTGGCAACGCGCCGCCAACCCTTCTGCACGCCAGGATTCATTTGCATCAACGATCAGCGTCGCATCGGGCACAGCTGTGCGAATTGCCACCATCCGCTCACTGATAAGATGGTTATCCAGCTTCACTTTCAGTAATTTCGCGCCTGCCTGCCAGAGTGTTGATGCACTATTGGCCATCTGATCAGGCGTACCGATGACTATCGTCTGTGCCGTGGTGACTGTCTCGGGAAGCGTTATGCCGATCAAATCAGCCAGCGATTGCTGCTGTTTTCGCGCCGCCAGATCCCACAATGCACAATCCAGCGCATTACGTGCTGCGCCGGCAGGGAGGATTTTTTGCAACTCCTCCCGTGTCAGCCCTTTCTCTAATTGCGGCACGACGCTCATAATTTGCGCCATTACCGAGGCATCACTTTCTCCATAACGCGGATACGGCGTGCATTCACCGGTGCCTTTAATACCTTCTTCTTCCAGTTCAACCACCACCACGCGCGCTTCACTGCGACTTCCCCGAGCAATCACAAACGGGGTATGTAAGGGCCAGGCCTCCTCAAATACCTTAACGGTTCTCATCTTTACTCCTTATTGTCGCGGTGGTCTGCGGATTAAGCGCAAATAGCGTTTGCTGTGTTATTGACAGTTAGCATAAACTAGGTGTGACGTTAACTATATGTAAACAGGAAAGATAATCATGTCACAAACCGTTCATTTCCAGGGCAACCCGGTTACAGTCGCCAATTCCATCCCGCAGGCAGGTAGCAAAGCGCAGACTTTTACTCTCGTGGCAAAAGATCTGTCTGACGTCACCCTCGGTCAGTTTGCGGGTAAACGCAAAGTGCTGAACATTTTCCCGAGTATTGATACCGGTGTTTGCGCCGCATCAGTACGTAAGTTTAACCAACTGGCAACCGAGATCGACAACACCGTTGTGCTGTGTATCTCTGCCGATCTGCCGTTCGCCCAGTCTCGTTTCTGCGGCGCAGAAGGTCTGAACAACGTTATCACCCTCTCCACTTTCCGTAACGCTGAATTCCTGCAAGCCTACGGTGTGGCAATTGCTGATGGCCCACTGAAAGGTCTGGCAGCGCGTGCCGTTGTGGTTATTGATGAAAATGACAATGTGATTTTCAGCCAGCTGGTGGATGAAATCACCACCGAGCCGGATTACGAAGCAGCTCTGGCTGTACTGAAAGCATAAGTTAATATGCCTGATGGTGTTGCACCATCAGGCATATTCACGCTTACTCTTCGTTCTTCTTCTGACTCAGACCATATTCCCGCAACTTATTGGCAATCGCGGTATGTGAAACGCCGAGACGTTTTGCCAGTTTGCGCGTGCTGGGATAATTGCGATAAAGCTGGGTTAATACCGAGCGTTCAAAACGGCTGGTGATTTCGTCCAGCGAACCTTCCATCGCATCTTCGCCCACGGCTACCGTTGCGGCGTCATAATCCGGCAACAAAATATCCTGTGGACGCAGCTCATAACCGTCCAGTTGTGTCAGTGCGCGATAGATAGCGTTCTTTAACTGCCGCACATTTCCCGGCCACGCATAACGCGTAAGTACAGTATTCAGATCAGCGGCCAGTTTCGGACGCGGCACGCCCTGCTCGTCGGCAAAGCGGGCGACGAACAGCTCGGTTAACGGCATGATGTCCTGCGGACAGTCACGTAGCGGCGGCAGATTGAGCGTCAACACGTTCAGACGATAATAGAGATCTTCACGGAACACGCCTTTTTGCACCAGTTCGACCAGATTCTTCTGCGTAGCACAAATCACCCGCACATCGACATGCACCTCATGGTCTTCGCCAACCCGACGGAAGGTGCCATCATTAAGGAAACGCAGTAATTTCGCCTGCATCCGTGGTGACATCTCACCTATTTCATCCAACAGCACCGAACCACCGTTCGCCTGCTCAAAGAACCCTTTCTTCCCTTCCGGAGCATGACCAAACAGTTCACTCTCGACCGCATCTTCCGGTATAGACGCACAGTTCAGTGCCAGGTAAGGTTTGCTCGCTCTGGGGCTTGCCTGATGACAGGCATACGCAAAGAGATCTTTTCCGGTGCCGGTATCACCCGTAATCAGCAGTGGCGCGCTTAGCATCGCCAGTTTCTGCGCCTGTTCGACAACATGCTTCATTTTCGGGCTGACAGCGACAATTTGACTGAAGGCGCTGACATCCTGGGCGGCGACATTTTGCAACTGACGGCCCATACGAATCGTTGATCGCAGCATCACCACCGCACCGGTCAGGACGTGTTGATCATTTTCATCCTGAAGATAAACAGGCGTAATCTCCATCAGGAAATTCTGCCCATTAATAACGACATGCTCGTTATGCGAATCTTGCGGTTCGCTTTCCAGCCAGCGTAAAAAATTAAAGCCGTTAATCAATTGCGCGGCGGTATGGTTGCGCAGGCGATCCAATTTTTGCCCAAAAAGCTGACAGCTCGCCGGGTTCGCCATATCCACTTTGCTTTTCATATCGACAGAGAGCACAGGTTCAGGCAACGCCTCCAGTAACGCGCTCAACGCCAGATGCTCACGTTCGGAAGGCATCCACGGGACAGTACGCACATCGGTAACACCTGCAATACGGCGTATTTCGGCCATCAGACTGCTGAAACTCTCAAACTCCAGTTCAGCAAAATTGAGGTAGATTCGCCCAATGGGGTCAATCTCAATACCGCGTAAATCAATGCCTCTTAGCACGAGTAGATCGAGTAATTCGCGGGTCAGACCGAGTCGGTCTTCACAAAAGACTTCCAGACGCATGGGAACCTTCACCTGAAAAAAGAACAATTAATATGATGATATGACACTATTTGGATAGCAGGAAGGTTTCTGTCAACAATCATTGACACAAAGACGGAAAAACGGGCACTTCGGCGTAAAGATATCCGGTCAGCACCCGATATTGCATTATTTTTCGCTGGGCGTTTTGCCTTTTTGCAGCGTCTCTTTCACCTGACCGATAAGCTGACGACGGAAATCCCCGAGGCGAGGTTTGTCATCGTCAATCCACGGCAGCGGGCGGCAAAGCTCCATAGCTTTAATCCCCAGTCGTGCCGTCAGAAGTCCAGCACCAATCCCCTGAGCTGCCCGGGTAGACAAACGCGCAGCGAGATCTTGCGACATCCAGTCCATCCCCACTTCGCGCACCAGTTCGCTGGCTCCGGCAAAAGCAATATTCAGCAATACCAGCTTAAACAGGCGCAAACGGCTGTAATATCCCAGTTCAATGCCATACAGCGTGGCGATGCGATTAATCAAACGCAGATTGCGCCAGGCGATAAACGCCATATCCACCAGCGCCAGTGGGCTAACGGCAATCATTAACGTTGATTCCGCTGCCGAACGGCTGATTTCGCGCCGCGCCTGGGCATCTAAAACTGGCTGGACCAGGTGAGCATACAGGCTGACCACTTCACGATCGTTCTGCGTTTCATGGATTGAGGCATACCAGCGCTGCAGCGCCGGATGTGACTGATCGATGCCCGCCTGCTGCGCCAGTTTTTCGCAGAATGCACGGCCTTTACCCGTGCCGTGACTGTGCAACAAATCGCGCGCTTCGTCGCGTTCATGGGCGCGCTGTCGCAAGCGCCATAAGCGCCGCCACTCTGTTACCACAGAACCTACGCCAGCGCCGATAATCAATGCCCCAGCGGCACATCCACCCAGCGCCACCCAGTCCTGGGTTTGCCAGGCGTTCATTGTCCACTGCACGCCCTGCCCGACAACGCTTGCGCCAAACAGAGCCAGCCCGCCCATCACCATTTTGCGCCACAGGCTGCGTTTCGGACGTAACGCTGCATCCATTACCGCTTCAACTTGCCCCTCTTCTTCCTGCGCTTCATCGAGCGTGGCTGGGGCAAAATTTTGCGCCTGATTTTCGTCAAAGGTCTGCTGCGCCCTGAATTTTGGATTCTGATCGACCTCCAGTGGACCGTCGAAATCAATACGTGGTTTTAACGGTTCGGTCATCGCAATTTATCTCCTATTAAAAATTCCAGCGCAGCATCAAGACGAATATGCGGTAGCGGTTTGTCGACATCCATCACCTGCGGACGAAACGCCTCAAACTGGAAGCCTTGCTTATCCCAGAACGCCTGACCAGGCAAACGTGCGGGAACTTCGCCAGGATAAACAGTGAGCGGTGCGCCATCGCTGAGTCGATTACCGCGCAGCGCCGGGATTTTCTCACCGTTAACATCAATAATTCCGCTGGTGGTCGCCTGAACAGACGCCAGCCCCAGGCAGTCCATACTGATCCCTTCGAACGCCGCATTTTGCCAGGCATCCTGAATCAGTTGTTGCAGCAATGAAACCATATTGGCGTGCTGATCGATGGTCACATGGTCCGCTTTAGTGGCAGCAAACAATAGCTTATCAATAACCGGCGAAAACAAACGCCGGAACAGGGTACGCTGCCCGTAGTGGAAACTTTGCATCAGCTGCGTCAGCGCCAGACGCATATCATTAAATGCCTGTGGTCCACTGTTGAGCGGTTGCAGGCAGTCCACCAGCACAATCTGGCGGTCAAAACGCAGGAAGTGATTCTTATAGAACCCCTTCACCACTTTCTCGCAGTAATAATTAAAACGCTCGCGCAACATTCCGGCGTTGGTGTGTTTATCGGCCTGCGCCAGTTTAGACTCGCCCCAGGCATCGACATCTGGCCATGGGAAGAATTGCAGCGCGGGCGCTCCTGCCATATCGCCAGGCAAAACAAAGCGTCCTGGCTGAATAAAGTGCAGCCCCTGCTGTTTGCAGTGATGGAGATAATCGGTCCACGCGGCGGCAATGTCTGCCAGCCGGTTTTCGTCGGCAGGCGCTAGCGGGTCCAGCCCTTCGCACATCATTCGCCATTTCGCCGACCATTCGCCGCGCTGACCATTGAGTAAGCCCGTCATCTGGCGCGACCAGCTAAAATAGTCCTGTGCCAGCATCGGCAGGTCGAGCAGCCATTCGCCGGGATAATCCACAATCTCAAGATACAGCGTGGAGGTGTCCTTAAAGTGGCGCAGCAGCGAATCGTTCGATTTAAAACGTAACGCCAGGCGAATTTCACTGACGCCGCGCGTAGGCGTCGGCCAGGCGGGAGGATCGCCATATAACTGCGCCAACCCTTCATCATAGGTGAAGCGCGGAATGCCAAAGTCACGCTGGGGAATGCGTTTTACGCCCAGCAGGCGCTCTTCACGCACCGCACTTAAAAGCGGCAAACGTGCTCCGGCATGAATATTGAGCAACTGATTAACCATCGCGGTGATAAACGCTGTTTTGCCGCTGCGGCTAAGTCCGGTTACAGCGAGGCGCAGATGTCTGTCGACACCCCGATTCACCAGCGCATTGAGTTCATTTTTAAGTCGCTTCATTGCTGTCCTGTGCTGCTCTGAAGACCAGAAAAAAAATCGTTCGTAAGAATATGAATGTGGGGGCCAGGCCATTGATTATCAACTACCCGTGTTGTCATCGACGGGCGAACTCCATAAGATGTGCAGCATTCACGTTCGGACGGAGTTCCTGACCTATGTCCCCTACTATTTATGATATTGCCAGGGTTGCAGGCGTATCAAAATCCACCGTATCACGCGTGCTGAATAAGCAAACCAATATCTCCCCGGAAGCGCGCGAAAAAGTGTTACGGGCCATTGAAGAATTACAGTATCAACCAAACAAGCTGGCACGCGCGCTGACCTCTTCGGGTTTTGATGCCATTATGGTGATTTCTACCCGTTCGACCAAAACTACGGCGGGTAATCCGTTTTTCTCGGAAGTTTTACATGCCATCACCGCCAAAGCTGAAGAAGAAGGTTTCGACGTGATATTGCAGACGTCGCACAACCTGGCAGAAGACTTACATAAATGCGAAAGCAAAATTAAGCAGAAAATGATTAAAGGCATTATTATGCTAAGTTCGCCAGCGGATGAGTCATTTTTTGCCCAACTCGATAAATATGATATTCCGGTAGTGGTAATTGGCAAAGTTGAAGGTCAATACAGCCATGTTTATTCCGTCGATACCGATAATTATGGCGACAGTATTGCGCTAACCGATGCGTTAATTGAAAGCGGGCATAAGAATATTGCCTGCCTGCATGCGCCGCTTGATGTTCATGTTTCAGTGGATCGGGTAAATGGTTATAAGCAAAGCCTGGCTACGCATAATATTGCAGTGCGTGATGAATGGATTGTTGACGGCGGTTATACCCATGAGACAGCATTAAAAGCAGCACGGGAATTATTAAGCCAGTCACCGTTGCCTGAGGCAGTGTTTGCTACTGACAGCCTGAAATTAATGAGTATTTATCGTGCGGCGGCAGAGAAAAACATTGCTATTCCGCAGCAGTTAGCGGTGGTGGGTTATAGTAATGAAACGCTGTCGTTTATATTAACGCCTGCACCAGGCGGCATCGATGTTCCGACGCAGGAGTTAGGTCAACGAAGCTGCGAGTTATTATTCCAGTTAATTGCCGGAAAACCGTCACCACAAAATATTACCGTTGCTACGCATATGTCGTTGAAATAAATGTATGCCGGATTTGGCGCTCGCCCCGCATCCGGCAATTTAGCACATTATCAGAACGAGTAATTCACCCCAACACCCGCATAATGGAATTTATCGCTGTCGCCTTCGTCGTGATCCTGCCACTCAAACGCGTATTCCAGCGAAACGGAAAGACCATTCTGGAAATCATAACCGTAAAATAAACCCACACGGTTAAAATCATGGCCTTCACGTTCAATATCATCCTGCCAGTCCCAGTTACTCCAGCGATCCAGCCCAATGCGCGTATACGGCGTCACCGAGTGGTTGCCGAGCGTCAGCGGCAAATAGGCGCGAATTTCTTGCGTGGAAAACTCACCGTTATTGCGGCTATCATCCATATTGAAACCACGCTCGAGATAATAGTTCACTCGCAAGGCAAGCGTTTCGTTGAAGGTATATTGCGGACCTGTTTCCGTTTCGACACGGGTATCAGCATAACCGGTCGTATTCAGATCGTTGGCAAATTTATACATCGACAGCCAACCGTTGAAACGTAAATCGTCAGTCAGTTTCACATCCCAGTCTGGCGCAATTTTCCAGCGCTGCATATTCGCCGTGTCTTTACCCGGTTCATCAACGTAGTGATAACCATAATTACGGAAACCACCAGTCAGACCGAAACTGAAATCATCGCTTTCGAGGAACTGATAATGTACCTCCAGCTCCGGGCGATCAAACCACGTTCCACGTTTACCCGCGCTATAATCTACCGGCCCTTCCTGATAATAGGCCAGAGAAATTCTCCACGGCCCGTTGGCGGCATTAAAATAGACAGAAGGCTCCGCCAGCCCATCCATATCTTCGCCATAACCTTCGACGTTTTCTATTTCGTACATCGCGCCGATATTAAAGTGCCAGTCGTTCTTTTCCTCGGCCTGTGCGCAGGCCATTCCCGCACACATCACCAGTGCGGTACAGAGTAATAACTTTTTCATTATTGTTCCTTGTATTATCCTAGGAGAATGCCTTCCCCCTGTATTTAGCAAATTGCTATTTCCGTTTCTGCATCAAAGAAATGACATTTAGTCATATCAAAATGAATAGTGATATTTTCTCCTGCATGATAATCATTTAACGCACCAGCACGGACCACTAACTCGTGCCCCCCAACCGTGGTGTAGAGCATAAATTCCGCACCGGTTAATTCCGCCACGCTAATTTTGGCGGAAATGTTATTTTCCTCTTGCGCGTCCGGATGAATATCTTCCGGGCGTATTCCCATTACGATGGGCTTATGCAAACTTTCCTGTGTTTTCAGAACCGCTAATTTCTCTTCGGGTATGGTTAATTTAAGCGTTTCCGTAACGAATTTATCGCCATCGATCGTGCCGCGAATAAAATTCATCGCTGGTGATCCAATAAATCCGGCAACAAACATATTCGCAGGTTGGTTATAAACCGTTTTCGGCGCACCGACCTGCTGAACAATCCCATCCTTCATAATGACAATCCGCGTCGCCATGGTCATCGCTTCGGTCTGATCGTGGGTCACGTAGATCATGGTGGTGTTCAGTTTCTGATGCAGCTTGCTGATCTCTGCGCGCATTTGCACGCGCAGCTTGGCATCCAGGTTAGAGAGCGGCTCATCCATTAAAAACACGCCCGCTTCGCGCACAATCGCCCGCCCAAGCGCCACTCGCTGACGTTGCCCGCCGGAAAGCGCGCCCGGCTTGCGTTTCAGGTACTCACGCAGGCCGAGAATTTGCGCCGCCCAGTTCACCCGCTCATCAATCACCTCTCTGGCGATTTTTTGCATCTTCAGGCCAAACGCCATGTTGTCGTAGACCGTCATATGCGGATACAGCGCGTAGTTCTGGAACACCATCGCGATATTGCGTGCTTTGGCTGGAACGTCATTCATTCGTTTGCCGTCGATCAACAGATCACCGCCGCTGATCTCCTCAAGCCCGGCAATCATACGCAGGGTGGTCGATTTACCGCAGCCCGACGGACCGACAAACACGATGAACTCTTTATCGGCAATCTCCAGGTTGAAGTCCTTCACCACATGCACCTGGTTATCGTAGATCTTTTGAATATGTTGTAACGAAAGCTGTGCCATGTTGATTCCTTTGCTATACGTTTTGCCAGAAGGCCGATAACCGCGGCCAGGTCAGGGAGTCCGTTGAGGGCAACAATAATTGCGCCCCGGTTAAGCCCGCGCCGATCCCCACCGAGCGCATACCGCTGGCGTTAATGGCTTCAATGCCCGCCTGCGCATCTTCAATGCCGATACATGCCTGTGGCGGCACGCCCAGCCCTGCACAGGCGGCGAGAAAGATTTCCGGGTCCGGTTTCGAATTTTTGAGTTGGGAAGCGTCCGCGCAGAAGGTGAAAAACTCGCGCAGCTCCAGCGCTGCTAAAATCGTCGGCGCATTCAGGGAGACAGAAGCCAGCCCAACCGGAATCTGCTGTGCTCGGAGATCTACCAGCAAATTGTGAATGCCAGGCAGCACAGCATTAACCGTCAGTTCGCGCAGTGAGTGGACGTAAAGCAGATTTTTGCGATACGCCAGTTGCGCCCGTTCCTGTGGGTTAAAATCGCCCTCTTTACCCCCGTGCTGCAGAATTCGCCGCAGGGACTCATCGCGGCTGATCCCTTTTAGGAATTCGTTAAACTGCGCATCAATGCTGATGCCAATTTCAGCGGCAATCTGCTGCCACGCCTGGAAATGCAGATGTGCGCTATCTGTGATTACTCCATCCAGATCGAAAATTACCCCTTGCAGTTTCATTCACCCTCCTGATGCGTGGTAGCGGTCCCATTGAAGGGCAAAATAAAATCCCCCAAACAGAAAACAGATTCTTCAGCGACGTAAATAAGCTGACCGTTCAAGCGCAGTGAAACGGGCGCAGAAGTTCGAATCGCAATACGCTGCGCGTCGAGAGTGACCTGTAATTCGCAGCCCTGCCAGAACAGAGGGAAAGACAACTGTTGCCACTGCTCAGGTAACGCCGGATTGAGATGTAATTCACCGTCACGCACGCTCACCCCGGCAAAACCCTGAATCGCCCCCAGCCAGATAGCGCCAGTTGCGGCAGCGTGGATACCGTCATCACAGCTATGTGGATCAGCACCAAGATCGATTTCAGTCCCCTCGCGCCAGAACTGATAACTTTGGGTCAGCAGGCCACAGCGTGCGGCAACAATGCCGTGGATTGCTTTACTTAATGACGAGTCGTGAATAGTGCGCGGTTCATAAAATTGCAGATTGGCAAGACACGATGCCGCTGAGAACTGCTCCGGCAGCATGTAATTGAGCATCACCACATCAGCTTGTTTGAGGATCTGCATCTCGTTCACTTCTGCGCGTGAATAATCCAGCAGAATGGTTTGCTTCCCCGCCGCCGCTTTGTATTTCGCCAGATTAATCACCGGCTTAGCCATAAACGAATCATCCTGCGGCAAAACGCCGTCGGGCTGAATTTCTGGCAGCAGCAGTTCTTTGAGGTACATTTCTGCACGATGAATAAACGCGTCGTCGCTACAGCCAAACTGACGAGCGATATTCAGCGCCTGCTGGACGTTGTAATACGCCATATAGCTGGTGAAGGCGTTATTATTGACATGTTCGGTATATTCATCTGGCCCAATAACATCATGAATTTCCAGACGGTCGTTAACCCTCACCGCGCGGCTAATCCAGAACTTTGCCGTCTCCAGAAGTAGCGCCATGCCTTCATGAGCAATGAAACTTTCATCCCCCGTGGTCCGCCAGTATTGAATAACCGCCCAGGCGATATCGGCCACCAGATGATGTTCCGCCTGCGCAGAGGCCACTTTTTGCCGCAACCCGGTACGAATGTTAATGGCGGCAAATTCCGGCGTCTCTTCTTCGCCACTACGCGCGCTTTCCCACGGAAACAGAGCGCCCTGCCAGCCGTTGCGTCGCGCTTTCTCCTGCGCGCCAGGCAAGTTGTGCCAGCGATAACGCAGTAAACTTCGGGCAACCGTCGGATCGCTAAACAGATGGAACGGTAGCAAAAATACTTCTGTATCCCAGAAAACGTGGCCTTTGTAGCCTTCGCCGGTTAAACCTTTCGCCGCAATGCTGCTGCGCTCATCGTGGGCAGGCGTCATGATGCGCAGGTGATAAAGCGCATAATCTAACGCTTGCTGATCGTGCGCATCGCCGCCGTTTACCGTGATACGACGTTTCTGCCACCATTGACGCCAGTTTTCTGTTGATGCTGCAAGAAGTTGGTCGTAACTCTGCTGCGCGCACATTTCAAGCTGACGAAGCGACGCACTGCCCCATTCGTCTAAAGCGGCTTGTCTGTCGTCCCGCCAGTCGATCCACACCCGTTTTTGCAGCGTCAGCGTCTCACCTGCGTGAAGCTGCGCGCAGGTATGTTGCAGTAAACGGCGCTCTTTGGCGGTATAGCATTGCTGCACATCACCGCTCACCTTACAGCAACAGCTGATGGCCACATCACTGCGCCCATCCTGGGTGGTGTAGATCCCCTGCATCAGATGCTGACCAAATACCCGCACCTGGGTTTCGTCGAGATGTTGGCGACCGTGGTTGGTTTGCGTGGCGTCAATGCCTGTTGAAATCAGCACTAACGCGTCGGCGTCCAGTGGCGTAATAGTGATTTCCAGCGCAATGAGCGGCAGTTGGTCTGCCGAAACAAAGCGACGGCTGGTGATGGTGTAACCTGCGCCGTTGCTGGTACGCCAGACAACGTTGCGACGTAATTCGCCACTAGCAAAGTTAAGCTCACGCTGCCATGCTTCGCGGGATAACGAGAAAATCTCACCATTTATGGCAATCTCCATCCCCACGACATCAGGCAGGTTCACCAGTTCGTTGATTTCACCTTTACCCGCCCGATGATAAAGCCCTGCCAGATACATGCCGCGCGTCTGGCGCGTGTAATCTTCTTCATGGCTGGCGCGAAGCCCAAGATAGCCGTTCCCCTGCGCCATCAGCGAAGCATACTTGTTCAGGGTATGCTGGCTGAAATGGGGTTCCGTTAACGTTACTGGCCTGATCATAATTCCACACGCGTCCCTGTTTCTGCGGATTGATACAACGCCGCCACCAGTTGCTGGATGATGTACCCCTGCTCGGCGTCGGCTATCATCACGGGCTTACCTTGTACGTGGTTGATAAAGGCTTCCATACTGCGCAGATGACGGTTGTCGTCTGCCATTTCCCGTTGCATCAGCGTCATTAACTCACCGTTGTTATCGGTGTAGATATGTGCCGGAAACAGCGTCGCCCCGGCTTTATCACCACAAAAGCTGACGTTCATAATCGACTGTTCGCGGATGTTGAGTGCAAATGAGGTCTCAAGCCACAGAATGCCGCCGTTATGAAATTCAATGGTGCCAAACAGCGAATCTTCGACGCTGTAGGTTGCCGGGTCCCACTCGCCAAATTGACCGCAGCTCTTTTGCGTGCCGATCTTTTGAAAGCTATGCGCAGTCACGCTTTTCACCGCTGGAAAACCCAGCACATACATCGCCGCATCCAGCATATGAATGCCGATGTCGATCAGCGGGCCTCCGCCCTGCAATTCTTTATTAGTAAAGACACCCCAGCCGGGAACACCGCAACGACGCAGGGCGCGGGCGGTGGTAACGTAAATCTCTCCCAAAACGCCGTTGGTCACCTGTTCACGCAGCTGTTGCGTATCGAGTGCAAAACGATGGTGAAAGTCGTAGGCCAGCACCTTGCCCTGTTTGCGCGCGGTATCGCACATTTCCCGCGCCTGTTCTGCCGTCATGGCGGGCGGTTTTTCGCACATCACATGGCAGCCCGCTTCCAGCGCCATCAGGGTATGTTCGTAATGAAAACGGTTAGGTGAGCAGACGCTAACCACATCAGGTTTCACCGCCAGCAGCATGGCCTGCGGATCGTCCCACACGGATGCATTCCCGTATTTTTCTGCCAGCGCCTGCGCCTGGGAAAGGCGGCTGTCACAGACAGCCACCAGTTCCAGATCATTGCGGGTGCAGTAGTACGAAGCATGAACCTTATCCGCCACCTGGCCTGCGCCGATTATCGCGACCCGCAGTGGAGAGCTTGTCATTGCACTTTTCACAAAGACCTCTTAGCAGGTACGCAACCAGGCCAAAGAATCACGGTACGCCTGGGCAGGATTTTCTGCCCGGATACGCCCTTCATACACCACATAGCCCTGATAGTTATCGGCGCGCAGCTGTTCAAACAGCGCGTGGAAATCGAGGGTGCCGCTGCCCGGCTGGTAGCGATGGTTATCGGCAATATGCACATGACCGAGCAAGTCGCGGTTGTCGTGCAACGCCTGCGCCAGGTTATCTTCTTCGATATTCATGTGATAGAAATCGCCGATAATCTGTACATGTTTAAGATCGTTTTCGACGATGTAACGACGAGCATCGGCGAGGGTGTTGATCATGTGATCCTGATAGCGGTTTAACGGTTCGAGATACACCACAGTTCCAGTCCGCGCGGCGACCTGTTCCAGTACGCGCAGGGAATCACTCACCATTTTACGATCGCCGTCAAGGCTGCGCGGCGAGGTCATCGGCGGTAAGCGGAAGGTAAACATGCCCCACGCAGCCGGAACGACGATACCTTTACCGCCCACTTCTGCCAGCGCTTCAAGAATGCGTTCGATCTGCTTTAAGCCATTAAGTCGACGCTCTTCGATAAAGTCGCCAATCCAACCGTCATAGCCACCGCAGGCGGTGGTCACCGGTAAACCGGTTTCTTTGATTGCTGCTTTGACTTCTTCGAGATTGTTGACCAGCAGTTTGCCGTCAATCTCAAAACCATCGAAACCCATCTCTTTGATATAACGAAATTTCTCCAGAATGTTTTCCGGAAAGAACGCCTGATTCTGTGTGCCGATTTTCATTCTTTTCATTCCTTTGAATTAAAACGTGACGCCCATTTTGATGCTCTGTTCCGGATGCTGGTCGACATACTGCATGTAGCTTTCCGGGCTGTTGGCAAAGGTCACCACCGGATCGATTAAATCTTCGCAATTGAGATAACCGTTCATCAGCAGTTCCCAGCAGGTTTCTTCAATACGCTTACGGCTCCAGCGCGGATAATCCGGGTTCGGCTCGCTGCACGCACGGGAGAAAACAATTTTGGCGTTATTGAAATGGGCTTCGCGTCCGAGGTTAAAACCTTCGGCAAACGGTTTGGCAAACGCGACATAGGAGATGGTGCCGCCATAGGCCAGACCGCGGAGTGCCGATTGCAGCGCGTCGGCATAGCCACTGGTTTCGATAATCACATCGGCACCCTGCTTGCCGGTCAGCGTTTTGATCTCTTTACCTACGTCAGCGCCAATGGGGTTAAGACAGAAATCCGCACCGTGGCGACGGGCAATATCACAGCGATGGGCGATAGGATCGACGCCAATTACCACCGATGCGCCAGCGCGTTTCGCCAGTTGGATGGTAATTTGACCGATCGCGCCAAGCCCTACCACCACCACAAAATCCCCTACGCGTACGTTGGCATCGCGCACGCCGCTCATGGCAAACTGCGCCGGGTCGTAGCAGACGGCGTTTTTCCAGGAGCTGCCTTGCGGCATTTTGCGCAGCTTGTAGTTATTCACTGCGTTAATGATGACCGTCTCGGAGAGCGGGCCGTAGCCGCATACGCTGTCGCCCACCGCGTAGTCGTTAACGTCGCTGCCGCACTCGATAATGTCGCCAACCACCATGTTGCCAAGCTGGAACTTGCCAAACTCAATGCCGCGCGGCGCATCTGCCGGACGCGGGGTGAACATCTGCCATTCGCCATTAAAGTCGTCATTAATAAACGGGCTGGCGGCGCGGAAATCAACCACTTCCGTCCCGTGTTTCGGCGCGCCGAAACGCACGCGGATCTTCACTTCATTGGCTAAAATCGCCCGCTCTTCATACTCAACCAGCGCAGCAACACGCGGTGCTGTGGCTACTAACTTTTTCATGTAAAACTCCTTGTAAAGAAACTGGCCGCTTTAGCCCTTCACGCCACCGGCGGTCAAACCACTCTTAATAAAATGTTCCGAAAGCGCATACATAATCACCACTGGCAATGCGGTCACCAGCGAGGCCGCCATCATCCGTCCCCAGATGTAATCAGGCGTACTGAACAGCGCGTTCAGGCCCACTGGTAAGGTGAAATTGCTGGCGCTGGAGAGGAAAATCGACGCAAACAGATAGTCGTTCCACGCCACCATAAAGCAGTAGACAAACACCGATATCAGCCCGGACATCGCCAGGGGCACGGTGATACGGAAGATAATTTGCAGACGATTGAGGCCATCCATCATCGCCGCTTCTTCGATCTCATCAGGGATGGTGTCGAAGTAGCTTTTCAGCATAAACACGGCGGTGGGCAGGGTTTGCGTCACCATGGTAATGATCAGCGCCATCTCGGTGTCGTAAATGCCAAGTGCGGTGATGATTTTGAACAGCGGCACCACCAGCAAAATGCCGGAGAACATGTACACCGTGTAAAAGCTGGCGTTGATGGTCATCCGCCCTTTAAAGCGCAGGCGGGAAAGCGCGTAAGCCCCGAGAATGCCGAGAAATACCGCCACCACGGATGAAACCACCGACACCACCATGCTGTTACGGAAGTAGTCGACAAACGGGAAAATCACCGGATTAAAAATGTCGACGTAATGCTCCAGCGTCCACTGCTGTGGCAGCAGCGTAGGATGCAGCGAGATCGCCTCTTTTGCGCTCTTGAACGAGGTCATCAGCATCACAAAAAATGGAAACAGCGTGATGATGAGAAACAGCGCCAGCCCGCAGTAAAAACCGATTCGACTGAGTGTGCGTTTATTTGTTGCCATTGAGGTTCACCCGTTTCCTGGTCAGCAGAATGACAGCGAAAATAATGATGAAAAGCACCACCGAGATCGCCGCCGCTTTCCCTAAGTCATTAAAGGCAAAGGCGGTTTTGTAGAGATAGACACCGAGAATATCGACCTTGGTCGTCAGCAGATAAACATCCGCGAACATGTAGAACATCCAGATAGTGCGCAGGGTCACCACCGTCGCCAGGACCGGCATAATCGCGGGCAGCGTGACGATGCGAAACCGCTGCCAGGCATTCGCGCCATCCATCTCTGCCGCTTCGTACAGCGATTTGTCGATGGTCTGCAAAATCGCCAGAAACGAGATAAAGGCATACGGGAAGTAGCGCCAGATAGCGAACAGCACCACCAGCACAAAACTACTGCCCGGGTTATCGAACCACAGCGGTGCCTGCTCATAGAGATGCAGAAGATCGACGCCGAGGTAGTTCACAATGCCGTAACCGTTGTTGAACATGTATTTCCAGGCGAACACCAGCGAAATAGACGGCGTTACGTAGGAAAGGATCACCAGCGAACGCGCGGTTTTGCGCAGGCGGAACTCGCGGTTGAAAAACATCGCCACGGCCAGCCCGAGCACGGTGCTGCCCGCCACCACAAGCGCGGTATACCAGACCGTCATCCACAGCGAATGCCAGAAGCCCGGATCGGAGAGAATACGCACATAGTTGCTCACCCCAACAAATGTTGCCTCGATGTTGGGATTGAGCGGCAGACGTAAAAAACTGATTTCGATATTCGACACCATCGGCCACGCCACCAGACCGCCCAGCAGTAATAAGCTGGGCGCGAGAAGCAGCAGTGCAAAAGGCATATCGGAACGACCTGAAAAAAGCCTGTTCATTGCGGATTCCTGTCCTGGGTTTAGTGCTGTTCGATCAGTTCATCCAGCTTTTTCTGGCTCGCTTGCAGCGTGCCAGGGAGATCGGCTTTCCCCACGGTGACGTTATGCACCATTGAACTCACCACGCCAGACCCCGTCACATCGCCCATGCGGGTAAAGTTTTTATCCCCTACTGCGCCAAAGACCTGAATATTTGGCAGTTCGCTGATTAGCTGATTCGGCAATTCTCCCAGCGCCTTAATAACGTCGTTGTCTTTCCAGGTGGCGGTAGTCACCACCGCTTTGTTCACCGGCAGCGCCGCGCCTGGCGACATCATCACCCAGTCGGCAATGTTGTCCGCCTGCTCCATAAAGGTGACAAATTTTTCTGCTGCTTCCGTCTCTTCGGCCTTTTGCCCGGCGGTAATGGTCAGCGAGGTCAACATGCCGTAGACCGCAGAATTTTTCTCGGTTGGCACCACGAAACCGACGTTTTTCGGATCGCCTTCTTTAATCACAGCCGGAAGGATATAGGTGGAGTAAATCGCCATCGGCGCGGTGCCGTTCATAAAAGCGTCTTTCACTTCCATGATGTCGTTAGAACCTGGCATGGTGTTGGCAGCAAGGTTGCGGTAATAGGTCAGCGCCTGCATCATCTCTGGTGTATCAAGGGTGATTTTGCCTTCGGCGTTAAAGACGTTAGCCTGATTGGATAACGCAAACTGGGAGAAAGACTGTTCCGTCAACACGCTTTCTGCTGTAGGCAGCGCAATACCGTATTTTTTATTCGCCGGGTCATTCAGTTTCTGTGCAACGTCCAGCAATTGCTGCCAGTTTTTTGGCTCCTCCAGCCCAGCTTTTGCCAGCACATCTTTGCGATACCAGATCCCGCCAATCCATGCGCTGACAGGAACACCGGTCCAGGCGCTGCCATCTTCGGTGCGCACAATCCGCAGTACGCCATCGTAGAACGCGCCTTCACCGACGTTGCTGATGACCGTGGCAACCGCCTGGCGATCGATAAGCTGCTCTTTGTCCATCACTTTGGCGTAGTCATGGCTGGTTTCGATCACTTCCGGCAGCGAACCGCTACGTGAAAGGGTAATGACTTTGGTGTTATAGGCGTCTTCTTCCACGGGCACTTGTTTTACGGTGATACCTGGGTTTTCTTTTTCAAAACGGGCAATCAATTTGCTGATGACGGCCTGGCGCTCCTGCTCCACCGAAGAATGCATAAATTCGATGGATACATTATTTTTATTTTCTTCTTTACAGCCTGAAATCAGGGTGCAGGAAACCAGTGCTGATAACAGCACGATTTTTGATTTAATCATGAAATGTTCCTTTTTATTTAATCCACATAACCTGCCAGGGATGCAGTGTTATTTCATTACCCAATATATCAACTTCACTAATCAGATCCCGACCGTGCAGGTCAGTAATATTTATATGCTGAATATTTTCACTGACATTAAACAATCCCGTCAGGCAATCGCCATCCGCATTGCTTCTTTGAATTCGCATTACAAATGAATTAATCGCATCAATGGTGAAATTATTATCCGGATGAAACTCTTTATGACTGCGACGAAGTGTAATTAAATGCGACAACTTATAATATACCGAATAACTTAATGTCGCTTTATTGTTCAGTTCTGTCGTTATCTCTTTACTAGAGTATTTTTTACGGTTAATCGCACGATTATATCCAAGTTTTTCGACACCTGCGTAATCATTACGCGACCCCAGAATGCTTTGAATATATATCGCTGGCACACCGGGGAAACTTAACAAAATCGCATGGGCGAGAATAAACCTGGCACACCGTTCTTCGTCGCTACACTCACGGCGGCTCAACGCATCCATATAGGTGACATTCATTTCATAGGGGCTACGCGTACCGTCGGGATTATTTTTCCAGTTTACTAATGCTCCTTCCTGCTGTAACACCTCGACCAGCGCTAATATTTCGTTTTCGGGCAACAACCCCCGCAGTGGGTTAAGCCCGATGCCATCGTGAGAGGCAAGGAAGTTAAACCAGGTGGTGTTGCTGGAAGGTAGTGTCAGGTTTTGCGCCCACGCACAAAGTGCCTCAACGTTCTGTTTTTGCACCGCATGCAGCACCAGCGGCGGCAGCGAGAACTGGTACACCATATGCGCTTCGTCATCGCCTTCGCCAAAGTAAGCAATGTTGTCTTTATGCGGAACATTGGTCTCGGTAATGATCACTGTGCCTGGCGCGACGTTATCAATAATCGACCGTAACAGTTTGATAATCAGATGTGTTTTTTCCAGATGGATGCAGTTTGTTCCCGGCTCTTTCCACATAAAGCCAACGGCATCCAGACGGACATACTCTGCGCCCTTTTCCAGGTAGCACAGCAATACATCCACCATCGCCAGCAACACTTCAGGGCTACGGTAATTGAGGTCAATTTGATCGTCGCTAAAGGTGGTCCATAAATGGCGCATTGAATGATCGCGCATCTGGAATGGCGTTAATAACGGTAACGCACGCGGGCGAGTGACGGCGCTGAGATCGGTTTTCGGATCAACGGCAATAAAAAAATCTTCAAAACCTGGCTGCTGTTGTAAATAGTTTTTAAACCATTCACTTTTTGCCGACATATGGTTGCAGACAAAATCAAACATTAAATGGCTGCATTCACCGAGTTGCTGAATATCCTGCCACTCCCCCGCTTCACTGGCGACCTGATGATAATCAATTACCGAAAATCCATCATCAGATGACCATGGATAAAAAGGTAATAAATGAACATGTGAAAAAATTCTTTGCAGCCATTGAGGGTAAAACTGATTAAATGTGGGTAGTGGCTTTAAATCATTACTGTGAAATTGATCGGCATAGGTAATTAACACGACATCACTTTCATCCCAGTGTTTTTTACGTCGCTGTGTAATTAATCGTTTCGCACTCTCAAGACGCGTTACAAGTTTCTGTAAATGAGTCGCGGTAAATGTTCCACCGTAGATTTCGTCCAGGTAATCCGTAATTTTCTGTTTCATGTTGCCTTTCCGTGGTAGCGGTCCCATGAAACGAGAGACTACTCCGCATAAAATAAACTGTCAATTGAGCTCAAGGGGTTTAGTCACGCAGGAAATCTTTTTTTACCTGGGAAAAAGCGTATTTGTGAGCTAACGCAAATAATCTATGGGGATGTAAATAGGGTGTGACAGAAAAAACGGCGCATAAGCGCCGCTCATGGTGAATTCTTTTAACCTTTGACCTTCGGCATTGCGATGTCTTTCAGGCCACCGGCGTTCTCAACGTGGGTATATCCCATCTCGCTAAGGATCTCTTTTGCCTGCCCTGACTGGCGTCCAGCATTGCAATACACTTTCACGGTGTCGTTTTTATCCGGAACGGCGGTGGCAATGCGCTCTTTCACTTCCTTCAAGGGAATATTGATGGCCCCCTGAACGTGTTCTTGCTGATACTGCTCTGGAACACGAACATCGATCCAGTGTTCAGCGGCGAAAACGGGCAGTGAAAACACCAGTGTCAGAGCAAGTAAGCCTTTTTTAAACATGTAAGCGTCCTTCTATGGATGAAAATTGCTATCCATTATACGCCTGAGATTTAACCATTTTTGCGAAACTCCCCTCACCTTTTATAACGCTGCGCCAGTTTATTGGCAGCCCGACTTAACAGCGGTTCCAGCGCCACAGCCAGCAACATTTTCAGCGGTCGGCGAGCAACTGATTTTATCGCCCAGCCCGCCACACCCGCCGGGCCATAGCGCAGTGCGGTTAGAAGTACCAGCTTGCCTGCTAATTTGAACCCAGGCTTCACCTTTTGCCCGGCCTGTTGCCAGCGAGTATTCATAACTTTCCTCACAGTTGACGGAAACGGCTACGCAGCGTGAAAGTGTCGGAAGTGACATAACGTTCCATCTCGCGTAAACGCGTTTCACTTGCCGCCAGTTCACGGTCGACTTCATCCAGCAATTCGCTGCTGGAAGGTAGCTGCTCACCAAAGACCATGTTGTCCGGCATTGGATCAAGCGCAAATGACAAAATGATGTAAGCAACCAGGGTAAACAGCGCCAGACCGAAGAAAATCGACAGCACCACCAGGATACGCACCAGTTTTACTGGTACATCAAAATAGTTGGCAATCCCGGCGCAGACGCCACGGACCATGCCCTGCTGCGGAATACGCCATAATTTTTTATTGAGATTAATGCCCGCCATTAGCGATCCCTCCAGTTCGGATGTTCTGCATCAAGAATGGATTCCAGCGCCTGAATACGTTCGCGCATCCGTTTTGCTTCATCAGCCAGTTGCGCTAATCGCTGCTGCTCACTTTGCGACAATTCACTGCGACCAGAACGATTGCTGTAATGCAGCCATAACCAGATCGGTAAAACAAACAGCACAAAAATGGTTAACGGAATAGCCAGAAATAGCGCGCTCATAAGTACTCCTTAGACGATGAGCGGCGGCGCGTTCGGACGCCGCCTGGATGTTATTATTGATTGTCTTGCTTCATTTTGGCTTTTAATTGTGCCAGTTGCTCGCTGATTGCATCATCGGCTTTCAGTTCGGCAAACTGATCGTCCAGCGATTTTTGTTTACCGAAGCTGTGGCTTTCTGCTTCCGCTTCCATCTGGTCGATACGGCGTTCGAAAGATTCGAAACGAGCCATTGCTTCATCCAGTTTGCCACTGTCCAGCTGACGACGCACATCGCGCGACGAGTTTGCCGCCTGATGGCGTAACATCAATGCCTGCTGGCGAGCGCGTGTTTCGCTCAATTTGTTTTCCAGCTCGCCGATCTCTTTCTTCATACGCACTAGCGTATCGTCCACCAGCGTCACTTCATGTTCCAGGCTCTTAATCAGATCGGTCAGTTTCTGTTTTTCAATTAACGCCGCACGCGCCAGATCTTCTCTATCTTTCAGCAGTGCCAGTTCCGCTTTTTCCTGCCATTCAATTTCACGCGCCGACGCTTGTTCAATACGACGAGTCAGCTGTTTCTTTTCTGCCAGCGCACGCGCCGAAGTAGAACGTACTTCAACCAATGTATCTTCCATCTCCTGGATCATCAGACGCACCAGTTTCTGTGGATCTTCCGCTTTCTCTAACAGAGCGTTGATGTTGGCATTCACGATGTCGGCAAAGCGAGAAAAAATACCCATAATGTTGTCCTCTTGATTTCTGCGTTCAGGATTGTCCTGCTGAACTGTTAATACAATTTGCGTGCCAATTTTTATCTTTTTGATTTATAAAGATCTGATTGAAGAATCAACAGCAACATGCCAGGATGAATTAGCGAATTACACTAACAAGTGGCGAATTTCATCATGGCAGAATACAAAGATAATTTACTCGGTGAGGCGAACAGCTTTCTCGAAGTGCTGGAACAGGTTTCGCATCTCGCACCGCTGGACAAACCGGTGCTCATCATCGGCGAGCGCGGCACCGGTAAAGAGCTGATCGCCAGCCGCCTGCATTATCTCTCCTCCCGTTGGCAAGGGCCGTTTATTTCCCTTAACTGCGCGGCGTTAAATGAAAATCTGTTGGATTCCGAACTGTTTGGTCACGAAGCGGGGGCGTTTACCGGTGCGCAAAAACGTCATCCAGGGAGATTTGAACGTGCCGACGGCGGTACGCTATTTCTTGATGAACTCGCTACGGCACCGATGATGGTGCAGGAAAAATTATTGCGTGTGATTGAGTACGGTGAACTGGAGCGCGTCGGCGGCAGCCAGCCATTGCAGGTGAATGTGCGGTTGGTATGCGCGACGAATGCCGATCTCCCGGCGATGGTCAATGAAGGTACTTTTCGCGCAGACCTGCTCGACCGACTAGCGTTCGATGTTGTGCAACTGCCACCACTGCGCGAGCGTGAAAGCGACATTATGTTGATGGCAGAACACTTTGCCATCCAGATGTGTCGGGAAATCAAGCTGCCTCTGTTCCCGGGTTTTACAGAGCACGCCAGAGAAACATTGCTGAATTATCGCTGGCCGGGAAATATACGTGAATTGAAAAACGTGGTGGAACGTTCAGTGTATCGTCACGGCACCAGCGATTATCCGCTTGATGACATCATTATTGATCCCTTTAAACGCCGTCCATCTGAAGAAGCCATCGCCGTTTCAGAAAACACCTCGCTTCCGACGCTGCCACTGGATTTACGCGAGTTTCAGATGCAGCAGGAAAAAGAGTTGCTGCAACTCAGTTTGCAACAGGGGAAATATAACCAGAAGCGCGCCGCTGAATTGCTGGGGTTAACCTATCATCAGTTCCGCGCGTTGTTGAAAAAGCACCAGATTTAGCGAAGTTGGGCAATACAACTTGCCGGATGCAGCGTGAACGCTTTATCCGGCATACATAATCAATACGTCGTTTGCAGGCCTGATAAGCGCTGCGCATCAGGCATTATTGCGTTAACCCTGCTTCTGCGTATTAATCTCTCAGCGCATCCTGCAAAATTTTCATTGCCGCATCGAATTGCGCAACCGGGATGGTATGGGCTTCGTTAGGTGGCGCATATTTGTGGTATTTGATCCGCCGCTATCGCAAAGTGCCGTTGTATGATGGCGACAGAACGCCGGTGAGCGAAACGTAATAGTCGAATGCGCGGCGCATTATCCTGCCTGAGGGTAATGCACCGCGCCATTAACTATAAAAATATGTATGACCCGGATCACGAGTGCTATCATCCGCCTTTATGCTTAGCGCATTAACCCTAGGGGCAAATAATGAACCACGATATCCCGCTAAAATATTTTGATATTGCCGATGAGTACGCGACCGAATGCGCAGAGCCTGTCGCAGACGCTGAACGCACACCGCTGGCCCACTACTTCCAGTTACTGCTCACCCGTTTGATGAATAATGAAGAGATCAGTGAAGAAGCCCAACATGAAATGGCTGCTGAAGCGGGGATTAATCCCGTACGCATTGATGAGATCGCAGAGTTTTTGAATCAATGGGGTAATGAGTAATTATTTAATTGCAGACTATCGGTCAGTATCGTTGCCCGGATAAAGCGTTCGCGCCGCATCCGGCTAAAAATGACACGCACTGCAGCATGTTTTAATGGGTTTCTCACGATCGTACCGCTCTGCTCCTCGCTAAGTTGTTCTGTGAGTTATAGTTATAAAGAAATCACGGGTACGAATGTTGAACTGATGGCGACGCCACCTGTTCAATGACCAACCACACGGCCCTCATTACGACCTCTGAAAACAAACGGTAATGGCAAATGTCATTAAATATTAGTAAGATAGCCTCTTTACATAAAATCCCTTAATATTATGCGCCAGGTATTATCGTCTCTTTTGGTGATTGCTGGACTTGTGAGTGGTCAGGCAATCGCCGCGCCTGAATCCCCCCCGCATGCTGATATCCGTGACAGCGGTTTTGTCTATTGCGTCAGCGGGCAAGTCAACACCTTTAACCCATCCAAAGCGAGCAGTGGGTTAATTGTCGATACCCTTGCCGCCCAGTTTTATGATCGACTGCTGGATGTCGATCCCTATACCTATCGCCTGATGCCGGAACTTGCCGAAAGCTGGGAAGTGCTCGACAACGGCGCGACCTATCGCTTCCACCTGCGTCGCGATGTTCCGTTTCAAAAAACCGACTGGTTTACTCCCACTCGTAAAATGAATGCCGATGATGTGGTGTTTACCTTCCAACGGATTTTTGACCGCAACAACCCGTGGCATAACGTCAACGGCAGTAACTTCCCCTATTTCGACAGTCTGCAATTTGCCGATAACGTGAAAAGCGTCCGCAAGCTGGATAATCATACCGTTGAGTTCCGTCTCGCCCAGCCGGATGCTTCTTTTTTGTGGCACCTGGCGACCCATTATGCTTCGGTCATGTCGGCAGAATATGCAGGGAAGTTAGAGAAAGAAGATCGCCAGGAGCAACTCGACCGTCAACCGGTCGGCACCGGTCCGTATCAGTTGTCGGAATACCGCGCCGGGCAATATATTCGCTTACAACGTCATGATGATTTCTGGCGTGGTAATCCGTTGATGCCACAAGTGGTGGTGGATTTAGGCTCTGGCGGTACAGGACGATTGTCGAAACTCCTGACCGGGGAGTGCGACGTTCTGGCCTGGCCTGCTGCCAGTCAGCTATCCATTTTGCGTGACGACCCACGCTTGCGTTTAACGCTGCGTCCTGGGATGAATGTCGCCTATCTGGCATTCAACACCGCCAAACCGCCGCTAAATAATCCGGCGGTCCGCCATGCGCTGGCACTGGCGATTAATAACCAGCGCCTGATGCAATCCATCTATTATGGTACGGCTGAAACGGCGGCCTCTATTTTACCGCGAGCCTCGTGGGCCTATGACAACGAGGCTAAAATTACTGAATACAATCCGGAAAAATCGCGCGAACAGTTGAAGGCGTTGGGGCTGGAAAACTTAACGCTGAAACTGTGGGTGCCCACACGTTCGCAGGCGTGGAACCCCAGTCCACTGAAAACCGCCGAACTGATTCAGGCGGATATGGCACAGGTTGGCGTAAAAGTGGTGATTGTGCCGGTAGAAGGTCGTTTTCAGGAGGCGCGGTTGATGGATATGAGCCATGATCTGACGTTATCCGGTTGGGCGACGGACAGTAACGACCCGGACAGTTTCTTCCGTCCGTTACTGAGCTGCGCAGCAATTCATTCGCAGACCAACCTCGCCCACTGGTGCGATCCGAAATTCGACAGCGTGTTGCGTAAGGCGCTCTCTTCGCAGCAGCTGGCGGCGCGTATTGAAGCCTATGACGAAGCGCAAAGTATTCTGGCGCAGGAATTACCTATTCTGCCGCTGGCGTCGTCATTGCGTTTGCAGGCCTATCGGTACGATATCAAAGGTCTGGTACTTAGCCCGTTTGGTAACGCCTCCTTTGCTGGGGTGTATCGCGAGAAACAGGATGAGGTGAAAAAGCCATGATTATCTTCACCTTACGCCGTATTTTGTTATTGATTGTGACCTTGTTCCTGCTGACCTTCGTTGGCTTCAGCTTGAGCTATTTCACCCCACATGCGCCGTTACAAGGCGCGTCACTGTGGAATGCCTGGGTGTTCTGGTTTAACGGCCTGATCCACTGGGATTTTGGTGTTTCCAGCATTAACGGTCAACCGATTGCCGAACAGTTAAAAGAGGTCTTCCCGGCGACGATGGAACTGTGCATCCTCGCCTTCGGTTTTGCGCTGATTGTTGGCATCCCCGTAGGAATGATTGCCGGGATTACGCGCCATAAGTGGCAGGATAACTTGATCAACGCCATCGCCTTACTGGGCTTTTCAATCCCGGTGTTCTGGCTGGCGCTTCTGCTGACGCTGTTTTGTTCACTCACGCTAGGTTGGTTGCCCGTTTCTGGGCGTTTCGATTTGCTCTACGAAGTGAAACCGATTACCGGTTTTGCGTTGATTGATGCCTGGCTTTCGAACTCACCGTGGCGGGATGAAATGGTCATGAGCGCAATCCGCCATATGATATTGCCCGTGATCACCCTGTCGGTTGCGCCAACAACTGAAGTGATCCGACTGATGCGTATCAGCACTATCGAAGTGTATGACCAGAACTATGTTAAAGCAGCGGCAACCCGCGGTTTGTCGCGCTTTACTATTTTGCGTCGCCACGTTCTGCATAACGCGTTACCTCCGGTTATTCCTCGCCTGGGCTTACAGTTTTCCACCATGCTGACGCTGGCGATGATCACCGAAATGGTTTTTAGCTGGCCGGGTTTAGGGCGCTGGTTAATTAACGCCATCCGCCAGCAGGATTACGCAGCCATTTCCGCCGGAGTGATGGTGTGTGGCTCACTGGTCATTATTGTTAACGTGATTTCTGATATTTTGGGTGCCATGGCTAACCCTCTGAAACATAAGGAATGGTATGCCTTACGATAGCGTATACAGCGAAAAGCGCCCGCCGGGCACGCTGCGTACCGCCTGGCGCAAATTTTATAGTGACGCCTCTGCGATGGTCGGCCTGTACGGCTGCGCGGGGCTGGCTGTACTGTGTATTTTTGGCGGCTGGTTTGCGCCTTACGGCATCGACCAGCAATTTCTCGGTTATCAATTATTGCCGCCGTCATGGTCGCGCTATGGCGAAGTTTCTTTCTTCCTGGGGACTGACGACCTCGGACGCGATGTTTTAAGCCGTTTACTGAGCGGAGCTGCGCCAACCGTAGGTGGCGCATTTGTGGTGACGCTTGCCGCGACGATCTGTGGCCTGGTACTGGGCACCTTCGCCGGGGCGACCCACGGCCTACGCTCAGCGGTGCTTAACCATATTCTGGATACCTTACTGGCGATCCCTTCGCTGCTGCTGGCAATTATCGTTGTAGCGTTTGCCGGACCGAGTTTGTCTCACGCCATGTTTGCTGTCTGGCTGGCGCTGCTGCCGCGTATGGTACGTTCGATTTACAGCATGGTGCATGACGAACTGGAAAAAGAGTACGTTATCGCCGCCCGTCTGGATGGCGCATCAACGCTGAATATTCTCTGGTTTGCTGTGATGCCCAACATCACCGCCGGACTGGTCACCGAGATCACTCGCGCATTGTCGATGGCAATTCTCGATATCGCCGCGCTGGGCTTTCTTGACCTCGGCGCACAACTGCCCTCGCCTGAATGGGGCGCGATGCTCGGTGATGCGCTGGAACTGATTTATGTCGCCCCATGGACTGTCATGCTGCCAGGTGCGGCAATTATGATTAGCGTGCTGTTGGTTAACCTCCTTGGCGACGGTGTCCGTCGTGCAATTATTGCGGGGGTGGAATAATGCCATTACTCGATATTCGTAACCTGACCATTGAATTTAAAACCGGTGATGAGTGGGTTAAAGCCGTCGACCGCGTAAGTATGACCTTAACCGAAGGTGAAATCCGCGGTCTTGTTGGCGAATCCGGTTCCGGCAAAAGTTTGATTGCTAAAGCGATTTGTGGGGTGAATAAAGATAACTGGCGTGTTACTGCTGACCGTATGCGTTTTGATGATATCGATTTGCTGCGTCTCTCCGCACGCGAACGGCGCAAGCTGGTTGGTCACAACGTGTCGATGATTTTCCAGGAACCACAGTCGTGTCTTGACCCTTCAGAACGTGTGGGTCGCCAGTTGATGCAAAACATCCCTGCCTGGACCTATAAAGGCCGTTGGTGGCAGCGTTTTGGCTGGCGCAAACGCCGTGCCATTGAACTGCTGCACCGCGTGGGGATTAAAGATCACAAAGATGCGATGCGCAGTTTTCCCTATGAGTTGACCGAAGGTGAATGTCAGAAAGTGATGATAGCCATTGCACTGGCGAATCAACCGCGTCTGCTAATTGCTGACGAACCGACCAACTCAATGGAGCCAACAACCCAGGCGCAAATCTTTCGCCTGCTGACGCGTCTCAACCAAAACAGTAATACCACTATTTTGCTTATCAGCCATGACTTACAAATGCTTAGCCAATGGGCGGATAAAATTAACGTGCTTTACTGCGGTCAAACGGTGGAAACCGCGCCGAGTAAGGAGTTGGTGACGATGCCACACCATCCTTATACCCAGGCGCTGATCCGCGCGATACCAGACTTCGGCAGCGCGATGCCGCATAAAAGTCGCCTCAATACGCTGCCCGGCGCTATCCCGCTGCTGGAACAGTTACCGATTGGTTGTCGTCTGGGGCCACGTTGCCCGTATGCACAACGAGAATGCATTGTGACGCCACGTTTGACGGGGGCGAAAAATCATCTCTATGCCTGTCATTTCCCACTGAACATGGAGAAAGAGTGAGATGATCGAAACGCTACTTGAAGTGCGCAATTTAAGTAAAACGTTCCGCTACCGGACCGGCTGGTTTCGTCGTCAGACCGTAGAAGCGGTAAAACCCTTGAGCTTTACGCTACGTGAAGGCCAGACACTGGCGATTATCGGCGAGAATGGTTCGGGTAAATCCACGCTGGCAAAAATGCTGGCGGGAATGATAGAACCTACCAGCGGCGAGTTATTGATTGACGATCATCCGCTGCATTTTGGCGATTATTCCTTCCGCAGTCAGCGTATTCGCATGATTTTTCAGGATCCTTCGACCTCGTTGAATCCCCGTCAACGTATCTCGCAAATTCTGGATTTTCCACTGCGCCTGAACACCGACCTGGAACCGGAACAGCGTCGCAAACAGATTATTGAAACGATGCGTATGGTTGGGCTGCTACCGGATCACGTCAGTTACTATCCGCATATGTTAGCACCCGGGCAAAAACAGCGTCTGGGTCTGGCGCGCGCGCTGATATTGCGCCCAAAAGTCATTATTGCCGATGAAGCCCTCGCCTCACTGGATATGTCGATGCGTTCGCAGTTGATTAATCTGATGCTGGAGTTACAGGAAAAACAGGGCATTTCGTATATTTATGTTACCCAGCATATCGGAATGATGAAGCACATTAGCGACCAGGTGCTGGTGATGCATCAGGGCGAGGTTGTCGAGCGAGGCAGCACCGCAGATGTGCTGGCATCGCCGCTGCATGAACTCACCAAACGGCTGATCGCCGGTCATTTTGGCGAGGCATTGACGGCGGATGCGTGGCGTAAGGACCGTTAGTGTTTTGCACCTCATCCTGACAGGCCCCCCTCAGGATGAGGTGTTCATTACTTTTGGTTGTCGATTCTGGTGAGAGCAACCAGCAATGCCAGCGTATAACACACCGTAATTGCCAGACTCATTTTTAACAGTGTTTCTCCGCCAATTCCCGACAATGGCGCGGCTATACCGCCGAAGACAAACATGCTCATCCCCATCAACGCAGACGCCGTTCCAGATTCCTGCGTCCCTACTGCACTCATAGCCTCTGCCCCGCCAACAGTGCCGATGCCGCTACAAAATGCGATGGTGAAAAATAATGCCACCAGTGCCGGAATGGGCAATTGTACCCATGCGCATAAGACCGTGAGCAATGCACACAAAATTGCCGCTATCAGACCACCTCGCAACAATGTCATCGCGTTAATCCGTCGCGCCAGGCGCGAGAAGATCCATGAAGCAATGATAAGTCCGATGCCGTTAAGGCCAAACACCAGGCTAAATTGCATTGGACTAAAGCCAAATTCCTTCTGCAACACGAACGACGAAGAGCCGATATATGCAAACAAACCAGCCAGCATAAAACTTTGAATCAGGCAAAAGCGCATAAAACGGCGGTTCTGCACCACGCTTCGTCCGGTTAATAGCAATGATGAGCCCCTTTTATTTTCTGGCAAGGTCTCATTAATAAATAACAGGCAGCCCAGCAACAGTACGGTGCTAATTTCAGCCATTACCCAGAATAAAGTGCGCCAGTCAAAAGTGCTAACAATGTACCCGCCCAGCACTGGCGACAACACCGGTGCCAGGCCATTCACCGTCATTAACAGCGCAAAAAACTGGGTCAACGTTACTCCCTGATATTTGTCACGAGCAATAGAACGAGAGAGCACCGAACCACCCGCCCCCGCGATCCCTTGAATAAAACGCCAGACCACCAGCCAGTAAATATTGTTCGTTGTCGCGCACAAAATGGAAGAAACAATAAACAATAACAACGACAAGATTAACGGACGTTTACGCCCTATTTTGTCGCTCAGAGGGCCAAATAACAGTTGTCCGACGCCAAGACCAATCAGTGATGCGGTCAGGGTTAATTGCGTTATGGTCGTGGTTGCCGCCAGTTGCTCAGACATCTCCGGCAAAGCCGGCAAATAAAGATCGGTACACATCGGGCCGATACCGGCTAAAAGACCAAGAATCAATGCCCATGAAAGAGAGACTCTAGCCATATTATTCCTTACTTGAGTGATGACATGCCGCCGCCCAGCGACTGCCAGAGCGTGATTCGGTTTGTAAAATCAGTCAGTTGCAGTGCCAGCAGCTCCTGCTGTGCACTCCACAAGCTGCGCTGCGCCGTCAACACGGTCAGGTAATCACCAACACCCGCCTGATAGCGACGCAAGCCAACATCGACCGTTTGTTGCTCAGCTTTAACATACTGGCGCTGTGCATCCAGTTGCTCTTCAAGCGTGGTCCGCCGCGCCAGTGCGTTAGCGACATCTTTAAATGCGCTCTGAACGGTTTTTTCATAGGTGGCAATGAGCCCACGCTTTTGTGCTTCTGCGTAACGAAGCTGCGCCAGATTACTTCCGCCAGTGAACAGCGGTAATGTGACCGATGGCGCAAATGACCAGATCTGCATTCCGTGGCTGAACAACGACGACAATGCGTCACTGCCAACACCGGCACTGGCAGTCAGCGAAATCGTCGGGAAAAAGTTAGCCCGCGCCGCGCCAATATCTGCATTGGCGCTCTTCAAATTATGTTCAGCTTCCTGGATATCCGGGCGACGCAGCAGAACATCAGATGATACTCCCGCAGGAACCAGACTTATCATTTGTTCCGGCAGGCTTTCCAGTGTTCCCGGTAGCAGATTTTCCGCAAGCGTTGTACCTGCCAGTAAGTTCAGCGCATTTTTATCCTGCATCACTTGTGTCTGATAGCTGGCAACGCTGGCGCGCGCTTGCTGATAAACACTCATCGCCTCACTGACATCTGTCGCTGCCGCCGTGCCAACCTGTTGCTGGCGCTGGATAATTTTCAATGAGTTTTCTGCACTGGCCATCGTTTCTTTTGCCAGGGCCAGGTTGCTGTTATCGGCCGCCAGTGTCAGCCAGGCGGTGCTGATTTCAGCAATCAGCGTTAAACGAGTGTTCTGGGCTGTAAATTCACTGGCAAGCCAGGTTTCCCGCGCCGCCCGAGATAAACTCTGATTACGACCAAACAGATCTAACGTATAACTGGACACCGTGCCGTCAGCCTCGGCAGTTGTTCCCGTACCATTCGCCAGCGAACGACTGCGAGTCGAACTTAAGGCCGCATTCACCGTCGGAAATAACGACGCATTAGTTTGCCCATAGAGCGCCCGTGCTGAGTCAATATCAGCAATCGCTTTTTGCACATCGCGGTTACTGTTCAGTGCAATGGTTACTACCTGCTGCAATCGGGGATCGTGAATCACCTGCTGCCAGTCATGGCTGATTGCCTTCCCCTGGCCCTGTGCTCCCGGCAAGGTCGCCGGGATTGGGGATTCAGGCGTACTGTAGTGAGGATCGAGCGAGACACATCCCGCACTCAACAACACCAGAAAAATAAGAGAACGACGCAACATAACTTACTCCTGACGGCGCGGTTTACCGGCAAACAAACGTTTCACCAGTACAAAAAACAGAGGAACGAAGAAAATGGCCAGTAATGTAGCGGTCAGCGTGCCACCAATAATGCCCGTACCAATGGCGATGCGGCTGTTCGCCCCTGCGCCAGTTGCTATCGCCAGCGGCATTACCCCCGCAATAAACGCCAGCGAGGTCATGATGATTGGGCGTAAACGAGTCTGCGCCGCGCGTAATGCCGCACGACTCAAGGAATAGCCCTCTGCAACCGCCGCTTCAGCAAATTCCACAATCAGAATGGCGTTTTTCGACGACAAGCCGATAGTAGTTAATAGCGCTACCTGGAAGTAAACGTCGTTGTTTAAATCACGCATCCAGACCGCCAGCGCCGCGCCAAGAAGCCCCAGAGGGATCACCAGAATGACCGAGAACGGGACTGACCAGCTTTCGTACAGTGCTGCAAGGCAGAGGAAAACCACCAGAATAGAAACTGCATACAGACTTAATGCCTGACCGCTGGCCAGTTTCTCCTGCAATGACAAACCACTCCAGGCCCAGGTTGTTCCCGCAGGAAGACTGTTTGCCAGTTCCTCCATTTTTGTCATTGCATCGCCGGAACTAAAGCCAGTCGCGTTTTCGCCCTGAATTTCATAGGCTGCCGAGCCGTTGTAGCGCACCAGTCTTTCCGGTCCATACAGCCAGCGGGTGGTCGCAAAAGCAGAGAATGGTGTCATGGCGTTATCGCTACCGCGCACAAACCATTTACCTAAGTCTGACGGCGCGGAACGAAATTCGCTGTCGCCCTGAATGTAGACTTTTTTCACACGACCACGGTCAATAAAGTCATTCACATAAGTACCGCCCCACGCACTGGACAGGGTGTCGGTGACATCATTCAAACTCAACCCTAATGACACCGCTTTATTACTATCAATATCTACCTGCAATTGCGGCATTTGTGGCAAATCATTGGCGCGTACAGAATGTAACTCCGGACTTTGATTCGCTTTTTCTATCAACTGATTACGCATTTGCAGCAGTGTTTCACGATCGGCTCCACCGTTAGCTAACAATTCAAACGTAAAACCATTGCTTTGCCCCAGCCCATCAACGGCTGGCGGCGTCATCGCAAATACCGTGGCATCACGAATTGTGCCCAGCTCTTTGGTAGCCCGTAGGGCGATAGCCTGGGCGGTGTTTTCTGCCCCTTTACGTTGAGACCAGTTTTTCAACGAAACAAACGCCATCCCGGTGTTCTGTCCGCTGCCGCTAAAACTGAAACCATCAACGGTAAAGATGACATCGGTATTTGCTTTCTCGTTAATCAGGAACCAGTCAACAATCTGGCGATTCACTTCTGCTGTACGGGCAGCGGTCGCCCCGGCCGGCAGCGTGTACTGCACCATGATTTCGCCCTGGTCTTCAGTGGGTAAGAAACTGCCCGGCAGCTTCCACATCATCAGGGCCATTCCACCACCCAGCACGACATAAAGCCCCATCGTTCGGGCTGCACGGCGCAGGACATAAATTACGCCTCGCTGATATTTATCTTCAGTACGGCGATAAAAGCGGTTAAATGCGCCGAAAAAGCCTTTTTTATGTGGCGGAACATGCTGGAGGACGGAACCGCACAGGGCGGGAGTCAAGGTCAATGCCACCACCACGGAAAGCAGCATTGCGGAGATGATGGTGATGGAGAACTGACGATAAATTACCCCCGTAGATCCCCCAAAGAAGGCCATCGGCAGGAATACGGCTGACAACACCAGCGCAATGGCAACCAGTGCGCCAGAAATCTCGCCCATTGATTTTTCCGTGGCTTCACGCGCGGGTAACCCTTCGTCACGCATAATGCGTTCGACGTTCTCTACCACCACAATGGCATCGTCCACCAGCAAGCCGATCGCCAGCACCATTGCAAACAACGTCAGGGTATTAATCGAATAGCCAAACAACGCAAGAACGCCGAATGTGCCCAGCAAAACGACGGGGACAGCTAACGCCGGAATCAGTGTGGCACGCAGGTTTTGCAGGAATAAATACATCACGCAAACCACCAATACGATGGCTTCAAACAGCGTCTGAATTACGTCCTCTACGGAGATTTTAATAAATTCAGTGCTGTCTTTCGGGTATGCGATGTCGTATCCCTGCGGCATGTTCCGCTGGAATTCGGCAATCTTATCCTTGACCAGCGTCGCCGTATTCAGCGCATTCGCACCGGGCGAAAGCATTACAGCAACCCCGGCAGACGGGTGACCGTTAAGTTTGCCGATAGCGGTATAATCTTCACTGCCCATCTCAACGCGAGCCACATCTTTTATACGAACAACTGCGCCGTCTGACTGGCTTTTCACGATAATATTTTTGAACTGATCCACCGTCTGCAAGCGAGACTGCGCACGTACCGTTGCGGTCAGTTGCTGAGTATTCGGTGAAGGCAATGCCCCTATTTTCCCGGCAGTAACCTGCACGTTTTGCGCTTCAATAGCACTTTGCACGTCTGAAGGCATCAGCGAGTAAGACGCCAGTTTGGCCGGGTCGAGCCAGATGCGCATGGCGTATTCCGCGCCAAAGACTTGCAGACTCCCCACACCTTCAACACGCGCCAGGGGGTCCTGAACGTTACTGACCAGCCAGTCGGCGATATCCGAACTGGAGGCTTTGTCAGTGGTGTCATACACGGCAGCAATCAGCAAAAAGTTGCTTTGTGATTTCTCCACCGTAACACCCGTTTGCTGCACTTCGCTGGGTAGGCGCGACTCCGCCTGCTGAATTTTATTCTGCACCTGAACCTGTGCAGTATCTGGATCGGTACCTTGTTCAAAGGTCACATTAATACTGACCGAACCATCAGAGCTACTGGTTGAGCTGAAATAGAGTAAATTATCAAGCCCAGTGAGTTGTTGCTCGATAACCTGAGTCACGCTGTTCTCCAGCGTTTCGGCAGAAGCACCAGTATAAGTGGCTGAAATTTTAATGGTCGGCGGTGCAACGTCAGGATATTGCGCGACGGGCAATGTGCGAATAGCCAGAATCCCCGCCAACATAATCAAAATGGCGATAACCCAGGCAAAGACCGGGCGGCGAACAAAAAAGCGCGAAAACATCAGGCGTTGCCTCCATTAGCCTGAACTTCAACAGCCTTGACGGTCTGCCCTGAAGTGACTTTGGCAGAACCTTCAACAATCAGTCGGTCGCCGTTGTGCAGGCCGTTCAGCACCAGCCATTTATCACCATACGTTTCTCCCGTTTCGAGCGTTCGCTGCTCTACTTTATTGTCTTTATTCACCACCAGCGCAGTTGCATTGCCTTTAGCATCGCGCGTAACGCCCTGTTGAGGCGCGAGAATAGCGTCTTCCATCACGCCTTCATCGACACGAGCGCGAACAAACATTCCCGGTAATAACTGCTGTTGTGGATTGGGGAAAATTGCCCGTAATGTCACCGAACCGGTAGACTCATCCACCGCGACTTCGGTGAGTTCCAGACGCCCTTTTTCGCTGTAGGTTGTGCCATCTTCCAGAATAAGTGAGACGCTCATGGTGTCACTGTTGGTCGCCAGTGACTGTTTACGCAGACGTAATAAATCGACACTGGAGCGAGTGAGGTCGACATACATTGTATCCAGACCACGAATAGTCGTTAACGCTGTATCCTGCGACGCGGTCACCAGTGCGCCAGGGGTTACCGACGAAATGCCAATACGCCCCGAAATCGGTGCGGTTACCGTGGTCCAGTCAAGATTAATGCGCGCAGTTTCCAGTGCGGCTTTTTTCGCCTCTACACTGGCTTTATCTTGTGCACAGGTAGACTGAGCATCATCAGCATCCTGTTGTGAAACACCGTTCTCTTTCACCAGTCGGGTATAACGCTGCGCTTTCTGGCAATCGGCTTTTACCAGTGCCTGTGCTTGTTGTAATGCTGCCCGGGCTTCATTCCATGCAGCCTGATAACTGGCCGCATCAATCTGGTAGAGAGGCTGTCCAGCCTTGACCAGATCACCTTCCTTAAATAAGCGTTTCTGGATAATTCCCCCAACCTGCGGCCGTACTTCAGCACTGAGCGCAGCACTGGTGCGTCCGGTTAATTCACTGACTACCGAAACCGGTTGAGATTTGAGCGTAACAACGCCGACTTCTGTTTCTGACGGGGATGAATTGTTACTTTGCGTATTATCACAACCCGATAAGAGCAGCATTGCCACTACAGATGTTGCTATATACTTCATTATTTTCTCCAGGGTGAGAAATACCCTCCTCATTGAAATTAATGAGGATATGTCAGGGATATTCAGTTATAACGAACCCGCATCGCGAAATGAATTTCGCAATGAAATAAGGGGGATTAATATCCCCCGCTATTGGTTAATTCTGTTCTTATTTATTTATCAACATACTAACAATATCCTGATATATTTCCTGCAGATGTTGTGGATCGCTTTTTTGCGGTGTTAAACGACGATAAACCGTACCTTCCATCATGGTAGCAAACACTTCAACGCAGCAACGAATGTGCTCGTCGCTAAGATGGGGATGCATTCTTTTCATATGTGCACAACCGTTAGCGAACATTCTGGCGTCAGCTTCTTCAAGCATTGCCATAACCCGCGGGTTGCGTGTGGCTTCTGCAGCCACTTCCAGCATCAGCGCGTCGTCGTCCTCATTTAAGGATTTACGCAAGGCAAGGACTTCCGGGAAGTGATCGGTACGCGCGTCAATGTCCATTTGGGCAATACGAAAGTCGATGATACGACGAACCATCTCTTCAATAATGGCGTCTTTGTTGGCGAAGTAACGATATATCTGACCCACGCTAAGCTGAGCTTCGCTGGCAATTTGCGACATACTGGCGGCATGAAATCCGCAGCGACGAAAACACCGACGGGCGGCGTTAATGATTTCATCCTGACGCTGTTTGTGGCGTATCTCCAGCTTGCTGGTCATTTCTGTCTCCTGGCCTATCACTTAGTGAGAATGATCGTTCTCATTTTTGCTGATTATACGTTTCTCCAAAGTAATGGAAAGTATTTTTATCTTATTCATGGTGCATATTCTGATAATGAAGAGATTGTGGAGATTCTGTGAAGATAGTTGACAATATTAAGTTGGGGTCAATTCATCAGAAAGGCAGCGACTTGTTGTCGCCAGTTCTGTTTTCATCATCAAACTTATCGGAGCTAATACGAATAGTTTCATAGTCAGATTCTATAAGATATTTCCCCAACCTACCCCTTGCAGGCGTCAAGAGTAGATAACGCAAAATGCTCTGTACCGCAGCTTCTCTCCGCTACAGAAAGCGCAACTATAGCCACCCACAGCCAGGTTGATTATAATAACCGTTTATCTGTTCGTACTGTTTACTAAAACGACGAATCGCCTGATTTTCAGGCACAACAAGCATCAACAATAAGGATTAAAGCTATGGGTTTTCTTTCCGGTAAGCGCATTCTGGTAACCGGTGTTGCCAGCAAACTGTCCATCGCCTACGGTATCGCTCAGGCGATGCACCGCGAAGGAGCTGAACTGGCATTCACCTACCAGAACGACAAACTGAAAGGCCGCGTAGAAGAATTTGCCGCTCAATTGGGTTCTGACATCGTTCTGCAGTGCGATGTTGCCGAAGATGCCAGCATCGACACCATGTTCGCTGAACTGGGGAAAGTTTGGCCGAAATTTGACGGTTTCGTACACTCTATTGGTTTTGCACCTGGCGATCAGCTGGATGGTGACTATGTTAACGCCGTTACCCGTGAAGGCTTCAAAATTGCCCACGACATCAGCTCCTACAGCTTCGTTGCAATGGCAAAAGCTTGCCGCTCCATGCTGAATCCGGGTTCTGCCCTGCTGACCCTTTCCTACCTTGGCGCTGAGCGCGCTATCCCGAACTACAACGTTATGGGTCTGGCAAAAGCGTCTCTGGAAGCGAACGTGCGCTATATGGCGAACGCGATGGGTCCGGAAGGTGTGCGTGTTAACGCCATCTCTGCGGGTCCGATCCGTACTCTGGCGGCTTCCGGTATCAAAGACTTCCGCAAAATGCTGGCTCATTGCGAAGCCGTTACCCCGATTCGCCGTACCGTTACTATTGAAGATGTGGGTAATTCCGCGGCATTCCTGTGCTCCGATCTCTCTGCCGGTATCTCCGGTGAAGTGGTCCACGTTGACGGCGGTTTCAGCATCGCTGCAATGAACGAACTCGAACTGAAATAATCGTTCTGTTGGTAAATATTGGGCGGCGTTCTGCCGCCCGTTATCTCTGTTATACCTTTCTGATATTTGTTATCGCCGATCCGTCTTTCTCCCCTTCCCGCCTTGCGTCAGGATAACGATTTCCTTTACGACCAAGGAGCGCCCATGGAACAACGCCACATCACCGGCAAAAGCCACTGGTATCATGAAACGCAATCCAGTACTGCGGAGTATGACGTTCTGCCTCTGGTCCCGGAAGCCGCAAAGGTCAGCGATCCCTTTCTGCTCGACGTGATCCTTGATGAAGAAACGCTGGCACCCTTCCTTTCATGGCTGGTCCCTGCGCGCGTTCTTGCAGTAGAGTTGTTCCCTGACCCGCTTACCGTGACCCGTTCACAGACCTTCACCGCTTATGAACGCTTGTCGACGGCCCTGACGGTTGCTCAGGTTTGCGGCGTCCAACGGTTATGTAACTACTATTCGGCGCGACTTACGCCGCTCCCCGGGCCTGATTCCTCCAGGGAAAGTAATCATCGGTTGGCACAAATCACGCAATATGCCCGCCAACTGGCTAGCTCGCCTTCTATTATCGACAACCGATCGCGCCAGCATCTGAATGACGTTGGTCTTACTGTCTGTGACTGTGTGATCATTAACCAAATCATTGGTTTTATTGGCTTTCAGGCGCGGACAATTGCGACATTTCAGGCTTATCTCGGGCATCCAGTACGCTGGTTACCCGGGCTGGAGATACAAAACTACGCCGACGCGTCACTGTTTGCTGATGAATCATTACGCTGGCGAAGCAGCTATGAGGTGGAAAAACTCCCTGAAGAGCACACAAAAAGTTCAACTGCAGAACTTTGCCAACTGGCCAACACACTCTCTCTCCACCCTATTTCACTTTCCCTTCTCGAAAAGTTGTTAAACAGCACACGGGTCAATACACAGCCGGGTAACCTGCTTGCGGCGTTGTTATGCGCGCGGATAAATGGCAGTCCTGCTTGTTTTGCCGCCTGTATGAATTCATCAAATGAATATAAAAAAATCAGCCCCCTTCTGCGCAAGGGCGAAAATGAAATTAACCGATGGGCTGACCGTCATTCTGTTGAGCGCGCTACCGTTCAGGCGATACAATGGCTGACCCGAGCACCCGATCGCTTTAGCGCCGCCCAGTTCAGCCCATTACTCGAACACGAAAAATCATCAACGCAGATTATTAATCTGCTGGTATGGAGCGGGCTGTGTGGCTGGATAAATCGCTTAAAAATCGCGTTGGGTGAGACATATTAACCTTGCCGCGTCAGACAGATTCGCGTAAAACTGTCAGCCGCTCCAATGGCCACCAAAATAGACAATTATGTTTCAGGACAACCCGCTGCTAGCGCAGCTTAAACAGCAACTGCATTCCCAGACGCCACGCGCTGAAGGGGTGGTAAAAGCCACAGAAAAAGGCTTTGGCTTCCTGGAAGTCGACGCGCAAAAAAGTTATTTCATTCCGCCGCCGCAGATGAAAAAAGTCATGCATGGCGACCGAATTATCGCGGTGATCCACAGTGAAAAAGAACGTGAATCCGCAGAGCCAGAAGAACTGGTTGAACCGTTCCTGACTCGTTTCGTGGGTAAAGTTCAGGGCAAAAATGACCGTCTGGCCATCGTTCCTGATCATCCACTCTTAAAAGACGCCATTCCTTGCCGCGCAGCCCGTGGCCTGAACCACGAGTTTAAAGAAGGCGACTGGGCGGTTGCCGAAATGCGCCGTCATCCGCTGAAAGGCGATCGTTCTTTCTATGCTGAACTGACACAATACATCACTTTTGGTGACGATCACTTTGTACCGTGGTGGGTTACCCTTGCGCGTCATAATCTGGAAAAAGAAGCACCAGACGGCGTCGCTACCGAAATGCTCGATGAAGGTCTGGTTCGTGAAGATCTGACTGCGCTGGATTTTGTCACCATCGACAGTGCCAGCACAGAAGATATGGATGACGCCCTTTTCGCCAAGGCGTTACCGGATGGCAAACTTCAGCTGATTGTGGCGATTGCCGATCCAACCGCGTGGATTGCTGAAGGCAGCAAGCTGGACAAAGCCGCGAAAATTCGCGCATTCACCAACTATCTGCCTGGCTTCAACATCCCTATGCTGCCTCGCGAGCTTTCTGACGATCTCTGCTCACTGCGCGCCAATGAAGTCCGCCCGGTACTGGCATGCCGCATGACGTTCTCCACTGATGGCACCATTGAAGATAATATCGAATTCTTTGCCGCCACCATCGAATCCAAAGCGAAGCTGGTGTATGACCAGGTTTCTGACTGGCTGGAAAATACCGGTGACTGGCAGCCTGAAAGCGAAGCAATTGCCGAACAAGTCCGTTTGCTAGCGCAAATATGCCAACGCCGCGGCGAGTGGCGTCATAACCACGCACTGGTGTTTAAAGATCGCCCGGATTACCGCTTTATTCTCGGTGAAAAAGGTGAAGTGCTGGATATCGTCGCCGAGCCTCGTCGCATTGCCAACCGTATCGTCGAAGAAGCGATGATTGCCGCTAACATTTGTGCGGCCCGCGTACTGCGCGATAAGCTCGGTTTTGGCATCTATAACGTGCATATGGGCTTTGATCCGGCGAATGCCGACGCGTTGGCAGCGTTGCTGAAAACGCACGGTCTGCATGTCGATGCTGAAGAAGTGCTCACGCTGGACGGTTTCTGCAAACTGCGTCGTGAACTGGATGCGCAACCAACTGGTTTCCTCGACAGCCGCATTCGTCGCTTCCAGTCATTTGCTGAAATTAGCACTGAACCCGGTCCTCACTTTGGCCTCGGTCTGGAAGCATACGCCACCTGGACTTCGCCGATCCGTAAATATGGCGACATGATCAACCACCGTCTGCTGAAAGCGGTTATCAAAGGCGAAACTGCGACGCGTCCACAGGATGAAATCACTGTCCAAATGGCCGAGCGTCGCCGTCTCAACCGGATGGCAGAACGTGATGTTGGCGACTGGTTATACGCACGCTTCCTGAAAGACAAAGCCGGGACCGACACCCGTTTCGCGGCGGAAATTGTCGATATCAGCCGTGGCGGCATGCGTGTTCGTTTGGTTGATAACGGCGCTATCGCCTTTATTCCAGCACCTTTCTTACACGCTGTGCGCGATGAACTGGTTTGCAGCCAGGAAAACGGCACTGTACAAATTAAAGGTGAAACGGCTTACAAAGTGACTGACGTTATTGACGTCACCATTGCCGAAGTCCGCATGGAAACCCGCAGCATTATTGCGCGCCCGGTCGCGTAATCTCCTTTCACGGCCCATTCCTCATGGATGGGCCGTTTATTTCCCCGCTCAACCTTCGTCATATCCCGGCAGATTTTTAACTGACTTTCGTTTGAAAACTGGCGTTTTTCCAAAACTGGATTACAAATAAATATATAAAAAAACAATGTGTTTAGCCGCCGTTAATTTCATGTAAGTCATGTTGTTCCTTTTATTTAACTGCGGACTCCGCTGTTAACCGGAGGATATGCATCATGAAAACCGTTAGGGAGTCCACAACGTTGTACAACTTTCTCGGATCGCACAATCCATACTGGCGGTTGACGGAAAGCAGCGATGTTTTGCGCTTTTCTACCACCGAAATCACAGAACCCGATCGTATTTTGCAACTATCTGCCGAACAGGCTGCTCGCATCAGGGAAATGACGGTCATCACCTCCAGCCTGATGATGAGTCTGACCGTCGATGAAAGCGATCTTTCTGTGCATCTGGTAGGACGAAAAATCAATAAACGAGAATGGGGAGGCAACGCGTCTGCATGGCATGACACACCGGCGGTTGCTCGTGATTTATCACATGGGCTTTCCTTTGCTGAGCAGGTAGTTTCTGAAGCACATTCCGCAATAGTGATTCTCGACAGCCGGGGGAATATCCAGCGCTTTAATCGGTTATGTGAAGATTACACAGGCTTGAAAGAACACGACGTCATTGGGCAAAGCGTGTTTAAACTGTTTATGAGTCGTCGTGAAGCTGCGGCATCCAGGCGCAATAACCGTGTATTTTTTCGAAGCGGCAATGCATATGAAGTCGAACTATGGATACCAACACGTAAAGGCCAGCGGCTGTTTCTGTTTCGCAATAAATTTGTCCACAGCGGCAGTGGCAAAAACGAGATTTTTTTAATCTGTTCCGGCACCGACATTACCGAAGAGCGCCGCGCTCAGGAGCGACTGCGTATTCTGGCAAATACCGACAGTATCACCGGACTGCCGAATCGTAACGCGATGCAGGAGTTAATCGATCACGCTATTAATCAGGCAGATAACAATAAAGTTGGGGTTGTGTATCTTGATTTGGATAATTTTAAAAAGGTCAACGACGCCTATGGGCATTTGTTTGGTGACCAGTTATTACGCGACGTGTCATTGGCTATTTTAAGCTGTCTCGAACATGACCAGGTGTTGGCGCGTCCAGGTGGCGATGAGTTTCTGGTACTGGCATCCAATACCTCACAAAGCGCGCTGGAAGCATTGGCATCACGAATTTTGACCCGCTTACGACTCCCCTTTCGCATTGGTTTAATTGAAGTTTATACCAGCTGTTCAGTAGGTATTTCACTCTCTCCCGAACATGGTTCGGACAGCGCGGCTATTATTCGTCACGCCGACACAGCAATGTACACAGCGAAGGAAGGCGGACGAGGACAATTTTGCGTTTTTACCCCAGAAATGAATCAGCGGGTATTTGAATATCTCTGGCTGGATACCAACTTGCGTAAAGCACTGGAAAACGATCAGTTGGTTATTCACTATCAACCGAAAATCACCTGGCGTGGCGAAGTGCGCAGTCTGGAAGCACTAGTACGTTGGCAGTCACCTGAACGTGGGTTGATTCCACCGTTGGACTTCATTTCCTACGCCGAAGAATCAGGGCTAATTGTGCCTTTAGGCCGTTGGGTGATTCTCGATGTCGTACGCCAGGTAGCGAAGTGGCGGGATAAAGGCATTAACCTGCGAGTGGCGGTAAATATTTCTGCACGTCAGCTCGCCGATCAAACCATTTTCACCGCCCTGAAACAGGTTCTCCAGGAACTCAATTTTGAATACTGCCCTATAGATGTTGAACTGACGGAGAGCTGCCTGATTGAGAATGATGAACTGGCACTGTCTGTTATTCAACAATTTAGCCGATTAGGTGCGCAAGTTCATCTGGACGATTTTGGTACCGGCTACTCTTCACTTTCGCAACTGGCGCGCTTTCCGATCGATGCCATCAAACTTGACCAGGTTTTTGTTCGGGATATTCACAAACAGCCTGTCTCGCAATCACTGGTCCGGGCGATCGTCGCTGTGGCCCAGGCATTGAATCTTCAGGTGATCGCCGAAGGTGTAGAAAGTGCAAAGGAAGATGCTTTTTTAACCAAGAACGGGATCAATGAGCGACAAGGATTTTTGTTTGCCAAACCGATGCCCGCCGTTGCCTTCGAACGCTGGTATAAACGCTACCTGAAGCGCACATAAGTAGATGAATATATATACTTAGCGCTATATTCCGTCATTATATATCGTATTCCCGGATGATAATTAGCCGTTGCTGTTAAACACTTCTCTTTTAGCGGCAATTTTTGCATTATTCATTTTTCCCCTTTTGCTATAAGGATGTCCTTGATGTCTGAATTTGATGCCCAGCGCGTTGCCGAACGTATTGATATTGTGTTAGATATCCTTGTGGCAGGCGATTACCACTCTGCGATCCATAATCTCGAGATACTTAAAGCAGAACTCTTGCGCCAGGTTGCTGAATCTACGCCAGACATCCCGAAGGCACCGTGGGAGATCTAACAATCGTGCCTTCAGGTTTTCCTATTTGAGGATGCCCGGCGCGTCAGTATTTTTTTATTTAGTATTATAACGTTATAAGAATTACAGCGATGAATTCCCGACAACAAACTATTCTACAGATGGTCATTGACCAGGGTCAGGTTAGCGTAACCGATCTGGCAAAAGCCACTGGAGTTTCTGAAGTTACCATTCGCCAGGATCTCAACACCCTCGAAAAACTGAGTTACCTCCGACGTGCACATGGTTTTGCAGTTTCGCTTGATAGTGATGATGTCGAAACCCGTATGATGAGCAACTATACGCTGAAGCGTGAACTCGCCGAGTTTGCCGCGTCACTGGTTCAACCGGGCGAAACCATCTTTATCGAAAATGGTAGCAGCAATGCCCTGCTCGCCAGGACTCTGGGCGAGCAGAAGAAAAATGTCACTATCATCACGGTCAGCAGCTACATCGCGCATTTGCTGAAAGACGCGCCTTGTGAAGTCATTTTGCTCGGTGGCGTGTACCAGAAAAAAAGCGAAAGTATGGTTGGCCCTTTGACACGCCAGTGCATCCAACAGGTGCATTTCAGCAAAGCATTTATTGGTATTGATGGCTGGCAACCTGAAACTGGGTTTACCGGTCGCGATATGATGCGTACCGATGTGGTCAATGCCGTGCTGGAAAAAGAGTGCGAGGCGATAGTCCTGACTGACAGCTCGAAATTTGGTGCTGTACATTCATACTCCATCGGCCCCGTTGAGCGATTCAATCGTGTGATTACCGATTCGAAAATACGCGCCAGCGATCTGATGCATCTTGAACAAAGTAAACTCACCGTTCACGTCGTTGACATTTAACCATTTCCCTTCTCTACGGATGATTTGCAGTTTGGCAAATCATCCGCTCTAAGATGATTCCTGGTTGATAATTAAGACTATTTACCTGTTATTAACACTCTCAAGATATAAAATTATTATCAGCGATATAACAGGAAGTCATTATCACCTGCGTGATATAACCCTGCGCGCGAGCGGATTTCACGGAATAATTTCACCAGGCTTATTCTTAGCTATTATAGTTATAGAGAGCTTACTTCCGTGAATCATAAATTCAGGAGAGAGTATTATGTTTGTAACGAGCAAAAAAATGACCGCGGCTGTTCTGGCAATTACCCTGGCAATGTCTCTGAGTGCCTGTTCTAACTGGTCTAAACGGGACCGCAACACCGCAATCGGCGCAGGTGCAGGGGCATTAGGCGGTGCAGTACTGACCGATGGCAGTACGTTGGGTACATTAGGTGGTGCAGCCGTCGGTGGTGTTATTGGTCACCAGGTCGGTAAATAATCGTAAATAAATGTCGATTATCGACTCGCAATTATAATACGCTTGATTCTGTTCAGTACGAAATAACTGAATAATACACACAGTAAAATATTCGAAAGCCACGGATATATCCGTGGCTTTTTATGTTAGCCGCCTGCGAGTTTTACCTTCATCCCTTTCGCTTCAAGCAGTGATTTTAATAAATCACGCTTATCGCCCTGGATTTCAATAATTCCATCTTTAACTGCTCCGCCGCAGCCGCATTTTTTCTTCAGTTCCGCTGCCAGTTTCGTCAGTTCGGCATCATCGAGAGCGACACCGGTAATCAGGCAAACGCCCTTACCTTTACGTCCACTGGTCTGACGCTGAATACGCACCACACCGTCGCCTTTAGGGCGTACAGGGGCCGCTTTTGGCTCATCAATACGTCCGGTTTCCGTTGAGTAGACCAGACGGCTGTTGGAATCACTCATCATGCACTCCGCTGTAAAGAGGCGTTGATCGCTTTCAGCGTCTGCGCTGGATCTACCGATTGCGTTACCGGGCGACCAATCACCATATAATCAACACCAGCCGCCAACGCCTGTTCTGGCGTCATAATGCGGCGCTGGTCACCAGCATCACTCCCCTGCGGACGAATGCCCGGCGTAACCAGTTTGAACTCCTGACCGAATACCTGTTTAAAGCGCACAGCTTCCTGAGCAGAACACACCACACCATCAAGGCCACATTTTTGCGTCAGTGCCGCCAGACGTTCTGCATAATCTGCAGGTGACAGTGTCACGCCAAGATCGGCCAGGTCGCTGGCTTCCATGCTGGTCAACACTGTCACAGCAATCAAAAGCGGTGCATCTTTGCCAAACGGAACCAGTGCCTCACGCGCTGCGGTCATCATACGCGCCCCACCGGAGGCATGAACATTCACCATCCACACGCCTAAGTCAGCCGCAGCAGCGACAGCGTGCGCTGCAGTGTTGGGAATATCGTGGAATTTCAGGTCAAGAAAGATATCAAAACCACGCTGTTGAAGTTCGCGCACAAACTGTGGCCCAAACAATGTAAACATCTCTTTGCCGACCTTCAGACGACAATCGCGTGGGTCGATCTTGTCGACAAAGGCCATCGCGGCATCGCGATTATGATAATCAAGGGCAACAACTACAGGAGAATTCGTAACAGCGCGGGAAGAAGATGAAGCAGTTAACGTCATGACCAGACCTTCTTGATGATGGGCACCGGAAGTGGCGCGAAACAGGTAAACGGCGAGCATTCTACCCGTGGAAATAAAAAATTAACAGTTGCGATTTCTCCTCTGGCAGGCTTTTCCGCGCCGTCGGTGCCGGAGCACAATAGAACATCAATAATTAGTATGTTGTAACTAAAGTCGGATTTTTTTAAAAATTACAGGCCATCAAGACCGCGAATTGGTTTAATGGTTGACCAGGCCCGACAAGACGGACAATGCCAGTAGAGGGTGTATGCGGTAAAACCACATTTCTGGCAGCGATAACGGGGCTTACTACGTACCTTCTCGCCAACCATGTCACGCAGCACCATCAGACTCTCTTTGGCACGCCCTTCTTCTGCTTCATTTAAGTGGTAATCCATTAACTTATGGAACACACGCATGGTCGGATGACGCTGAAGCTGGCGAGTAATATAGACCTGTGCGGCCTCACTACCGTCGCGCGCTTCGATGATATCCGCAAGCATCAATTCAGCATCGGCACCGGTGTTCTCTTCCACCGCGCGCTGCAGGAATTCTGCCCATTCGGCAGTTTTACCCAACTGCTGATAGCATGTTTGCAGCATTTCCAGCGTTTCGCTGACCAGTTCTCTGTCCTGGGATATGACACGTTGCAAACTTTCGACGGCTTTGGCGTATTCTCCTTTCGCCATAAACACGCGTCCCATCATGATGGATACGCGGGCGCTGTTTTTATCTGCCGCCGCACCTTTTTTTAGCAAAGTCATGGCACGATCGAGATCGTCGCTGGCCATATGCTGCAGAGCTAACTCACAGTAGAAATGGGCAATTTCGACGCGCTGTTTATCTTTACCCAGCTTCACCAGGCGTTCGGCAACATCAATTGCTTTCTGCCACTCGCTGGTAGCCTGGTAAATTTGTAGCAGTTGTTGCAGCGCGCCAATGCGGAAGTCAGTTTCATCGGTCAGCTGATTGAACATGTCTTCCGCGCGGTCGTATAACCCGGCAGCCATGTAATCACGCCCCAATTGTTGAATCGCCAAAAGCCGCTGTTCATAGGTCAGCGAGGCGCTTTCCATTAGGGTCTGATGGATGCGAATAGCGCGATCAACTTCGCCACGCGAACGGAACAGGTTTCCGAGCGTAAGGTGGGCTTCAACGGTACCTGTATCCTCTTTAAGCATATCGAGAAACAGGTCTACCGCTTTATCCTGTTGATTACTAAGCAGGAAGTTAACCCCCGCTACGTAATCACGCGACAAGCGGTTGGCTTCATCTTGCTTGTTTTGTTGCGCACTTCTGCGGCCCATATACCAGCCATAGGCAGCGGCTACAGGCAAAAGCAGAAACAACAACTCCAGCATAGAAAGTTATTCCTTCGACGCAGACGAGTGCGGCGCTACAGCCACGTCAGTCGCGGGTGAAAGCTGGTTTTCCAGTCGCTTTATTTTACGTTCAGCGCGCGCCAGGGAAACACGAACTCGCAGCCAGAACAGGCCACAAATCAACCAACCGATAGCAAACCCCGCAGCAAACAATACCGCCAGCAATGTGGAAATACGGTACTCCCCTTGCGCTAACAGATAATTAAACGTCACCTGTTGATCGTTCTGCGCACCCAACGTGACCGAAATCACGAAGATCGCTAACACCAGTAAGAAAATGAGTAAATATTTCACATTACTTCCCGTTATGTGGTTAGAGCGAATAAATTATGGTCAACTTACCGCAATAGCCCTTTAAAGTACCATTTTCGCGCCGTCTGCGAAATGGCATCCACGCGCATTGTTGATGATTTAAGGGCTAAATTCGGAAAATCAACCAGCGTTAACTTTCTTGTTCTCGTTGTGCAATTTCGCGATTTTCTTCCGCAGGTGGTGTTAATGGCCCACAAATTCGTTGCGCAAGCCACGTTGCCGCCGCCACCAGCGCCCACGAAATCAACGTAGCTACAACCAGATCGCGTGGCCAATGCATCCCGAGCAGCAGGCGGCTTCCCATGACTCCCGTTGCCCAGACCAACAAGATAGCAATGGTTAACGTTCGCCGACGCGGCCACAGCAAACCAACGGCCAGCAGTGCCCAACTGGCAGCAAACATCGTGTGACCGGAAGGAAAGGCAAACCCCGTCTCTTTCTGCCAGTGTGAACGCAAATATTGTGGGATATTTTTCTCTTCAGCCAACTGTTCTTTCACCAGATTTCCGCGTTCTGCTCGCTTTAAAGTGTAGAACTCATCAACCGGAATATGATGTGTTTTTTCCAGCCAGATAACAAAAGGTCGTGGTTCCTGGACTTTGTCTTTGATCCAGGATTTAACGCCTTGTCCCATAAGGATTGCCGCCGCCAGAATGGCAAATAACATAATGGCAGCCTTAATGCGAAAACGCAGACACCAGAGAAACCAGCCGAATAAAATCAAATGTGTAATGACGCCCCAAGGCTGGGTGACAGTTTCAGTAACCCAAAAAGCCGCTTTTAGTAACCAACTTTGTTCTCCAGGTTGCCAACGCCAGCCAGAAAGCCATACGGCTACTGGCATGACAAGCAATAGTGCAGCTCCCACTGCGGTACGTCTGGCAATCGAACGCATGGCCTCTCCTTTTTGATAAGTCCCACAATCATAACTGAAAATGCCAGTTCCAGGAAAAATTGACAGATTTGTGCCATTCCGTGAACGATCGACGCGTCGTGATTAGGTGAACCCCTTCTCGTTATGGCAAAATAAGCCAATACAGAACCAGCATTATCTGGAGAATTTCATGCAGCTTAAACGTGTGGCAGAAGCCAAACTGCCAACCCCATGGGGCGATTTCCTGATGGTGGGATTTGAAGAACTGGCAACCGGACACGATCATGTCGCGCTAGTCTATGGCGATATTTCCGGGCATACCCCGGTACTTGCGCGCGTCCATTCCGAATGTCTGACCGGTGACGCCCTGTTCAGCTTGCGCTGCGATTGTGGCTTCCAGCTCGAAGCGGCATTGACGCAAATTGCCGAGGAAGGCCGTGGTATTTTGCTGTATCACCGTCAGGAAGGTCGTAACATTGGTCTGCTGAATAAAATCCGCGCTTACGCACTGCAGGATCAAGGTTACGATACTGTAGAGGCTAACCACCAGTTAGGCTTCGCCGCTGATGAGCGCGACTTCACTCTTTGCGCTGATATGTTCAAACTCCTTGGCGTCAATGAAGTCCGCTTGTTAACCAATAACCCGAAAAAAGTCGAAATTCTGACCGAAGCAGGGATTAATATTATTGAACGCGTACCGTTGATTGTAGGTCGTAACCCCAATAACGAACATTATCTCGATACCAAAGCCGAGAAAATGGGTCATTTGCTGAACAAATAACCCTCTTGCATTGTGTAATTGATTTGCTTGCCGGAAGCAAAATAACCGGCAAGCAAATACTCGTTACTTCAACATATTACGAATGACATAATGCAAAATGCCGTCGTTCTGGTAGTAGGTCAACTCCGTCGCGGTGTCGATACGACAACGGCAGGGTACGACTTCCTGGCTACCATCCGCGCGCGTAAGCGTCACCGGAACCGTCGCGCCGGGTTGTAGATTTTGCAGATCACCAATATCAATCTTCTCTTCCCCGGTAAGCTCTAACGTTTTACGCGTCACACCTTGTGGAAATTCCAGCGGCAGGATGCCCATGCCAATTAAATTCGAACGGTGAATTCGTTCAAACGATTCGGCAATCACAACACGAATACCAAGCAGACGCGGACCTTTTGCCGCCCAGTCACGGCTGGAGCCTGATCCATACTCTTTCCCGGCAATCACCGCCAGCGGCGTTTGCTCCTGCTTATAGCGCATTGCGGCATCATAAATAGAGACGACATCGCTGTCAGGTAAATGGCACGTCATCCCCCCTTCAACGCCAGGCACCATTTCATTACGGATGCGAATATTGGCGAAGGTGCCGCGCATCATCACTTCATGGTTACCACGCCGCGAACCATAGGAGTTAAAGTCTTTCCGCTCAACACCCCGACCTTGTAGATATCGACCCGCCGGGCTGTCGGGCTTAATACTGCCCGCCGGAGAGATATGGTCAGTGGTGACTGAATCCCCCAGCATTGCGAGGATCCGCGCACCGTGAATATCTTCCACAGGTGCTGGTGTTGCCTGCATTTCATCAAAGAAAGGCGATAAGCGAATATAGGTTGAATCCTCCTGCCAACCGTAGGTATCGGATCGTGTGACGTTAATTTCCTTCCACTCGGCTGTGCCTTCAAAAACTTCTGCGTACTCTTTGCGGAACATTTCTGTGGAGACTTGGTCTACCGCACGGGCAATTTCTTGTGCCGATGGCCAGATATCTTTCAGATATACCGGCTCGCCTTTGCGATCATGGCCGATAGGCTCAGAAGCCAGGTTGATATTCATATTTCCCGCCAGCGCATAGGCAACCACCAGCGGCGGCGAGGCCAGCCAGTTGGTTTTAACCAGCGGATGGATACGGCCTTCAAAGTTACGGTTGCCGGACAGCACTGCACCGACGGTTAAATCGCCTTTTTTGATTGCCGTTTCGATAGGATCGGGCAACGGTCCAGAGTTACCAATACAGGTGGTACAACCGTATCCCACAAGGTTAAATCCCAGTTCATCGAGATACGGTGTCAGTTTCGCTTTTGCCAGATAATCAGAAACGACTTTCGAACCCGGTGCCAGCGACGCTTTGACCCACGGTTGCCGCTTGAGGCCCAGAGTTACGGCTTTTTTCGCCAGCAAGCCTGCGGCCATCAACACACTTGGGTTAGAGGTGTTGGTGCACGACGTTATCGCAGCAATGACAACAGCGCCATCAGGTAACTGATACTGATGTCCGTTCATAACATAATCGACCGGCAGGCGATCTTTATGCGTGGCATTCACTTCCAGTTCTCTACTGGCAGCAAATGCTTTTGGTACATCGGGCAATGCAACGCGATCCTGCGGGCGTTTTGGCCCTGCCAGGCTCGCTTCAACGTCATTCATATCCAGTTCTAACACACTGGTAAAAATTGGTTCATCGCCCGGATTACGCCACATGCCCTGCGCTTTGGCATATTTTTCGACCAACTCGACCTGATCTTCACTGCGCCCGCTTAAACGCATGTAATCGAGGGTGACAGCATCGATTGGGAAGAAGCCACAGGTGGCACCATATTCTGGCGACATATTGGCAATGGTGGCGCGATCCGCCAGCGGCAGTGAATCCAGCCCATCACCATAAAATTCGACGAATTTCCCCACCACGCCATGTTTGCGCAACATTTGGGTAACAGTGAGAACCAGGTCTGTGGCGGTAATACCTTCACGTAATTTTCCGGTAAGTTTAAAGCCCACTACGTCCGGGATAAGCATGGAAACCGGCTGGCCTAACATTGCGGCTTCTGCTTCGATGCCACCAACGCCCCACCCCAGCACGCCAAGGCCGTTGATCATGGTGGTGTGCGAGTCAGTACCAACGAGTGTATCCGGATAAGCAATCCATTCACCGTCCTGCAATTCGCTCCACACTGCTTTGCCGAGATATTCGAGGTTAACCTGATGGCAAATGCCTGTGCCTGGCGGCACGACGCTAAACCGACTGAACGCCTGCTTTCCCCATTTCAGGAACACATAACGTTCGTGGTTGCGCTCCATTTCCAGGCGTACGTTTTCTTCAAATGCCTCATCATCACCAAAACGATCGACGGTCACCGAGTGGTCAATGACCAGGTCGACCGGTGAGAGTGGGTTAACCTTTGCAGTATCGCCGCCGAGGCGTTTAACCGCTTCGCGCATTGCCGCCAGATCAACAACGGCAGGTACGCCGGTAAAGTCCTGCATCAGCACTCTTGCCGGGCGGTAGGCAATTTCACGGTCAGCATGGGCATTTTTCAGCCATCCCGCCAGCGCGTGGATATCCTCTTCGGTAACCGATTTACCATCCTGCCAACGCAGCAGGTTTTCGAGCAAAACTTTGAGTGACTTGGGCAGACGGGTGATATCGCCCAGTGATTTGGCAGCAAGCGGCAGGCTGTAGTAGTGGTAAGTTTTATCTTTGGCCTGCAACGTGTCCTTACTGGCTTCTCGTAGGGTTGACGACATAGCTCCTCCTTAATGACAGGGTTGCGAAGCCCTGATTCTCTTCAGGGTGAATATTAAAGATAACACAAACATCGCGTAACGATTTGATAACAACCCAAATTGATAAAAGAGGAGAAACCTTGAGGCAAAGCAAACAGCGGGGTCAGGGATCAGTGAGTAATGATCCAGAGGAGTTCGGCCCAGAAGAACATCGACAGAGAAAATGCGCCCATCCAGGACCAATATTTCATATTTGTGTTGATCATAGGCTACACCCTTAACGGTTATTACTTTGTGTTGAGATAACTCAACCTGTTATTGCTGCGGTGTATTAAAAGCCCTGTAATTCATTAAAAATGGGTAATAAGAATGATGATAATTATTGTTTCGGCTGATCATCTTCAGCAAACAGTTCTATAAAGGCTTGTTGCTGCGATGTTAGTTGCCAGTCGTCTGGAATAACGACGGAACATTCCCGTTTTGCTTCTGGTTCATTGTCACTATGCTGACATAATGGTGACGACTCCAGTTGCTCCTGACCGACCATAGTTATCCCCACAATTTCCAAATAAGCAGTGCGACAACCACCCAGAAAAGTGCAGAACCAAGAAAAACCGCCAGCCAGGCTTTACGTTTTAATTCAGGATTGCGGCGGGGTTCCTGATTTCCAGAAGGCATTGCTAACCTCATATAATCGCCATCACTTATCAGCAAGACGTTGAACGATTGGTGTAATTAATCATACGATGAGACAAATCCTAAAGAAACTTTAGTCAAAAATCCAGCGAATTTACGAATCGTCTCCAGTGAATAATTCAATCTTTTGACCTGAAATAGATATTTGAAAACTGGAGTTTGCGAGGTGTGTAATTAGACACTACTTTACAGGTAATTTACCCTATAAATATGAGGGATAAAAATATTGTGCACCGGATACAAATAAGTAACAAAGGAGAATATATTCCGGCACCTTCGCTACATAAAAGGTGCCGAAAATAACGCAAGAAATTATTTTTCCGGCAGTTTTATATCTTTAAACATGACCTCAATTTCTTCATTAGAGCGCAATGCGACAGCCGCATCAACGACATCACGCGTTAAATGCGGTGCAAAACGCTGAATGAAATCATACATATAACTACGCAAAAAAGTACTACGGCGAAAACCAATTTTGGTTGTACTGTGGCTGAAGATGTCGTGAGCATCAACACGCACAAGGTCGGGATCGGCGACCGGATCCACCGCCATGCTGGCAATGACCCCTACCCCCAGCCCTAACCGGACGTAAGTTTTAATGACGTCAGCATCCGTTGCCGTGAAGACGATACGCGGCGTTAACCCTGCGCGGTTAAAGGCAGTATCCAGTTCTGAACGTCCGGTAAAGCCGAAGGTATATGTCACCAACGGATATTGCGCCAGTTCTTCAATGGTAATGGCTTTTTTACCTGCCAGCGGGTGATCCGGAGTGACTACTATAGCCCGATTCCAGTGGTAGCACGGTAGCATCACTAAATCTTCATACAGATGCAGCGCTTCCGTGGCGATAGCGAAATCGGCATTGCCTTTAGAGACGGCATCAGCAATTTGTGTCGGCGAGCCCTGGTGCATATGCAAAGAAACGCGAGGATAACGCTCAATAAAGCCTTTGATAACGTTTGGTAACGCATAGCGTGCCTGAGTATGCGTGGTGGCGATATACAGCGAGCCTTTATCCGGCCAGGTGTGCTCTCCGGCGACCGATTTTATGGCATCGACTTTCGACAGAACTTCACGAGCGATACGAATTATTTCTTGTCCTGCTGGCGTTACCTGCGTCAGGTGCTTGCCGCTGCGGGAAAAAATTTGAATGCCCAGCTCGTCTTCCAGCATTCTGACTTGTTTACTGATCCCGGGTTGTGATGTGTAAAGTCCTTCCGCCGTTGATGAGACATTCAGGTTATGATTGACCACCTCAACAATATAGCGAAGTTGTTGTAATTTCATGTTAAACCATCCACTTAGACGCCATCAGAACATCGTTTTTTCGTCACACCAGGCGGGTGACTAATACGATTTAATAATAAAAAAGGTGCTAACTATAACCACTATATCATTTATAGCCTTAGTGTATAGGTGTGAAGAAAAAATAATATGCAATAAAAAAGGGCCGCTTTCGCGACCCTTTGTTTATAAAAACCAGACAGAATTAAAGGTTATTTTTTCCCTTCAACCCATTTGCCATCAACATAAAATGCTGACCAGCCAGTCGCCTTTCCGTCTTTTTCCGAAGAGACATATTGCTGTTTGGTTTTACGGCTAAAGCGAACCATGGTCTTATTACCTTCCGGATCCTGCTGTGGCGCATCGGCCAGATAACGCAGTTTTTCCGGCAGACGGTCGCGGAAGCGATAAAGCTCCTCCACCAGCGGCGCACGCGTTTCACGCGATTTCGGGAAGGTATTGGCCGCCAGGAACACACCGGCAGCACCGTCACGCAACACGAAATAGGCATCTGATTTTTCGCACGGCAGCTCCGGTAATGGCACCGGATCTTCTTTCGGTGGTGCCACTTCGCCGTTACGTAAAATCTTACGTGTGTTTTTACACTCTTCGTTGGTGCAGGCCATGTATTTACCGAAACGCCCCATTTTCAGGTGCATTTCAGAGCCACATTTTTCACACTCAACGATCGGGCCGTCATAACCTTTAATGCGGAATTCGCCCTCTTCGATCTCGTAACCGTCGCAGGTAGGGTTATTACCACAGACATGCAACTTACGTTTCGGATCGATGAGATAGCTGTCCATCGCCGTACCGCATTTCGGGCAACGACGTTTTGCGCGCAACGCATTGGTTTCAGCGTCTTCGCCTTCCAGCACGTTCAGCACTTCGTTTTCCGGCACCAGGTTAATGGTGGTTTTGCAACGCTCTTTCGGCGGCAGCGCATAGCCAGAACAGCCAAGGAATACCCCGGTGCTCGCTGTGCGAATCCCCATTTTGCGACCACAAGTCGGGCAGTCAATGCTGGTCAGAACCATCTGGTTCGGGCGCATACCACCCTCTTCCGGATCTTTTTCAGCTTTATCTAACTGCTGGGTGAAATCCGAGAAGAAGTGATCCAGTACAGCTTTCCACTCTGCTTCGTGATTTGCCACCTGGTCGAGGCTGTTTTCCATCTGCGCGGTGAAGTCGTAGTTCATTAACTCGCGGAAATTCTCTTCCAGGCGATCGGTGACGATTTCGCCCATTTTTTCCGCATAGAAACGACGATTTTCTACTCGCACATAGCCACGATCCTGAATAGTCGAAATGATCGACGCATAGGTAGAAGGACGACCGATACCGCGTTTTTCCAGCTCTTTGACCAGCGATGCTTCACTGAAACGGGCTGGAGGCTTGGTAAAGTGCTGGGCTGGTGTCAGTTCAACGAGCGTCAGAGCATCGCCTTTATCGACTGCCGGTAAGATACGATCTTCATCGCCTTTACGCAGTGCAGGCATCACTTTCGTCCAGCCATCAAAGCGCAAAATACGACCGCGTGCTTTCAGGCGGAAATCGCCCGCACCAACGGTCAGCGTCGTGGAGTCATATTTCGCTGGGGTCATCTGGCAGGCAACGAACTGACGCCAGATTAACTGGTACAGTTTCTGCGCATCTGCTTCCATATCCTTCAGCGATTCCGCCATCACATTGACGTCAGAAGGACGAATCGCTTCGTGCGCTTCCTGTGAGTTTTCTTTGCTGGCGTACTGATTCGGACTTTCCGGCAGATATTTCTTACCAAAATTATCGCTGATATAACCGCGAACCATATTTACCGCGTCCTGACTCAGGTTAGTGGAGTCGGTACGCATGTAAGTGATATAGCCTGCTTCATACAAACGCTGAGCCATCATCATGGTTTTTTTCACGCCAAATCCAAGACGGGTGCTGGCAGCTTGTTGCAGCGTAGAGGTAATAAAAGGAGCGCCAGGTTTACTGGTTGTCGGTTTGTCTTCACGTTCCAGCACGCTGTAGCGCGCTTTTTCCAGCAGACTTACCGCAGCCTGAGTTTGTTCTTTGTTGACCGGACGGAACGGTTTGTCGTTCTGATGAGTCACCTGCAACGCCAACGCTTCACCAGATGGCGTGGTCGTGCTGGCATCGACTTCCCAGAACTCTTCCGGTACGAACGCTTTAATTTCACGCTCACGCTCGACCACCAGGCGGACCGCCACCGACTGCACACGACCGGCAGACAGACCACGAGCGATCTTTTTCCATAGAAGCGGCGAAACCATATACCCCACCACGCGGTCCATAAAGCGACGCGCCTGCTGGGCATTAACACGATCAATATTCAGCTCACCCGGTTTGTTAAATGCCTGGCGGATCGCGTTTTTAGTAATTTCGTTAAACACCACTCGGCTATAGCGCGCATCATCACCACCAATCACTTCCCGCAGGTGCCATGCAATGGCTTCCCCTTCGCGGTCAAGGTCGGTTGCGAGATAGATGTGGTCGGCTTTTTCAGCCAGTTGTTTCAGTTCAGAGACGACCTTCTCTTTACCAGGCAACACTTCATAGTGCGCCTCCCAATTGTGCCACGGGTCAACCCCCATACGGTTGACGAGAGCGCCACGTTCATCCTTTTTAGGCTTTTTAGCCGTCTTGGTGGAGGTAGAGTCGGCACTCTTTTTGGCAGTTGAGCCACTGGTCGGCAAATCGCGGATGTGACCAACGCTGGATTTCACCACGTAGTCACTACCCAGATACTTGTTGATCGTTTTGGCTTTTGCCGGGGACTCAACGATGACAAGAGCTTTACCCATATTCACCTTACCTAATTTGATTCTTCCAGGAATGCGTCGCACGTTGATAAACCTTCCACTGGCAACGAGTTACCGATATGGACTCGCTCTCTGCGGATATCAACCCCTTGTCGTGACTCTGCTCACGAAAATTCAGGTGACTGAGTTAACAGGTCTTGGCCTACAGGCGCTATAGCACGACGGAATTTTGGTCGAATGTCAAGCAAATCTATTGCCAGATTGACGAAAGCGTCACACTGTACCTGATAAAATCCGATACGCAACTTTATTAGCATGCAAAATCCAAAGTTGCCAGTAAGGCGCTCTTGCCACCAGCGTGGTATATTTGTCTGCAAGCCATGCCTGGCGTAGACTAATGTCCTTGTTTAAGGAGTAAATAATGAACAAAGAGACTCAACCCATCGACCGCGAAACGCTGTTGAAAGAGGCCAACAAAATCATTCGTGAGCATGAGGATACGCTCGCAGGGATTGAAGCCACCGGCGTCACGCAGCGTAATGGCGTGCTGGTATTTACCGGCGACTACTTTTTAGATGAACAAGGATTACCAACTGCCAAAAGCACCGCGGTGTTTAATATGTTCAAACACCTGGCCCATGTGCTTTCAGAAAAATATCACCTGGTTGATTAAAGCAAAACGCGAGGTCTTATCCTCGCGTTTGTCTTTTACATCAACGGCTTTTGCCCACGCTGCCACCAGCGTAACAACAATCGATCGGCGCTCTCTGCCGCGCTGCCGGTGAATCGGTCAATGAGTCGTTTACGCTGCATATAGCGTACATTGACCACTTCCCGGCCTTCCATCAGGCTAAGAATAACTTCATCACTGGTGTTGATTTCATCAACCAGGCCTTTCTCTACTGCCTGTTGTCCGTACCAGTGTTCACCCGTTGCCACCTGTTCAATATCCAGAGACGGACGCATACGCTTCACAAAATCTTTAAATAACTGATGCGTTTCGTTCAACTCTTCGCGGAATTTCTCCCGCCCTTCTTCGGTATTTTCACCCAGCAACGTCAGCGTGCGCTTATACTGCCCGGCGGTGTGCAGTTCGATATCAATATCTTTGCTTTTCAGGAAGCGGTTAAAGTTGGGCATTTGCGCCACCACCCCAATGGAACCCACAATAGCAAACGGTGCGGAAACAATTTTGTCCGCCACACAGGCCATCATGTAACCGCCGCTGGCAGCGACTTTGTCTACCGTAACAGTTAAAGGAATGTTTTTATCACGCAGACGCTGCAACTGCGAAGCCGCCAACCCGTAACCATGCACCATGCCACCTGGGCTTTCCAGACGGAGCACAACCTGATCCTGCGGTTTGAATGCTGCGAGTACCGCCGTTATCTCTTCACGTAGCGAGTTCACTTCATGGGCGTCCATGCTGCCTTTAAAATCCAGCACCCAGACGCGGGGTTTACTGTCAGTTACCACCTCGCCCAGTTTAGCTTTCGCTTTTGCGGCTTTCGCTTCTTGCTTGTGCTTTTTCTTCTGCGCTTTGTGCCACTGTTTTTGCTGATGAGTGTCCATCAGCGCCGCGGCCAGTTCTTCTTTCATCTCCTTATACTGTTCGCTGAGATTGTTGACTCGTAACTCGCCACGCTGGCGTTTATTACGTTGAGCAACATTGACAATAATGGCGGCAATCGCCGCAATCGCTAGCACAACGGTAACGATTTTCGCCAAAAACAAACCATATTCAGACAACAATTCCACGAGTCCCCACCTTGGTTAAACAACGCTTTGGCTCACAGTTTACAACAGGCATGTTTAGCCGTCTCGCAGAGATGTTATTGCAGCGAAAGTATGACAAAGTATCCATTTTGCGGTGTTATCGCCCCAGGCTGATTGAAATGCCCTTCTGTTTCAGGCATAAAGCCCCAAAGTCATAAAGTACACTGGCAGCGCGACAGACAACGTCGTTGAGGAGTAGCCATGCATTACCAGCCAAAACAAGATTTACTCAATGATCGCATTATCCTGGTGACGGGAGCCAGCGATGGAATTGGTCGTGAAGCAGCGATGACGTATGCACGCTATGGTGCGACAGTGATTCTTTTGGGCCGTAATGAAGAAAAATTACGTCAGGTAGCCAGCCACATAAACGAAGAAATTGGACGTCAGCCACAGTGGTTTATTCTCGATTTGCTAACCTGCACGTCCGAAGATTGCCAACAACTGGCACAGCGCATTGCCGTTAATTATCCGCGTCTGGATGGTGTTTTGCATAATGCCGGATTGCTCGGCGATGTTTGCCCAATGAGCGAACAAAATCCGCAGGTCTGGCAGGACGTCATGCAGGTCAACGTTAATGCCACCTTTATGCTCACCCAGGCACTGCTTCCTTTATTACTCAAATCGGACGCCGGTTCACTGGTCTTTACTTCATCAAGCGTTGGACGTCAGGGGCGTGCAAACTGGGGCGCTTATGCAGCGTCGAAATTTGCCACCGAAGGGATGATGCAGGTACTGGCCGATGAATATCAGCAGCGCCTGCGCGTCAACTGCATTAACCCAGGCGGTACGCGCACCGCAATGCGTGCCAGCGCCTTCCCGACCGAAGATCCACAGAAACTTAAAACCCCCGCTGATATCATGCCGCTCTACCTCTGGCTGATGGGCGATGACAGCCGCCGTAAAACCGGCATGACCTTTGACGCCCAACCGGGCCGTAAACCAGGAATTTCCCAATGAGTGATGAACACTACCAACAGCGTCAGCAGCGAGTGAAAGAAAAAGTCGATGCTCGTGTGGCCCAGGCCCAGGATGAACGCGGTATTATCATCGTCTTTACCGGCAATGGAAAAGGCAAAACCACCGCGGCATTTGGTACGGCAACACGCGCAGTTGGTCACGGAAAAAAAGTGGGCGTCGTGCAGTTTATTAAAGGCACCTGGCCTAATGGCGAACGAAATCTGCTGGAGCCACACGGCGTTGAGTTTCAGGTAATGGCAACGGGCTTTACCTGGGATACACAAAACCGAGAGTCTGATACCGCCGCCTGCCGCGAAGTCTGGCAACATGCAAAGCGGATGCTGGCTGATTCCTCACTGGATATGGTTTTGCTCGATGAACTGACGTATATGGTGGCGTATGACTATTTGCCACTGGAAGAAGTGGTGCAGGCGTTAAATGAACGTCCACATCAACAGACGGTGATTATCACAGGTCGTGGTTGTCATCGGGATATTCTTGAACTGGCGGATACGGTAAGTGAATTACGCCCCGTCAAACATGCGTTTGATGCCGGTGTAAAAGCGCAGATAGGGATTGATTACTAATCTGTAAAAATGCCGGATATGACGTCCGGCATACTTTGATTAACCGTTATTATTACGTCCGCCAGAACGACGACCGCCGCTCACCTGACTGTGACGTTTCACCGCACGACGAATCTGATTCGCCTTCATACGACGACGGTCTTTTTCTACAGCGACTTTAGAGCTGGTTTCTGGCGGTAGTTCCACCAGTTCGCGCAGATAGTTAGTCTGGGCGAGGTCCAGCTCCGTCCAACCACCGCGTGGCAGACCTTTTGGCAGTGGGATATCACCGTAACGAACACGAATCAGGCGGCTCACCTGCACACCAACCGCTTCCCAAAGACGACGAACTTCACGGTTACGGCCTTCGGTCAGAGTAACGTTGTACCACTGGTTGATCCCTTCGCCGCCGCTGAACTTGATGGTTTTAAAGGCTGCCGGACCATCTTCCAGCTGCACGCCACGACTCAAATCACGCAGTTTCGCGTCGTCAACCTGACCAAATACACGCACGGCATATTCACGTTCAACTTCACGGCTTGGATGCATTAAACGGTTTGCCAGTTCACCGTCGGTGGTGAACAACAACAGACCACAGGTGTTAACGTCCAGACGACCTACGGCAATCCAGCGTGCGCCACGCAGCTTTGGCAGACGGTCAAACACCGTTGGACGCCCTTCCGGATCGTTACGGGTACACAACTCACCTTCAGGTTTGTAATAGGCCAGAACGCGACAAATTTGTTCAGCGGACTCACGTACCGAAATCAGGTGACCATCGATACGGATTTTCAGTCCAGGGGTAATTTCAACGCGATCGCCGAGTTTAGCAATTTTGCCATCAACACTCACACGACCGGCTTCAATAATAGATTCGATTTCACGGCGAGAACCGTGGCCGGCACGCGCCAGCACTTTCTGTAGCTTTTCGCTCATAGAGCTTCCTTTTGGTGTCGCCTTCCCAGGCGTCTGATATGCTTTTGTGCAACAATGAGTCAGAACTTACATCTGACTCACTGATAGTAAAGTCTGTTTGAACTCTTCAGGCCTTAAGTAAACGACTCGACGTTTTAACTGGCCTGGCTTTGAGGCGCAACATACTACACTATCTTTATGGTTAAAGCTTGTTTCGATTAACGTCGATTTGGTTACCAACCACCACCGCCTCCGCCACCCGCACCGCCGCCAGCACCACCACCGGAATAACTTCGCCCCAACAAACTGGTATTGGCCCCCAGACTCAGATGCATCTGTAATGAGAACAAAACGCCACTACGGGCAATTTCCGGGGCGCGAACAGCCGCTGTGAGTGATGGGGTGATACGTGCTGCCCATTCTCTGCCAAGGTTTGCCGAGACTGCCCAACCTAACAAAGCGTAATCCAGTTTCCGTGTTTCCCCTTTCCGCCGCCGCCCACTGTGTGTTGCCGCCTCTTTACGCGCAAGATAGTTAACGATAGCTTCACCGTGGGCATAACGTTGCTGCCCGTTTTGGGTAAACTTTGGCAGAAAAATATACCCCATGCCAGTGAGATAACCGGTCAGGAAAACCGCGCTAAAATAACCCGCTGGCATATACCAGTAAAAGAATACATCTCCGACATTGATGTAGAGAGAGTAAAAAGCCACACCTGAACAAATCAGTGGTAAAAACAAAGTGATGATGACACGATTAACGCAAGGCTTGTCATCATCGCGGGCAAACAAAAGATCAAGGGAACAAAATAAGAAAGTAAGAAGCCAGCAGATCATAATAAACATATCGCCTACCAGACTCATTCCTGCCCAGCCTACGGGACTCAGGTTACCGTAGAGAATGACCGCCAATATTGCCATTCCGCCCCATTGCAAAAACGCATCAGGTCGGTAAAACGAAGACTTTTTACGCGGCAGATAAAATTTCTGCATCCGTAAAAATGCCTTGCGTAAGACTCTGTTGCGTCTCCCCGTAAGAACGACCTTATCGCCTTTACGAAATAACGCTTCCAGTAATAACTGCTCTGCGGGCAGTAATACCGCATTATTTCTGGTCGCGCCTTCATTAACACGAATCAGGATTTGCTGGTTCTTGTCATAATGATCTTCCAGATGAATTTTTCCTTTCACAATCAGATTTACGATATCGGCGCAAAAACCTTTATCGTCGTAAACCAGTTTCGCATCAAGACGTAACATGCCGGGCGTGTAATCTGGCGGAATGACATCGGTTTCAATCACATCTACCGGCGTAAATTGCGGCCTGCGCTTCCAGAGATATAACCATCCACACGCCAGGAACAGACTCGGAAAGCAAATTAACAACGATGACGTAGAGGGTAAAAGAAGATGACTGAAAATATTCGTCGTTTGTGGAGCCGGGGCATTACCAAGTAATGCGTGAGGCCAGCGGTAGAGGACCGTGAAATCTTCACGATAAAACGGATCGCGAGATTCAATTCTTCCGTCCTCAAGGATGCGGCCATTTCGATATGTGTCGCCCTCTTCTCCAGTAAAGAGATCGATTTCGCTAAATGGATTACCCGCAATATCAGGCAACTTGAGTGAAAATAGGGTCTTATAAATTTCAAACGACCAGTGGTTACCGGTCACGTTCCAGATTAGCAGATCAGAATCCCCCTCACGCAGGAAAGCATTTTTAACCTGATAATGAATTTGATAATGATAGTCGCCTTGAGGCAAGAAACGTTGTTTATCGCCCACGACAATACTCATTAACCCGATATGCCAGTCAAGATGCCAGGGTTCAGGAATACCATCACGGGTGACGCCAACAATATGATAGTTCAGCAGTGCAGCGTCCCCATCAGGCTGTATCCAGAGTCGCGGTAAATCACGATAAAATCCGTGCTTAATCTGCTGATTTCGCGCCTGAAAATGAATGTTCTCTTTGATGTCGAGCACCCCATTCGGTTGCAGAGTGGCTTCAACATCAAAGAGCGAGATCCCTTCTTCATAAGAAGGGATCTCCGTGTTTTTCGCATAACTCAACGAAGAGAAAAAAAGCCCAACTATCAACAGCAAAATGCAGCGATATATCCCTGCCATCATCTTCCATCCGTGGAACGCAATTTGTTATAAGAAAGGCTTCACATCACCTACGCCTTCACGCACCACGACCGGCGTATCATCGGTGAGATCAATAACCGTTGTTGGTTTCTGCCCGAGATAGCCGCCGTGAATAATCAAATCCACCTGTTTTTCCAGACGGTCTTTAATTTCTTCCGGATCGGATTCGGTAAATTCACTGCCTGGCAGCATTAGCGAAGTGGAAAGCATCGGTTCGCCCAATGCTTCAAGCAGCGCCTGCGCAATAGGGTTAGACGGCACGCGCATACCGATGGTTTTGCGTTTTTCCTGCAACAGACGGCGTGGCACCTCCTTCGTCCCCTTCAGGATGAAGGTATAGTTGCCTGGCGTGTTGTTTTTCATCAAACGAAACGCAACGTTATCGACAAATGAATAGGTCGAGAGTTCAGAAAGATCGCGACACATCAGGGTAAAGTTGTGACCGTCCGGCAGCTGGCGAATACGACAAATACGCTCCATCGCGTTTTTATCTTCAATTTTACAGCCGAGCGCATAGCCGGAATCAGTTGGATAAACAATCACCCCGCCTTTACGCACGATCTCCACCGCCTGGTTGATCAGGCGTTGCTGCGGGTTATCAGGATGAATATAAAAAAACTGGCTCATAATTCCCTCTCTGTGGTGTTCTGCGGCTGTTCCCATAGCTGCCAGACGCCTTCAACGCCTGCGGGCAGCCAGAGTTTACGACCCAGTTCGATCCACGGGCATGGCTGATGAAAATCAGATCCTTGTGATGCCCATAAATGATGCTGACGCGCAAGTGTCGCCAGCTGGGTGCGTTCATTGGGCGATTGCTGGCACTGCGCGACTTCCATCGCGTCGCCGTGGTGTTCGGCAAAATGCGCAACCAATCTTTTCAGCCATTTAGCACTAAGATTGTACCGCCCAGGATGAGCTAGCACCGCCTTACCGCCAGAATGATGAATGACATCAATAGATTGCTCTATTGTACACCACTGTGGCGGAACGTATCCGGTTTTCCCGCGCGCCAGATACTTTTTAAAGACATCCGCCATTGAACTGGCTTTTCCGCACTCCACAAGGAAACGCGCAAAATGACCGCGCGTCACCGCACCGCCCTGCGCCAGTCGTTGCGCGCCTTCCAGTGCCCCAGGTATTTGCGCTTTTTCAAGTCTTTCGGCAATCAGCTGCGCCCGCTGATTGCGCCGTTCTGTCTGCTGCGCGAGGAACTCGCACATTAGCGGATGAGTAATATCAATATTCAGCCCGACAATATGAATTTCATGATTTTCCCAGACCGTGGAAATTTCCACACCAGGAATAAGATTCAGCGCCAGTCCCGAACGTGAAATTTCCTCTCTTGCTGGTGCAATTGCAGCTGTGGTGTCATGGTCGGTGATCGCCAGGGTGCCGACGCGCATCTCGACTGCACGGTGCACCAATGCTTCTGGCGTCAGGCAGCCATCGGAAGCTGTGGTATGGCTGTGCAGGTCGTAAATCACTGCGTAATTCGTGTCGCTCAAGGCGCACTCCCGTTCTGGATAATGTTTTTTGCGCCGACATCATAACGGTTCTGGCAAATATTCTGAAATGAGCTGTTGACAATTAATTATCGAACTAGTTAACTAGTACGCAAGTTCACGTAAAAAGGGTATCGACAATGAAAGCAATTTTCGTACTGAAAGGTTGGTGGCGCACTTCCTGAAACGGGCAGTGTATTCACCATGCGTAAAGCAATCAGATACCCAGCCCGCCTAATGAGCGGGCTTTTTTTTGAACAAAATTAGAGAATAACAATGCAAACACAAAAACCGACTCTCGAACTGCTAACCTGCAAAGGCGCTTATCGCGACAACCCGACTGCGCTTTTTCACCAGTTGTGTGGGGATCGCCCGGCAACGCTGCTGCTGGAATCCGCAGATATCGACAGCAAAGATGATTTAAAAAGCCTGCTGCTGGTAGACAGTGCGCTGCGCATTACAGCATTAAGTGACACTGTCACAATCCAGGCGCTTTCCGGCAATGGAGAAGCCCTGTTGACACTACTGGATAACGCCTTGCCTGCGGGTGTGGAAAATGAACAATCACCAAACTGCCGCGTACTGCGCTTCCCGCCTGTCAGTCCACTGCTGGATGAAGACGCCCGCTTATGCTCCCTTTCGGTTTTTGACGCTTTCCGCTTATTACAGAATCTGTTGAATGTACCGAAGGAAGAACGAGAAGCAATGTTCTTCGGCGGCCTGTTCTCTTATGACCTTGTGGCGGGATTTGAAAATTTACCGCAACTGTCAGCGGAAAATAGCTGCCCTGATTTCTGTTTTTATCTCGCTGAAACGCTGATGGTGATTGACCATCAGAAAAAAAGCACCCGTATTCAGGCCAGCCTGTTTGCTCCGAATGAAGAAGAAAAACAACGTCTCACTGCTCGCCTGAACGAACTACGTCAGCAACTGACCGAAGCCGCGCCGCCGCTGCCGGTGGTTTCCGTGCCGCATATGCGTTGTGAATGTAACCAGAGCGATGAAGAGTTCGGTGGCGTAGTGCGTTTGTTGCAAAAAGCGATTCGCGCCGGAGAAATTTTCCAGGTGGTGCCATCTCGCCGTTTCTCTCTGCCCTGCCCGTCACCGCTGGCGGCCTATTACGTGCTGAAAAAGAGTAATCCCAGCCCGTACATGTTTTTTATGCAGGATAATGATTTCACCCTGTTTGGCGCGTCGCCGGAAAGTTCGCTCAAGTATGACGCCACCAGCCGCCAGATTGAGATTTACCCGATTGCCGGAACACGTCCACGCGGTCGTCGTGCCGATGGTTCGCTGGACAGAGACCTCGACAGCCGCATCGAACTGGAGATGCGTACCGATCATAAAGAGCTTTCTGAACATCTGATGCTGGTGGATCTCGCCCGTAATGACCTGGCACGCATTTGCACACCCGGCAGCCGCTACGTCGCCGATCTCACCAAAGTTGACCGTTACTCTTACGTGATGCACCTGGTCTCCCGCGTTGTTGGTGAGCTGCGCCACGATCTCGACGCCCTGCACGCTTACCGCGCCTGTATGAATATGGGGACGTTAAGCGGTGCACCGAAAGTACGCGCTATGCAGTTAATTGCCGAAGCAGAAGGTCGTCGACGCGGCAGCTACGGCGGCGCGGTAGGTTATTTTACCGCGCATGGCGATCTCGACACCTGCATTGTGATCCGCTCGGCGCTGGTGGAAAACGGTATCGCCACCGTGCAAGCCGGTGCTGGCGTAGTCCTTGATTCTGTTCCGCAGTCGGAAGCCGACGAAACTCGTAATAAAGCCCGCGCTGTACTGCGCGCTATTGCCACCGCGCATCATGCACAGGAGACCTTCTGATGGCTGACATTCTGCTGCTCGATAATATCGACTCTTTTACGTACAACCTGGCAGATCAGTTGCGCAGCAATGGTCATAACGTGGTGATTTACCGCAACCATATTCCGGCGCAGACCTTAATTGAACGCCTGGCGACGATGAGCAATCCGGTGCTGATGCTTTCTCCTGGCCCCGGTGTGCCGAGCGAAGCCGGTTGTATGCCGGAACTCCTCACCCGCTTGCGTGGCAAGCTGCCAATTATTGGCATTTGCCTCGGACATCAGGCGATTGTCGAAGCTTACGGGGGCTATGTCGGTCAGGCGGGCGAAATTCTTCACGGTAAAGCGTCGAGCATTGAACATGACGGTCAGGCGATGTTTGCCGGATTAACAAACCCGCTGCCAGTGGCGCGTTATCACTCGCTGGTTGGCAGTAATATTCCGGCCGGTTTAACCATCAACGCCCATTTTAATGGCATGGTGATGGCGGTGCGTCATGATGCGGATCGCGTTTGTGGATTCCAGTTCCATCCGGAATCCATTCTTACTACCCAGGGCGCTCGCCTGCTGGAACAAACGCTGGCCTGGGCGCAGCAGAAACTAGAGCCAACCAACACGCTGCAACCGATTCTGGAAAAACTGTATCAGGCGCAGACCCTTAGCCAGCAGGAAAGCCACCAGCTGTTTTCAGCGGTGGTACGTGGCGAGCTGAAACCAGAACAACTGGCGGCGGCGCTGGTGAGCATGAAAATTCGCGGTGAGCACCCGAACGAGATCGCCGGGGCGGCAACCGCGCTACTGGAAAACGCCGCGCCGTTCCCGCGCCCGGATTATCTGTTTGCCGATATCGTCGGTACTGGCGGTGACGGCAGCAACAGCATCAATATTTCTACCGCCAGCGCGTTTGTCGCCGCGGCCTGCGGGCTGAAAGTGGCGAAACACGGCAACCGTAGCGTCTCCAGTAAATCCGGCTCGTCGGATCTGCTGGCGGCGTTCGGTATTAATCTTGATATGAACGCCGATAAATCGCGCCAGGCGCTGGATGAGTTAGGCGTCTGTTTCCTCTTTGCACCGAAATATCACACCGGATTCCGCCATGCAATGCCGGTTCGCCAGCAACTGAAAACCCGCACCCTGTTCAATGTGCTGGGGCCATTAATTAACCCGGCGCATCCGCCGCTGGCGTTAATTGGTGTCTACAGCCCGGAGCTGGTGCTGCCGATTGCCGAAACCTTGCGCGTGCTGGGGTATCAACGCGCGGCAGTGGTGCACAGCGGCGGGATGGATGAAGTTTCATTACACGCGCCGACAATCGTTGCCGAACTACATGACGGCGAAATTAAGAGCTATCAGTTGACCGCTGAAGATTTTGGCCTGACACCCTACCACCAGGAGCAACTGGCAGGCGGAACACCGGAAGAAAACCGTGACATTTTAACACGCTTGTTACAAGGTAAAGGCGACGCCGCTCACGAAGCAGCCGTCGCGGCGAATGTCGCCATGTTAATGCGCCTGCATGGCCATGAAGATCTGCAAGCCAATGCGCAAACCGTTCTTGAGGTACTGCGCAGTGGTTCCGCTTACGACAGAGTCACCGCACTGGCGGCACGAGGGTAAATAATGCAAACCGTTTTAGCGAAAATCGTCGCAGACAAGGCGATTTGGGTAGAAGCCCGCAAACAGCAGCAACCGCTGGCCAGTTTTCAGAATGAGATTCAGCCGAGCACGCGACATTTTTATGATGCGCTACAGGGTGCACGCACGGCGTTTATTCTGGAGTGCAAAAAAGCGTCGCCGTCAAAAGGCGTGATCCGTGATGATTTCGATCCGGCACGCATTGCAACCGTTTACAGAAATTATGCTTCGGCAATTTCGGTGCTGACTGATGAGAAATATTTTCAGGGAAGCTTTGATTTCCTCCCCATCGTCAGCCAAATCGCCCCACAGCCGATTTTATGTAAAGACTTTATTATCGACCCTTACCAGATCTATCTGGCGCGCTATTACCAGGCCGATGCCTGCTTATTAATGCTTTCAGTACTGGATGATGAACAATATCGCCAGCTTGCCGCCGTCGCCCACAGTCTGGAGATGGGTGTGCTGACCGAAGTCAGTAATGAAGAGGAACTGGAGCGCGCCATTGCATTGGGGGCAAAGGTCGTTGGCATCAACAACCGCGATCTGCGCGATTTGTCGATTGATCTCAACCGTACCCGCGAGCTTGCGCCGAAACTGGGGCACAATGTGACGGTAATCAGCGAATCCGGCATCAATACTTACGCTCAGGTGCGCGAGTTAAGCCACTTCGCTAACGGTTTTCTGATTGGTTCGGCGTTGATGGCCCATGACGATTTGAACGCCGCCGTGCGCCGGGTGTTGCTGGGTGAGAATAAAGTGTGTGGCCTGACTCGCCCACAAGATGCCAGAGCCGCTTATGACGCTGGTGCTATATACGGTGGATTAATATTTGTTACAACGTCACCGCGTTGCGTCAGCGTTGAACAGGCGCAGGAAGTGATGGCTGCGGCACCGTTGCAGTATGTTGGCGTGTTCCGCAATCACGATATTGCCGATGTGGTGGACAAAGCTAAGGTGTTATCGCTGGCGGCAGTGCAACTGCATGGTAATGAAGATCAGCTGTATATCGACACTCTGCGTGAGGCTCTGCCAGCACACGTCGCCATCTGGAAGGCTTTAAGTGTCGGTGAAACTCTTCCCGCGCGCGATTTTCAGCACATCGATAAATATGTATTCGACAACGGTCAGGGCGGGAGCGGACAACGTTTCGACTGGTCACTATTAAATGGTCAATCGCTTGGCAACGTTCTGCTGGCGGGGGGCTTAGGCGCAGATAACTGCGTGGAAGCGGCACAAACCGGCTGCGCCGGGCTTGATTTTAATTCTGCTGTAGAGTCGCAACCGGGTATCAAAGACGCACGTCTTTTGGCCTCGGTTTTCCAGACGCTGCGCGCATATTAAGGAAAGGAACAATGACAACATTACTTAACCCCTATTTTGGTGAGTTTGGCGGCATGTACGTGCCACAAATCCTGATGCCTGCTCTGCGCCAGCTGGAAGAAGCTTTTGTCAGCGCGCAAAAAGATCCTGAATTTCAGGCTCAGTTCAACGACCTGCTGAAAAACTATGCCGGGCGTCCAACCGCGCTGACCAAATGCCAGAACATTACAGCCGGGACGAACACCACGCTGTATCTGAAGCGCGAAGATTTGCTGCACGGCGGCGCGCATAAAACTAACCAGGTGCTCGGTCAGGCTTTACTGGCGAAGCGGATGGGTAAAACTAAAATTATTGCCGAAACCGGTGCCGGTCAGCATGGCGTGGCGTCGGCCCTTGCCAGCGCCCTGCTCGGCCTGAAATGCCGTATTTATATGGGTGCCAAAGACGTTGAACGCCAGTCGCCTAACGTTTTCCGGATGCGCTTAATGGGTGCGGAAGTGATCCCGGTGCATAGCGGTTCCGCGACCCTGAAAGATGCCTGTAATGAGGCGCTACGCGACTGGTCCGGCAGTTATGAAACCGCGCACTATATGCTGGGTACCGCAGCTGGCCCGCATCCTTACCCGACCATTGTGCGTGAGTTTCAGCGGATGATTGGCGAAGAAACGAAAGCGCAGATTCTGGAAAGAGAAGGTCGCCTGCCGGATGCCGTTATCGCCTGTGTTGGCGGTGGTTCGAATGCCATCGGTATGTTTGCAGATTTCATCAACGAAACCGACGTCGGCCTGATTGGTGTGGAGCCTGGCGGCCACGGTATCGAAACTGGCGAGCACGGCGCACCGTTAAAACATGGTCGCGTGGGCATCTATTTCGGTATGAAAGCGCCGATGATGCAAACCGAAGACGGGCAAATTGAAGAGTCTTACTCCATTTCTGCCGGGCTGGATTTCCCGTCCGTCGGCCCGCAACATGCGTATCTCAACAGCACTGGACGCGCTGATTACGTGTCTATTACCGACGATGAAGCCCTGGAAGCCTTTAAAACGCTTTGCCTGCATGAAGGGATCATCCCGGCGCTGGAATCCTCCCACGCCCTGGCCCATGCGCTGAAAATGATGCGCGAAAATCCCGAAAAAGAGCAGCTACTGGTGGTTAACCTTTCCGGTCGCGGCGATAAAGACATCTTCGCCGTTCACGATATTTTGAAAGCACGAGGGGAAATCTGATGGAACGCTACGAATCTCTGTTTACCCAGTTGAAGGAGCGCAAAGAAGGCGCATTCGTTCCTTTCGTCACCCTCGGTGATCCGGGCATTGAGCAGTCGTTGAAAATTATCGATACGCTAATTGAAGCCGGTGCTGACGCGCTGGAGTTAGGCATCCCCTTCTCCGACCCACTGGCGGATGGCCCGACGATTCAAAACGCCACACTGCGTGCTTTTGCGGCGGGAGTAACCCCGGCGCAGTGCTTTGAGGTGCTGGCACTCATTCGCCAGAAGCACCCGACCATTCCCATCGGCCTTTTGATGTATGCCAACCTGGTGTTTAACAAAGGCATTGATGAGTTTTATGCCGAGTGCGAGAAAGTCGGCGTCGATTCGGTGCTGGTTGCCGATGTGCCCGTGGAAGAGTCCGCGCCCTTCCGCCAGGCCGCGTTGCGTCATAATGTCGCACCTATCTTTATTTGCCCGCCTAATGCCGACGATGATTTGCTGCGCCAGATAGCCTCTTACGGTCGTGGTTACACCTATTTGCTGTCGCGAGCGGGCGTGACCGGCGCAGAAAACCGCGCCGCGTTACCCCTCAATCATCTGGTTGCGAAGCTGAAAGAGTACAACGCTGCGCCTCCATTGCAGGGATTTGGTATTTCCGCCCCGGATCAGGTAAAAGCAGCGATTGATGCAGGAGCTGCGGGCGCGATTTCTGGTTCGGCCATCGTTAAAATCATCGAGCAACATATTAATGAGCCAGAGAAAATGCTGGCGGCACTGAAAGCTTTTGTACAACCGATGAAAGCGGCGACGCGCAGTTAATTCCACAGCCGCCAGTTCCGCTGGCGGCATTTTAACTTTCTTTAACGAAGCCGGAAAAATCCTAAATTCATTTGTTATTTATCTTTTTACCGTTTCGCTTACCCCTGTCGAACGTCAACTTACGTCTTTTTTCCGCCCAACAGTAATATAATCAAACAAATTAATCCCGCAACATAACACCAGTAAAATCAATAATTTTCTCTAAGTCACTTATTCCTCAGGCAATTGTTAATACATCCAGAACGTTCCTCAAAATATATTTTTCCACTTTCTTCTCGTTACGCTTAATTTGACTAATTCTCATTAACGACTAATTTTAATGAGTGTCGACACACAACACTCATATTAATGAAACAGTGCAACGCAACGGGAGAAATAACATGACCGAACATCGTGGTGGTTCAGGAAATTTCGCCGAAGACCGTGAGAAGGCATCCAACGCAGGCCGTAAAGGCGGTCAGCATAGCGGCGGTAATTTTAAAAATGATCCGCAACGCGCATCCGAAGCAGGTAAAAAAGGCGGTCAACAAAGCGGTGATAATAAATCAGGAAAATCCTGATTCACCGTTAATTATTAATATCAGCTGATAAAGATAATTGCATCTGCGGGCCGTATGGCTCGCAGTGATTTCACTGGAGAAAAATATGAATATGAAGACCATTGAAGATGTAATTATTCACCTGCTTTCAGATACCTACAGCGCAGAAAAACAATTAACCCGGGCACTGGCAAAACTCGCAAGAGCAACATCAAACGAAAAATTAAGTCAGGCTTTTCATGCGCACCTCGAGGAAACACATGGACAGATTGAACGTATTGATCAAGTTGTGGAATCAGAATCGAATCTGAAAATTAAGCGCATGAAATGTGTGGCAATGGAAGGTCTTATTGAAGAAGCTAATGAGGTCATCGAAAATACCGAGAAAAACGAAGTGCGTGATGCCGCACTGATTGCCGCAGCACAGAAAGTCGAGCATTATGAGATTGCCAGTTACGGGACATTAGCGACGCTGGCTGAACAATTAGGTTATCGTAAAGCAGCGAAGCTTCTGAAAGAGACCCTGGAAGAAGAAAAGGCCACCGACATCAAATTGACTGATCTGGCCCTTAATAACGTAAATAAGAAAGCCGAAAATAAAGCCTGAAATATGAACTTTAACTTTTAGTCATTTTATAAAGAGGACATTTTCATGAATCGTATTGAACATTATCATGACTGGTTACGTGACGCCCACGCAATGGAAAAGCAAGCCGAATCTATGCTTGAGTCCATGGCCAGTCGTATAGATAATTATCCTGAACTACGCGCTCGTATTGAACAACATCTTAGTGAAACCAAAAATCAGATTGTTCAACTGGAAACTATTCTTGATCGTAATGACATTTCACGTTCAGTCATTAAAGATTCCATGAGTAAAATAGCTGCACTTGGGCAGTCAATCGGTGGTATATTCCCTTCTGATGAAATAGTCAAAGGCTCTATTAGCGGATATGTCTTCGAGCAATTTGAAATCGCCTGTTATACCTCACTCTTAGCAGCAGCAAAAAATGCCGGTGATACAGCCTCAATTCCGATTATCGAAGCGATTTTAAATGATGAAAAGCACATGGCCGACTGGCTAATTCAGCATATTCCGCAAACAACTGAGAAATTCTTAATTCGCTCTGAAACTGATGGCGTAGAAGCGAAGAAATAATACCCTTTATACCATGTCCTTATTGACCCCGTAATTACGGGGTCATTTTTGTGCGGAATTAAAAACGATATCCTGCTGAGAACATAAACACCCACGGATCGAGGCGTACGCTATCGTGTTGCTGTGCTCCGCCCAGTTTATAATTGGCAGTGGTATCAATATCCATGTACCAGACTGGTAGGTTTCAAAAAACACAATAACCAATTGTATTTGAAGCAAAAAACAAGACTTTGAGATGTTTTTTTGTACCTTTTTTTTATGTTTTTAACTGTCTGATTTTATTGAAATCTTTTTTAGTTTTGCAGAAGGAATTTTTTACTTGATTGTAACTTTTTCGTTTTTTTGGGGCTAATTGACGCGCAATGCTGGGCGGGGAGCGCACAGCCAAAAAAACCGAAATTGACCGCTAATTACTGCCAATCATCATCGCTCTGATTGAGCGTAAATCATTCAGGTTATTCAGTTCTTCCTTCTGCTCTCGCTGACGTCAATAAATCCCATCATTGCGATCAACCTCATCCTTAACCATTGATGCGAGCAGTTCTTCCAGTTTCTGCGCTGATAGCTTTACCTGGTGATCTTCAGCATCTTCCCGGGCTATTGTGGTTCGCGCAGTGGCTGATTTTGCTGACATCACCACAGGGGGCAGACGGACCATTGAACCATGGCCTCCGGAACAAATAAGGGCAAAAATAACAACCACTATCGAAAGCTCACAAACTAACCGCAGCACGTTCCTGCATACGACGTGTCTGCGGCATAATCCCAATGATTACTCCCTGACAGGATTTGCAGGCCACTCAATATCAGGTGCAGTTGATGTATCAACACGATTCAACAATACCCGATATTTATTCCATGCCTCCAGCAACGATCTTTCTTCCTCCGTTGCGATTTCCAGATCTACAGCATCCTGCAGTGGCGCAATATACTCACTGAATTCCTGGATGTAGAACTGTGTGGTGACGGTCTTCCAGCCATTCGGCTCCTGCTGTATCGAAGCATACCAGGCTATTTCAATATCGCTATGCTGCGGCAGCATTTAACCCCTTGTAATTCATCGCCATAATTGATTTAATTCACAAATAAAACTATAACATGGTGAAATCAATGAAAAAAAACACAGATGATGGGGCTAAAATTTACACACCACTTACCCTAAAGCTTTATGACTGGTGGGTTTTGGGTGTATCAAATCGGCTTGCATGGGGATGTCCTACAAAGGAACACCTTCTTCCACACTTTCTGGAACATTTAGGTAACAACCATCTGGATATTGGTGTTGGAACTGGGTTTTACCTTACTCACGTACCTGAGAGTAGTCTGATATCTTTAATGGATTTGAACGAAGCTAGCCTGAACGCGGCATCGACAAGGGCTGGGGAATCAAAAATTAAACATAAAATTAGCCATGATGTTTTTGATCCTTATCCCGCGGCGTTACATGGTCAATTTGATTCCATTTCCATGTTTTACCTTCTTCACTGCCTGCCTGGAAATATATCTACAAAAAGCTGTGTAATACGCAATGCGGCGCAGGCCTTAACTGACGATGGAACTCTATACGGAGCCACAATTCTTGGTGACGGCGTTGTGCACAATAGCTTCGGTCAAAAACTGATGCGCATTTACAATCAAAAAGGCATCTTTTCAAACACAAAAGATTCCGAAGAAGGCTTAACACATATACTCTCAGAGCATTTCGAGAATGTTAAAACCAAGGTTCAAGGTACTGTAGTAATGTTTTCCGCTTCAGGGAAAAAATAGCATCCAACCGCAGCACGTTCTTGCTTAAGACGTGCTGCGGCATAATCCCAATGATTACTCCCTGACAGGGTTCGTAGGCCACTCAATATCAGGTGCAGTTGATGTATCAACACGGTTCAGCAACACCCGATACTTTTTCCAGGCTTCCAGCAATGAGGTTTCTTCCTCCGTTGCAATTTCCAGATCTGCAGCATCCTGAAGCGGCGCAATATGCTCACTGGCTACCTGCATCAGGTTGTTTTTTGTTTCTTCCGCCTCCCGGATCCGGAACAGTTTTTCTGCTTCCGTATCCTTCACCCAGGCTGTGCCGTTCCACTTCTGAAACTCCCCTTCCGGCGATAACCAGGTAACATTTTCCGGTAACGGACCGAGTTCAGAAATAAATAACTCGTCCCCTGACGCTACGTCATAAACCGTTTTACCCCGATGGTCTTCAACGAGATGCCACGATGCCTCATCACTGTTGAAAACAGCCACAAAGCCAGCAGGAATATCTGGTGGTGCAATATCGGTACTGTTTGCTGGCAGACCTGTATGAGGCGGAATATATGCGTCACCTTCACCAATAAATTCATTAGTTCCGGCCAGCAGATTATAAATTTTTATGGTCCGTGCTTGTTCACTCATTCTGAATGCCATTATGCAAGCCTCACAATATAGTTAAATGCGATGTTTTTGACGGTGTTTTCCGCGTTACCCGCAGCGTTAACGGTGATGGTGTGTCCATGTGAACCAATCGCAACGGAGTGCGTATGCGCACCAATACCTACAGTATGTGCATGTGCGCCAGAACTTGCTGCAGTACCAGACAGCGAGTGGGTATGAGCACCTGCTGACTGTGTCTGAATACGTTGATAATACGATCTATAGGAAGAAGTCTCCGGGCTTACTTGATACTGTGAATTCTGGACATAAGTGAACCCACCGCCATCATAAAATGCTAACGCAGAACCGCCGCCTCCTGGCCAACGAATACCATTACCATGAGTATGAACACCGGCAGACCCCGTAGAGCCACTCAGACTGTGCGTATGCGCCCCGGTGTTATTCGTGGATTTAGTGCCGTAATCAAACGACGATGTGGTTTTCGTCCCCAAATCCGTACTGGATGCGCTGGCGCTGTGGGTGTGCGATTTAATGCCGTCCTGTTCCTGAGACAATACGGCCCGGCCACTGGCGGGTTTGCCCTTGATTGTCCAGCCGCGCATATCTGGAATAACACCTGAAGGATAGGCAATAGCCAGTTTCGGATATGCTGCCTTATCAAACGTCTGCCCCTGCATGATTGCATAACCTGCAGGTGGTGTATCTGATGGCCACGGCAGCGGAACACCTGGCGGAAACGCTTCAATATTTGCCGAGCCGTCAAATTTTACGCCGTTAATTGTCCTTGCAGTTTGCAATTTGGTTGCTGTGCTTGCATTACCCGATAAAGATCCAGTGATACCACCACTCGCGTTTAATTTAGTTGCAATTGTAACATTGCCAGTATGGTTACTAATTATAAACGGCCTTAAGCTATTGTGCGTACCAAGACTGTTACCCGAATCTGTCAACATAAAATATGTGTTTGATCCATCATTTCGGATAAAGAATCCATAGTTGCCATAGGCAATACGCAGACCATTTGCTGACCTTGAAATAACCTCACCAGCAGCAGTTAAACCACCTGAAAGAGTCCCTCCAGTTAATGCCAATGCCCCAATATTTGAAGGGGTCAATGTGATATTTGCACTACCATCAAATGACACACCGTTAATCGTTCTGGCTGCCTGAAGTTTCGTGGCGGTCGCAGCATTACCTGTAGTGTTTTGATTACCGGTAGCGTTGACTCCAGGCAAGTTGATATCTGCCGATCCATCAAATGCCACGCCCCCAATCTTACGTGCTGTCTTGATCTTGGTCGCAGTATCTGCGTTTCCGGTCAAATTACCAGTAACACTACCACCAACTTTTAGTCCATTACCGATGGACACCAACCCTGATCTTAAGTTTATAGAGAATGGTCTTAATGAACCGATGTCTCCATTTTCCCCCTCCCCTTCATTAGTCGGAATAAGATGAAGATGATCTTCGGAACGCCTAAAAATAAGGCCAAAGGCTTGGTTGAATATTCGAAGAGCATTTATCGTGCTGATTTTTAACTGCCCTCCCATTGTGTCGCCAGTTTTTTGAACTGAACTATCTTTAACAGTTTTAACTGCCTTTGGCGTTGCCGCCAGCTTTTCACTGGTGCTGTTTGTTGCACTGCTGAGCTGTACTATCCCCTTTTTCGTCGTGCTCGCATCCTCCAGCGCCACGGCGGATGCAATATCCTCTGCCCGTTTTGCTGCTGTCTCGGCGCGCGTTGCCGCGGATTCAGCAGCAACTTTGCTCTGAGATGCAGCCGTCGCACTGCCTGCCGCCTCTGATGCTTTCGTTGTTGCTGTCGTGGCACTACCTTTCGCTGCTGACGCTTGTCTGGTCGCCTCATCTTTTGAAGCAGACGCAGATGATGCCGATGACGCCGCTGAACTGGCTGACGATGCGGCTGCCGCCTTAGAGGAAGCAGCATTGTCTGCTGAAGTCTTTGCATTTGTTTCAGAGGTTTTTGCTGCAGAAGCAGACCTCGCTGCTGCAGTGGCTTGCTCAGTGGCTTTGCCAGCCTTCGTTGTGGCTGTTGAAGCGGATGATGCGGCGCTTTCTGCCGATTTTCCGGCGGCGGTGGCACTGGCTGAGGCCTGCCCGGCACTTGTTGACGCGGCACTGGCAGATAATGCAGCCGCTGTTTTTGAACCTGCCGCAGCTGAGGCGCTCTGTCCCGCTGCTGTTTCAGAAGACTTAGCGTTCGTCTCGGACGTTTTTGCCGCCTTCGCGGAATTTCCTGCCGCCGTTGCCGAGGAAGCTGCACTACTGGCACTTGATGATGCATTCGTTTCTGAAGATTTCGCTGCCTCTTTTGAGGTCGCCGCACCCCGTGCCGAGGTGGCAGCTTCTGACGCCTTCGTGGTCGCTGTGGATGCAGAAGTGGCTGCCGATTTTTGTGATGCTGCGGCATTCGTTTCTGACGTTTTCGCGGCACTGGCGCTGGTAGCTGCCGCGCTTTTTGATGACTCTGCAGCAGCAGCAGCACTTTTTGCTGCTTCACGGGTCTTTGTCGATGCCGTTCCTGCGCTGGAAGACGCTGACTGAGCCGACGACGCGGCCTGTCCGGCTGACGTGCTGGCGGCACGTGCTGAGGCTGCAGCATCGGTTGCATGAGTTGCCGCCTCGCTGGCTGATGCACTGGCATCGCTGGCTGATTTTTTCGCGGCTGCCGTATTCTGTGCAACCGCGGAGGCGTTACGTGACACCTCTTCCACCATCTGCTCAAAGCGGCGCAGTGCCTCCGGTCGGACATCATCCTCCGTCATGGCACCGAGAAAATCATTCAGCGTACCTGATCTGGAACCTTCATAGACGGTAATGGTCCCGGCATGTGAAGGCGGAAAACCTTCAACCAGCAGGGTGACGCTGTACTGACCATGCTCAACATCCATGCTGTAACGTCCGGCTTCATCCGGATTTTCAGAGGCCACCGTGTTCACCACCACCGTGCTGCTGGTTCGTCTGGCCTTCAGCACAATGGTGCAGTTCTGTACTGGTTTTCCTGTGCCATCTTTAAGCACGCCAGAAATTTTTACTGTCATACTTTTCCACCAATAAAAAAAGCCCGCAGCAGTGACGCCACGGGCTTCAGGACAGTGTAACTTTACGTTTCCTCAAACGCAGTTCACCCCATAAGGTGGATGAACCTGCGTATCATAACAATATTTACAGAAGATAAATCGGCGTCTGTTGTCAGAAACGGTATCCGATACCAACAATAAATGCATCCGTTCGCCAGTCGCCACTACCGGAACCTTCATAAGCAAGGTCAATGGTCACGGATTCGGTCGGATTAAACTGCACGCCAGCCCCCCACGCCAGAGACGTGTTGCTGTGGCGACCGTCATCACTTCCGGTCAGCACATCGTGCGTTTTCCCCTTGTTGTCAGTTACGCGGAGATAATCCCCGGAGAAAGTCGACACACGGCTGTAAGCCACACCCACCATCGCATACGCGCTGAACCATTCATTCACGCGTACAGACGGCCCCGCCATCACGCTGAACCAGCGGTTACGCACGGAATCTTCATGCCAGCGGGTATCGCTGTAGCGCGTTTTTTGCTCATCCTCAGCATTGGCATAACTGAAGGACGTAATCAGCCCCAGCGCGTCCGTAAACTCATAACGGTATTTCACGTTAATCCCGTTCAGATCATCACTACCGGGAACGTTCGTCGAGGCATGGAGATACCCCGCGCTCAGCGTGGACTGATGTTCTGCTGCACTCGCTGGCGTAGCAGCGGCGACCTGCCAGACTACTGCGGACAAAATAACAGCACATAATTTACGCATAATTACCTCTCGCTTTTCTGCAATAAAAAAGGCGCCATTTCTGGCGCCCGTATCTGGGTTATAAAATTCAGCTAATCGTGATGCCTGCAGTGGCTTTCTTCATCACCACAACCAGCAAATCGCTGATACTTGCTGTGGGATACCAGTTATTTACCAGCCATGCTGACACCGAAAACTCCAGTGTCATGTGACCGTGACCGGCAGGCATATCAATAACACCACTGTAAATCAGCGTATTATCCAGCGCGGTACGGTTATAAATTTCAGCACCGTTTTTCCGCACTATCAGACGGCATGAGGAGTAAATATCAGTATGCTCTTTCTCATGTTTAGCGCCGCTGAATGCCACCGCCGGAATAACAATCTGCCGGTCAAACGGCTGATCGTCATAAACCCTGACGGTAATGGTTCCTGATGGCCACCGCTCCGGTGCACGGGAGTCCCGGGGGAAAGCTTTGCCCACTGTTTTAACGAGATCGCCTTCAATCTGGTTCGCGGACAATTTTCCCAGAACCCGACAGTTCTCGTTAATCGTGACGTTGTTGAGCGTCCCGGAGTTCGCATTCACGTTACCGCTGATATCGGCATTTTTCGCCGTCAGCCGCCCGTCCGGTGTCAGGGAAAATGCCGGAGGATTACCGCCGCTGGTAATGGTGGGAGCCGTCAGATATTTCAGGAACACTTCATTCATAAATATCTGATCGCCCTGACCAACAAACATCGGCTTTGTGTTGCCATTCGCAGGATTAATCATCGCAATCCTGTCTGCCGCCAGCAGCACCTGACTCTGCATTCCTGCTGGCGTATTCTCAATACCGGCACCGATACCCGCAATATAAAGGCGTCCGTCCTGCATCTGCTGCAGTTTCACGGCCCACATGCTGTTCAGGTTATTATTTGTATCAACCTGAACTTTCTGTATCTGCTGGATTGCCGCACTCTGATTTTCCAGTTTTTTATTGACGGTCTGCGTGATTTCATTGCTGACATTCGTAATGGACGTCCTGATTTCAGCCAGGTCCGGCGCAAGCTGACCGTTATCAATCTGCGTCCACAGCTCCTGGGCCAGATGTGTTTTCCCGATTTCTCCTTTGAAAAAATCCAGGTAACCTTCCGCATCATCGCTCGCCCGACCGACAGCCTCCACGAATGCCGATTTGCCAACAGTATTCACACTGCGGATATAAAAATAATAATCATGGCCCGGTTTGATATTGATACTGGCAGCTATCCAGTACAGCGCCGAGCCAAGATAGCGGGCTGCGGTTTCAACCTGCCTGATATCCGCAATCCGCTTTTCCGAGAACCAGAACTCAAACTGTACCGTCGGGTCATAAACGGCAAGATGCGGCGTGGCGGTTATCTGAAAATAGCCCGGCGTCAGCTCAATCCGCGACGGTGCTGCCGGTGCGGCAATCCGGAAGGTGGTGGTGGCAGGTTCACCCTGCTGGCCATAGCTGTTTATCGCCCGCACCGTCAGGGTGTATTCCCCGAGCGGCAGGCCGCTGAAACGGTGCTCCGTGTCTGCGGTGATAGCGGTGGTCACCAGTCTGGCATCCGTTCCCTTACCACTGGTCAGGCGCAGACTGAAGCGCACACCCTTCACCACCCGCGGCGTGTCCCATTTCGCCTGCGCCAGATACTGGCCGTCAGCTGCGCTCACCTCCACCGTCAGGTGCTGCACTGCCGGTGGGATGACGCTGTTCAGGGAACCTGACTGCGGCTCAAAGCGGGCACCGTTATCCACGATGGCTTCTTTTTCCGGTACGTGCTGCACCGCCGTGATGGCAAAGGTGCCGTCCGTGTTTTCCCGGACGGAGACACAGCGGAACAGGCGACGGCGCAGTGACGGCAGGGAGAGTCCCCACACCCCGTATGTCTCCACACCATCAGGCAGGGTACTGACCTGTATCCGGTCCGGCGCGGGGTGTTCGGTGATGTCCACACTCACTGGCTTACCGCTGCCGTTAATCAGGTTCACCGTGGCGGCACCGGTCTCCGGAAGTGTCACTTCACGGTCCAGCGTCAGGGTGCGGGTGGCAGCATCAATGGACAGGACACGTCCGCCGGTCAGGGTCCCGGCATAGTCGTTATCACAGATTTCAATGATGTCACCGGGTGTGTGCCGCAGCCCCTGAGACCCGAGCGTGAAATCCACCGTCTGCGTTTCCAGCAGTTCGGTCTTTATCACCCACAGTCCGGCACGGTGGGCCTGACCGCGGCTGGTACAGCCGAACGCGTCCATCTTCAGCAGGTTGCGTCCGTAGCGCAGTATGGCTTCCGGGTCTTCCACCAGTTCCGTGGAGGTCTGCCAGCCGTTCTGCGGGTCGGTGTAATTCACCTCCACCGCCGTGTGCCGGTCCTTCAGGGCACTGAAGCTGTAGCGGAATCCCACGCCGTTATCATCCACCACCACATCGCTGTTGGTGTACGGCCACACCACATCCGACGGGCGGTCCTGAACGAACGTCAGCGTCTGACCGTTCCATACCGGCATACAGCGCATCGCAGAGCAGAAATCACTGAGAACGTCCCACGCCTTACGCTGTTGTGCCAGGTACGCATTAAAGGTCATCCGCGGCTCGGTCCCCCCGAAACCATCCGGGACCGTCTGATCGCAGTACTGCCCGATGGCATACAGCGCCCACTTGTCCACATCCGCCGCCCCCAGACGTTTTCCCATGCCGTAGCGCGGGTGAGTCAGCATGTCCCACAGGCACCAGGCCGGGTTGTTGCTGTATGCCGGTTTCAGACTGCCGTCCCAGATACCACTGTACGTGCGTTTTTCCGGGTCATAGTTTGACGGCACCTGGATGATACGACCGCGGATATGGTAGTTCACCGTCATCTGCTGGCCGCCGAACTGCTCCGCATCCACCTGCAGCCCCACAATGGCCGTGTTCGGGTAGCACTGTTTCACATCGATGATTTCGGTGTATGACGACCACAGCGTCTTATTCTGCAGCTGGTCCGTGGTGCTGTCCGCCGTCTCCCTGACCATCCGGATGTTAAAGGGCCGGGGAGGCAGATTATCCAGAATCACCGAGGCCAGGAACTGTGAGGTGGTCTTGCCGTTAATGGTGACGTCCTTTTCTGTCACCCAGTTACCGTTACGCTGTAACTGAATCAGCAGGCGGACGGTTGCCGGGTTACGGTCACCCTTTGAGGTGGTCTCCACCAGTGACTGCACCCCGAAGGTAACCCGCAGGCGGTCAATGTTCGCGGACGTAATGGTGCGCGTCACCGGTTTTGCCTTCGTCACTTCCACGCCCAGTCCGGTTTCAGCTCCGGAGGACTCAAAGCCTTCCGGTGGTGTCTGCTCCTGCTCCCCGGCACGCCAGACCGCGGTCACACCGTGTATCACGGGATTACCGTCCGTGTCCGTCAGCGGGGTTTTGTTCACCAGAATACTCTGCAGTCCCTTCACCGGACCTTCTATCGGTCCCTCACCAATCGCATCAATCACACTCATCATCTGCGTGGATTTGAGATTATCCTTCGCCTCACGAGGCGTGTGTGCCTTACCGCCACCTTTTCCCATACAGCCTTCCCCTGAATAAATTAACCGCCACTTGCCATTCCGTACAGAAGTCGGATATCCTTCGCCCGAAAAGCATGAAACACATTTCTGCCATGCTAAAGAGAAACCCCGGTATCAGCAGATACCGGGGTTTTCTTTCATGCCCACCGATAATCCTGTTGGTTAAAACCGGTAATGGCATAAAAATTCTGAATATCTTCACATTTTCACACACTGACTGTGGCGCGTATAATTTCTCTGCGTTAATTTTTTTGTCGTGATATAAGAATAATTCCTTACACTTAATCTTCGTAACTCTCCCGCAGTTCCTGTCCGCGATCACTGCGGGATTTTTTTATTCTTTTTACCCCTGCCGCCCGATAACCACGACCTTTCCGCCCCCGCCTTCATCACGGGTGCTGATGTCCTGGGATATACGGCGGGAGCCAACCAGCATTTCCCCGTAAGGCACCGGCATCGGGTTCCCCTGGGCAATCATGTTATCCAGCGAGGAAAAGTACGTGTTCTGTCTGCCGTTATCCGTTGCGCGGTAATCCGGTGTTTTTGCCTTCGGGGCCAGCATCTGGGCCACTCCGCCCAGTATCATGCTGGCACCCAGTGAAAACAGCATCGTGGTGGCAGAAAAACCACCGGCACTCAGGGCTGTACCCCATAACGCCATCGAGCCTCCGGCCGTGAAGAAAGAGCCCACGATGGCTGCCGCCCCCAGCACAATCTGCAGTCCACCCTTTCCGGCCCCGGCCAGTCGCGGCACAATGTGGATGACCGTTCCCTCACCCAGCTGTTCGTGAAGACGGGCATACACCGCCTCCGGTGCCGTGTCATCACCGGCAATACGTATCTGGTACCAGCCTTCGTTCATCTGACGGCGAAAGCCCGGCATCTGCATCGACAGGGCGCGAATGGCTTCCGCTGCCGTGTTCACATACAGGCTGAGGCGGCGGCCAAATCGTTGCAAATCCCCGTGAAGGCAGATGCGTGCCAGTGGCGGTGACGCCAGACAGAATGCGTTCGTCGTTGCCATTTTTCGGAATACCTCTCCCGTTTACTCAGTTGTTCAGGCAGATGGTGAAGCAGCTCACCGTTGCCGCAGTAAATGGCGGCATGGTTCGGTACCGAAGCACCAAAGCAGCACAGCAGAATATCGCCCGCCTGTGCAGAGGACAGGGGCACCCGGTAAAAGCCGGTGACCGCCATATTGTCCAGGTAAAGGTTCTGACCGTGGCGCCACCAGTCATCCTCGCGATGAAAATCCGGCATTTCAGTCCCCGCCAGATGGTATGCATCCCGGAACAGGGTGTAACAGTCCGTCACCCCGTGCTCAAAGCGCCGTCCCGTCAGGTGCGGCACGCAGCGGAATTTGTGAATGTCACCCCGGCAGACCAGCCACCAGGGCAGTGCGCTTTTTATCTGCAGCCGCCGGTCAGCCTCGCTCAGCCAGGGCAGCCCACCGGGATGACTGTGGACCAGTGCCACAATCTCCCCCTGCATCTCTGCCCGCAGCCAGTCTTCCGGTGCGATACGAAAATACGCCTCCGGCTCTGCAGAAATATTCACACAAGGGATATACCACTCCCCCTCCGGCGTGCTTATCACGAAGCCGCACGACTCCGCAGGCGCACACCGCCGGGCATGCGCCAGAATCGCTGATTCAGTCTGTGTCATAAACCGGGATTTACTGCGAAAGTTTATTAATGGAAAGGAAACCGCCAAAATTGCCGACATTCCTGCGCAGTTCACACCCGCGCATGCACTTGCTGCATCTGTCCTTACGGATATCCGTGGTGGGGTTGTCGAACTCATCCGCCACCGCAGGACCGTTATACCCGCATTCATCTCCCCGGTAATCCCACATACAGGTGTTCGCCAGCATGATGCGACCGGGAAACAGCGCCCCGTCCGTCTCGGTCGGTGTAGCCAGCACAAACGAGGCCGTCATGGCTGTCAGCTGCGACATCTGCTCCACCACCCAGCGGTCACTCAGCTCCTGCTCCGGGTCCGCCTCCGGATTGCCCGCAACGAAATTCACCGCATCCAGAAAACGGGCATACACCCGGCGGCGGACCACCGTGGCCCCCACCAGACTCTGCAGGTCTTCCGCCATCCCGGTGACCAGACCGAACAGATTGGACACCGTCAGCGACGGTCTGGCACTGCTGCCCCGGCCGTTCATCTCAAAGCCGCTGCCGTCAATCGGGTATGCCTCATACTTACGCCCCTGCCAGGTGACCGGCTCCCCTTTTTCATTCAGCTCATTACAGAAAAAATACCGCTCACCACCCTGTACCGTCAGGTCGATTTCCCAGAGTACCACCCGCGGTGACTGCTCTGACTTAACCGACTCGTTCAGACTTTCTTCTCGAATATCCTGCATCAGTTCACCACCTGCTTAAACTCCGCGCTGAACTCAACGCGCAACATCCCGACCCGCGCAGACCACCCGGCACAGGTCACCTTTATCTGCCGGTATGCATAGGGTGGCTTCCACAAAAATGCCTTCCAGCCACCGTGCTCTGCCAGGAACGCTTCCAGATGCCGGGCCTCCTCCCGGGTCACGGAAAGCGTCACCCTGTATGTTTTCAGGTCAGCATTCAGCCCTGCCGCCATACGCTGTGAGTACCCGTCACCAAAACGCACTTCACGCACCGATGGCTGCGAGTTCACCTCCATATCCGGCTTCACTTTCCAGCGAAAGGTTTTCATCCACCGCTCCCTGATAACATACCGCCATCACGCAACTGCAGCCGGAGTTCATCCTGTGCCCCCTTGCGGGCCATCTCATACACCGCTTTCATCAGCTGCGGCCCTGCCCGCCCGTTGGGGCCGTCGTTCTGAATCACCACGTGATTGTTCTGATCTCACAGCGTGTATTTTTTTTAATAAAATTAGATGCCTTCCGCCCGCCGCATCTGCGCCGGACTTCCGGCACCGCCGACATAACCACCTTCCGCATAGCCCCGCATCAGGCGGTACAGATTGCCGACACCAATCCGGCTGGTCGCCTCCTTCGTGAAGACAAACTCCCCGCGATGAACAATCCCCGCAGGTTCATATTTACCCCCCGTCCCCGTAAATCTCCCGGTCGCGAAATGGAAGTTCGCCGCCGCAGCCTGAATGGCTGTACCGCCTGACGCGGATGCGCCGCCACCAACAGCCCCGCCAATGGCGCTGCCGATACTCCCGACTATCCCCACCATCGCCTGCTTCAGAAAAATCTCTGTCAGCATGGACAGCACAGAACGGGTGAAACCACGCCAGTTCTGTTCGCTGCCGGTCAGCATCGCTGCCATATTCTGTGCAATACCGTCAAAGGTCTGCGTGGCCGCGTTTTTAACCTGCGAAAAACTGTCCGTCGCACTTTCCGCCCACTCGCCCCAGCCGGACTTCATCCCGGCCATCCAGCTTCCACGAAGCTGCTCCTCCGCAGACCAGGTGTTCTTCAGTGCAGATGTGGCCTTCGCCAGCGCAGCCGGATTATCACCGTACACCTCACGAAGGCGCTGCTCTTCCGACTCCCGCTGCGCCTGACGGTCGGTGAGTCCGCGGGCTTTTGCGCTGATTGCCGCCTGCTTCGCGCTCTGCTGCTGTTCAAACCGCGCCGCCTGCTGTGCCAGCTCATTCAGCCGTTTCTGGTGTTCAATCTTGTCGCCCAGCTCAGCCAGCTGGCGTTTGTACTCCAGCGTCTCTTTCTCATGGGCCAGCAGGGATTTTTCCTGCTCAGATAACTGCCGTTTCGTGGCGGCCTCTTTCAGGACCACATACTGATTTTCCGCTTCCCATAAATCCCGGCGCTGCTGGCTGATTTTCTCATTCACACCGCTGTGTTTTTCCAGCGTCCTGAGCTCGGTTTCAAGCGCCAGCAGGGCTGCATGCGCCTGGTCTTCCTGGCGCTCACCGGCAGACACCTTCACACCGGACGGCTTTTTCTGCGTCGACTCATAATCCTTTTTTGCCGACGCCATCAGCGTGTTGTAATCCGCCTGCAGGATTTTCCCGTCTTTCAGGGCCTTATTCAGCTCTTCCTGCCGGGCGGTATATTTCTCCAGTGGCGTCAGCAGGCGCTCATACGCCTTCTGCGCCTCTCCGGTATACTTCAGCTGTGACGACTCACGCTCAGCCCTGTCCCTTGCCGCCAGTTCACCGGCTTTTTCCATATCCGACTGCAGCGTTGCCGCTGCCAGACCCAGACGGGCATTTTCCCGGTCATCCCATGCGCCCTGAAGGTTGGCACGAAAAGAGGCGGTTTTTCCCCGGCGCTGGCTCCGGCTCTGGTACCACTGCCATTTTTTATCCGCCTCATCAAATGCCTTCTGCGCACTGGCGAGCATATCCGCTGAGGATTCCGGACGACCGATATCCAGAATGGCATCCCACATCGATTTGAATGCCTTCCCTGTTTTATCCGCCCAGGTCTCCAGTGTTCCCATGTTTTCTTTCAGGCGACGGGTCTGCTCATCAAAGCCTTTCGTGGCGATATCGTTCGCCGCCTGCAATGCACCGGCCTCGTCTCCGGAACGCTGCAGCTGTGCAACATACGCAATCTGCTCTGCCGTCACGTTACGGAACTGGCGCGCCATCGCCATCAGTCCCGACGTCGGGTCAGTGGTCAGCTTCCCGAAGGCTTCAGCGACTTTATCCACCTCCACACCGGATGCAGACGCAAAACGCGCGACACTCTGGTTGATGGCATCAAACTGTTCACCACCACGCACACCGGCATTCACCAGGGCTGCCAGTGACTCTCTCGCCTGGTTAAACGTCAGCCCTGCTGCCTGCCCGGCTCTTGAGAGAGTCAGCATACGATCGGCAGTCAGTCCGGACTGATTACCGGAAAGAACCAGGGTTTTATTAAACGCTGAAAGCGTGGAATCTCCCTGGTACCAGGCGTACACCAGCGCACCTGTCGCCACCGCCAGCGAGGTGACCCCGACCATCGGCAGGGTGATCGCACCGGCGAGCCCCCTGAACATGGGGATCATCCCGCCGAAGGAGTCCTTCACCTGACCGCCCTGTTGCAGCAGGATCAGCCAGGGATTCTGACCACCGGCAAGCTGCGTGGCGATATCCGTAAACTGTGCGGGCAGGGTTCGCATGGCCGCTTTATACTGCCCGACGGAAATCCCGGCTTTTTGTGCAGCCAGCGCCTGGCGGCTCAGGCCCTGTTCAACAGCACTGGCGGTTTTTCTGGCGTCGGTATCCAGACCTGAAAAATGACGCCTTACCCGGCTCATCTGCTCATCGAAACGGACAGCATCCAGACTCAGGTCAATAACAAGATCACCAACCGGCTGGGACATATCTCACACCTCCCGGAATCCCCGCTGAAGCCATCATTAATGCGGCATCATCCACCATGACATCCGCCACATCCGCAGACGATAAAATATCGCGCCCTCCGTCCCCACCGAACCGGACGCCTCCGGCAAGTCCTGCCGCTTTCTGCATCAGCATTTTGTCCTCATCCGGCCTCTCCACCTGCTCTTCCTCATGCCGGGGGACAAGCAGACTGAAATCAGAGGGATGCATATCCGGATCGCAAAAAAACAGGCTGAGTACAGCGTACGTCAGCCCGGAAAAATGCATATCCAGCTGGGTATCCTGAAAATAATGCGTGCGGTAAAAACGGTGCCAGTCGGCATATTCGGTGGATGTCATCCCGGCAAGCATGGCGCGCCAGTCGGGTCTCCCCATCTCACGCGCCAGTCTGAGGGCAAAGTTCAGCTCGCCGTCGAAGACTTTCCCGCAGAAAAATCATCATCAGTCAGCGTGTTATTTTTCGCCACTTCAGTAATATCAGTATCCGGACGAACAGCTTCGATCATCCCGGACAGGCACAACACCACGTCTTCCGCCCGGGCAATGGCATCGGCAGGCCAGGTGGTGAGCACTTCCTGCTCTATCTTCATCACGGCCTCATTCATTGACGGTGACTGCGTTTTCTGTGGATGGTTATGCCACAGGGACATCGCCACCAGAAACGCGCCGGTTCTGACGAGATCTTCCACGCTTACCTGCAGGTTGCCGCAGGATTCTGCCTGTTCTGCACGCCGTTTCAGGAGGGCAAGATGCTCGATACGCTGCAGCGCAGACAATTCGGAAAGCGTGACAGACACACCGTTATATTCAAATTGTTCTGTTTTCAGAAACATGTATTACCTCCGTTTACCCTGCAGCGCCCGCTTCAGTAACGGTGACTTCAGCCACTGCGGCGAACTGACCATTTCCGCTCACCACAGGGATCTGCACCTTACCTGTCGCCACGCCGTTTACCGTAATTGTCATATCTTTCACACTAATGGTGGCTTTCGACGGATCGGCGGAAACCGCTCTGAACGTCTTGTCGGTTGCACTTTCCGGCTCAAAAGAAACCGTCAGGGTGGTTGTTTTCCCTTTTGCCACCGTACCGGATGTCGGCGTCACCTTAATCGCACTGACCGGCGTAATTTTGCTGCGTTCTTCCGCTACAGAAGGTTTACCCACGTTAGTGACTTTCACCGTGCGGGTGATCACTTCTTTCGCCGTCACGGCCTTACCGATACTGCTGACCCAGCCACGAAACACATCCACCGTGCCATTCGGAAAACGGATTTTATAGGCCCGGACATCGCCGCTTTCAAACCAGCCTATAAGCCCTTTCTGGCCTTCCTCTCCCGGTTTCCAGGCCAGCGTAAAACTGGTATCACCTGCAGATTTCTGCCCCTGCCCGGTCGCGGTCCAGTCCGCGTCTTCATCATCCAGGTAGTTATCATCGTAGGATTCTGCCGTCATCTCGCCCGGCGTCAGATCCTTCACCTTAGCCAGTCGCTGCCAGTCATCGTCTGACAACGGGTTTGCATAAGCATCACCCTTGCCGTTGTAAACCCACAGAGTGGTACCGGCACCTTTTACCGGCTCAAGGGGATTTGGTGTTGCCATATCGTCCTCACATCTCGTATGTAATGGAATAAGTCAGATCTGCAGAACTCCATAACGCCATATCGTCATCACGACGATACTCATAGCCCTGCGTAACCATCGTGGTAATCAGTCCTGCCAGTGCCGGGATCGCGGTCATCGCCGGGTAAATCCGGCTTTCCATCCACTGATCAAGCTCTGAATCCGGTACCTGTGCCGGTAAAAACACCTCAATATGCAGCGTGGCCCGCCAGGTATCTGCATCCAGCTCTTCACCGGTATACTCTGCATCCGTCAGATAAACCGCGATCGCAGGAAAATCCTCTTCGTCAAAAACAACGGGGCGACCATCAAACAGCGTCGCCCCGTGTTCATGCTGCTCGAGTGCATCCAGCACTGCGGCACGAATGTCAGTGTGTTTCATCGTTTTATCGCAATCCTCAGTTGTTGTTTCAGCGCGTATGCCAGTTCTTTAGGCAGGCGTTCACGCCGGATACGGTCAACATTCTCATCAAATGCCTGTTTCAGTGGGGCCGCCATCGGGATTTTCACCACCTGAATGGGAAGGCGATTACGCTTTTTCCTTCCCTTGTCGTCATTGCCCTCCTCATATCTGGCCTGGGGAAGACGTTGCATAACATGCCAGCGCCCATTATTTAATCGCTGGATAAATGCCCGCTGATAACGATGCTGACCGGCTTTGAGTATGCTGTCCGGACGACGCCCCAGCATTCTGATCCCCAGCTTAATCACAGGGAGATCACCGCGGTTAACGATAATTCTGGCATTCGGATTTCTGACCGTCGCCCGTTTCAGTCTGGACCGTTCCTTTACCAGTTTCCGTCTCACCCTGGTTTCCCGGGCAACCTGTGACGAAGACTGATTAATCGCCGTTATGGCCACGCGGTTAATGGTCATTGCAGAAGCAGCCGGAATGGCGTTTTTACGAACCCGGCTCAGATTGTCAATCGCCTGATCAAGCCCTTTTATCGCCATAATTCACCCTGCGTTTATCGTCGCCGGTTAACTGCGGGTGGTTGCCCACGGTTGAGCCAGAGATAACAGCTGCCCCCGTCATCCGGAGAAACACGATCCACCCAGAATGTCTCACCATTAATGGTCAGCGTGTCACCACGCCGCACGGCACGAACCGTATCCGTCCGCACAAATAATGACGGGCAGCTTCCTTCAATACGGACCCCGCCACCGGCAACCCCCAGCGACTCCGGATCGTCAAAAACCCCCTGAACTTCGCTGCCACACTGTGCCCCCGAGGTGAACTGCGCACAGAGTCCCATCACTTCAACGATCGTACTGTCTACCCCGGCGAGGGCAGCATCAAAGGCATTCTGAAAATCACGCATATTCAGCCGTTCCGTGCTGTATCATGGCCGTTGCCAGTGATGATGGCACCAGAACACGCATACCCCGTAACGCCAGCTCAACGGGACGACCTGTCTCCGGGCAATACCCCATTACTTGCAGGCACTTCCGTACCCGGACGGCTTTAACATCATCCGGAGCATCCGTGTTGTTCAACTGCTCACCATCGTCTGTGTGATTTTGATCAGCCCCGCTCTCATCAGAGTGCATAATGCCCTCCGGGGAAACAGCAAGCTCCTCTTCCCACTCAGACACACGTTGCGCAATATCCGCAGCACTCCCCGACATATCCGCCTCGCGCCCCAGCAGGCCAGCCAGTTGACGAAGACGATTCAGATTTTCTTCTTTTGTTGCCATCTCAGCCTCCTGTGAAAAAAGACACGGGGGCATTTCGCCCCCGCTCACGGATTATTTCACCTGCACCACCACAAACTCATCCGGATCCGGCAGCACCATCAGCGGTGCGGACTGCGTCATGGTGAATTCACGGGCCGGATCGCCCACAGTCAGCCAGTGTTTCGGATAACGGGAAGAGGCCACCACACCTTCGGACAACGCCTGCGCATCCTGAATGGCACCATAGCAACGAATGCCCTCTGCTGCCGTATTCCCCAGGACCAGTGTGCCCACCGGCAGATAACGTTTTTCGGTACCGTCGTCTGCCACATAAGACGTTTTCGCCACCACAATGGCCAGATCACCGTAATACCCTTTGAAAGACACCACCGCTCCCAGGTCTTTCACTGCCGTTTCGAGTTGTGAATTTGAGCCGCGACGGGTATCCAGTTTTTCGCGGAACAGCTTAAAGCCATTCAGCAGACGCCAGACCGTACCGTCCATAATGGCAATATTTACAAGACCGCTGGCCTGATCGCAGTAAAGGTCAATATCATGCGTCGGATCAAACGTATCACGGTCCTGCTCAGACCATTTTTTACCGTCGGCCTGCTCAATGTTATTTCCTTCAGAGCGTCCGAAATCCACCTCGACCGTGTCAAACTGTTCCCCTTCCATGGTGTATTTGCCATACAGCACGGCATTCACCGCCTGCATTTCTTCCACCTGGACAATGGCGTGCTCTTCCTGTTTGAGGTTATCGGTAATGATACGCAGACGACGGTAGGCCGGGTCGTTCAGCTGAGCCGGATCTTCACCAGGAAGGCGCTCAACCGCCTGCTGGTAATTAAATTCGTGTTTGGGCTTGACGTAGCCCGGACGTAACACGCGGGTTTCACCACCGCGATGGCGAAGCACTTTTCCTTCAACGATCGGGGAGACATAGGCCGCCACCGGCGTTTTTCCGGTAATTTTGTCCAGCATCACCTCTTCGGTATGGAAATTCACCGTACGGCGGAAAAACAGCTCCAGAAACAGCGCACGAAATTTAACTTTTTGTTCGGTATAACCGAGTAACTGGCGGGTCGTAAACAATCCCATAAATCAGTTCCTTTCATTAAGAAATCAGTCAGGCCAACGCGGTGGCCTGATAACGTGTTACGGCAGCGCCGCGTGACTCAGGGCACTGCCGGTAAAGGCGTTGGCCTTTTTGTGTTCATCCACACTTTCAGGCCAGCGGATTGCCTCCGTCGCAAAGGTCCCCGACTTGTAATAGGTCAGCACCGCCTCTGTGCCTTCAAGCGGCAGTACCAGTATGCCAACCGCACTACCGGCTTTCTGTCCGTCCCAGACCACCAGTTTCCCGGTGGCTTCATCCAGCATCAGGGGCGTCAGTGCCGGTGTTGGCGAGGAAATCCCGCTGCTGCCTGTGGCGGGATGAGCCGGATCATTACCGGCAAAAATACGTACTTCCGCACGCTGTTCAGTGATGGTTTTCGTCACCATATTGTAAAAACCTCCTATTGATGGTCAGCACTGACTTCATGGCATGGCCATGAGCATTTTCACGTCCGCATCACCGTCTTCTGACGCCTGTGACACGCCCCCCTGGACCGCAGCCGGTGAATGGTTCGCCATGAAATGTTCAAACAGGGCGGTTGTGGATGCAGAGACCGGTTCTGCCTTACCTGATCCCGCAGCCAGCACAGCCCGGGCGCTCTCCACTGTCATTCCCGGGCAGGCAGCCAGCTGTTCAGCCTGCGCCTCAGCCCCTTTTGCCTCATCCAGTGCCATGATCTGATCACGGAGTGATGGTCCGGCATCCGCCTGCGGTGAAGCAGCCAGGATCGGGCGGGCTTTTTCCACCGTCATCTCCGGCATCGCCGCCAGCGTTACTGCCAGTTGTTCACGACCGTTCGCTTCTTCACACGCCATAATGCGATCGGCTTCACTCTGCGCGGATGCCACCGGCTGCTGCGGTGCCGCCGCGGCCAGAATCGCCCGGGCCTGTTCAACGCTCATGCCCTGTTGCCCTGCCAGCATCGTGGCAAGCTGTTCACGTCCTTTCGCTTCCTGGCATGTCAGGATCCCCATCACTCGCTGGTTCTCCTGCGCGGCGGCTTCCGTTGCAGTTAATTGCGGCATAGTGCCTCCTCTGACATTACTGTTCAGCGCCGTGGCCATCACACTGATGGCATCCGACGCATTGATTAATTCATCCGCCAGCCCGGCCTCAATGCCGGACTGACCTTCAAAAACGGCAGCCTCTGTTCCCGTGACGGCATCAACAGACAGACCGGTATACATCGCCACTTTTTCGGCAAACATCCGGCGCGCCGCATCAATCCGCTGCTGCATGTCCTGGCGAACCTCTGCCGGCAACGCTTCAAACTGATTGCCATCCACCTTGTGCGCCCCTGAGTAAATCAGCGTGATATCCACACCGGCCTGCGCCAGATGACCGGCATAGCTGACATGGCTCATCATCACGCCAATGGAGCCGATACGGGATGTCTGGGTAACCAGCCGTCGGGAGCAGGCCGACGCCAGCAGCATGGCTGCAGAACAGGCCGTGTCATTGCACAGTGCCCAGACCGGCTTCTGCTGACGGAGGCGGTAAATCATGTCAGCGCAGTCAAACGCGCCGGCGGCCTGCCCGCCCGGACTGTCAATGTCCAGCAGTACGCCCCGCACCTGGCTATCCGCCATTGCCTGCTGAAGACAGGCGACAATGCCGTCATAGCCTGTCATTCCGGAAAATGGCCGCATACCACCCAGCCGGTGCACCAGCGTGCCGGTCACCGGCAGTACAGCAATACCGTTCACCACCCGGTAAACACGGGCCGGTCGTTTACCTCCGGCCATGTACTCGTCCGTTTCAGCCAGCATTCCGGGAGCATCAAACTGTACCTGCTGTTGTGGTACCGAAAGACTTGCTGCCCCCATCTCGCGCCCGAGCGCGCAAAAGAAAACCCGCGCATAGGCGGGCTCCAGAAGCAGCGGTTCATTGAATGCTGCGGCAATAATGTGTGAAAGATTACGTCTCACGTGGTGTTGTCTCCTCTTCCGGCCTGCGACTCTCCGCTATCTGCTGCTGATACGCCTGCTCTATCCACACCGGACGTGAGAGTCCGGCTTTTTGCCGCTCAGCAGATTCCCTGACCTGCTGGCGGAAAATGTCCTGATAATCCTCGCCCATCAGCGCCAGCTCTTTCTCATACGTGCTCAGTCCGGCCTCAATGCGCATCACTGATTCCTGAACCTCCTTGAGCCCGTCAATGGCCATTCTTCCGGCTCCAATCCACTCAGCCCGTGACCAGGCTGATCGCGCCTGATAAAAATCAAAACGTGCCCGTGGCGGACGAATAATCCCCCGAAGAAGTGCCTCTTCCAGCCAGCAGGAAAACATCTGCGTGGCCAGCCGGGACGCAATAAATTTTCGCCGCCCCATAAAATAGCGCCACGACTCATTGGCGGAGGCGCGGGCACTTGAGTAACTGACCTTCGAGTAATCACGGGACAACTGTTCGTAGGAAACGCCAAGACCGGCGGCGATATACCGCAGCAGCGCCTGTTCAAGCGCCGAAAATCCATTGTCTGAATCCTGCGCGGTCTGAAGTTTCAGATCATCACCGGGGAAAAGGTGCGGAATTTTGACACCGCCCAGCGTCACGTGATTCGTGTCATACCAGGTGGAGAACTTATCCAGAATATTAATAAGCGGATTATCCTTCTGCCCCTGCGGCGCACCGGCGATATATTCAAAGGCCTTTTCGGTATCAAGTTCACTTTCAATCGTCGCTGCATACATCGCCTTCACTATGGCCGACTGAAGCTGTGTTGCCTGCAGGGAATCGAGCATCTTCAGCCGTTCCATGACGCTGTAAAACTGATTAGCCCCACGGGTCTGCCCGTCCTCCACCGGCTCGAAAATATGCAGCATGGCCGGACGCCCGGTGGGAAGTTCACGCGGGATCCGTTCCCATCGTCCACTACCAGAGAACGGAAAATCGTCCTCACAAATATGGTACGCGACGGCACGGCCATATCGATCGACCTCCACACCGGCCCGCAGAAAACGGTTCCCCATACCGTGTCCAGGCGTGTCCACCCGTTTCGGACTCACGGCTTTAAAACGCGTACGGAATAACTGCGTGGTTTCCGTATCCCAGACCGGCTGCACAAAGATTTCGCCGTTAAACGCATGAACGCCCACACCTTCACGGATAAATTCCGTGAACGTGCGTTTTCCTTCCACGTCGATCTCGCCAAACATCCCTTCGGCGTATTCCGACCAGGCCGCCTCCACCTCATCGACAAAGCTTTTTGCTGCGGTCTCCCGCATCCCCAGCCAGCGCCAGTTCGGACGGTAGCTGATCAGAAACATATGCCCGACAATGTGATCCTTATGCAGAGCCACCGCATTCGCCGCTATTCCGTTATTGCGCACCAGATCATCTGCCCGGGCATTCCCCAGACGCAACGCGGGCAGCAGGGCCGCATCGGCACTCTGCGCCGGTGGCAACCACTCAGCCATTTGCCCGCCAAATCCTGCACCGCCCCCGTTGTAGCTGAGACTCTCACGAAGCGGAACGCCGTTCACATCAATCAGGACAGGCGTTCGTTTCATAACCTCACTCCCAGCGGACGACGGCGACGTCGGGTTGTCCCCAGTACCGACTCCGCATCATTGATCGCCCGGTTAAGCTCATCCAGAGAAGCCGCCGTATATTCAATTCTGCGACCATCTTTCTGGACAGACACCACCCGTTTACCGGTTAATAAATCAAGGCGCGCCTGACGCAGCGCCTGCAGTTCAGCGACTGTAACCATTCACTCCTCCGGACAGCTTCGCTGCCAGTTCTTTAAGGGTTGGCCGGGTCGTCTCTTCTTCCCGGGATTTTGCCAGTACAGCCAGATCAAGCTGCCAGCGTTGCACGGACACACGTAATGCCGCGTAGGCATACACCAGGCAGTCCAGCGCTTCGTTACGCCGCTTTTTGTTATCCCACAGCAGACGCATCTTTCCTTTTTCCCACTTCTCCACAAGCTCTTCCGCGACCAGTTGCTGCGCCTCTGTCTGCGAAAAAATCTCCGGATCATCAGGAAAACGGATAGCATACGACGTGGCTTCATCCACAGGCGTGGGATCGGCTTTCATACGGGCATAGAGAATTTCTTTTGCGGTGTCCGTCCCCACTTCACACAGATACACGCCCCGCTGATTGCGGGTTTTTGGCATGGTGATCACCGGCTTGCCATAGACAGATGCGCCTTTTACCGGCAGCACCCGGAAAACACCGTGTTTTTTTGACCTCTGATAAACGATTTCGCCATCGATCCCCCCGATGTCCCAGCAGACACGGGAAATGGTCATTTCGGTTCCGTCTGCATGGCGGTATTTTTTGTTGATCGCCGCATCCACACGTAACAGCGTCTCTTCCTCATCGGGACGGCCCATAATGATGATTTTATCCACCAGAAAAGCTTCCTCTCCCGGTGCCCATCCCCAGACATACATCTCAAAACGGTTTCGCTGCGAGTCAATGCCCGCCGTCAGATAAACCACCCGGGCAGGCACCGCCGCCGTGTAACGCACAACCTTATCCATCAGCACCTGGTGATCGAGTTTTTCGCCCACAGCCTCTTCCCAGGTCTCGCCCAGCGTGGTGTTCACAAAGGTTTTCAGGCCGTTGGGATCTTTCAGTGCATCCAGCCAGTCATAGACTATCTGTACCCAGGTGGTGAACGGACTGTACGCCGTCCAGATATGGAACGTGATGGAGCGCGGCGGCGGAATTTCATTATCCGCGGCGCTGAAAAACGTCAGACCGTCACGGGTCCACATCCCCGTGTTTTCACAGATCCACCGCCCGTTGCTCTGGTCAAGCTCAGACTGATGGATCACGCAGCCATGATGTTCACAGAGGTAGAAAACGCTTTCGGGGCTGTCCTTCTCCCATTTAAGGCCAAAAGGCGTGGATTCATCGCCAAATTTCAGATACTGCTCCTCCCCACAGTGTGGGCAGGGCACATAAAAACGCATGAAATGCGCCGACTCGTTGGCCGCTTTTTCGATCTGGCAGGTGCCTTTGATTTTAGGCGTCGAGCCGCGAATGGATTTGGGCCATACAGAGCCCTCAATACGTTTATCCCCAAGCAGGGTTGGCGAACCCTCTTTTTCGACATCCGGTTCGAACGAGGAAAGTTCGTCATAGCAGACCACGTCCACGGATTTTTCACGGTAGTTTTTAGCGGCAGCCCCGCCCAGGCACCAGAAGCCCACGCCCGATGAAAAACGTTTCAGCGTGAGGGTATTATCACGATGTTTACGCCCAAACCACGGTGCAAGATCGAGTAAAACCGGCACATCCCTGATCGTGGGTTCCACATGAGATTTCATAAAATCTTCAGCAGCAGAATCCGTGGGCTGGAAAAGAAGGCTGTTGCGTGATTTATGCTCAATAAAATAAGCCTCCACTCCCAGCAACATCTTTGTATAACCAACACGGGCAGATTTAATCAGATTAACAGTGCGGATCCGGTCATTCCCCATGCTGTTCATGATGGCAACCTGAAACGGCAGTGTTTCCCACCGCCCCGGGGTGTAAGATGACTCTTTCGGAAGGTAATAATGTCGATCTGCCCACTGAACTGTCGTCAGAGGGACAGGAATTTTTAGCGCAAGGAGGCCGGTTGCTATCGCTCCTGCAGAATTAGCCGCCCTCAGTTCGTCTGAAATCATCAATCCACCTGCGCACATTCTCACCGGCTTCAGAAGCCACATCGGATGCTTTCGCGATTTCAGTTTTCACAGCATCAAGATGTACGGGTGATATATCAGGGTATTTACGCTGCAGTGTCTGAGGGACACGGACAAGGATCCCTGATATATTCTGTGCCACTCGCTGAAAGATGTAGGTAAATAACTCCGTCTCGAGGACAAGGCCTTCCTCACGAGCATTTTTCAGCTCCTGTGCATCGGCCTGTGCCTTCGTCAGTCGGTAACGTTCGTAATCAATGGTGCCGGGCTGAAGGTCTGATTCGCTGGCAGCCCTCAAATCCTCGATCTCTTTACGGAGTTTTTCGTTTTCAATATCAGCTTCCCTCTGCGCATACCACTGAATGGCAGCAGTTGTATCAAAAACTGATTCAGTCCCTTTCCCTCCACCAGAAACTAGTGGTAACCCCTGACTCTGCCAGGCGGTGATGGTCCTGACATCAACGCCAAAAATATCGGCCAGTTTTTTCTTATTGACGTTCATACACTCCCCCGGGAACCAGAAAGGATCTGAAAATGGCGTTTTCTAACAAAAACAGCCTTTGTCAGATCCTTTTATATTTTTAAAATTCTATTGATAATCAATCAGTTAAAAAGAAGAAGAACGGATCTGATTTTTCCCTAAAAATTTTCATAAATAGCGAAAACCCGCGAGGTCGCCGCCCCGTAACCGGTCGGATCGCCGGAAAGGACCCACGAAAATGATAATGATTATCATCTATATAAGGTTTATCACAACATGTGTGAACCGCCCCGGGAATCCTGGAGACTAAACTTCCTGAGAAAGAGGTAAACAGGATGACTAAAAATACTCGTTTTTCCCCCGAAGTCCGTCAACGGGCAGTCCGTATGGTTCTGGAAAGTCAGAGCGAATATGACTCACAATGGGCGACAATTTGTTCCATTGCTCCAAAGATTGGCTGTACGCCGGAGACTCTGCGTGTCTGGGTTCGCCAGCATGAGCGGGATACCGGGGGCGGTGATGGAGGGCTCACCACCGCTGAACGTCAGCGTCTGAAAGAGCTGGAACGTGAAAATCGTGAACTGCGCCGCAGTAACGATATCCTTCGCCAGGCTTCCGCTTATTTTGCGAAGGCGGAGTTCGACCGCCTCTGGAAAAAATGATGCCACTGCTGGATAAGCTGCGTGAGCAGTACGGGGTCGGACCGCTATGCAGCGAACAATCAATTATGACGCAGGTATCGTATTAATTGATCTGCATCAAATTAACGTAAAAGCAACTTCAGATAATACAAATCAGCAACACTGAATATGGGGAAACATTATGTCATCAAAGAACAGAACCCGCAGAACAACAACCCGCAACATCCGATTTCCAAACCAGATGATTGAACAAATTAACATCGCTCTTGATCTGAAAGGTTCAGGAAACTTTTCAGCGTGGGTTATTGAAGCCTGCAGAAGAAGGCTGTCAACAGAGAGTTCGGGTATGAATTACATAATTAAGTAACATGGTGTTCACAGAACACGCAGTTACCGGACACATCAGTTTTCCATTCGCTCCCCGGCAGTACAGGCTTCCCCTCTGACGGGATAGCCTGAAAAAATAACACAGAAAATTATTTGTTATAATTAATATAACTTACTCAAAAAAAAGCGACGAGAAAATCAGCATCAACGAACAATAAGCGCCAATACGTGATAACAAATGGCAGCCATATTTATCTGCAGTATAAGCAATGGACAGGATAACCACACCAGAAACCGTCAGCATAAAATCCACTTGAACTTCCCCGGACAAAATCGACTCATCTAAAGATTTACAGCTCTTTTTATTATCAATATGTTAAAAGTAAAATAAACAGATGTTCAATAACACGAATACAAAAACGTGCTGAAATTCAATGAATCCATTTCTGTGTCATCAATTAATAGTGATAAACATCCGGTTTCTTCCACCATCGCACCGGACAGGCGACTATGAGGGGACAACGCCGCGCTCCGTTAACGCGGTAAACCCCGGTGTGTATCGTTTTTGATTATCCCCGCACACTCGCGCAGAGGAGTCTCCCTGTCGGGCTGCGGTCTCTGTTAATGAGGGAATACAGCGACGATACGGCGCATCAACAAAACTTATTTCAGGCACTGAGTACGGATATATTCCTGCGCCCCTTCCAGTTGCTTCTGCATCGTCATCAGCCGCTCTCTGAGGGTGAAATAATCCCGTGTAACGGTGTCTGCCAGTTGGGGGCCGGTTGCATTATCCACGCGGGCGGTGCCGGTGGCTTCACGCACGGGACCTGGACAGGTGGCGTTGATACGCAGGCGCTTACGACCAGCGGCAACGTCAGCGCGAAGAGTTTCATTTTCAGCTTTCGCATCAGCTAACTCCTTCGTGTATTTTGCATCGAGCGCAGCAACATCACGCTGACGCATCTGCATGTCAGTAATTGCCGCGTTCGCCAGCTTCAGTTCTCTGACATTTTTGTCGCGCTGGGCTTTGTAGGTAATGGCGTTATCACGGTAATGATTCAGCCCCAGACTAAGCGCACCACAGGCCACCAGCAGGGCAATGATGACCACGCACAGTACGCGGTTCATTTCACCACCAGCGTATCTGACCGATGAAATAACCGGAGGCCATAATCACAAACACCAGCCAGATAAGAATGAACTTCCAGGTGGATAATTTTTCAGCCATCACTCGAATCTCCCGAATCAGTTTGCTAAAATCAAACACACTTTCTCCTTTGACTTTTCCGGAGTCAGGAAACACAAAACCCCGCTTGGTGCCAACAAACGGGGTTTTTACTTTTATTCACTTACGTTTCGCCAGTTCGCAGGATTTCGTGTTATCCGCCCGCGTGGCCATACCTTATTTTTCAGCAAAATATTCTGCTTATCTGTCGATTCCCCAGCACGCCAGCGCGCTCTCCTGGTCACGACGGGATACCTGACCGTAGCAGTTGTTTGAACGAATACGGCAGTCTCTGCCACCGTCCTTAATCCACCAGCGAATCGCCTCACACGCTCCCCTGCGATCACCTGCATTAATTCGTTTATAAAACGTCGACGGGAAACACTTACCGGGACCAATGTTGTACGGACAGAATGACGCGATCCCCGCTTTCTGGGGTTCACTCAATGGCACTCTGATGTTTTTCTCCACCCATGCCAGCGCCTTATCACGCTCAATGGCGTTAACCCGGTCGCATTTTTCCTTCGACAACTTCATGCCCGGAACGACAGGTTTGCCATCCACCAGGATGGCACCGCGGCAGATGGTCCAGATACCCGCACCATCACGGTATGCCGTGGTGTGGTTACCTTCCTTTTCATCCAGAAACTGGTCGAGAATGTCAGGCGCAGGCGCACCAGCGGCAATCAGCGCCAGAACGGCAGCCGACAGGCCGTATCTGATTTTTGCGTTCATGGATATTTATCAGGATTTATCGGTTTCTGAGCCCTGGATATGTTTATCAGTTCCAGCCTGTTGCCTCAGGCTGCTAACAGGTCAATACAATCATGAGGATTATTTATGGACAATAACACCATTTCTCTACAGGAGTTGCTCGACAGCATTTCCAGGCTTCGGGAAGACGTGAATACCCTTACCGTCGCCTTCTCATATCTGGCATTCTCAATTCCAAGGGAACAGATGCAATCAACGCTGGCATCAATCCAGTTTGAATCATGCAATCCCAAATGGTCTCAGGAACAACAAGACTCTTTCAGGCGGCTTGCTGTATTACTGGATGAAAAATATGCTGGTAAAATTACCATTTCGGCGGACTCTTCAGAGAACCCGTAATTATTCCCGGTAGTTTTCCTCTGTAGGTTATCAACACATCCTGCGCCTCTAAAATTACGGGGCGCTTTTCCGGCGACTGCTCATCCCCTTCACATAACCCGGCAGCAACATCCAGGAAGACCTGTCTGATGCTCCTTCTGGCTGCTGCCTCATAAAACTCCAGCGCGGCACCTTCAACACGGTCCAGCGAGATGTCCAGGTCAAAAATTTCACCGTCAAAGCGTTTTTTGTCCCGTAACGCTAAAGTTACCGTAACTTTATTCTCAAAATTGCGGATCCCTTTCACAATCAGTTCATAGTTTTGAGTCATTGAATTACTCTCCCCGTGCAGCCTTACGACGGTCCTCTCTGATTTTGAAATACAGGTTAGTCAGATATGTCAGCAGCCCAAACAGCAGACTCCCCAGCACGCCTATTGCCGCCCACTGAGACGGGGAAACCCTGTCCAGCAACTGCAGGAACCAGTAGCCCGTTCCCACCGCTGACGTGGTGTATGACACACCTGTTGTGATTTTTTCCATCTGGTACATACCCCGTCTCCCGTTATCCGGAAGCTGACAACAATAAAAAAAGCCACCAGTTAAGTACTGATGGCTCTGATAACTCATGCAGGCATCTCAGACGACCCACTGACACTACCGGTGAGTTTAACGATACCTTCCATTTGGCTGGCTCACTTTTTATGATGATGCCGGTGCATTTATCTCCAGCACCAGACTTTCTATCTCAACGCCATACGCTGCATTTTTGGTAATATCCGTCAGCGTCAGCGCATTCAGCCCCAGTGTCAGACTGTCTTTTATGACCTGGAATGCCGGGCCAGCCACTCCATTCAGTTTCGGAGTAACCGTGGCACTGCCGGCGGTGAACACCAGCTCCAGCGTCTGCCAGTCGTTACTGTAATTCCCGAACTCGCCCAACTTTGTGTTTCCTGCTTTCTTGTGATGCATCAGATTCAGTTTGCCGTCTGTGGTCTGGGTGAAGAACGACATCAGGAACGGGTTACCAGTCCCGGTCATCGCCACGACGTCAGGTAACGCTACATCGGTATACAGATAAATTCCCAGACCGAACTGGTTGTTGGTCAGTGCGCCTGACAGTCGAAACTTACAGCTCAGTCTGCCACCCCGTGTCAGCAGGGAGACTGCGTCATCCACCGGGCGCGTCAGGGACCAGGCTTTATTGCTCTGCTTGGTGATCTTAAATACACCATCTGACAACTGAATTCCGCCATTCTTAATGCTCCAGCCCTGCGCAGCAGCGTCTCCGGCTGTCGGCAACAGGGAGATTGTGCGTATGGATGCATCTTCAGACGGCCCCGATGGCGTGTCGCCGCCGGGCGAGGCTTTGATTTCCGGTGCCTTACCACTAATGAAGGCTAAGGTGCGACCGGCTACGTTCAGAATAGCCGTTGCCATACGATCGGGAATAATGCCACGACGCGCCCATGAGCTGAAATGCGTCGGGCGATTTGATGATACCCAGTTTTTGTTCGTTCGGGATGCCGAACCGTAATAACCAGACCCGGCAATATCAGGATCTTCTGACGGGTTGTTTGTCGGTGTATTAACTCCGCTACCATCGGTCATAAAGGGAACAAAATAAATCTGCTGGGATTCTTTACCTTTATATGCACCATATACCACTTCATATTGCGTACCGTGTTCTTGTTTCCACGCGTATGTCGTGTCGCCACAAATCCAGAGGACTGATGCCGGACTTCCACCGTGACACTGCGCCGCCAGCCCGGCAAGGTCAGCACGGAACTGCTGTACCATTGCAAGAAATGCTGCTGGCTGCTGGGCGTAACTGGCATTCGTCATATCGAATTCCCCCTGCATCCAGCATATCGCCAGCAAAACGTTTTTCGGGTTTTTCTGCAATGCTGCCTTCGTGCGGAAAAGCAGATCCTGATATAACGGCTTACCCACTCCCCAGCGAGCCGAATCCTGACTGGCTCCCGTGGACTCGCTGAATGTCCCCTCCGTGCCCTGGGTGAATGCCGAACCACCACGACAGCATGGTACCAGCAGGATCCCCGCATTATTAGGGATATACGGAAGCAGTTTTTTGGCAATATGTAAGCCCTGTCCGACACAGCCGTACTGCCCTTTGCTCAGGTCAGCCCGGGGATGGTTAATCGTACTCATATCCTGAACATCATGCAGACAATGGTCAGCAGGAATGATGTCGTTAAATACGCATACTTCACCACCGGGAGTCACTGTGTTACGACGGGCCAGTTGCTTAATGCGCGGATGGGGCGCATCGTATGAATCCGGAAGCGGAAGCCCTTCACCGTAAGCCATGGCATTGGATTGCCCGGCCAGTACGATGACGTAGTACCACTCCGGCTCAGTTGCACCACTGACGACCACATCACCTTCTGCTGCAATCGCCTGCATCAGGGTATAAGGGGTTATGGCCACCGGACTACCAAACGGCTGCCAGCCCTCCTTCAGTTTTTGTGTCAGTCGTTTCGCAAGGTCTGACGGCGATGCCGCCCTGACCACGTCATAGTGTTTAAATGCCATGAATCCTCCCGGGCGGGATAATGTTGTGAGTCAGATAAGGAGCAGGCTGAAGTCCGGAAGTTACAGGACAATGGCAGAAGGGAGACTACAGCCCGCAATTCGAAAAAGACCGCGCAGTTGCGCAGAGTGATTACTATGGGGTATTATTCGCCAGCTGAAATATTACTTCACGTTTTATTGTTTATTCCTTGCCGCCCGCGTCTCCCAGCGCGGGCTTTTTTTGTCCATAAGAAAGCCCCTCCGGAGAGGGGCTAAAGCCGCGTATCTGTATCATCATGCACATGGTGCCGGGTGCCTCCCGGTGAGTTCAGCCCGGTGCCACTAAACCCGCGTCATTCTCGTTTTGATAATCAGAGATTATACCGTCACCAGTCGCCCCTCCGCTCAGGGGGATTCACCATGCGAAATTTTTTTAACAAATGCCCAGTCTGACAGGCAACTGTCAACTTACTGAATTGTGAGCAACATAGCATTTAACGGGGAACCTGTTTTCTGCAGTAAAAAGGCCCACCGGAGCGGATGGGCCTGGAAGGATAGCGGTCATGTGATGCCGGTTTCCCGGTAACTCAGCACCGGTATCTGAGTCAACGTTTTCTCTACTGGGTCATTTCCGATACGCCCTGCCTGCTGACAGGCTTTCATCACATCTGAAAATATAGCACCCTGACTGATACTGTAGTACCTAAGGTTCCAGAAACTGTGATGTATCCGGCACAGAAAAGCCCCTCCGGAGAGGGGCTGGAGAGTGGCGCTATGTGCCATTGCATGGTGCCGGGTGCCTCCCGGTGAATTCAGTACCAGCACCTGAATCCGCGATTATCCCATATACCTACTCGCTGATTGCCCCTCCGCACAGGGGGATTCACCATGCCAGTTTCTTTTAACAAACTCCCCGCAAACCAGACAACAGTCAACCGCCTGAATTGTGAGACATTTAAAAAAAGCCCGCAAAAGCGAGCCAGGGAAAATAAGTGTGGCGCGTTGTACTGGATTCGAACCAGTGACCGATTGCTTAGAAGGCAATTGCTCTGTCCGGCTGAGCTAACAACGCAGGATACAGATAATGGACCGCCTTCGGGGACCCGAACTCCGCGCAACCAGCTTCGAAAGCTGGCGCTCTTTCCTGATGAGCTAATGGCGGTATGTGATGGTGGCCCTTGCTGGATTTGAACCAGCGACCTGGCGATTATGAGTCGCTCGCTCTCACCACTGAGCTAAAGGGCCGGGAGCAGAATAATAATGGTGCGTAATTAATTCTGCAATCTCATCCGTTTCAAACGATTAAATCCTGAACTTCCCTGACTGTCTGCTCAAAACGTCCGGTCTCCAGTTCAACGCCAATCGCACGACGCCCAAGCGCCAGTGCCGCTTTTACCGTTGAACCTGAGCCCATAAAAAAATCTGCAACCAGGTCACCCGGACGACTGCTTGCGCTGATTATCTGCTGCAGCATTTCTGCCGGTTTTTCGCACGGATGTTTCCCGGGATAGAACTGCACCGGTTTATGTGTCCACACATCCGTGTACGGCACCTGCGCCGTCACACCAAAATACCGCCGCAGATGCTTATATTCACTCTGCAGCTCCACATACTGCCGGTTCAGTGACGTATACGTATCCACCAGCTGGTGGTGGGGCTTTTCCAGTTCACCGCGCTGATGTTTCTCTTCTGCCACCCGGGCAAACAGCGACTGTAATTTCAGATAATCGCTTTCGTTCGGTAGCTGCCACTGACTGGCACTGAACCAGTGCGACACCATGTTTTTCTTTCCTGTGGCATCTGCAATCTGTTTTGCCGTTATCCCCAGGGCAGCGCGCGCATCACGAAAGTAAGAAATCAGCGGGGCCATCACATGCTGTTTCAGTGCACTGCCCTTCGCCGCATACCCGGCATCTTTCGGACGATACGGCCCCTGATAATGTTCCGCGAACAGAATGCGCTCTGTGGCGGGGAAATACGCCCGCAGGCTTTCCTTGTTGCATCCGTTCCAGCGTCCGGACGGCTTCGCCCAGATAATATGGTTCAGCACACTGAAGCGTTCACGCATCATGATTTCGATATCAGATGCCAGGCGATGACCACAGAACAGGTAAAGACTTCCGACAGGTTTCAGCACCCGCCAGAACTGCGCCAGACACTGGTCCAGCCACTTCAGGTAATCATCGTCGCCCTTCCACTGGTTATCCCAGCCCTCAGGCTTCACTTTAAAGTACGGCGGGTCCGTGACTATCAGGTCAACAGAATTTTCGGGTAACGACCGGATAAATTCCAGGCAGTCGGCGTTGATTAACTCACAACTGGATATTTTTACAGTATTAAGCATGGATCATTAAGCCTGTCTCTGATAGGCTCATTCTGCTTTTGCGCAAAGCAGTGGGCCTGAGGTTTGCTTGTGAACCCAACGCATGAGCAGATGGCTGGTGGGTGCCCCTAACACCCACCAGCCGCCCATTTACCACAAATAAAAAAGCCTTCAGGACTGAAGGCGTCTGTAACAACCGAACTGATAGTCTGCCAGACCCGCCATAACCAGCTGGGTCAGTATTAACTGGCAGCGTTCGCGTGAAAGGTAAGTATTCTGCGCTATCTCCCCGACTGTCGCCGGTTCGGTAACGCTTAATTCATTAAACACCACTCTGGCGGTTTCTGTCATATCCTGCTGTTTTAGCATGTCTTTTTCCTTTTTCCGGTTAACGTGACATACCAATAACTCTTGTCGAAAAAGCCAGCAAGCTGAAAGACCCGTATTCGCAACCACCAGCGTGTTTACTGTACTGACGCGATTTTGGGCATAAAAAAAAACCGCCTGACGGCAGTTTTTTTTCTTACTTTGCCATCGCGTACAAAATCGGCAAAATATCAGATTTATACGAAACGTACGCTATTTAATTGACTTTTGCAATATCTCGTCGTGAAAAAGTCGCTTTTTGTTGCGCTCTTATTTTCACGGTGCAAATCACAGATTCTCTATCGAGACTCTTAAAAATATCGCACATCTCACGCCAGTAGTTCGCATAATTATGGCTCCAGTTATCAGGCTTAACTCCACACAGTCTGGCAAGCTCCTGTCTCTGGTAGACCTCACACCCGGTAATCCATCCTCTGACATCCTGTGCCGCCAGCCAGATCAACTTCTTCACGCGCTCCTGCGTTTTCCCTGCAATTTTTCTGGTGCCGTACCGGGTTTTAAATTCATTCCACACCCACTGCGTTATCGCGATCTGATATTCCCAACAAATACTCCCGCTGTAACACCACAACAACCAGGCTTTATGATGTTCTTCAAGAGACAGAACAGCCCGCCGCCACGATGATGTCGAAAACTCAACCGGACTGACGAGAGGAATTGACACCCCCTTCGCCAGCGATTGCTTTCCCGGGATTGGTGGATTATCCCGCGTTATCATTTTTCCAGTCACTTCATCGCGGTACCGGATTTTTTTACGCCTGTAACGCCCTGTATCAAACATGGCATTCTCCTGCCAGGCCTCAAGCTGCCCTTTTGTTGATCCACTCAAATCGGCGGTGGCAATCATGAGTTGCTCACGAACAAACTGTAAATACTGGTTATTCATGCGTACTCCAGTTCTGTGATTTTTATCCCCAACCGCCCACCAGGAACAAGCTGACCGCGCACAATATTAATTTCATCAAACTGCTCGTCGTCTATGAGCAGCCCCGCATGCGTCAGTACATCCAGTGGTGCCTTCAGGATATTGTCCAGGTCACGACGGCGCTTATCCGGTGGCTCTGCAATAATTTCTATTGCCGGCCTTCCGGACAGGTTTAATTTCAGTTGCTGCTGGCGAACAATAAGCGCCACATCACGGCGATAACGCTCACCGACTTTTGATACAAAATATGTGCTGCCACGACGTCGCCAGTAAGTGTTCACCGTTGGCGGGTAAGGCAAAACAAATTCTATGCGTTCAGTCATTTATGCTTTCCACTTCAGAACACCCGAATTTCTCGCGTGCATTAAAAAACGAATCAGCAACAACAGCTGGCTGCCGTGTTTTTCTTCAAAATCTTTTACCCCGGCGTGTAGTTCGCTATGGCATTTACGGCACAGCGGAATAACAAACAAATCATCAGCCTTTGTTCCCATCCCTCCCAGTCCATGACCAATGATGTGATGCGGATCATCTGCCTGATTGCCACACGTCATGCATTTCTGCGTTTTTACCCAACGCGTGTATACAGGCATCTCTTCCCGTTGTGATTTCTGGCGCTGGAGATACTGAGCCGGTGACTCCGGATCAACGGCAATGCTGACCACCGTCTTTTCCTGTGGCGGGTTTTGCTGGTGGGCGTGAGGCAGCGGCGCAAGATTTTTTGTGCGCTGCTTCAGTATGCTGGTGGCGGTCTGCTCTCCCGGTACGATGTCGCTTTCACGGTACATTGAGCGGATTTTTTCCGCACGCAACCCCAGCGAACGACGTAATACCGCTTCCGGTAGCGCGTCCGCCACCTGATTGCGGACCGCCCACCAGGATAATTCAGCCAGCGATAATTCCCGCTCCTGCGAGCCATTCATTGCATGGCGTATGACGTCAATCATCCATGCAGACAGGTTTTGGTGAGCAAGTTGCCCGAGTGATTCGGAGGTCTGGTCGCGCAGCTGGTTGTCGCAGTGCCAGCACAACACCATTGCGCCGGTACCATAACGGTGAATGACGGTTTCACTGTGGTGATAATCGCCGTGTGGCCACTGGCAGGATTTAACATGGCGCAGTAACCAGTCAGACAATGCGCCAGCGCCACCAGCAGCACGAATCACTCGTTCGTCGCTGAAAAATGGCAGTAATGATTTATCCTCCGCCAGCGGCTGGCGAACGGCAGGAACGACCCCGGACGGCAGATTACGCATGCTTTTCGGTTCCGGCTCCACCAGTACCCGGGTATTGTGGAATACCGGCATGGATTCACGGCCCGGCTTAACGATCACCAGCCCGAGTTCCGGTACCAGAACAGGTCGAAGTAATACCCGCACGTTACCTCCAGATGCGTTGCTGGAATGTGCGGGACGGACGCGGTGGGCGTTCAGAGTAAGGAAGCCTGACGGAGATTATCCAGTGACGATAATCGAGGCTGAGGGCTTTCTTAATCTCGTATCCGCGTCTGCGGTAGTTATGAATTAGCCATTCGGCCTGTTCTTCAGTACATGGTGGGTGTTGGTACCAGTCGGTTTTAAATGCGTGTGAACGCCGCCCATGCCGGATGGCAAGGTCGGTATCAGAATTGTGAAATTTGGTTTTGTGCGCCATCTGTTTTCTCTGCTGGCGCAGCAGGTGTCAGGTGTTCAGGCTGACGTGCGAATTGTAAACCAGAATGCCAGAAAAAAACAAAACCCGCCGAAGCGGGTTAAGTGCGGGTGCGTTGAGGATGCCTGACACATCAGAGGTGGCGAGGGATTTCTCCCCCGCCAGGTCTCTTACTCCTCAGGTTCGTAAGCTGTGAAGACAGCGACCTCCGTCTGGCCGGTTCGGAGTCGTACCTCGCAGAGGTCTTTCCTCGTTACCAGTGCCGTCACTATGACGGTTAAACAGATGACGATCAGGGCGATTAACATCGCCTTTTGCTGCTTCATAGCCTGCTTCCCCTTGCCTTTCGGCACGTAAGAGGCTAACCTACATTTGTGAGACATAGATTGGGCCTCAGATTAATGTTAAGCGTCTTGCAGGACGCGAAATGTTAACTGGGGCTTTTCTCTATCTGCCTTTCAGTGTTCATGCCTGAGACAGATAGCCTCAAGCACCCGCAGCCATTCTACTTAACTCACGTCACCTCGCCAATATGAAATCAATCAGAAAGGTGATCCATAAAATCACTCCTTCTCTTCTTTTCCGTAGTGGAGTTGGCCAATTTTGATAAGAGGGCGTCCCTGAGATTTGCGGTGTAGATTGGTATCGCGCAGAGAATACACACAGCCACAATATTCCTGCTGATAGAATTTTTCGCGCTTGCTGATTTCAATCATACGGGACGAGCCGCCCTGCTTGCGCCAGTTATAATCCCAGTACACCATACCCGGATAATGCGCAACAGCTCGCCGCCCACACTCGTTAACCTGCTGCATATTTTTCCAGCGTGAAATGCCCAGTGAACTGCTGATCACACTGAAACCATTTTCAGCAGCGTACAACGCTGTCCGCTCAAAACGCATGTCAAAACACATGGTACAACGGATCCCCCTCTCAGGCTCCCATTCCATTCCTTTGGCACGTTCAAACCAGTTGTCGGTGTCGTAATCAGCATCGATAAACGGCACGCCGTGTTGTTCAGCAAAGCGAATATTTTCATCCTTACGAATTAAATACTCTTTCTGAGGATGAATGTTCGGGTTGTAGAAAAAGATGGTGTAGTCGATTCCCGAGGCCTGAAGCGCCTCCATCACTTCACCGGAACATGGAGCACAGCAAGAGTGCAGTAGTAGTTTGTTTGCCCCGTTTGGGAGCTCCAATTTAGGCCGTTTGAAATCAGCAATAGTCATAAATATTTTTATTGGGGTCATGAAAATAGCACAGAGTGTAGCATCAGAGCAGGTCTATCGGGAATATATGTCTAAATCTGGTAATATCTGGTTTTGACGCAAAGCGGACAACCACGCTGGCTCTACCCTGCGCCATGAAAATGTCAATTCACATCTGAACTAATGCTCTTTAATCTAGTAACGTCTAAAATACCTAACATTTCCTTGATAAAATGCCAGTACACGCTGCATAGCTTCGCTCTTCCGGCACTCGCGACAGATTATATTCAGGCGCCTGTCGTAGCGGCGTATTTCGCCGTCTGGTAACGACCAGATAAGGTCCGGATCAACCACTGCAGGTTTCTTCACCTTTGCCCTTGAGAGTTTTTTGCGAGCATTTTGCCAGTCCTTACGCGCCTGTTCAGACGGGAATAACCCGTAACCAGAGTTGTATACATCGCCACTGGCAACCAGCTCTCTGGCGAGAACACTCATCAGATATCTTGTCGCACCTGTCCTGGCTTCCAGTTGCCGCAACGTCTCGCGACCGCTCAGACGTACAAGTTCAACAACCTGCCCTTTAATTTTTTCCCGCTCTTCTTGTGTAAATACTTTTGCCATAAGCGCCTCCGGCAATCACTTTTCCGATACAACACGGCGGGAAGAATCAGTAATCTGTCGAACAATATCCCGGTGCTTGTTCAGCTCCCGCAGCGCGGCGCAGACTCGCTCCCACTTCTGAACATCACTTTTCGCCCTGCGCAGCGCCAGGTTTGCCCTGCGAAGGGACGGAAAAATCAGCTCATCTGCTTGCGTTTCGGTAAACGATGGCAACGGCTGCACAATGTCCGCCACAGTTTCTGTTTTAATTTCTTCCTGTGTTGCGGCTTCCCGGACTGGTAACGCAGCACCTGCTGGCTGAGGAAAGGCCTTACCATCACTTTCCGTTACCAGCGCGGCTTTCGGCTCTGCTGGTAAATTATCGCCCGGCATGCAGTAACGAAATTTACCGTTCTGATTAACGCGTGCCAGCCGCCCCGTTGCGGTTACCACCGCCAGCGTGGAAGCAACCTTGCGAGTACTGACACCGAACTTACCCGCCAGTTCCTCACACGTTTTAGCCCCATCCTGACCGATAAACTCAATCATCATGTCTGCGGTAACTTTTTGTTCGACCTCCCCGGTCAGCATATCCTGTGCTTCAGATTTTACTGGCCGCTCTTCGGTTACCCGGGATTCACCTTCGCCAGCCAGAAACCAGGTGTGACCAGTTTTATCAACGACGCCTTTTCTTTTGAGTTCCCACAGCTCGTTGACAGCCTCTTCACGACTGATTCCAAGGCGAGCTGCCACCACATGTGAAGAGGCTTTTTTCAGTGCTTTCAGTGCGTCAGATACGGTTTCCATTAAAATTTCCTCCGGACAAAATTACTTCACAACCCTCATATTGCTGACATTTGGACGCCAGCTATCCCAGTTAAACGTCACCCATCGACCACCGTTCATGGTCATGCGGTCCATAATCCTCTCACCAAGAAGCGTACTCATTGCGGCATGATTCAGGTTTGTTAACATCCCGACACTGCACAGTGATGCTGTCCGGCGATCAATTATCTGGTGCAATACCACCTGCTCGTTTTTCGTCTCCCGCTGAACGCCTATTTCATCCAGGACCAGCAAATCAACCCCGCAAAGCTCCTGTAAAAATTTTTCCCCGGATTTGCCGTTGTCGTAGCTGTCATGCAACACGCTCATGACGTCAGACACGGTGACGATAATCACGCTGCGCCCCTTCACCATCAGCCGGTTGCCCATCGCCGCTGCAAGGTGATTTTTCCCGGTGCCGGTTTTACCGCTGAACACAAAATTCGTGCACCCGGTCATCAGTTCGTCAGCTATGGATTTGGCCTGGCTCAGCGCGTATTTTTGCCCGTCGTTCTGCACCTGATAATTTGCAAACGAGCATTTGCTGTGCAGAGGCTGGATGCCCGAACGATTCAGGATTTTTTCCACCCGCAACTGGCGATTCTGGCGGTTAATCTCCTCGCTGCGTTTTCGTCCTTCAGCAAGTTGCCATTCCCGCCACTCCTCCACCGTCCGGTACGGTGGAACCGACCCCTGTGGTGCAAGTCTGCGAATACGTTCAAGAACCCCAACTGCCGCAATGTTTTTCATGACACGTCACCCCCTGAATCCCGGCGGTATTTCAGTGTCCGGTTCAGAAATGTGATTCACGCAACGCTGCGCAGGCGAACGCCCCAGGCGGATAACCAGTTCATCCCATTTTTCCCGGAGTTTTGCCGGACTCATGATGTTTTTTACCCAGAACGAATCCCGCTGGAGACGCCCAAACATTTCACAAATTTGTCTGTGAGTTCTGCCATCCAGCATCCGCATTGTGCGAACGTCATTGGCCCATGCTGTCCAGTTGGGTTCTTTCGGTCTAGTGATCTCGCCATCATAGCTGGCCGCCTGCTCGTAAAGACTCACGATTCGTCCCCAGATCCACTGTGCGCACACCAAATCTTCCTGACTTCCCCACTGGCGTTTTTTCGCACTGAACACAACCGCGTCAGGGTGTCGGGTTAAAAAATCCTGTTCAGCCGTCTGCGGGTCCGGTTGCGAAGCGTCCGGACAAGAAGATCTTTTATCTGACGGATCAGGTTTTAATACTGACGGATCGGGGTCAATCATCGCCCCCCTAATCGGCAGTTTTTTATCAACAGTTGATCCATCAAAATTTGACGGGTCAACCGTTGAGGGGTCATTTTTTGCCGGGCTAATTTTTCTTTTCGGTTTATATGACTCACGCGCCGCCGCCGCAGCTGCTTCGAGTTTTTCCACATTAAGCCGATAGATATTGCTTACATTACGCCCACCGACCTTACGCTCTTCCTTCGTCAGCCAGCCCTCTTTCGCCAGTTCTGCAATAGCCGATTTCACTGTGGATTCACTTCTTGCACCGATCTGACGCCGGATAGTTTCAATGGCAGGCCATGACACGCCCTCGTCATTGCTGTAGTCTGCAAGACGGGCCATAACCGCCACCCTGGATAAGATCATGCCGGTGAAGGCGCACCCTTCCCAGACAAGACCATGAAGCTTGCTGCTCATAAAACCCCCGAACACCGTGCTTTTAGTGCATCACCACAGCATTCCCTGCCGGGCCGCCGCGATTCATCTGGTCATACAAAACAACCGCTGACGCAACAAAATCATCGACATCCTTCACCAGCCGATCCCTCCGTTCGACGATCTCACGGTAATATTCAGAACTGTGGCTGCGCATACGGGCCACCAGCAAAGGCGGCATCGCCTTTTCGATCGCCGGTAACAGAGCCTGCATTTTTTCAACAGCATCAGGGGTGTCTTTATCCAGCCAACGGAAAATTTTCTGGGTATTACGGGCCAGGGCTTCCGGATGGCTGTCGTCGTACAGTTCAGGGAACGTCATCCCCAGTTCGAAATAAGTCCGGGCTATTTCAGCTGCAGGAACTTTCTCACCATCAGGGTATGCCCAGGCATTCATCGCCATGCGGATGTGCTCATGTTTGATTTTCATGAATCATTTGCCTCTTGATGCTTCGGGTATGATCGTTTTCGTCATTTGGTTGCTTCATCGACATATTCTGCGAATAACATGACGAGCGTCGTAAGTATGTCCAATCAACATCAGGACGAAGTTCTTCACACAGGACACCACCTTTTGTTGCTCGTTCAATCGCAGGACATCTCTCAGCAGGTAACTGACGTACACCTTTGATCCATTGATTTACGCTTGGAGGAGATACACCTAAAAGCCTAGCCATTGCTGATTGCCCACCGACAACAGCACAAGCTCGTTTGAATGAATAGTTATCTTTTTTCATCGAATGAACTCCAAAAAACACGCAACAATATTAGGCTTAGCCTAATGAAATTGTCAATAGGCTATGCCTAATACATCGAGAGTAGGGATTGCCTAACGCGATGCGCATAGGAGACTATTAAGCAATGCTTAGTGGTAAAGACTTAGGCCGAGCGATAGAGCAGGCCATTAACAAAAAAATTGCATCAGGAGCCGTCAAATCAAAGGCGGAAATCGCACGTCATTTCAAAGTCCAACCACCATCAATCCATGACTGGATTAAGAAAGGTTCGATAAGTAAAGACAAACTTCCAGAACTATGGCGTTTCTTTTCTGATGTGGTTGGTCCAGAGCATTGGGGGCTTAACGAATACCCCATACCAACCCCATCCACTTCAGATACAAAAAGTGAACTTTTAGACATAAACAGCCTTTATCAAGCCGCCTCTGATGAAAAAAAAGCAATTGTGGCTTTCATCTTATCTGGAAATGCTACGGAGCCTAGTTGGGTTGATTATGACGTTCGCGCCTACATTGCCGCAATGGAAATGAAGGTAGCTAACTATCTGAAAAATCAAGAATCAAAACGGAAAAGCCAGAACATCACCAAGACAGGAACTTAAACTTATATGGTCCGACGGGAAATTCCTAGTTCCCGTTAGTTAACTCCTACTACCTCTCCCACAAACCATCACCTATTAGGTTGCGCCCAAATTATTAGGCATAGCCTATTGACAAGTAATTAGGCATTTCCTATAGTTTTCCCATACCAACCCATCCCGTCCCACACAATACAGGGCAATACCTCGAGTTACCAGGCAGTGGTCAGGGGTTAAGTAGCCAGCCCGAGGCGTAAGAACATGACGGCAGGGTTCAACTTTAATAACTATGCAGCAGGTTTTTGTTCCGCTACCCCGGCGTTAAGGGGAAATGAGGTCAGCATGGATACTATCGAGCTTGGCAACAACGAATCTCTGGTATGCGGCGTGTTTCCCAACCAGGACGGCACGTTTACCGCGATGACATATACCAGAAGCAAAACGTTTAAAACTGAAGCTGGCGCGCGTCGCTGGTTAACCAGAAACACTGACTGATGAGGTTGACGATGGAATTTAAAGATTTACCAGTACCATTCCAGGAAATGGCATCGAATGTGGTTCGCTCTCAACTGGCGACTCTTGACCTGAGTACCGTAGAAAAAGAAACCATCGACAATATATCCGGTAACGTACGCCGAGCCTTTATCGGGCTGTACGAAGAGAAGCAGCTCTCTGATAACCAGGATTTACATGAAAAATACTTCCTGGATCTAATGGACATCATTGATAAGGGGTTTGGCTTGTTAATGAAAAAGAAAGGGATTCGAATAGAACCCCTTGAAAATTACTTTGCAACAAAAAGCATTAATTCTTTTGATTCAAAATAAGAGAATTAATTACAGACTTAACATGCTCTTTCTCATGATTGAAGCTCTCATGATTGAAAGTGCCGGGTTGAAGCGAGTCGATATAATCAACAAGACTCTGTCGTACGACTTCATTTTTATCCATAACAGATGCAAGAAATGAAATTGCTAAAAGAGTTATATCACTACGCGCCGCAGCATGTTGCAATGCTTTATCAAAATTATTAATCTGGCGTATCAGGGAGTTAATGATTTCATCATTTTCAGTCGACATTTCACCCTCCTGAGGGTTGGTGATTAAGGAGTTCTCCACGGGTGAGGTGGAGTGCGTGCGCCGGACACGGGTGAGCATCCGGCACTGACAGTTTACTGAAAGGATATTTCCCTGAAAAGTCAGACCATAACGCGAAAGCGCCCGGCGAGGTAGCTGGTTCATAGATAGCCTGTCGTTAAATTTTCGTCGACCGTGCGTTTCCGGTTGTGGCAATCCGCGAAATGGCGCGGCGGTAAGTATGGCGGGGTTATTCCTTCCCCGTTGAGGACACCGAGTTGTCAGGTTGACCATACGCTTAAGTGACAACCCCGCTGCAACGCCCTCTGTTATCAATTTTCTGGTGACGTTTGGCGGTATCAGTTTTACTCCGTGACTGCTCTGCCGCCCTTTTTAAAGTGAATTTTGTGATGTGGTGAATGCGGCTGAGCGCACGCGGAACAGTTAAAACCAAAAACAGTGTTATGGGTGGATTCTCTGTATCCGGCGTTAATTGTTAACTGGTTAACGTCACCTGGAGGCACCAGGCACCGCATCACAAAATTCATTGTTGAGGACGCGATAATGGAAACGTTATTACCAAACATTAATACGTCTGAAGGTTGTTTTGAAATTGGTGTCACTATCAGTAACCCTGTATTTACTGAAGATGCCATTAACAAGAGAAAACACGAACGGGAGCTATTAAATAAAATATGCATTCTTTCAATGCTGGCCCGTTTACGTCCGATACAAAAAGGATGCTGGCAATGAATACAGCATTTGCACTTGTTCTGACAGTTTTTCTTGTTTCCGGAGAGCCAGTTGATATTGCAGTCAGTGTTCACAGGACAATGCAGGAGTGTGTGACTGCAGCAACCGAACAGAAAATTCCCGGTAACTGTTACCCGGTCGATAAAGTTATTCACCAGGATAATAACGAAATCCCGGCAGGTCTTTAAAACAGTTCCGTAATAAATATCCGGTTTCATTCTTATATGCCAGCAATGGCAGGGATTTGTTCACCCTTAAATCTGTAATGAGGTAAAACAAAATGAGTAAAGTCTTTATTTGCGCCGCCATTCCGGACGAACAGGCAATAAAGGAAGAAGGTGCCGTCGCTGTAGCCACTGCCATTGAAGCCGGTGATGAACGTCGCGCCCGCGCAAAATTTCACTGGCAATTCCTGGAACATTATCCGGCTGCTCAGGACTGCGCTTATAAATTTCTTGTCTGCGAGGATAAACCCGGTATACCCCGCCCTGCCCTCGATTCCTGGGATGCTGAATATATGCAGGAAAACCGCTGGGATGAGGAGTCTGCTTCCTTTGTCCCGGTTGAGACTGAATCAGATCCGATGAACGTCACTTTTGACAAGCTGGCCCCTGAAGTACAGAACGCTGTCATGGTTAAGTTCGACACATGTGAAAACATCACCGTTGATATGGTTATTAGCGCACAGGAATTGTTGCAGGAAGACATGGCAACATTCGACGGACATATCGTTGAAGCGTTGATGAAAATGCCAGAAGTTAACGCCATGTATCCGGAGCTTAAGCTGCATGCCATCGGGTGGGTTAAGCATAAATGTAAGCCTGGTGCCAAATGGCCCGAAATTCAGGCAGAGATGCGCATCTGGAAAAAACGTCGCGAAGGTGAACGCAAGGAAACCGGAAAATACACGTCTGTTGTTGATCTCGCCCGCGCCAGAACCAATCAACAGCACAGTGAAAATTCAACAGGAAAAATCAGCCCGGTCATTGCTGCCATTCATCGCGAATACAAGCAGACATGGAAAACACTGGATGACGAACTGGCCTACGCTCTCTGGCCTGGTGATGTGGATGCCGGAAACATTGACGGCAGCATCCATCGCTGGGCAAAAAATGAAGTTATCGACAACGACCGCGAAGACTGGAAGCGTATCTCGGCATCAATGCGCAAACAGCCTGATGCCCTTCGCTACGACCGCCAGACTATTTTTGGCCTTGTCCGTGAACGTCCGATCGACATTCACAAAGACCCTGTGGCACTGAACAAATACATTACTGAATACCTGACTACAAAGGGCGTGTTTGAAGATGAAGGAAGAAATCAGAGCGCAACTGATACTCTCTCGTCGCCAGTACCAGAAACTGATGCAGTGGAAACGGCAATTCCGGGCAACGAAAAAACCGAATGCAAAGTGGAAGTCGAACCATCTGTAGAGCGTGAGGGGCCGTTCTACTTCCTCTTCACCGACAAGGATGGCGAAAAATACGGTCGCGCAAACAAACTTTCTGGTCTGGAAAAAGCACTAGCCTTGGGAGCTACGGAAATCACAAAAGAGGAATACTTCGCACGTAAAAACGGCACGTACTCAGGTTCACAACAAAATACTGGTGCATCTGACACGACCGCACAACCAGAGCCGGTAAAAGTTACCGCTGACGAAGTAAACAAAATTATGCAGGCAGCCAATATCAGCCAGCCTGACGCCGATAAGTTGCTTGCTGCCTCTCGCGGAGAATTTGTTGCAGGGATTAGCGACCCGAATGATCCGAAATGGGTAAAGGGGATTGAAACCCGCGATTCTGTAAACCAGAACCAGCAAGAATCGGAACAGAACGACCAGAAAGCGGAACAAAACAGCCCAAATACGCAACAAAACGAGCCAGAAACGAAACAACCTGAGCCAGTAGCGCAACAGGAACCGGAAAAAGTCTGCACCGCCTGCGGTCAAAGCGGTGGCGGCAACTGCCCTGATTGTGGCGCGGTGATGGGTGACGCAACATACCAGGAAACATTCGATGAAGAGAATCAGGTTGAAGTTCAGGAAAATGATCCGAAGGAAATGGAAGGCGCTGAACATCCACACAAGGAGAATGCTGGTAGCGCTCAGGATCACGCCAGCGATAGTGAAACTGGCGAGACGGCAGATCCCTTAATTGCGATGAACGGTCATCACGTTATCACATCCACCAGCAGGACGTGTGACCATCTAATGATCGACCTTGAAACCATGGGAAAAAATCCTGATGCCCCGATTATCTCAATAGGTGCAATATTTTTCGATCCGCAAACCGGAGATATGGGACCGGAATTTAGTAAGACTATCGATCTGGAAACTGCTGGCGGAGTCATTGATCGTGACGTCATTAAAAGGTGGCTGAAGCAATCACGTGAAGCGCAGTCTGCCATTATGACCGATGAAATCCCGTTAGATGATGCACTGTTACAATTGCGGGAATTTATCGACGAAAACTCCGGTGAATTTTTTGTTCAGGTCTGGGGAAATGGAGCCAACTTCGACAACACGATTTTGCGCCGTTCATACGAACGGCAGGGGATCCCCTGCCCGTGGCGTTACTACAACGATCGCGATGTACGCACAATCGTTGAGCTGGGGAAAGCCATAGACTTCGATGCCAGAACGGCTATTCCATTCGAAGGTGAGCGCCATAATGCACTTGATGACGCCCGTTACCAGGCAAAATACATTTCAGTTATCTGGCAAAAACTGATCCCGAATCAGGCTGATTTTTAATGTTCAACCCCGGTCGTTGCCCACCAGCTATAGTGGCGGCGACCATGATTAGCGAACGACGCTCATGGCAAGACTTATTCTGCTCACTGAGTGGGCAAAAGAGGAATTCAGTGAACCGGTCCCTACTCCGAGTACGTTAAGTAAATACGCTAAAGCCGGAATGATATTTCCTCTCCCCAAAAAAGTTGGAAGACGCTGGCGAGTGGATCCGCAAGCTCGCTTTGTCGGAATGGTAAACAAGCCGGAGGTGATCGCCACAGATCACCCTGCTTTGAAGAGGATACTGGAAGATGGCGCGCCCGCGAAAATATAAAACCGATGTTCCGGGATTATCTCCGTATTTTGACAAAAGAAATAACAAAGTTTACTGGCGTTACAGGCATCCCATAACAGGCAAAAATCACGGTCTCGGCAGTATTGACCAGAAACTGGCAGAAACTATTGCAGCAGAAGCGAACAGCCGTCTTGCCCGGCAGCAAATGGAACAAATGCTCAGTCTGCAGGAGAAAATTATTAGTGATACCGGCGGTTCATCAACCGTTACCATTTTTCTGAATAATTACAGAAAAATTCAACAGGAAAGTATGAGACGACAATAACTCAGTCCGCCTGGCGCCGATTATTCTGGCCGGTTTTGT
>OBXJ01000036.1_pt1 | contig 178514 bp, 185 predicted proteins | sample 1495401 | NCBI WGS metagenome assembly OBXJ01 (sample SAMEA2580149, study PRJEB22360) | human gut metagenome | biome: human gut; feature: human-associated habitat; material: faeces | place: Denmark | collected 2008/2010 | reverse complement strand
ATTGTACAATAAATAATAAATATATATAAAGGAGCGCACAATGAACCATATAGCTATTATTGATCTTGGTTCTAATTCTATCCGGTTTATTATCATGCAAGTAAATAAATCAGGCACCTATAAACTTATTTATCAGGAAAAAAAATCTATCCGGCTGGCGGAAGGAATGAATCCTTCATCTCCATTTTTAACTGAGGCTGCACAGCAAAGAGCTATAGACTGTTTAAAAGTATATCGCCATGTTGCAAACATGCATCACGTGACTAAAATACTTGCCGTAGCAACAGCTGCCGTAAGAAATGCTAAAAATGGTGCTTCATTTTTAAAAAGAGTTCAGACCAGCACTCATATTCCCATGACTATAATAAGCGGGAAACAGGAGGCCGCCTTAGGTTTTTCAGGAGTAATTCATACAATAGATACTTCCGACTTCCTTCTTTTTGATTTAGGCGGTGCCAGTATAGAAATCTCATTGGTAAAGGATAAAAAAAGAATCCATTCTGTAAGTATCCCTATCGGTGCTGTCACATTAACAGAGAAGTTCCAATCTGCCGGTACCGTTTCCGGCGGAGATATCAAAAAAATCCGATCTTTTGTTCTAAAAGAGCTGAGAACTATTCCATGGATTCCCCAAAAAGCCTGCCCGGTGGTCGGAGTCGGCGGAACTGTCAGAAATCTGGCAAAAATTTATCAACGAAATATCGGATACCCCCTTCCAAAACTTCACAATTACCAAATGCCGGCAAATGGATTATTTTCTGTCATTAATACCATTACTTCGTCAACCCCGGAAGAAAGAAAAAAAATATCCGGGCTCTCTTCGGAAAGAACAGATATAATTATTGCAGGAGCACTCCTTGTTGGCGAGATAATAAAATATACGCATGCAAAGGAAATGACTATTTCCGGTTGCGGCCTCAGGGAAGGAATTTTTTATCATTGGTATGATCCGATTTACGACAGAGACCGATCTCATTGTAAAGATATGTTAATTTCTTCTGCTAAAAATTATGCCGCTACCTTGGCCTTATCGGAAAAGTCTCATGCAAAATATGTAACAGCACTTGCACTTTCCATGTTTGATCAGTGGCAAAAAAATCACGGACTTCCCGAAAGAATGCGTATGCTGCTTTATACGGCGGCTTTATTACATGATTCCGGAAAAATCATCAACTACTACAGCCATGCCAGGCACAGCGGTTACATGATAGCAAATGCCCATATCTTCGGCTGGTCACATAAAGAGCAGATTATGTGTGCTTTAATCGCCACCTTTCACCACGGTTTTTCCGGACGGATTTTGAAATCTTTAAAAGAATCCCGTTTGCTTACTGCAGAAAATATAGAACAGATAAAACTTTTATCCGGTTTTCTTTCTTTAGCAGAAGGTCTCGATGAAAGTTATGAGCAATGTGTTTCCCAAGTTATTTGCACTTACTCAAAAGGATATGATATCCGAATCTACCTTAATCGAGAGGATTTTGAAGTCCCTGCTCACGCTACGCAAAAAACAATGCTCTCTTTTCAAAAATTAACCCATTCTCCACTTTCTATCCAGTGGTTTCCCGGAAGTCAAAAGGAATCATTAATCAAAAAACTGGCCGCTGTTTTATAATTTTTCCACACAAAAACCCTCATGTATTCTTTTAAATACTTGAGGGTTTTTATTGCCAATTAACGATTATGGATATTTTCAGGGTTTAAATCATGATTTAACAGCCTGTATCGCGCAAAATCTTTCCATTCCGTACCGGGGATTCCATAATTACAATACGGATCTATCGATAATCCGCCGCGGGGAAGAAATTTCCCCCACACTTCTATATAACGGGGGCTCAATAATTTAATCAAATCCTTCATAATCATATTGACACAGTCTTCATGAAAATCTCCATGATTTCTATAACTGAACAAATATAATTTGAGTGATTTACTTTCCACGATATATTGATTGGGAACGTAAGAAATATAAATCGTTGCAAAATCAGGTTGTCCTGTTTTCGGGCATAAACTCGTAAATTCAGGGCAATTAAATTTAATAAAATAATCATTTTCCGGATGTGCATTAGGTATTTTTTCCAATAGCCCCGGATTATAATCCATATCATATATTGTATTTTGATTTCCTAACGATTTTAAACTTTCAATTCCTTTTCTTTCCATTATAACTCCTCCTTTCTTGTACGTTTCGGCATGCCTTTATTAAACTACTAAAAACTATATAAAATCCGGCCCGCAATAACACCTATTGTAATTATACAAGTAAGCCCCATGATTCCATAGTCCGGGATTTTAGGTGCCACACTTTCCGTAAAAGTACGTTTTGAACCGCCAAATCCACGCAACTCCAATGATAATGCCATCGTTTCACTTCGCCCAAGTGATCGGAGCATAATCGGTCTTACTACGGACATGTAACGTTTGATTTGTTTAATAAAATTTCCTTGAATAGCAAGTCCGCGGCAAGCCTGAGCCTCTGCTACCGCTCTGTTTTCTTCTATAAAATCAGGAACAAACCTGAGGCCTGCGGTAAACATAAAAGCGTACTCATAAGGTACTTTTAGCTGCATAACCATAGCTGCCGTCAAATCTTGTAACTTGACGGTGGCAAGAAGATAAATAAATATAATCGTCATTCCAAGCATCCGTAGCGAGGCAACCACCGACTCCTTCTCGGTTCCTCCCCCGATATACTCGATGATTCCGAGACAGAAAGCAAATATAAATAACATAAGTAAGGCTTTTAAGTTATTGAACAGCTCTCCGGATATAAGCAAAATGCATATTTCAAAAAAACACAAGACACAGAGACTCACAGGCTCGTGGAGAACTATCGCCCAAACTGCAGTAGCCAAAGTAAGGAGAATTTTGGTAATCGGTACTAAATTTCTCATTTCGCTATCTCTCCTTTCATTTGTAAATAAGTATTACAAAAATCTGTCATGTTTCTACAATAAGGAGCTCCCGGAAGTCTACGCCCCAAGAGAACCGACGGCGGATAAGCGAGTCCCCAATTTTCAGGCCTGTATTCTGCAGAAAAAAGTTCTTCCGGTTTTCCATCAAAAACGATGCCCTTATCGGCAATAACAATAACGCGTGTACACTCACTGGCAACAATATCCATGTCATGCGTAACGAGAATAATGGTAATTCCCAGACGCTTCAAGCGGTTCATGAGTTTCATCAGCTTTTTCTTTTCCGCGCCATCCTGCCCGCTTGTCGGTTCATCAAGAACCAGATACTCTGTATTCATAGCAAGCCCGGATGCAATAGCAACTCTTTGCTGGTCACCACGAGATAAGGTTCTGGGGTATTCCTCTGCGAGTTCAAAAATATCTGTATCCATCATGACTCGGTCTACAATTTCATCAAGCTCCTGTCCACGTTTCCCTTGCTGGTAAGGACCAAAAGCAATTTCTTCCCTGACTGTAGGCATAAACATTTGACGATCCGGTTGCTGAAATACATATCCGATAAAGCGACTCCGTTCTGCTGCTGTTTTGTTTGTTACGTTATTTTTGTTATATAGAATAAATCCTTTGGTCGGTTTTTCTAAACCGGTCAACAGGCGGGTAACTGTAGTTTTTCCGCTGCCATTTCTTCCCGTTATAGCCACAAACTCTCCTTTATCAAAAGAAAGAGAAACATCTGACAATACAGTCGGGCTATTCTTTGTATATTGAAAGCTTACATGATCCAACTCAAGCATGGTCTACCCCCTTCTTCATGGAATTCAGTACAGAAAACTCTGCATCATGAATATTTAAAAACGGTTTTTCAAATCTGATGCCCGCCTTTTCCAACGTAAGCTGTGCTTTATACATATCCGGAATGGCTTCTTCATATATATGATTTTGATTCATATGTTTCATTACTTCTTCCGGTGTCCCATCACTGATAATTCTGCCTTCATCCATTAAAATAAACCTCGTTGCATAAGGCAATGTAGCTTCCAAGTGATGTTCTGCCACAATGACTGTCAGCCCCGCCTTTTGATTGAGCTCTCCCACCATTTCGTAAAATTCTTTAATTCCTTCCGGATCCAATGCGGAAGTCGGTTCATCAAATACAAGAACTTCCGGTTCCTCCGCCAATACAGCCGCCACGACTAATCTCTGACGCTGACCGCCTGAAAGAGTCGATACCTTTCTATCTTCAAGTCCGTCCAAATGTACTTTTTTCAAAGCCTGTTGTGACCGCTTTTTTATTTCTTCACGAGAGAACCCGTGATTTTCCAATGTAAATGCCATCTCTTCTCCAACCGTAAGTGTCACAATCTGGGCAGAATAATCTGCTAAAATGACGCCGATGCTGGATGCCAAGTCTGAAATCTCCGTCTGTGTAACCGCCTTACCTCCGGTATACACCATTCCCTCCATTCTGCCCCCATAGTAGTGAGGAATTGCTCCTGCCATCGACATGAGCAATGTTGTTTTTCCTGCCCCGTTAGGCCCGGTTATAACCATAAACGAACCTTGTTTAACCGTCATAGAAACATCGGTGAGCGCTGCTTTTTTAGAAACCGGATATGTATAGGTTAAATGTTCTACACTGATGACTCCTTCTTCTTTTTGTTTCAGAATCAGACCGCTATGATCACTGTCTTCTACTTCATCTGTCATCATATAATTCATAGATTTGAATAGTTTTAATGCAGGGAAATACAAGAAAGGAGTTATAATTGCATTACCCACTCCCACTAATACAACCATGGGAAGAATCACATACAAATATACATTTAAAGGAATCCCAACCATCAGTGTCAAGATAGATACAAAAATGAATCCACTTACCAATGTTGTTATAAACCCTGCCAACATAGGACGCAAAGAAAACTTTCCAATTTTTATGGGTGGTACAGAATGAGCAAAAAAGCCTGCTACGAAAGCACCTGCAAATTCACTGCAAAAATTACCGTAAGGGAAAGCTGACTTTGAGGTGAATACTTCCATAAGTGCTGCCACCATACAAATCCCCAGGCACTGCTTATATGTCGGTTTTGTCAAAAGAATAGCCACTACATAAGTAGCTATCATCCAGTTCGGCGTAAAGCCGGCCACAGAAGGTGATACCAGGTGCAGTAACATCCCGACTGCCAGCATCAAGGTCGAAATCGTAAGCCAGCGGAATTTACCCCCTCTTGATTTAATAAATATCAGTTGTGATACATCTTTAACCGCTTCCATAACAATTCCTCCTTAAATCGGTAAATAAAAAATCCTTTCATCCACTCCTTGCATTTCTGCAAAGGGACGAAAGGAAATGATTCCGCGGTGCCACCCTAATTGACTAAAAAGTCCTACTTACTGGTTACCCATCTCTTTTTAACGGAAGAACCGGCAGCTCCTACCCCATTACGGCTCAGGCTGCATCTTATGGGTCCATTCATAATAAATGATATTCCGGCTTCCACCATACGCCGGCTCTCTAGGATATCAAATCATTACTACTACTCCCTGTCATTGATATTAGACTGAGTATATCATTCTATTTTTTTTATGTCAATCTATTTCAATATTAATTTTTGTCCCCCTGATGAATAACCAATTGGGGGAATGGAATAGAAATACCGGCTTCATCAAAAGCTTTTTTCACTTTTATATATAACTGATTTTGTGCATCATAATATTTTACACGTTCCACCTGTGCTCTTACATAGATGCGGATACTGGAATCTGCCATGCCACTTACATAAATAGGCATATCAGCTCCGTTTAAAACATACTCATCATCACGGAATACCTTTTTCAAAATTTCAATGCATTTTACTAAATCGGTTTCGTACCCGACATCAAATGTAAATTCGATATTTCTCGTAATAAAGGTCGAATAATTTTTTATAATGCTGTTTGTTAATTGTGAATTCGGAATGGAAATCATCTGATTTCCCAACGTGGATATTTCTGTATACATAATCCGTATATCAACCACGGTTCCCTCGTGAGTTCCCACTTGTATGTAATCGCCTACTTTAAAAGGGCGAAAAATCAAAATAAATATACCTGAAGCAATATTACCCACATTATCTTTAAGGCCGAGACCAATAGCAAGACCGAGACCGCCGAAAGCAGCTACTAATGTACTGGGAGCAACTCCCACGGTTTCCAATGCCATAATTAAAACAACAGCCAATGATAAAAAGAAAATGATTTCTGATACAAAGCTGTTTGCCGACGGATCTGCACTACTTCGGTTTAAAACACGCCGAACTGCACTTCTAAGCCACCGGCATATCATATAGCCGATAGCAAGAAGTAAGATTGCCTGGATGATATCAATCCCTTTGTTAATAATAAATTCATCCAGTCCTTGTACCAATTTTCTAGTAAAATCTACTTCCTCTTCAACAAGTTTTCCGACTATATTATCCTGCACTGTATAAATACCTTCCTTTTAACAAAATCAGCTTATCTTTTATCTTTTACATACAGCTTGTTCTCCGGCTTTTATGAGCGATTCTATGACCATAGTTGTCGTGACTGCACCAACTCCACCGGGCACCGGTGTCACTGCTCCTGCTACAGGTAATACAGATTCATAATCTGCATCTCCCACTGTTTTACCGTCTATCCGATTAATTCCCACATCGATGACGATTGCACCTTTTTTAATCATATCCCCACTTAAGCTGTAAGGATGTCCGACCGCAACGACAATAATATCGGCTTCTTGTGTAATTTCTTTCAAATTTCGGCTTCGGGAGTGACAGATAGTAACAGTAGCATTCTTATTTAAAAGCATCATAGCAACCGGTTTCCCTATAACATTACTTCTTCCGAGTATCACAACTCTTTTACCTTCCACCGGAATGTCATAACTTTCAAGTATTTCCATAACAGCACGAGGGGTACATCCGAAAAAACCGTCCCGCCCTGAAAATAACCGCCCTGCATTAACTGTTGTCAGCCCGTCTATATCTTTATCAGGATCTATTAAATCAATAATTTTTTGAGTACAGATATGATCCGGTAACGGCATCATCATCAAAATTCCTGTGACGGCAGCATCATTATTCAGACGGGAAATTAAATTTTCTAACTCCGTCTCGGTTACTTGGTTATCTCTTTTTAACAGCTCTGATTGAATTCCGTATTTTTTAGCCACCTTTTGCATAAAAGCAGCATACATAGCGGATGAGGGATTGTCTCCTATTAAAATAATTGCCAACTTGGGCATATAATTGTAATTTTTTAAATTTTCCAACCGTTTTTTGAGTCGGTTTTCAAGAGCTGCTGCCACTTTTTTCCCATCAAGTATCATTTAATCCCTCTTTCAAAAAAGTCCAGTAATATTGCCTTCATCATCTACATCAATTTTTTCTGCTGCCGGATGTTTGGGAAGGCCGGGCATTGTCATAATTTTTCCTGTCAGAACAACAACAAACCCCGCTCCGGCAGACACATGACAGTCTCTTACATGTAAAGTGAAATCTTCCGGTGCACCCAATAACGACGGGTCATCCGTAAATGATGCCGGTGTCTTGGCAATACAAACAGGCATATCCCCATATCCCATATCCTCAATATGTTTCAGTTCTTTTTCAGCAGCTCCATCATACTGAACATGAGATGCTCCATATATTTCTTTGGCAATTGTCTCAATTTTTTCTTTAAGAGATTTCTCCAGATTATAAAGCGGTTTATATCCGGAAGGTTTTTCCATAGCTTGTAAAAGTTTTTCTGCCAAAACCAAACCGCCCTTGCCACCTTCTGCAAAAACATTGGAATCAGCAACCATAACACCTTTTTCTTCACAAGCTTTATATACAATATTTTTCTCTTCCTCTGTATCAGCGGGAAATATATTAAGAGCAACAACCATCGAAATTTTATATTTCTTTAGATTATCAATATGCCGGAGCAGATTGGGAAGTCCCCTTCTTACTGCTTCAGGATCAGATTCTGATAATTCATTTTTATTTTTTCCGCCATTCATCTTAAGTGCACGGAGAGTAGCTACTAAAACAACTCCATCTGGATGAAGTCCAGCAAAGCGGCATTTAATATCCAAGAATTTTTCTGCACCAAGATCGGCACCGAACCCTGCTTCTGTAACTACATAATCAGATAAATGAAGTGCAGTGCGGGTAGCTACTACAGAATTGCATCCGTGGGCGATATTTGCAAAAGGACCACCATGTATAAATGCGGGAACATGCTCCAATGTTTGTACTAAATTAGGCTTTAAAGCATCTTTCATCAATGCTGCCATGGCTCCCTCAGCGTGAATATCTCCTGCTCTTACCGGCTCATTACCATAGGTGTATCCCACTATGATTCGGGCAAATCGTTCTTTCATGTCTTTTATTGATTTAGCAAGACAAAGAATAGCCATGATTTCGGATGCAACAGTAATATCAAAACCGCTTTCCCGCGGTACTCCGTTTACATGACCTCCAAGTCCTATGACAGCATGTCTTAATGCCCGGTCATTCATATCCATAACTCGATTCCATACAACTCTGCGGGAATCAATTTGCAATCTATTTCCTTGTTGGATATGATTGTCCACCATAGCCGCCAATAAATTATGTGTCGCTGTAATTGCATGCAAATCTCCGGTGAAATGGAGATTAATATCTTCCATAGGTACTACTTGCGAATATCCGCCGCCGGCGGCTCCGCCCTTGATTCCCATGCAAGGACCCAGAGACGGTTCTCTTAAACAAATCATAACTTTTTTATCTAATTGCGCCATAGCCTGACCAAGACCGACTGTAGTGGTTGTTTTCCCCTCTCCCGCCGGTGTTGGTGAAATAGCGGTCACCAATATTAATTTACCCAAAGGTTTGTTTTTCAGAGACTTTACAAACTTAAGAGAAATCTTCCCTTTATAAGGGCCGTATGACTCTAATTCATTTGCAGGAATCCCGATTTTCTTTGCAACATCAATGATGGGCTCCATTTTCGCTTTTTGCGCAATCTCAATATCACTTAACAATTTTTTTACCTCTCCCACTTCTTTTATACAACATTTTATTATTCTTATTTATTTTCACATTATATCACAGTTGAAAGAAATTACATTCCTTTTTTTCATTCTTCTATGCCATAAATACATGAAAAAACCTGCTGAGAAAACAGCAGGCTCTATATTCACCTTATTTATCTTGAGAAATGGACTGTCACATCCTCACCCCGTTTAACCGTTACTCCCGGCCCGGGTGATTGCGAGTCCGCAAATCCAGTTCCCTCCGGTTTAAATCCGAGTCCGGCACCATTAATCCATTCCCCGGTATCTCTCATGGACCAACCGTAAAAGTTTGGTAACCGGAACTCATTTATATTTTTCTCCGGTAAGTTGGGAATGCTCTTATGTCCATGTTTTTCTTCACTATTTTCAGAACCGCCCCTTTGCTCATTTGATGGAATCTCTAAGTATCTCATAATTTGCCCCATCGTCTCTCTAAAGACCGGTGCGGCTACCAATCCGCCATAGTAGACCCCTCTCGGATTATCTAAAACAACAAGGCAGATTGCCTGTGGGTCTTCTATCGGTCCAAATCCGCAAAATGAAGCTATATATTCATTTTCCAAATATCCTCCGCGGACAGCATCCAGCTTTTGTGCCGTTCCTGTTTTTCCTCCCATGTGATATCCCGGTACACGAGCATTCATGCCGCCCCCTTCAGAAACTTCTTTTTCCATCATATCCTTTACTTCATCGGCAACTTCTTTTGATACAGGTTCTCCTGCATACTCTGTTTCATAAGATTTATAAATAGATCCATCAGGATTTCTTACCGATTCTAAAATATGGGGCTTTACCATTTTACCGCCATTAGCAAGTGCACTATAAGCCTGCAACATCTGCAGAGGAGTCACTGCTATTCCTTGGCCGATAGACATCGTAGCTACATCGATATCTTTCATATCCTCCGGGTTAAATAAAATTCCGGACTCTTCTCCGGGAAGTTCTATTCCCGTCGGTTTACCAAATCCGAATTTTTCTGCATATTCTGTCAATGTTTTCCCGCCGGTCAACAAGCCGATATGAGCAAATCCTGTATTAATAGAGTATTTGATAATATCCACTAACTTCACATCACCATAGGATCCGTCATTCCAATTTTTAATTGTATGCCCCGAGGCCCGAATTTCTCCGGGATCATGCCAAACAATATCGGAAGAATATGTACCGGCAGATAAGGCCGACGCAGCAATTATAGGCTTAAATGTAGAGCCCGGTTCATAAATATCAACAACTGCTTTATTTTTAAAATCTTCTTCTTTTGCTTTATCAAAATGATTTGGATCGTAGGTCGGACGACTTCCTAATGCTAGAATTCCGCCGGTTTTCGGATCCATAACGATAATCAGCCCCCCTTGGGCATGCGTATTTGCCATGGCTCTATCAAGTGCCCGTTCTGCATAAAACTGTATATTTTGATCTATGGTCAAATGTACGGAGCGTTCCCCTTCAGTCTTATATGGTGCCAGTGCCGACTGAAGAATAGGATTTCCTCTTGCATCCATAAGCAGACGTTGTTTATTCTCGGATCCTCCTATCAATTGATCCATAGACATTTCAAGTCCGTCCAGTCCTTTATCATCTATACCCACAAAGCCTAAAACGTTCGCTAATAACGGACCGTTCGGATAATATCTCCGGCTTTCATCAACAAAACGAAGGCCCTCCCACTTTCTTTCCTTCAAAAGCGAAAGAACGCGTTCGGAATCTTCCGGGTCCATCAGACGTTGTATCCAAACAAAGCGGGTATCTTTTGTCAGTTTCTCCAACAATATATTTTCCGGCTGCTTCACTAATGGTGATAATTCTTTGGCTATTTCTTTCGGATCTCCATGAATCATACCGGGATCACAATATAATGATTTAACCATGACGGAAAATGCCAGCGGTTTACCGTTTCTGTCAAAGATAGTACCCCTGGGAGAATAAAGGGTCTGGACACCTTCTGTTTGTGCCAATGCCATTTTTTTATATCTGTCGTTATCAATAATCTGAACATAAAACAGACGTATTCCCAAAATAAATACTATGAGAGTAAATAATCCGGCTATCCAGGCACTTCTTTTTCTCATAATACTTCTTGGTCTAATTTTCCTCATTACGGCGTCTCCTGTATCTGTTTCCTGCTTCTAAAAGTGTTTCAGGTTCATTTCTTAATTCTCCATTTTGGACACGGAATAATAAATTTTTCATTCCTTCTCCGATATGATTTTTCAAAACGGAAATAAGCCTCTCATCATATCTCAAATCTTTTGTTGAAACCGGCATTTCCTCACATAAGTCCATCATATATTCCCCAAAGGCCTGATGTCCGTTTGTCGCTGAAAATGGACGCCCGCAGCCGATAATATCTGCTTTACAAAGCTCCGTTAACTCTTTAATTCCCTGCCTCATATCTGCAGAAGACTTAAATACTCCGCTCCTGGCAATCTGGCGAAGCCATTTCTTTCCGTCAGCTGCTTCCGTATTGGCAAAATAATGAAAACGCATATGGTTTTTAACAAGCCAAACAACCCGTGAAATAAAACTTGGAGGAAATGCAAGGCGAATGAGTACTGCCGAAGAAATTTCAGCGCCTTTCGAATCATGCCCATAGTCGGTATATTTTCCATTCCGTATAGCTCTGACCCCCGGCATACCTTTTCCCACATCATGAAAAAGTGCTGCCCACCGCAAGACCTCTTCCCGCGGTGTAGCTTCCACTACAGCTAATGTATGGTTCCATGCATCAAATTTGTGAAACTGCTTTTCCTGCGGTAAATCAACCAAATGTGATAATTCCGGCAGTATAGGTACCGCATATTTCTTTTTGTTTACCTTTACAAAGCAACTTGATTGATTCAACCCTGATCTTACAAATAAATCTAAGCCTCGGGCCGGATGGTCTGATTTCATCAAAACTTGTAATTCTGATTTCACACGTGATAAAGAAAGACCTTCTACCCTGTATAAAGACGGAGATATTGCTCTAAAAAGCTCTTTGTCAGCCTGAAAATCAAGTTGTCCTAAAAAACGGCAGGCACGAAAAAGACGAAGTGCATCTTCCTGAAAACGATCTTTAGCAATACCTACAGTTCTCAAAATCCGACGGTCCAAATCAGCAATGCCGCCAAAGTAATCATAAATTACACCATCTGCATCTATAGCCATGGCATTGACTGTGAAATCCCGACGGGATAAGTCATCCTTTAATGTTTTGGCAAAACAAATTTCTTTCGGTCTGTGACTGTCATTTCCGTAAAAGTCGCTTCGAAAGGTCGTCACTTCATATATATTTTCATTGATTAAAATAGAAACCGTACCAAAACGATATCCTCCACAATCAATAATTTTCCACTCATTTTGTATGGCACAGGAAACAATCTCATCCGGTCGGGCTGACGTTGTAATATCCCAATCATGAGGCACTTTTTCTAAGAGAAGATCTCTGACTGAGCCGCCCACCAAGTAGGCTTCATATCCGCCTTTTTCCAGCGCATTCATAATCTGTAATGCACCTTTATTTATTTTCCCTATATCATTTTTATGTATAAAATCCACCTTGTTTTCTTTCAGCAGATAATTTTTTACACGACCAATAAAATTCATTTCCTCAAGACCTTTATGATTTCAATTGATTAAATCATATACGATTTTATCAACAGGTGCAAGAAAAACGCTTACCCCGTTACGGATAAGCGCTTTTGATTCGGTATAACCATTACTCCATTAATCTTTATACTGTTCCGGCAATTCTTTCACACGAGCAACTCCTGATTCAATAGCAGCCTTAGCAGATGCTTTTGCCACTGCATGAGCAACTCGTTTATCAAATACATTCACCACTACATAATCAGGATTTAATTCTTCATCAGAAACCAATTCTGCCAGTGCATGTGCTGCCGCCAGCTTCATCGGCTCATTAATTTGACGGGCGCGGACATCTAATGCACCACGGAAAAGCCCGGGAAATACGGATGAATTATTTACCTGGTTCGGCATATCACTCCGGCCGGTACCGAAAACATAAACTCCCAATTCCCTTGCATCCGCCAGCATCATCTCCGGTATCGGATTAGCCATGGCAAATACCACATTTTTTTCTGCCATAGTTTTAATAGCTGCTTTATGCTCTTCTTTAAATGCTGCCGGTGAAGAACTTGCCACAAGAATATCTGCACCCTTTACAGCCTCTACAAAAGTTCCCTGTTTATTCTCCGGGTTTACTTCGCTAACCAATGCTTTTTGTATACGATTCAGCTTACCATTATCATATAAAATACCCTTGCTGTTGAGTATTGTCATATTCTCCGCTCTGACACCGTCTTCCAAAAGAAGACGGGCAATAGCCGTCCCTGCAGCACCTGCCCCAGAAATAACAACTTTGACTTCATCAATTTTCTTTTTCGTAAGACGAAGTGCACCAATAACAGCTGCCAATGCGGCGATAGCCGTTCCATGCTGGTCATCATGGAATACAGGAATGTTCATAGTAGCTTTCAATTCATCTTCAATGTCATAGCATTTAGGAGAAGAGAAATCTTCCAAATTAATCCCTGCAAAAGATTTTTCCAACAATTGGATTGTATGTACGATTTCATCTTTATCTTTGCTGTTGATAACAATCGGAATTGCATCAATATTACCAAACTTTTTATAAAGAGCGCTTTTCCCTTCCATAACCGGCATAGCAGCAGCTGCTCCAATATCTCCTAATCCGAGCACACGGGTTCCGTCAGAAATAACAGCTACTACGTTCCCGCGCCATGTCAATTCTAACGACTTATCTTCTTCCTCCTTAATTGCCAGACAAGGTGCTGCAACTCCCGGTGTATAAACAACCGCTAAATCATGGAGATCCTCCATTTTCGCATTTAGAGTTGTTTTGATCATTTGATGTTTTTCCTCTCTCAGTTTCATTGCTTCTTCACGAATATCCATTTTGTCCTCCCTTAAATTTTTAATAACCGGATGATAAATAGTAGCTACATATTTTTATATTATGTATCAAACTTTTTTATTTTTACCGTTTAATGGCACAATTATATCACAATCATAAGTCTATGGAAATACAAAATTATGTTTCCATGTTTTTCAGTTTTTCCAGCAACGCTTTCAGCGCCTTTCCTCTATGACTGATTTTATTTTTTTCACTCATTGCAAGCTCTGCCATAGTTTTATGAAGTTTCGGTAAATAGAAAAGCGGATCATAGCCGAACCCCCCGGTCCCTTTATGAAAATCTCTGATGACACCATCACAACGGCCTTCTGTTACTATTTCCCTGCCATCCGGCCACACCAGAGCAATAACGCATTCGTAATACCCTGTCCGTTGATCACTCGGATACGGCTTCAGATCTTCCAACAGCTTTTTATTATTAGCTTCATCATCACCATGTTTCCCTGCATACCGGGCAGAGTAAATTCCGGGTTTATCTCTCAAAGCATTTGCAATAATCCCCGAGTCATCAGACAGTACCGGCATATTAATCACTTTTGCATAATAATGTGCTTTAAGTAATGCATTTTCCTTAAAACTTTTTCCTGTTTCTTCCGGCTCCTCAATATCCTGTATATCAGATATCGGAACTGCTTCCCATCCAATTTCCGAAAAACACTTTTGAAATTCTCGTATTTTCCCCTTGTTATGTGTTGCAAGAACTATCTTCATTTGATTTCCTTTCCGAAATACTTATCTTTCTGTCATCACACGGACTGCCTCATTTTTTAGATTTCTCCACTCATTCGCAGCAAGTGCTAATTGAGCAATTGCATTTCTGCATTTTTCTGTTATCCAAGTGATTGATTTTTCTGTTGCCTCAGGCAGCGGGAGTCTCATTAATCGCAAGGACTGCAAAAGAAGCTTATCTCCGGCCCTCATCGTATCTATAAATAACTGCCCCAATGGTCCCTCTAAATATACCTTTAAATACTCGGCCGTATAAATCCCCTTCGGGCGGATAACTATAATTTCATCAGGCACATATGTATCTTCATATATATGATAAACAACAGCTGTATGTATCTTTTGTACTCCGGGGAATAACAATAAATCGCCGTCCTTTATCAATGTAAGTAACTTTCCATCAGGCACATCCGCTTTTTCTGCAAGATCTGTTCTTATTCCGATATCTTCAATAATGGCATTACTCTGTAATAATTGATAAGTACCTGCTTTTATATTCTCCGGTTGTAATACAGTATATTCACTCCCTATGGTGTAATCTAAATCAACAACATCGGCGGCAAGCAACGTCTGCAATGCAACTGACCCGTTATACCTGTAAGTATCATAATTCCAATCATGAGCATCTATGAAGGTATCCGTACTGACTTTTAATGCTTCATATTTCTCTATATTTCCATTCTGCAAACAAGCTTCTCCAAAAGAAATATTTTCTACTTGTTTATTCCTTATTTTCAGAAAAGCAAACTCCTCGTTATCAAGTGATAAATCATAATATTCTTCAAGTATTTTATGGGAAGCTAACCGATTTTCTACCAATAAACTTTTTCGATTTTCTGTCACAATCATAGAAAGAGGTGTCAGCACTTCCAAAACCGCATCTTTTGATAAATGCTTCTGTAATTCCTCTACATGCACCAGGTCATCTCTTTCTATGTTAAAGATATAATCGTAAAGTTCACTGTCATCGTTAAATTCATCAGAAAGCATAATGCGTCCGCGAGGAAATAAATAAGACAATTTCTTCTTCCACTCCAAGGAATTTACTGATACAGCAATTCGTTTATCACTCAAATGATAAAAAACCTGAGGAAGCATATAAAGATAGGAGTCTGCCCCGGAAAATAAAACTGTCTGCCCTGCAGACTTTACTTTTTCAATCACAGCTAAAATGAGATCTTTCATCTCTTGCGATACCTTTTTGATTCCTTCTGCAAAATCCATCGGATTCACTCTCATCGCAAGTGTATATACGTCTACATACGTATCTTCATCACCTTTAAACTCTCCCATTTTTTCTACGGTCATTTTCATATTTTTGTATAAATCACCGATAGTAATTCCATATTCGGCATTAGTCGGGTTAGAGAATAAATTATAATCTAAATAACGGGCACGCATAATTTCTGAAAAAATACGGTCCTCAGGCACACCCCATTTAGCAAAATTTTCTTTCGCACTAAGAATTTCATCTTCAGTCATCACTACCTCCTTAAGGCTACATCTATTATACGATATGGGTTATAAAAAATCTATTATTACGACATATAGAGTATACTATTCAATCTTGTAGACTGTAAACATGGATGAATATCCCCCTTAAATTATACCTTTCTCTTGTTATTTCTACACAAAAACATGTATAATAGGCTAGTATTATATCAATCATCTTATGCTGTTTTGTTTGGAGGTCACAATGGGAATACGATTATATTCCATGGACGCTACCCGTGTATTGGCTATGATTTTAGTCATCATTGTCCATACAAGATATTATTTTTTTGCACCTGATGTACATTCATCTTTATTTGCGATGCTAACAGTTGTTGGAACTGTTGGCGTCCCACTTTTTGTTATTTTGACGGGTTATTTAATGTTTGACCGCAATTATGAAGACAACACATACTTACAAAAATATATAATGCGAAACCTTCTCCCCCTTATTACCGCATATGAATTTTGGAATATCACTTGGAATATTTTACGCTATACTCATGTAGTTGAAAATCCGCAAAAATGGTCAACCATTATAAAAGCGGCTCTATTTATGGGTGATACATTATCAGCCTTGTGGTACCTGCCTATGACTATCGCACTTTATCTTGGAATGCCTATCCTTTCAATAGCAGTCCATAAAATCACTTTATCCAGTTATCAAAAGCTTTTATTTATTGCTTTAATATTGAGCGGTACTATTATTCCTTCATTTATTCCTTTATTTAGTTTATTCGGTCATACTCCATCCATCCATTCCGTTCTTAAAATGAATATCTTTGGTGCCTCTGTTTGGGGTGAAAGTGTATGGATGATATATCTACTTTCAGGTTATGCTATTTATAAGGGAATTTTAAAATTCATTAAAACATCAGTACTTTCTGTACTAGGAATAATTCTTCCGATTGGAATTATGTATGGCATTGAGTATTCTGGTCACCACGTACAGCACTATGACTTCGTTCTGGTTGCTCTTCTTTCTATATCAACATTTGAATTATTGACCAGAGGGGAACAATTGTTACAATCCAATTCGGTCTTATGTGCTCTTATCACTAGCATAAGTAAAATCTCGTTTGGCGTATATATGTTGCATATATTTGTGGGAGGTGCAATTTTTCAACTTCTAAAAGCAACTGGTTTAGATATTCCTATTGGAAAATCTTTCTCTGGCTTGCTAAGCATTATATATTATTTTATATTTATTGCCAGCATTGTAATTACTAGCCAAATAATTATGCTCATTCTTAGAAAAAACAAATTAATCAGACGCTACGTTCTGCTTATGAAATAGACAAAACTAGTTTCACAACTAGACCTTTCTAACTTATTCACTTGTATTTTATTTCCTGCTAACCATAAATGAATCTTTAAATTTCACTGTTATTTTTCTCACTTGCTTCATCTTCTTTTAGTTGATTTCATATATATGATTCTGTTACTATTTCGTGTTTCTGTATATTACTTATACAATACGCTTTATAATAAAATCCCTTGTTTCTATATTTATATTTATATTTCTCAATTTTTCATAAATCACCGATTTCCCTTTTACAAATCATATAAATCCTGATGCAATATATTTTAGTGCAAACACTACATGATACTTACATGTCCACTTTATGTCGCTAAACTAAATTCATCTAACATGTTAAAAGCTTTCTTTTATTTATTATTAACATATCGTGATATATAATAACCGAATGAAAGCTTTTTAAGTTACTGAAAACTCATCACTAAAGCTTTACCAGCTCTTCGCCTGACCAGTTTTTTCTTAGAATAAAAAAACGTACATGAGGTAGTCATGTACGTTTTTAAACTTCTCTGATTAACGTTTAGAGAACTGGCTTGCTTTTCTTGCTTTCTTGAGCCCGTATTTTTTACGTTCTTTCATTCTCGGATCACGTGTTAAAAGACCCGCACTTTTAAGAACTTTTCTATATTCAGGATCAATTTCCAACAAAGCACGGCTAATTCCGTGACGAATTGCACCGGCCTGACCGGATGCTCCGCCGCCTTTCACAGATGCAATTACATCATAAGCTGCTGTCGTACCTGTCAATTCAAGAGGCTGTTTAACTATTAATTCAAGAGTTTTCAAATCAAAATAATCGGTAAGTTCACGACCATTAATCATAATACTTCCCTGTCCTGCTACCAGACGGACTCTGGCAACGGATGTTTTTCTGCGGCCTGTGCCGTAGTATGTAGCTTCTGCCATTTCTATTTCCTTCCCTTCTGGTTAACGGATATCAAACTTTAATTCTTCAGCCTGTTGTGCTGCATGCGGATGTTCTTTGCCTGCATAAACTTTCAGCTTGCGATACATTTGATCTCCGAGTTTTGTCTTTGGAAGCATTCCCCGGATTGCATGTTCAACAACCCAAACCGGTTTCTCGCGAAGAGCATCCCCGGCTTTTTGATATCTATCCCCACCAATATAACCGGTATAATGGAAATATTCTTTATTCAATAACTTTTTACCCGTCAAAACGACTTTATCTGCGTTGATAACAATGACGAAATCACCTGTATCAACATGCGGTGTGTAGGTAGGTTTATTTTTGCCGGTAAGGACTTCTGCCACTCTGGATGCTAAGCGCCCAAGTGTTTTTCCTTCTGCGTCAACGATATACCATTTCCGGGTAATATTGCCCGCATTGGCCATAAATGTACTTTTCATACTTACTGATCCTCCTAATAAAAAACAGAACCGCAAGATAAATCCTTCCGCCGGGGCTAGTGGGTTCCGGACAAATCTCACAAGGAGTATTATATCGTTTATAAATGGTTGTGTCAAGCTGATTACAGTACATTCTTTATGATTATTATCATAGCATCGGCTTTATCTCTCATTTTAATTTTACTCTTCATCAGTATATAAAAACTGCACTCTCCCCAAAAGATTTTCGAAAAGAATGCAGTTTATGTTGAAAATTTTCAGCTATTCTCCAAACAGAGGAGCCGGTCCTCTGGGTGGAAGATCAGGTGCAGACAGCCCGCTTTCGTTATTATCATTATTTTCCTGTCCCGGTTCTTCTTCCGGCGGATAAATAGAATGATACTTAAATAAGTTCTTAACTTGCTCGCTGTTGATTGTTTCTACATCGAGAAGTGCTTTGGCCATAGCTTTTAATACATCTATATGCGCAGTCAAGGTTTCCATTGTGTCATTGTATGCTTCATCCAAGTACTTATGCATTTCTTCATCGATAATCGTTGCAACCGCTTCTCCATAGTTTCTTTCGGAACCAAGTTGTTTCCCCAAGAAAATCTGTTCCTGATGTTCACCAAATATCATCGGTCCCAATCGGTCACTCATACCCCATTCCATAATCATCTTGCGCAGAATGCTTGTAACTTGCTGAAGATCGCCTGATGCTCCGCTGGAAATTTCATTAAATATAATTTGCTCTGCACATCTGCCACCAAGGGCAACACGAAGTTGCGCCAACAAATGGGACTTGGTAATAAAAGAGCGTTCTTCTTGAGGAAGCATCATGGTGTATCCGCCTGCCTGTCCGCGAGGAATAATTGTTACCTTGTGCACAGGATCGGCATGCTCAAGCACAGTAGCCATAATTGCATGACCCGACTCATGATAAGCCGTGATTTTTCTTTCTTCATCACTTACTTTATGACTCTTCCGTTCCGGTCCGTAGCTGACTTTCTCGCTTGCTTCTTCCATATCTGCCATAGAAATCGTTTTACGGTTCTCCCGGGCTGCAAGCAATGCCGCCTCGTTTAAAAGATTAGCAATATCTGCCCCGGTAAATCCCGGAATTTTCTTTGCAATTGTTTTTAAATCAATATCAGGGTCTAAAGGTTTATTTCTGGCATGTACTTTCAGAATTGCAATCCTGCCTGCCAAGTCCGGACGCCCTACGACGACGCGGCGATCAAATCTGCCGGGACGTAATAAAGCCGGATCTAAAATATCAGGACGATTTGTTGCGGCAAGAGTAATAATTCCTTCATTTGCCCCAAAGCCATCCATCTCAACCAATAATTGATTCAGCGTCTGTTCTCTTTCGTCATGGCCGCCGCCAAGTCCCGATCCGCGCTGCCGGCCAACGGCATCTATTTCATCGATAAACACAATGCATGGTGCATTTTTCTTTGCCTGGGCAAATAAATCTCTCACTCGGGAAGCACCTACACCGACAAACATTTCCACAAAATCGGAGCCGGAAATAGAGAAAAACGGAACTTTTGCTTCTCCTGCCACTGCTTTCGCCAGAAGTGTCTTCCCCGTTCCGGGTGGTCCTACCAAAAGAACCCCTTTAGGGATTTTAGCACCTATAGCGGTATATCTACCCGGATTTTTTAAAAAGTCTACTACTTCTGCCAATTCTTCTTTTGCCTCATCTTCTCCGGCGACATCAGAAAAATCAACATGTACTTGTCCTTCTCCACTCATTTTAGCCCGTGATTTCCCAAAGCTCATGACGCGACCGCCTCCGCCTTGGGTTTGATTCATAATCCAAAACCAAACTGCGACCAAAATTAAGATGGGAAGCAACGATGATAAAAGACTCATCCACCACGAAGGCTGTTCCGGTGGCTTCGCAGTAATAATAACATTTCCTTCTGTCATTTTTTCTACAATTTTCATATCATTATTAGGGATATATGTAGAAAATTCTGTTCCGTCCTTCAGTTTGCCCTTGATTGAATTCTCAGTCATTACAACTGAAGCAACATTTTTCTTTTCAATCTGGGAAACAAAATCACTGTATGCCATTTCTGCAAGTTTATCTTGCGGATGAACAAAGGTATTGAATATCGCAACAGCTATGACCATTAAAAAGACATAGAGTGCCACATTCTTTACAAACTTATTCAAGCTAATCCTCCTTCTCTTATTCAGAGTAAAATTATTTTAAAGCTCTAATGACTAATTTTATCATATACTTGTTGATTTAAGCAACTTTGATGAACGCCATGCGAACTGTTATCTCCCCACTTTGAAAGCTCATTTTCTCGTATAGACATCGCTTTTTAAGGTGCATACTGCCGGAAGATTTCTATATCTTTCCGCATAGTCACATCCGTACCCCACAATAAATTGATCAGGCACATCAAAGCCTACATATTTTAACGGTACTTCTTTTTTCCGTCTCTCTTTTTTATTTAAGCAAACCGCAATTTCTACAGATTCCGCTCCTCTTTTTTGAAGCAACGGAACAAGTAAAGACAGTGTAATACCGGTATCTATAATATCTTCAACTATGATAATATGTTTTCCCCGCACATCTTTGTCCAAGTCTTTTCTTATATTTACACTCCCTGAAGATATCGTGTCATCACCATAACTGGAAATACACATGGTATCTAATGTAACAGGTAGATCAATTTCACGCATTAAGTCACAAAGGAAAGGCATTGCCCCCTTTAATATCCCTACCAAAACAACATTTTTTCCCTCATAATCTTTCGTTATTTCTTTACCTAATTCATGGATGCGATGCGCCAGCATAGATTGGGTGATTAAAACCTTATCAATATCTTTTTCTAAATTTTTCATTTTCTTAACTCTCCCTCTCTAATGTTATCAGCAAATATTTTTTTGTGGCTTTACCCGGATTCGCAAAGTTGCTTCCTCGCAGAAAAGCAATCCAATATACATGGTTTTCGTCGGCTAAAATCGGCCAACCGTCTCTTTTCTCACGCGGAATTTGTAAATCCTGCATGACCCGTGTCAACTTTTTAGAGCCTTCCATTCCTCGGGGAGAAAAAATATCTCCTTCTTTTTTATTTCTCACCACGAGATGTCCGACCTGCTGCGCATCAAGAATAAATTGATTTCGGAATATTTGTGCAGGAGGCAGAGTACATTCATCAACCTTCATTATCCAACCATCTTTTGTGGTGGACATACTGTTTATTATATCAGCATTTGATAAATGAGGACATCTGAAATCAACCAAAGACTTTTCTCCGGTCCATTCTGTTCCATAATGTGTATCACCCTTTTGAATATTAACATTTCCATAAGCAATATTTATCATATTTCCGGAGGAAGACGACATGTGACCTGTTTGTCCGTACTCAATCAGATGAATAAACTTCTCTATTCCCTCAAAATTAGGAATTCTTTGTGAAATACAAAAACAAATTTCCCGTAAAACCCTCCGTTTTAATGACAAACTTAAGGACAAAAATTGTTTTATCGGGAAAGTATATCGTTCCGCTCCGACAGTCACATTTTCTTTTATAAATTTTTTCGCCAGCTCTTGGAGAAATAAATCATCTTCTCGCAAAATATCACCCATTCTCAAAACAGACTTTTCCACGCCCGGATTATATTGCTTTAGAGCGGGTATCAGTTCCAAGCGAATTTTATTTCGCATCGCATCAGCAACATCATTGGTTTCGTCATGACATGCTTTATAGGGAAATACTTTTAAAAATTCCAAAATTTCCTGTTTGGTTACAGTTAAAAACGGACGTATTAAATCATCATACTTTGCTTTCATTCCCGAAAGCCCCAGTAATCCGCTTCCTTTAATCATATGATAGAGAATTGTTTCTACCTGGTCATTTCCGTGGTGTGCGATGGCAATTTTATCATACCTGCCCAAACTTCTAACCTCTCGGAGTGCTTTATACCTCAATTCTCTCGCGACCGTTTCAACAGATCCTCCATGTTCAACGCTTTTAAGTACATCAATATCTTTCAAAAAGAAATCTATGTTTAAATCTCTGCATACGCCTTGAACAAACTTGGCTTCTTCAACTGCTATATCCCGTAAGTGATGATTTACACAACAGCACCCTAAAGTTATTTCTGCTTTTAGTGCAATTTGATGCATGGCAAGCAAAAGCGCCAGCGAATCAGGTCCGCCGGACACAGCAACAAGTATTTTTTCTCCGCTTTTCCAAAGTTCGTTCCGCATTGCATAAGCAGTGACTTTTTCAATAAACAATTCCTGATTTGTCATTTCAATCAACTAATCTTTAGGCATAACAATATCTGCATCAAGCAAACCTTCACTTAAATCCCTGTCGCTTACACGAATTTCAGGAATAGCAAAATATTCCATAAGTGCATCTAAAATCACAACTCCGGCAACAATAATATCAGCCCGTTCCGGCCTCAATCCCGGCAAATGACATCTTTCATCATACGTCATATGACATAGCCGTTCCAAAAGACCAGTTACCGTATCTTGATTCATAATGTATCCTTGAACCTTTGAGGAGTCATATATCTCCAATTCTTGTAGGATTGCTGCCATTGATGTCGCCGTTCCGCCAACAGCTATCCAATTTTTCACGGCATTCGCCTCATTAATTAAGTCTGTACGACGAAACATATCAAAACAGTATTTTTTTATTTCCCCTAATCCGCGAGGCGAGGTAGAGTCAAACAAATGAGAGCATCGGACAGCCCCGAGATGGAAACTGTAACGCATCCCTATATCATTACCGAAGCCAAGGCATATCTCCGTAGATCCTCCGCCAATATCCACAACGGAAGTGATAACACCAGAATTTCCGGCGGCTCCCATATAACTATAAAAAGCTTCTTCCCTGCCGGACAAAATCCTGACGGGAATACCCGTTGAGGAATAAATCTCGTCGGCAAACTCGGCACCATTAACCGCATCCCGCATGATAGATGTACCATACCCTTTGATATCCGCATATCCATCAAGCTTTGCCATATCTGAAAATTCTCGGATTGCTTTCAAAGTTCTTTCTTTTGCCGCCTCTAAAATTTTGCTGCTGTCACTCATTCCCTCACCTAAGCGGGTACTGTTTATTTCTTTTTTGCAAATTATCCAGTCTTCACTTTCATTTCTTTCCGCCTCAAGCAAACGAACTGAGTTGGTACCTATATCGATAATAGCTCTTTTCATACAATCCTCCTGCATTTCTGCTATTTATCATTTCGCCATGATTTCTTATATTGCATTTTATCACAAAATAAAACCGCTTTTCATTAAATGAACAGCGGCCAGGTTTTCCTATGTAATTCAACGGCTAATCAGATCGTTTAGCTCCTCGTCCACCACGTTTGGATTCTACATTCCTTTTTAAATCAAGCAGTCTTTCATCGCTGTCTTTCAAAAAACGGCTAAGCTTATCTTCAAAAGATGTGGTATTTGATTTGTTCACACTTCGGAATCCTGTATTTTTAGACGAGTAAAAGTGTTTACTGTCCTTTTCTCCAAAAGAATCGTGATTATTGTCATTTCGCCCGAAATTATTATCGGTATAATGATCCTTCTTAAAATGTTCCCTCTTTTTTTCCTGAAAATCACCGGATGGCACCTGTTTAATTGATAAAGCTATTTTTCCCTTATCATCAACAGACAATATTTTAACTTTAACCTTATCGTTAATTTTCAGATAATCATTGACATCACTTACATATTCACTTGCCACTTCTGAAATATGTACAAGCCCTACTTTTTTATCACCAAGTTCAACAAACACACCAAATTTGGCTAAACCGGTAACCTTACCCTCAACAATATTTCCGACCTCTAAAGCCATGTATAAATAAAGCCCTCCCTAAAACTGCAAATATATATACGTCATTATACGAAACTTCCTATTAAAGTGCAATATTCTTTTTGAGGAAAAAGAAGAAATTAAATACCATAAACAAGCATGTCTTTTCCGGTTACTGCGTTATTTATTTGACATAAGGAACTTCGTTCTCTTTCACCAACCCTAAGTCTTCCCTGGCCTTCTTTTCTATCACCTTGGAATCTCTGAGACTATCCGCTTTCTCCTTGAGTTGTTCTTTCTCTTCAAGAAGTCGCTCCCGTTCTTCCAACAATTGTGTTTCCTGTCTATGAATTTGATAAATATTGTATAAATTACGGCATAAAATAAGAATAACAATAAGCACAGAAACAGCAAGAGCTCGCCGGAAAAATGAGTTCTTCCGAAAAATCCGTGTCAATATACCCGCATTCTTTCTTTTCCGCATTTAGGCTCCTTTCCTAACATCTGATTCACAAATTTATAAACCGGAGGTTCCTCATCAAGCTTTCTTTCATAATCTTCCCATGCCTGTACTGCATTAAAGCCGTAATCAAGCCATTTAGGTACATCTTGCCAACGGTATGGGTCATTATAAACCGCCACAATTATAAGTTGTCCGTTTCTTTCTGCCGAAGCCACCAGACAATCTCCTGCTGCTTCTGTCATTCCCGTTTTAATACCATTGACACCCGCATATCCGCTATCAAGTAATTCATTTCTGTTTTCTATATTCCGGAAAATACCATTTTTATATTTCATAGAATATTGCTTTTCTTTGACAATTTTTCTGAACTCCCGGTTTTTCATTGCATACTGTGCAATTTTCACCATGTCATTAGACGTAGTATAGTGGTTTACATCAGTAAGCCCGTTAGGATTTGAAAAGTGAGAATTAACAGCCCCAATCATTTCAGCCTTCTCATTCATCATTTTTATAAAATTATCATAAGACCCGCCTACGGTCTCTGCCACCGAAACAGCCGCATCATTTCCTGAAACTAGCATCATTCCATACAGCAATTCATGAAGAGAAATCGGCATGTCGGGACGTAACCCTATATTTGTTCCGTCTTGTGCCATGGCCCGTTGAGAAACAACCGCGTTTTCTCCCAGTTTGCTTTCCCCTTCTTCCAATGCAATGATTGCTGTCAGTATTTTAGTCGTACTCGCCGGATAAATTTTTAACGTTCCTTCTTTTTCTGCAATCAGATCTCCCCTGTTTCCATCCAGCAAAGAGGCTGCAACTCCATGCATTTCAGGTGGTGCCGGAAGAACCGGTGGCTCGGGCGGTGGCGGAGTAACATATATTAGTATGCCTAAAATAAGTGTAACAAAAAGGCCTGCCCCCAAAATACCGGTAATAAAAAATCTGAAACAACCGCTGCTCTTTTTTCTTTTGTGGATTACATCCCGTTTCATTTCCGTCTGACTCTACTCTCCGATTCGATATTTTTTCTTGATAAAGCATACAATGTGTGTCTGTTAAAATTCTTTTCTTTACATATAAAGAGTTTTACTCATTTATATTAACATCTTTCCCCTCATTCATGAAATAAATTATTTATTCTTATTACAACTCTTTTATATTCTTTTTCGATTTGTATCGATATGCTACAATAATTATACAAATAAAAGCTAAAGGAGTATATCATGACCATCGATAATCTGACGTTTTCTCTTGAAATAGATTTTATTCCCGATATAGAAGACGGCCGGAAAGACTTTGAAAAAAGAATGGAAGATGTAGCAAAAAGGGTAGATGCTTCTTTCCATCTTGATTCAAAGTCAAGACCTGTTATTGCAGAACTTGCAAAAGAAAATATAGAAAAAGCATTAAACGAGCTGGGGCTTCTTGCTTTCGGTATGTGGCCGTCCTGCATTCTAACCTGTACCATCGCAACCGCTCTGCCTATCCGTGCAGTAGGCATGTCCGATGGATGGGATGTTTATACCGGTACAAAAACATTTTTTGCTTTTGCCCAATTCCCTGCCGATGTTATCACTATTATGGTCAAAGCCTGCACTTTCTATTTAGAAAATTCCGATAATCAATCCTTTGATGAATTTATTGCATCAACCGGCTATGAATCCTTTCGCGATCATGTTCTAGGAAATACTTTGCCCGGTGGCTTTAATACTACAAACGATGAATATAATTCCTCACAGAATAATTTTGATCTCCCGCCCTTGTCTGAAGGAGACTTTATTCGTCCCGAACATAATGTCATGCAAATTATAGACGTATATCCGGAAATGGGTGAATTTCTTATGGAGTATGGAATGTCCTGTGTAGGGTGCTTTGTTTCTTATGACGAAAATCTTTGGCAAGCTTCCCAGGCACATGGCATGGACGTATTTGAAATTCTTGGCGAAATGAATGAATACATTGCCGATAAGTACAATAAATCTCTTCTTACTAAAGAAACACCTATGGAGGATATATTGACTTTATATCCTCAACTTCTTACTGTTTTCCAACATGCAGGTATTCAAATGCCTAAAGAAATAAAAACTCCGATTGGATTATTATGCCAAGAAGCCGGTGTTGATTTTGATAAATTTATAGAGACATGTAATTCACGCCTCCGGGGTGAAGAAAATTAATTTCAAATAACAAAAAACGGACTATCCCGTTACAGCGATAGTCCGTTTTTTGTTATTTATTTTATTTTCCATCCTGATTTTTTCAACATAAGCACAATCGGTGTGATGATAATACCTGATACAATAGCTTCCGGAATACCATTCATTGTCACAATCCCCATCAATAAATAGGCAAATCCCGAAACTGACATCTCGTGAGCTTCAGCATAAGGTATGCCGACCAAAATAAAAATAGATCCCAAAAATAAAATCGTATTTGACAAAGATCCCAGAACAGCAGCAAAAGCGACTTTTAAGAAATCTTTAGCCGGCGTATATTTATATACAAAATAAGCTATTAATCCAACGCTGATTCTTGGAACAATACAAATAAATGCATCATAGAGAATACTGTATTGAAGAATAAACTGCATCAGAAGACTCGGTCCGCGTAATGTTTGTATAAAAGAAAAGAGTCCAAACAAAAATCCTACAACCATTCCGACCTTCGGTCCTGCTACAACAGCACCTATAATCGTCGGAATATGCAAAATGGTCGCATGCATAAAGAGCAGTGGAATAAATCCGTATCCGGTAAGACCTAAAAATATGGTAATACCGGCTAAAAGCCCGGATACTGTCAGCTCCCTGATGGTCATAAATCCCCTCTTTGGGTAATCCGCTGCGGATTTTTCTTTTATATTCCGTTTTTTCTCAAGTGAAACTTTTTCCTTTTGTTCTTCTCTTACGTTGTTTTCCATAATGAACCTCCGTTCTCATTCCATAAGGATACAAGGCGAATCAGACAATATTAACAAAAGTCCGGTTCATACTGATACCGGCTGTAACAGATAAAAACCTGCCAATCACATTGTATTATAACTTACTTAATATGTCTGTCAATCTTTTTTACTTGCAAATATACGCTGACAATAAAAAATACAGGGATGCAAATTTACATTCCTGTATTTTGTAATAAAAAAATTAATTATTTTCTCTTCCCTGAACTTTCTTTAGCTTTCTTTCTTTTTTGGCGCATATTAATTCCTTTATGTCCGAGTGCTTTATGTTCTTTCTTCTTCGTCGGTTTATACATGCCCGGGACCACAACTTTCTTGTTCGGTTTTTTGTTTTTAATATGGCGAACATTTCCTTTTTCATCATATTTCGTGATGGTTTCATGAATTGATTTTTCAAGTCGCCTCAAAAGCGAACCGTCTTCAGGTGTCGCATAAGTGATAGAAATACCATTTGTACCGGCTCGCCCTGTTCTCCCTATACGATGTATATAATATTCTAGATTCCGGGGAATATCATAGTTAAAAACATGGGTGACACCCTCTACATCGATTCCGCGGGCTGCAATATCAGAAGCTACCAGAATCTGGATTTTTGCTTTTGCAAATTCTCTGATTACCTGATTTCTCTGCCCCTGCGTCATGTCTCCATGAATTTCATCTACAATAAAATCTGTATTCACTTGTAATTTCTCGGCTAATTCATGAGCTCCTTCACGGGTATTACAAAATACAAGCGCCATATAGGGATTCATACTATTGAGATGTTGAATGAGCAGTGCAAGTTTTCTCGTCTTCGTCGTTTCATATACCCGTTGCTCGACAGTAGACGCTACTGCTTTTTCCGATACATCAATTGTAAATGCCGATTTCATATATTTATGAGATAATTTCTTGGCTTCTTCTGTCATAGTTGCACTAAATAAAAGAACCTGATTCTTTTTAGGCATGGCATCAATTAACGCATCAATATCTTCTCTAAATCCGGCAGCCAACATTTGATCCGCCTCGTCAAGCACCACCACTCCGGCATTAGATATATCAAGAGTACGGCGTTTTAAATGATCCAATAAACGGCCGGGGGTACCTATCACGATATGAGGGTCCCGTTTTAACTTTTGTATCTGATTTTCAATCGTACGTCCCCCGATCACATCCGTCACGTCGATATTCATATCTTTTGCAAATGTCCCTGCCACTTGAAACACCTGCTTCGCCAATTCTCTTGTCGGTGTCATGATAAGGACCTGTGTATTTTCCGTATCTGTACGAATCCTCTGCATAATAGGCAACAGGTAGGCCAAGGTTTTTCCTGTCCCTGTTTCCGAACGCCCCACAATATCTCTTCCCTTAAAAATTGCAGGAATGGCCGCCCGCTGAATCTCTGTCGGTGTTTTTATTCCATTCTTATAAAGAAGTCTTGTTAATGTATCTGTTATGCCCAGTTGCATAAATTCGTTCATGATTCCTCCTATAAGCAGTAATTATCATTTTTTTCATTATATCACAAAGCTTTTTTCTGACTGCATAAGTGATTTTTCCATTTCCATACCAAAAAAGCTGACTCCGTTGAAATGACGGAATCAGCCCTGTAAAGCTCCTTACAAAAGATATGCAATCATAGTATTTAATTAGAGTTTATTTTGCTTTTTCAGGATATTTTCAGCAGCTCCCATGACCGCCAAAAGTGCATGTTCAAAAACCAGACCGCCCTGGAAATACATGATATAGGGAGGGCGAACCGGTCCGTCTGCCGACATTTCAATCGTCGACCCCTGCACGAATGTCCCTGCAGCCATGATGATAGGGTCCTCATATCCGGGCATTGGCCCCGGTACCGGCGTTGCATATGCATCCACAGGCGACCAGTTTTGTATCGCCTCCGCAAAAGAACACATATTTTCTTCGGTGTCCAATGTAATTGCTGTAATTAAATCTGTTCTCAGATGACCGGGATCGGGCGTTACTTGAAATCCCAAAATTTTAAATACGGCTGCACAAAATTCTGCACTCATCATTGCCTGTCTGGTTACGTGAGGTGCCATAAACAGCCCTTCAAAAAACGGGCGATAACTTGCCGCATAAGATCCCATTTCAGCCCCCAATCCGGGCGCAGTCCACGTATGAGAACAAAGTTCTACCAAATCTGCTCTTCCGCAGATATATCCTCCTGTAGGTGCCAATCCTCCACCCGCATTTTTTATTAAAGATCCTGCTATAATATCTGCGCCTAACTCCAAAGGCTCTTCTCTACAAGTAAACTCTCCGTAACAGTTGTCCACAAAGCAAATGGTATTGGGATTTTTTGTTTTGACTACATCAATAATCTTTTTGATATCTTCGGGGAATAAAGAGTCTCTTAGCATATATCCGCGGGAACGCTGTATTTCAACAAGCTTAGTGTTTTTATCAACTGACGCCGCAATAGCATCAATATCGTAAGTTTGTCCCTTCAGAGGAACTTCTTTATAGTGGACACCTCGTTCCAGCAGATTTCCCGGAGCATGTCCTGAAATGCCGATAACACTTTGCATCGTATCATACGGTGCCCCTACGGCTGAAACCATGGTGTCGCCAGGTTGTAAAAGTGCTAAAAGAACAGTCGCTAAAGCATGTGTTCCCGATACAAACTGGGGTCTTACCAAAGCAGCTTCGGCATGAAATATATCACACCAAATCTCTTCCAGTTTTTCTCTCCCCGGATCTCCATAACCATATCCGTTTGAAGGAGAAAAATGGTAAGATGACAACTGGTGCTTACGAAAAGCACTCAATACCTTTTCCATATTGAAAAAAGATATTTCTTCCATCTCATGAAAAACAGGTGCACAGACGGCCAGAGCTTTCTGCTGCACCTTTTTTAATTTATCATCCATTATAATCATCAGATCCTTTGAATTGTCGATATTGCATGTTTATAAATCAGCTGTGACCTGTTTTCACTGACTAAAAGAACAGTGAAACTGTCAAAGGATTTCACTTTTCCTTTAAGCTGCACACCGCTTAATAAAAATATACTGACCGGAACATTTTCTTTTCTTGCTTCATTTAAAAATGTATCCTGAAGGTTCATTTTTCCTTCCATAGTTATTCTCCTCTAAACCATGAATTGACATAAGCTTCTATTTCCCTGAACCAGATGTCTTTATTCGATTGGCGTTCAATCCAGTGAATATACGGCATGCGTTTGTACCATGTAATTTGGCGTTTTGCAAAGTGCCGTGTATTTTTTGAAATAAGAATTTCGGCTTCTTCAATCGTCATTTTTCCTTGAATAACGGAAACCATCTCTTTATATCCAATCCCTTTCAAAGCTTGTGCTTTTTCAGAAATTCCCTTTTCTAAAATAGCTTCCACTTCTTTTTTCAGCCCTTGCCGTATCATGTTGTGAACCCGCGTATTTATTCTATCATATAAAACCATTCTGTCCATAGTAATACCGATGACAGGTCCATAATACAACAGCTCCCCGGATTTACCACTTTCTAAACTATACCCCTCTTCAATCAGACCTAATTGTCTGATCATTCTTTGCGGATCCTGCGGTATCTTTTCCGCAGCCACTTTACCGGACAGTTGCTCAAACAGGGCCGCCTTCCCTTTTTCTTGATACAGAGAGTGCCACTTTCCTGATTTTTTTACCTCCGGCAGAAATGTATATCCTTCCAACAATCCCTGAATATAAAGGCCTGTTCCTCCTACAAGAATAGGAATTTTACCCTTTTTGTTTTCTTCTGTAATATAGAACTTTGCTTTTTCCTGGAAAATAGCTGCCGAATAGTGCTCGGTAGCATCCAAAGCGTCCACTAAATAATGTGTCACACCTTGTGCTTCTTCGGGAGTTACTTTCGCCGTTCCTATGTCCATTCCTTTATAAACTTGGAAGGCATCTCCTGAAATAACAGAACTTCCCAACTTTTTTGCTAAATAAACCCCCAGTTCTGTTTTACCTGATGCAGTAGGCCCCAATATCGTTATTAGCTTTTCTTTTTTCATACATCGATTACCCCATAGGCTGTCGACTGCCCTTTTTTATTGTATATTTTTGTAAATATTCCCAGTTTAAATATTTGGGAAAACGGTCTTTCTTTAACAATCACTCTTTTTCTTGCCACATGTACAGCTTTCATAAGTATATATTCTGTCAATTCATCATAACAGGCCGCGCCACGGAATCCTTCCGTCTTATTTTCCAACCTTTTTACGGGATGCTTAAACATGGTGTCAAAATAAACAACATCAAATTGTTTATTTCTTTTCTCTTCGGAAAGATAGCTCCGAAAATCGGCATGTATCAATTCGATTCTTCTCAATGCAGCCGTAATCTTTTCATCTTTGTCGATAAATTTTTCAAGTCCATATTTCCCTATTTCATAAAGAGGCAAACTTTTTTCCAGCGAAACAATCTTTCCCCGATTACCTAAATAAAAAGAGAATACTGTAGAATCTCCTCCATGCCCAAAAGTACAATCCAGTACATCCGTGCAATTAGGTGGAAAAAGATCACAAAGTCTGTCCTTTTTCCCCGCCTGTATTTGTCTGATACGCAAAACTGAGGTACCTAAATGAAATTTGTATATATTTTCTTTCACCCAAAAAGAAGGAGGTTGATGTCCGTAGATAAGAAATCCCTCTCTGTCATTTTTACCTGCCATTTCTAAAAGCAGTCCTTCCCGTTCAAAATAGGGGATTTTCCATTTCTCCGATTTTGTTTTGGCTAAAGATATTACATAATCATCCGGTTTTCGTACAGTAGTAATTCCTAATCTCATGTTCGGTCAAAAAGCCGTCCCAGTTCTTCAGGTGTAAATTTCACAATTGTCGGCCGCCCGTGGGGACATACAAAGGGTCTTGTGGTATGGAATAAGTCGGAAACCAACTCTTTCATTTGCCTTACATTCAGAGGATCTCCTCTTTTTATCGCACCGCGACAAGCAGCATATGCCATCATCCTGTGACGCATTGTTGCCGGTGACGGTACATCACTTTCATGAAAAGCAATCAGAATATCTTTAATAACTTGTTCCATTTCACTTTCCAGAAAATCTTCAGGGGCACCCGTGATACGAATTACATCCGGTCCCGCTTGTTCAAACGTGATTCCAATACGTTTGACTTCTTCTGTTTTTTCTATTAACAAATCCAAATCGGCAGGGTCAACATGAATGAGATAAGGTATTAATATGGCCTGTACCGGAATCCCTTCTGCCTTAGCAGCCAACCGGTCATAGCGGATTCGTTCATGCGCAGCATGCTGATCAATAATAAATAAGTCTTTCCCATGCTGACATAAAATAAAACAATCCGCTATCTGTCCTAAAGGTATTACAGGAATAACATCTTCCGATTGCTTTTCAAAGAGAAGGTCCTCTTTCTCCGGTATCGTTTCTGTTTCATTTATAAAAACCGTTTGTTTAGATAATATTTCTGCTGTTTCCAGGCCGGATTCAAAACTCTCTCTTTGCGTCCTGTCTTTAGATACAGACTGCCGGTTTTCATCAGATTTCTTAAATAAATTTGTGGGAGATGCCTTGTAGGAATCAGCTACTTCCCGCCACGATTGTTTTCCCGTCTGTTCACTATTCTTGAAATCAGAATGATACAACCCGATATCATTTTTACCGGGTGACTGATCTTCTATAGTAATTTGTGACAAACTGCTGTTTTCTACCATCTGTGAGTGTCCCGGATTCTTAATCATCTCTTTGACAATGGAATCAGGTGCAGTCTGGGTAGTTAAAGTTTGTAAAATCGAGTGATAAACCAGCCGGAATATTTTTTGCTCATCATCAAATTTAATCTCCCTTTTTTGCGGATGCACATTCACATCCAGTCCTTCCGGCGGAAGAGTAAGTGACAAAACCATAATAGGATATCCATTTTTCGGCAGCAAAGAATGATAGGCATTATCTGCTGCTTTTGTAATAATCGGACTTTCTACAACACGGCGGTTGATGATAAGTGTCTGATATTGCCTATTACTCTTAAGCAATGATGGCTTTGATATCAGGCCGGAAACCGATACGTCGTCTCTTTCCCCCTCTACTTCCAACATCTCACCGGTTGTTTTGATTCCATAAAGTGAAGAAATTACATCCGCAAGACGTCCGTTCCCCGGAGTTTCAATCACGACTCGCCCATTATTAATTAAACGGAATGCTATATCAGGATTTGCCAAGGCTATTTTACCGACCATGGAATTAATCCGGCTGCTTTCTGTACGTTCAGATTTTAAAAATTTTTTTCTTGCCGGCACGTTATAAAACAGTTCCCGTACCTCCACTGTAGTTCCTTCAGGAGCACCAACGCTTTTCGGTTCATGTACTTCTCCGCCGACAACATCAATAGCTGTTCCGTTAATATCCTCTGCCCTTCTCGTTGTAATTGTTGAACGGGATACCGACATGATGCTTGGAAGTGCTTCTCCACGAAATCCAAGCGATGATATGTGATATATATTTTCCACACTGGATATTTTGCTGGTAGCATGGCGGATAACGGATAGCTTTACATCCTCCGGCGACATTCCGCTCCCATCATCTGTCACACGGATATAGCTCATTCCTCCATCTGCAATTTCCACTTCAATTTCATGAGCTCCTGCATCAATGGAATTTTCCACCAATTCTTTTACGGCATTGACAGGCCTTTCAACCACTTCTCCCGCTGCAATCTGATTAGAAGTCACTTCATCAAGAATATGAATAAAAGACATTAACTCCCCTCCTTTGCCTCTTTACTGAGTCTGAATAAAATTTCCATAGCTTCAATAGGTGTTTTACTCATAACATCCAATTCTGCTAATTCCGAGATAATAGGTGAAGTAAACAATCCTAAAGAAGCCGGCTCTTCTTCTTTTTTATATACAGGTATTCCTCCTGCTTTTTCTATTTCAAGTCCTTCTAAAATTTCATCTGCCCTCTTCAATAAAGATTCCGGCAATCCGGCTAATCTGGCCACATGGATTCCGTAGCTTCTATCCGCACTTCCCGGAACAATTCTTCTAAGAAAAGTTATATCCTTCCCTCTTTCTTTTACCGTAACTGTATAGTTCTTTATTTTGGAACTGTAATCAGCCATATCTGCCAGTTCATGATAATGTGTGGCAAACAGTGTATATGCATGAATTTTAGTATCCAAATACTCCACTACCGCACGGGCTATACTCATGCCGTCATACGTGCTTGTTCCCCGCCCGATTTCATCCAGTAGTATCAGACTGTTTGCTGTTGCATTTTTTAAAATATGTGAGACTTCTTTCATCTCCACCATAAAAGTACTTTGTCCGGTAGAAATATCATCAGCAGCACCTACTCTGGTAAATATACGGTCTACCGGTGACAAAGATGCTTTTTTTGCCGGAATAAAAGATCCGGTTTGCGCCATAATAGTAAGTACCGCGACCTGCCTCATGTATGTGGATTTCCCTGCCATATTAGGGCCGGTAATGATTAACGTTTCCTTATCTCTATGATTCAGTTCCGTATCGTTGGGTACAAACATTTCTCTTTTTAACGCATGCTCCACCATAGGATGACGCCCGTTATGGATAGAAATATAGCTTTCTTTTCCACTTGTAATTTCCGGTTTAATATAACGGTCTGTCAACGCTGCCCTTGCTAAGCTGGCTAAGCAATCTAATGAAGCCAAAGACCGTGCTGTTTTTTGCATATCTGCAATGAACGGACGGATTTGGGCTTTGACTTCTTGATATATTTTTAACTCCAGCTCTTCTGTTTTTTCCTTAGCAGACAATGCTTTCGCTTCAAACTCTTTCAGTTCCGGTGTAATGTATCTTTCGGCATTAACCAAGGTCTGCTTTCTCATATAATAAGATGGAATAGGAATTTTATTGGCATTTGTAATTTCAAAATAATAGCCAAATACATTATTGAATCCGATTTTAAGTTTAATTCCGGTTTTTTCTTTTTCCCGTTCTTCTAAATCGGCAATCCATTTTCTGCTGTTTTCTGCCAGAGACCTGACTTCATCCAATTCTGAAGAATACCCCTCACGGATATATTTACCATCCCTGATATTTCCTGTTCCGTTTTCGTTCATAGAACGGTTTAATAAATCATAGACATCCGTGTGGCAGGCCACCTGAGCATTCAGTTTCTTTAGAATGACAGAAGATGCTCCGGTAAGTAATTCCCTAATGTGTGGAATAACCCCCAAAGACATCTTCAACGCCAGTAAATCTTTAGGCGATGTTGTATTCGCTTCTATACGGGATAGAATTCTTTCAAAGTCAAAAATACGGGACAGGTAGTCCTCAAGCCTAGCCAATTCTGTCATATGAGCAGTCAGCTCTTCTATGCCGTTTTGACGAAGCAAGATTCTGTTTACATCAGATAACGGCCGTTCAAGCCATCTTCGTAAAAGGCGTGCACCCATTGCGGTATGCGTATGGTCTAAAATTTCAAGAAGCGTTCCCCGTCTTCCCCCATCTCTCATATTTTTCGTAATTTCTAAATTCCGTAGACAATCTTCTCCCAACAAAAGGGAATTTTCTTCCCTGATCGGTAACACGGAATGAAATTCCGGTATGTCAGTTTTCATGACCTCTTTCAAATACATTTTCAGCCAGGACAAAACTTTTTCAATATCCGGATCCTCTATATCGGCTGCAATAGTCGGAATATCTGAGACCTCTGTCTCTTTTTGACAGCGACTTAAAAGACAACCGTCCAGACGCGCCCGGCAATATGTTTCTATCTGATTATACATATTGTCACTGACGCGACAGACCGCTTCTGCAGGGGCATAAATTGACAGCATGTCGAAAAAGGCATCTGTCTCTTTTTTCTTGTCCCAAATCCCCCACCAGCATTCGCCTGTAGATACATCGGCTACGACTGCATTTATTTTCTTTTCCGCCTCATAAATATATACGAGATAATTATTTGACTGGTCGGCAATAGCATTCTCAAATAAAATAGTTCCCGGTGTAATAACACGTATCACATCACGTTTCACCAGTCCCTTAGCTTTTTTGGGGTCCTCCATCTGCTCACAAATTGCTACTTTATAACCTTTTTGAATGAGCCTATATATATATGTCTCTGCCGCATGATAAGGAACCCCGCACATAGGAACCCTTCCTTCCGGTCCCGCATTTTTACCTGTCAGCGTCAGTTCTAATTCATGAGAAACTGTTTTTGCATCATCATAAAAAAGTTCATAAAAATCACCAAGCCGATAAAATAGAAGTGCATCTTTATATTCATTTTTTACAGATTTATACTGCTCCATAAGCGGTGATTTAGCTGCCATTTATCTCACTCCGTAATTGTTCCTTTAAGAATCCATGTCTGACCGACATCCACTTTTACATTCACCGTATCGCCCACTGATATATTTTCAGGTTTGGGGAAAATAATCATTTTGTTTCCGGAAGTACGGCCAAACCAATTTTCAGCATTTTGTTTTGTCGGTCCCTCTGCAATGACCTTATACGTTTTTCCTGCCATTTGTTGATTAAGTTCTAAACTGATTTCATTTTGTATATCCATCAATTCCTGCAATCGTCTATGTTTGGTCTCATCATCTATCTGATTTTCCATCCTTGCCGCCGGTGTTCCTCTTCTGGGCGAATAAATAAAAGTATAGGCCGAATCAAAACGCACCTCTTTTAATAACGCCAACGTTTCCCGGTGCATATCTTCCGTTTCCCCGGGAAATCCTGTAATCAAATCTGTAGTCACTACCACATCATTTATTTTCTCTCTTACATAGGCCAACAATTCTTTAAAATGCTCTACCGTATATCCCCTGTTCATTTGCCTAAGCATTTCATTAGAGCCATGCTGTACGGGAAGATGCATATGATGAACCACTTTAGGTGATTCTGCCATAGCATCTACCATAGAAAATGACATGTCTCTCGGATGTGAAGTCATATAACGGACTCTGTCAATCCCATCAATTTTATCAATCGCTCGGATTAAATCCCCAAAATCCGTTCCATTACGGAAATCAAGGCCATAAGAGTTTACATTTTGTCCAAGTAATGTGATTTCCTTATACCCTTCCCCGGCAAGCTCTTGCACTTCCCTGCAAATATCTTCAATAGTACGGCTTGTTTCTCTGCCACGAACATAAGGAACTATGCAATACGTACAGAATTTATTACATCCCTGCATAATAGGTACCCACGCAAAAATCTTGCTTTTTCTCACGGAATGAAGCTCACTATAGTCATTCACGCGCTGAGGATTCATTTGTGTCATAACCACATGAGAACCCTCTGCATCCTCACGGGAAAGAATATCTTTTAAATCATGAATATGGTAAGGGCCGATAACGAAATCAATTACCGGCATACGGGAAATTAATTTTCCTTTGCTTTCCTGTGCCATACAGCCGGCAATGCCAAGAAGAACACCGGGCTTAGATTCTTTGAGCTTTTTAACTTCACCGATTTTCCCATATACTTTTTCTTCTGCATTTTGCCTGATGCTGCAGGTATTTAAGATAACAACATCTGCCTCTTTTAAATCTTTTGCAGGTCTGTATCCCATCTCTTCCAATTGTCCACTGATACGTTCTGTATCGCTTTCATTCATCTGGCAGCCATAGGTTTCAACAAAATATTTTTTATCCGCTCGTTCCAGTCCCACGACAATCCCCCTTAAACTTTTTCTGCTTGATATTTAATTATACCATAGTACATTCGAAAAAGAGGGCAACCTGAAAAGCGCTCTGCTCTCATAAATTGTCCTCATGATTATAGTCAACAGATTCTTCGAAAATTCTGATACAAAAATAAATCCGGACTCCCTTTTCTGCAGAATCCTGCCAGATAAAGAGTCCGGATAAAAATACTCTGGTGGTCTGTAGCGTGCTTTCTGCGAAATTTACAATCAGCATTACTAACCTATATTTTTCCGTCTGTATAAAGAGAGCTGCATGAAGTCACCTCAACGCCCAGTATCCTAAACCAGCAGAAATAAATATCCAAAGGTTTCGCTGCCGCTTGGCAATCTTTAACTCATGAGCCATTCCCTGTATTCTCTCTGTTAATTTCTCTAAGGATATGTTCAGCTTCATCAAGTTCTCTTCGGCTTTCTGCAATGATATTTCTGCACTCTGTAATCGTTTTTGTGTTGTCATCAATTCGCTTTTGCACTCTGTCAGCTGTTGCTGTAGCTCGGTCAATTCTTTCGATACTCCGGTCGAGTTCTGCTCCAGCTGTTTTAATTTGCTTTCCAGCTGTTCTAACCGCATCTTCTGATTGCTTATTATATTTTTGAGCCTCTCGTGCTGTGTCTTTTGCATTTTTATAATTTCCGGTGTTCCCGGTTCCTGCGCACATGAGAAACACAAGCACGGTGCAAAGGATAATAAAAATGCAAGTAATAATGCAAATCCTTTTTTGCCCCACATTATTAACCCCCGTTTTGTTTATACCACTCCGCTTTTCCTCGAATGAGGTCTCCGCCCGGTACTAATATTTCATTATTGCTATAATCAGGCAGATAAAGAAGATCCCACCGTATATCAGAGTTACTACTTGTGATACCGTAGCCGTCTATTTCTGCAATTTCCGCATGCGTGTAAACATCATCAGCAGTCAGACCAAGTATTTCTTCTGCTTTAGCGACAAGCATGGACATAGCCTCAATCTGCGCTTCCGTTGGCGGCTCATCCCCTAAATCAATTCCATCAGGTGAATCATAATAGCAAACCGCATCTTTGCAGCAGGCCATTGCAATTCCGATTGACCGGCTGTTTCTGCGCCAAGTGTGCGCAAGCCGTTCTGTAAAATCCTCATGCAAGGCATGGTATTCTCCGTCGCGATCTATTACGACTGTATAATCCGGCAGATTAACCACATCACTGTCGCAACCTGTCCAGTGCAGATATATTCTATCAATACCGCCTGCTGCCTCTTGTAGCAGTTTTTCAATTTCATTCAGTGTCATTTCTGTCTCCGTTTAATCAAATCAATTAATCCGTGTACACTTGATACCCCCGAAGCATCGAGATTTTCAATAATAGAGAGTAATTCTGTCACGGCTAAATAGCCTATAGCAAGTCCCATAAATTCTGCGGATTTACCACACGTAACCAGTATTTTGTCAACGGCGCCACCGCCAATGGCCAGCAAGATATAAACTCCCATTTTTCCTGCGAACTGGGTTTTCATCGCATTGGAATTAATAATTCCTACTCTGTGTGCCGCCGGGATCCCTCGTACCGCATCAAGGAACTGTATGTTGTCTTTTTCGCCTTGATTTTGAATATATTCGTAACTTAGGGCAACCCATTTAGTGAACAAATCCAAAAACACTATGAACGTGAACAGAGAAAATAATTGGGCGTGTATTTGCACCATTAAAAAAACTCCCGAAAGCGGAAGTTTAATTTCCCAGTGTGCGATCAATTTTTCAATTGCTTTTTCTGCATAATTCAATAAATTTTGAAAATCCATTATTTCCCCTTTCTCCTACGGTTTCTTTTTAGTTTCTGTGATTTCCATTTGTTTCTCCTTTTATTTAATTCGCTTCCAAAAATGCACTACGAGGTACGGCTGTAGATTGTTATGTGCGTAATTCCCGCCTGTGGTTTTTGTTTTAACTTGATTCCCGCTACCGTTCCACATACCTATTACATTTGCACCATACCCCTCCTGAGTGCCACTTCCATTTACAGGTAGACTAACCATCTCCCCGTAGCTATTGTTCCAACCGTCTTGTCCGTTGCCATTTATACATTCGGCGTGGTCATGCGTTGGCATCTCACTTATAGTTAATTTATGCTCATACTCTCCGCCCTGCTGCCCAATAGAAAATGTCATAGATTTCCCATTTTGGTCAGTCCCAGTTCCTGCACCGATTAAACTTCGACCCGCTCCAACTTGTTCCCATTGTGCCAGTCCATATTCTTCTCCCGGTTTAGGTGTGCTGTCGGCAGCCGTTGTAATTACAATGCCTATTGGATATAGGGTATCAATCATTGCTTTCATTTTCTCATCAACTTTTTTATTGGTAGCATAATCGCCTTTAGGCTGATACTTATCATCGGATTCTTCTTTTGAGTAAAACTCTGTGCCGTATTTTCTATTTAACTCGTCAAGGAAGGTTCTGAGTGTTTCTATGGTGATTATCTTCATCTTTTAACCCCTCAGTTAAATAATGCAACTACGTCTGATTCCTCGGCAAAAGGTGTAGCATTCATTTTCTGATTAAGTTCTTCTTTAGTTGCATAACCTGATAAATCAACAGTTCCGCCAAGATTATCCCACGAACTTCCGTTATAAACGACATTATCACCTGCTTTGATAGCATTTGCTTTATCTTCTGCAGCAATGTTATACATGTCACCAATCGCCATGCCTGATTTTGGCAACCCGCTATATGAGTTGACGCTCCCTCTATAATTAACTGCTTTTGCTATATCTGACTTTTTTGCATAAATAGATAAATCGCTGGACTTAGCATAAGCCGTTAAATCGCTAGATTTCGCATAAGATGTTAGTTTGCTATTTACATCTGCTGTCTTTGCATAATCTGTTAATTTATTATTTACATCCGTCGCCTTAGCATAAGACGTTAAATCACTTGATTTAGCATAAGCAGTCAACTTAGTATCAACATCTGCCGATTTAATATAACTAACCAGTTTTTGATCTACCGCATCAATGGAAATTGATTCAGATTTTAATGCAAATATTTTCTTGCATTCTGCCAAAAATGTTTTCAGATTTTCGAGTGTGATTGCTTTGGTCATGGTTTATTCTCCTTTGAAAATATCAATAATATCTTTTTCACTTGCGTATTCACTTGCATATTCGATTTCTCTGGTGTTACACGGAAGCAGAGTTCCAATCAACTGCGCTTTCGCTTGTATTGTTCCTATTAATTGGATTGTAGGAATCAATGTCCCCGTCAATCGTTCCATCAGTACGTCACCTCTTGCTCTACGATAAATTTGTGCGGACTTATGACGGTAGAAACGAACCCGTCTGCTTGTGTAAGCTCCACATCATAATAGTAGGTTCCATACTCTAAGTTTTTCGTATCATCGGGATTTAACGTAATAACTCCCCTTACCACCTTTTTTTGCGTGATAATTTTATCGTCAAGAGTACTCTTTTTTACAGTAAAAATGACGGTATCACCCTCTGATATTTTATAAGGTTCGCCGTCAGCCTTTTTTACAGTTAGTGCAAATATAGCACTATCACCCCTCGTTATGGATATATTATTGTTAACGCATGTCAGCATTATATCACCCTTTTTCTGTCATCTTAAAAGTTTCACACATGGTATTCTCTCCTACGGTTTCTTTTTCGTTTCTTTTATCGGCTTGCTTCTTACGCATTTTTTGTTGGTGCATAGTCCCGTCTTTTCATCTTCTTTTTTATGGCATAAAAAACAACGTTTCATCAGATTTGACCTCTCTTTCCTGTATATTCAGCAACCAGTGATTCTCTTTCGGCTTTCAATTCGGTGTAATAATCAATATCTTCTATAGCCTTTGCCCTTGCCATTTCTCCCTCGATATCATTGATTTTCCTTGCATATTCACTGTCCAATGCTGCCAGCTCCGATTCTCTCTTTTCTTCTTCCGTCGGCTCGGGACGCTTGTTGTAGCTTCCGTTGATATACAGCAAGTCCCCTTTCATAGCCCCATTGTATTCCGATTCTGTCTGTAGAACACTGATATTGTCGGGATATTCTTTTTTTGCCCGTTCTTCCAGTTCTTCTGCTGTGTCGCCATGAACGCCCGTCACAAAAGAAGTGATTCGTTCCCCTGTGTCTGAATAAATCGATAAATACTGCATGTTTTCTCCTTCACTAAAATTAACCTATAAACCCGATAACTACAATGAAACAATTTATATTATCAATAACTGTATTCTGATGATTAGCCAGCTCCCATGTGACTTGTGTTTTCGTTAATGTTTTAATGTATGGATTATCTGCCCACCCCCAGTTGTTTTTTGTCATCCATGCGCCAAGCGGAACACAGGAAATTGGATAGGTGAAACTATTAATTGCCTTTCCCCCTTGTATAATAAGCGGTATCTTTCCATTAATTTTGACCCACCATGAGTCGGGATTGGATACGTTGCCTGAAATGTCCTCGGTATCTAAAAATCTCACGAACGGTTGACTGTTAATTGGAATGCTAGTATTCCCTCCCCGACGATAGAGTTTCCCGGCACTTTGTTCTATCCAAAACTGACAGTTTTCGTCACCAACTATATCAACAGGAAAATTGATTAGTTGTCCCCATTCTGTCGGCTGATTGTCTATTTGACCCCAACCCGCAAAATATCGGGCGAAAATACCTAATTTGTTTATTTCGGCATTTGTTTTTGGAATTATCGTGTTGTTGTGTCTGTGCAAATAGTTATACAGTGCTTCGTTTCCTGCCAGTGCGTTTGCTCCTTTTGCCCAATTTGCCCAATTTGCATAGCCCGCATTATCTGCATTACTGGCATGGGCAGAATGTCTGCTATTAGCATTAATATTTATGTTTGAGCTTCCGTCAAAATAAGCACTGCCGCTTACATCTCCGGAAAGAGTAATTTGTCTTGAATTGGTTAGTTTTTCTGCGTCAGTAACACGATCAACATTTATAGTTATGTTTTTACTTCCGTCAAAATAAGCACTGCCGCTTACATTTCCGGAAAGAGTAATTTGTCTTGCAGTTTTTAACTTAGTTGCGCTTCCGGCATTACCTGCAATTCCGTTTGCGTGGGCAGATGGATTCTTTGAGTGTTTATCTGCGCTATCTCTATCCTCCGTAATCGCGGCATCAATTTTATCCCAGTTTGCATTTCGCTTATCCACATCGTAAGCTTCTGTTTGTAGAGGCTTTTCAAGTTGTATAGTTTTAGTATAATTAGGCATCCGCAAGCACCTCCGCTCTCAAATCATGGTGTGTATACATCAATTCCTTTATCCTTTCATGCGTAAACCGTTTCAAATCTAAGTGACGGTTATACATTAAATCTATCTCAATTGCCAAGTTTGCCGGTAATATACACCGAAGCATATATTCCGCAGTTTGCCTCTGTCTTTTAACACCTAACGCAATCAATATTTTTATGTGATATTGATTGTGTTTTATATCAACGCTGTAATTGTTTTCTCCACAAATACCATTCAGCAAAGTTTCCAGTGTTCTATGCGTGTACGGCGTATTAGGTGTAATCTTTGCGAGAATTGCCATTCTCCGGTCATTAATAGTGTCCGTGCTTCGGGGTGTCAACTTTAACATTTTTTCCCACCGCAACGCCCCGTATTCATTTAAATCAAAAACAAAAGTGTTTAGGGCATTCTCGACTAGAATCTTAATAATACGATTTAACTCCGGATCCACCGCCTTTCCCAGCTCTTTAAATTCCACCGCATTAACGAGTACATCGGGAAAGTAATGCCGAATATTAGCTGTTCTAAGTTCGAGACTGTTTCGTAAATCATTACTCATATGTCAGTCCTCCCAACTTAGTAATTTCATTAACCTGTAGTTGCAAATTTCGATTTATTCCATTGACCGTCAGCCCTTCCACATCAAGGATTCCGGTTACATCCAAAATGCAGCTTTCCAATTTAGAAACACGAACAATAAGCCCCGTGTCTGTAAATTCGTTAGTTGATACGATTTGTGTGTTTTTCCACTCTCGATTAAGTTCGTTCAGATAAACATTGATGGATTCTACAACTTTAGCTTTTACATCATTTAATGCAAATCCGCTTTTTACAGAAATTTTTGCCTTGATGTTAATTGCCTTTTCTGCTACTCCCGCAACTGTCACAAAATGCCCGATAGGTGCAACCCCTACGCCCTGCTGATGATACGGAACCGGGTCTAATATCTCCTGCACGCGGCTCACAAATTCGTTGGAAGGAGGCTTAAATTCGGATGTACAAAATACAACTTTGACCGTTCCGCCGCCATTCCACACCGGATATACTTTGACACCGCCTACGCCGGATATAGATAACATTTTTTCTATATAATCCGCAATATTTCCCCCGTATGCTTGTGTCTCAAAACTTTTTAAATATCGTTGCCGGAACGCTTCTGTATCTTCATCATCAATAGCAGGAATAGACAGTTCTTCAATTTTGGCGGATTGCAGTTCCGAGAGATGGTCAATAGGTACGAGCGTTCCGGCTGCTTTATTTCCCAAAACCCCGGCGGTCTCACAAGAAAGAAGGTAATTACCGTCTTTTACCTTTTCGGTTATTACGTAATTGATTCCATCGCATGAAAAACGGGATCCGACTGGTATTTCCAACGTAACCGGAGTAAATATCCCACGTACGACCGCCCTTGTTGCTTTATATGGCACCAGTCCGCGCTCCAAAGCTCGCTCAATCAAAAATTGGCGCTCTGCTGTATCTCCAAATGTATTCTTCATAAACCAGTCCAGCGCAGCATACATCAGTTCAAGTTCAATCGCTACTGGAGCTGTCGCGTCGTATATAATACTACCTTCCCGTTTGTCCAATGTAGGACTGACGGTATCCAACATTCTCTTTTCTATAAGCTGGCTTGTTTGATTCTCATACATTCTTTACTTTCACACTCCTTTCCATTTCAATATTTCCAAAAATGGAATGTACTACAAAATAGCAATTGACGTTTCCCTGTTTATCGTATTGCAAATTGAAACTGTCCACTTTAGTGATACGATCATCTACCAGCAGTGCCTCTTCAATTCGTCGCGGAATCTCAGGAATAACATAGGGCATCGGTTTACCAAACAGATCGGCAAGCTCCACCCCGTAATCCGAAGAGTAAATGACATGTTTATACCTCTCCGTGTTTAAAACTTTATAAACTGCCTGTCGCACAGCCTCCAAGCCCTTGGTTATTATTCCCAACACCGTTTCTTCTTCGATATTCATCCGATAAGTTTTAGAAGGCATGGGTGCTTGGCTCCCGGCAATGGATATATTATTAAATTCTTCAGGTAATAATCTCATTCATTCACTCCCACTGCCCGTGAACGTCGATGTGATTATATACACGGTTAGCAACATAGAATAATTGTCCGCCTTCCTGCTGTATCATCACTACCTTTTCACCGACTTTCAAACCGTTATAAATAATAATTTTCTTTCGACCTTTATAGTCGTGATTATGCCCCGCAAATTCAGCATATCCGCCACCGCCTGCCCGATTTTCTGTAATGTGATTAACTTCAATATCCACTTCAAAATCACGAACATTATCAGAAAGTATCAAATAATCCTCATCTAATTCGTTTTTACCCACACGGATAGCTAACGGTTTCTCAGATACAACTTCACCTAAAACGAAATTAGACAGGTTCATACTTCCCACGGTTTTTTTAACGATGGATTTCAGCACATTCGGTAATTCATCATTGATCATTGATTACACCACCTTTAAGAGTTAAATCCATCCGATGTACTTGATTCGAAAAAGTGTGAACGACTTTCGTCACCAGTACTTTTTGTGCCAGTTCTACATCCCCAAGATTAAGTTTTACATAAATCATAGACCCGGCACGTACCCGAATATCTCCGGCGGCGCCTTTTATGTCCAATTTTCTTCGGACTACATTGTAAAACTTAAGCATTTGGTTTGCTCTTTCCTGCGGATTTTGGATGTTTTTCTGCAATTTTTCATAATATTGTAGAACGCCCCACTGGTCTTTTTCCTTTGATTTTGCAAATTCATCAGGACTCATCGGAGCATAGAACTCTTTTCGTTTACCCTCGCCCTGTTCCTGTTTATCTTCTACGACCAGTTTCACCAAGTTATAGGTGTCCTTGTCTATACTGCTTTCATAATCGAAATCTTCTGCAGTTTCATTATCTATAAGAAGAGGGACCACCATATCAATCGGCTTGGAAAGCATGAGCTTTTGAAAATCATCGTAAAGAACATAGACCTCTTTTGTGTTGACTAAAGTAATATCAAGTGCGCCTTGGATAATATCAAAAAGAGTGGCGTTATCTTCCACTCTTTTATCAATCACAAATTTAGTATCTGCCAGTGTTCCGACTTTTAGTTGGAAATAATCAGCTAACTTTTGTATGACCTGCGTGGCCGTCAGGTTCTTATATTGCCAACTTTCTTTATTCTTCAAATACCGGAGTTGGTCATAGGCAGTGACATCGATACTACTATCCTTGTTTCGTTTTTTCACGAAAATAAACCCAAAGAAGACAGCTTTATCCCCAACCTTGACCTGCACCGTATCCCCCTCAACAAATTTAAGGGCTTCATCTTTATATACGGTAAAAGTGAACTTCCCCGGCGCTCCGCTAATAGACCACTCAATTTTAGCCCCATCCAACACGGCAGGCGCATAATATTTGTTTTCCGGTTTATTATGGATAATGACTTCAAACAAGTTTAAGCACCCGCCCTTTTATGTTTTTTTCAAGCGGATTAGTCACTCCGCTGGCATTGGCCACCGCTCGCCAATCAAGGTTTCCGCCAACGACCCCTCTACAGGCCTCCAGTACGGATAATTGATTTGCTATTTTTATTGTTGCGGGGACCTGTGCTGTTGGCGTATATCTCGGCTCTTTTACACGCAAAGTTTCCGTACCGTCTTCATTCTTTGTTATTTCTACAGCCTTGGTTCCAAAAAATTTATACTGTTTAAGCACAATACTGATGTTTAAATCGGTGCCGTTCCGTGCATCTTCTCTAATTTCATAATTTTCGACAGTACAGAGCATGTTGGTGTTCCATAGTTGTGAATAATCAAATCCCATACGAGTGACAATAAAGCGGATAGGATTTTTTGTTTCTTTAGCGGATTTAAGAGAATCTATGAAAGGCGCCGCCTTTTTAAAAGAAAACGCGTTCCCTAAAGACCCTCCGATTCGAGATGAGATGGCACCCACAGCATAATTGATTAATCCTGTTTGCAAAGAAGAATCATAATTTGCAAATGGATATCTGCTGTTCGGCAATAAAAACTCAAACGATATTTCTGTCAATCCGGGAGCCTTGATTAAATTGACCTCCCCCTCATTGATTAAGTTGATAGTCTTATTTTTGCCATTAATTCTCGTGTTCATGCTCGGCGGCGGAACAGGGAGCATTGTCTCTCCAAGAAAGAAATAATAACTCATCTTTGTACCGCCTCCGCTCCATTTTCTACAGATTCTATCAATACATCATTCAACCGCCGCAATACGCCATCAAAATCATTACCGCCGGTATCGCCCGCAGTGACCCCGCCAACGTCGATGTGAACAGTAGCCGTTGTATATTTATTAACAGCTTCTCGCTCCGCCGCTTCCCGAAGAAAAGCAAGGTCATCCGCCGTGCTATCCAAAGCATCTGCCGCCCGTTTAGCGTCTTTTGCTCCCCGACCGGTACTATCTGCGGTTTTTGCCGTATTATCGGCAATATCTTTAGCAGTATAACCGGGCGCAGCTGTTTCCGGCATATGAAAAGCTTCGCCGATACTGTTACCGATAGCGGCTCCGGCATTGTATCCCCACGACATTTCATTTGAATAGTCCAGCGTTTTCATCTTCAGTCCGGAATAATCATATCCGCCGGAAATTTCTCTCTTTTCTGCTCTGAGGGATTCTGCAGAAAACTCTGTGCTGATTCCTAACTTATTCATACCGGGGATTTTAGCAATCATCCTGACAACAGCGGCTACTGCCTGTCCTACGAGATCTACGACGCCATTCCAAATATCGGCAAAAAGATTATAGGTTGCATTCAAAGGATCTATAAAAATATTACCGATGAACTCGGCAAAGGAAACAAACATATTCCAAGAGAAAGCAATCATGTTCCATATAGAAGAAAACAGCAGCATGAAAGCCCCAAAAATAATACCCGTTGCCGATATGCTCGTTCCGGCAAAATAATTAACTGCCGCCACTGCTGCATAAAGTACGGCAATAACGGCAATAATAGCTCCAACTATCCACGTAAGCGGGCAAGCATACATAGCGGCATTTAAACCTTCCTGCGCTATAGTAAGTGCAATTAGCGCTGCCGTTTCCAGCCAGTCTGCCGCTGTTTTAGCTGCCATTGCCAGCGTCGCCAGTCCTATTTGTCCGGTAGAAACCATCGCCATTGTTCCGACAAAAGCCAAATATCCGCCCAGTGCAATAAGCGCCACTCGCATAAGCAGACTATGATTCTGTACAAATGATGTAATTGCGGAAATAGCCGCTGAAAACATATTGACAAACCACTCTACTCCCCCGATAACCACATGAAGAACGGGCATGATGGACTTAACTCCGTTTTTCAACATACTGAAGATGGACCGAACTCCCTCGCTATTTGCCAACCGGTTAATGCGGTCTGCAATCGGCGAAAAAGATTTCATCGCTACATTTTTGAAATCAGTAAAGTGGTCACTCCAGCGTTTCGGCATTCTTTCAAATTTATCATTAATTTCGCCCATGTTTTCAAATATAGCCCGCTTAATGACATCCGCGGTAATCTCTCCTTGAGCTGATAATTGTTTCAACTCGCCGCGAGAAACTTTCATGGTCTTTGCAATCATATCCTGCAAAATAGGAGCATTTTCAGTGATAGACCGGAATTCGTCCCCTTGTAACCTGCCACTGGCTAAGGCTTGTTGCAGCTGTAGCATCGCAAATTGCTGGTTTTCTTTGGATGCCCCACCAATAACAAACAGTTTCTGCATACCTTCCATAAACTGTACTGTTTTCCGCGGATCGGGGAATGCGTCTCGGGCATTGACGGAAAGACTTGCTACTGCTTTAGCCATATCCATATACCCGCCTCTTGCCCGTTGCGCGGATTCGTAAATCATATTATTCAGTGCGACCACGTTGGACTGTGAGCCGGCTACCAATTCGAGCCTTGCATTCAAGCTTGTGTATTCATCGGCTAATGCTACAGCCCCCGTAATAGAACTTGTAATATTATCTAAGCCACGCATAATGACATTTCCGACAATGTTGCCGGCAAGAATACTTTTAAATAATCCTGCTTTTCCGGCGGCATACCCGAAAGAATCTCCTGCGTTTCTCGCACTTCCGCTGACGTAGTTTAATTTATTTGATACCGAACCGGCCGCACGGCTCATTTTTTCTAATACGGGACTGACACCGTCCCGAAGGCTGATATAGTTCTGCAGTGTTGCCATCTGCTCACCTCCTTCTATTTGCGTTTCAATTTGGCTGCCTGCTTTTTCTCTGATTTGATGTATTCATCAACAAAAGCATAAATCATAGCCAATTCGTGTTCCGGCAAAGTAAAAATCTCGTGCGGTAACCTATGTAATTTAATAAGTGCAAAATAGGCTACGTGTGCATCGAGATCCTTTGCCTTTAAGAGTTTTTTACCGTCTTAATCTTGTCTCCCATACCTGCTTCAAAATCAGATGCTTGGGAAACAGCCGAATATAAATCTGCCAGTTCGCCCGGTGTCAGCATCGCTTTAAGTAACTCTTCCGCACCAATTGCTTCCCAGTCTCCTTGCAATTCTTCATCATTCAGATTAGGGAATACGACAGATTTCAATGTCATTTCAATCATGAATTTATCTTGGTCAAATTCCATCTTCCAGTCTTTAGTTCCTTTAACCGGAACTCGTTTCGTACAGGCATCGCGCAGACTGTCCATTTCCTCATTAGTAAGTACACGGATTTCCCACGGCACAGGCTTGCCGTCTTCCCCCGTAAATCGCTTTGAAGCAACGTACTGCACCGGGGCTTTTTTTATAACATTTTCTTTAAAAAATACTTTTAGTGTTTTTTCTGCCATTTACTTTTCCTTTTCCTTTCACAAAAGAACAGGCGGGGAAACCCCCGCCACCATTACGCTTTCATTCCGTCAAGTTCTTTAAATTTTTCAGGAACCTTGATTCCTTCAAAAGTAAATGAAATTTCATCTTCAAGCCATTTACCTTCTGCATCAAAACCTGCGACGGTACCTTTATCAATATTACATCCGGTCAAAATGACTGTATGCTTTCCAGCTTCACTGGTCGGGTCGTTATTAACAACCTGCAAATCGAAATAGGTATCAACACCTTGGTTAATATACTTCAGCATCATGTTTTCAAAAAGGGAAGTGTTTTTGTAAATCGTCAATGTGCCGCTTCCTTTAGCGGATACCGACTTATTCCCTTTCATCAAACGCCCTAAAATAGCAACCTCTTCTTTTTCTTTTTCTATCGTCGCCTCAAGGCTCTTTGCCTGAAAGAGCAGATATCTGTTGCCATCTACCGTTACATAAGCGCTGGCCAGTTTTGCTGAAATAACATCCTTGGCCAACATTGTACGAATTGCGCTGATATCATCTGCCATAAGTTATCTCCTTTCTTAATTCACTACTACAGTACAATATAATTTTTCCATACATGCTGTCGGTTGGATTTCAAATGTCCACAGAACGGCAGTTTTTTCTTCGCCTTGCGTAGGTACCGGCAAATCATCATCTACAAAATTCTGAATTGCTCTGACACGCTGATATTCTTCAAACAGTGCTACGCCGTCTTTCCATAAAGAAATACGCCCATCCGCATCATTCTGTACCTTGCCGAGATAAATCCGGTTAAACAGACGGGCAATATCGATTGCAGCATTATCCAAAACACGAATAACTTGATTTAAAGTGAAATCTTTATTCATTGCTTTAGTAATTTCTGTAAATGTGTTGATGTCTGTCAATACCCGTGTATCTCCAAGTACATTTCCGGATACTGCATCCGAAACATTGTGGAACATGAACATACCTTCGCTGACCGCCTGCTCAAGCTCATACTGTTTGAAGTTTGTATTAACCGTATATTCACCGTCATAAATCGCGTTCGTACAGCTTGCGTTGATTGCGCATGCTGCTTCTTTCCCGGTAAGCCAATACACCAAGGATCCCTTTTCGGCTCCCTCGTCAGTAACATCATTCTTAATGGAAATAACGCCGGGATAATTAACCTTGGTCTTACCGTAAATAACAAGCTGGAATTTCGCTCCGGTATTTTCACGGCACCGTTTTGTGAAATTAATTAACAAGGACTGTATTGTCTCATCGGATCCCGCATATCCTAAAATATTAAAATAATACGGCTCTATGTGTTCAATAAAAGACTGATAATCAGAAACAGCAACTGCTGTTCCGTTTGTTCCTCCCGCAAGAGGCTCTGCTGCTTTTACAGCAAGTGTGGCCGTTTTGTTGAATGTAACAAAGTCGTTATCCTTTAAATCAGAGCTTTTGCTGATGTTAGACTGTTTATCTACAGGCTTCATCAGTCCGTCTGTCGTTAAATAAGTGTAAACAATATATTTTTCGCTATTATCCGGATCGCTTTGCACAGCAACTGAAATATTATTGCCACGAATCCCCGCATATTTTGCCGTTGCCAATGTGCCTTTGGCTTTTTCGCCTTCGCTGTTTAAACGGTAAAAATATCCTGTTTTTAAGTTACTGAATAATTCTCTCAAGGGTCTCATCTTGTCGTGGCCATAATCATAGCCGAAAATCTTTTGACAATTTTTCTGAAAATCTTCTGCATCTACACGGAAAACAGCTCCGCTTACGCCCCAATCCAATTCAAGAGCCATCGCAGCATAACCGCGGTCTGCAATATCCGTCATCGGACGGTCTTTTGAAATGAAATTAATATATGTACCCGGCAATTTCTTATTTTGGAAAAGCCAGATGCCTCCACCTAATGCCATATGCTACCTCCTTTAATTAATATCCTGTTTGACAGGTTGTCTTAACGTCTCTTTCAATAACTCATCAATCTGAGAACGTGTGTAAAGTTCCCCCTCGTCAAGTAAATGTGTCAGAATGTCCGCATAGCGTTTGTACTTGGCTGATTTTACAATCGTTACACCATCGAAACGCTCTTCGGACACTGCTTGTTCTTCTTTTTTAACTGCCATTTTTTATATCTCCTTTCGTTTTTAAGCTCTCCATTTTTTCTGTTTTCTCCAGCTCTTTTAAAATAAACAAGTTGTAGGAAATAAAGAAATGAAGTGCGCCATCAGTTGTGCGGTAGTGCATATCTGTTCCCCTAATGACAGAGCCATCCGAAAGAGTAATATACTCAAGCTCTATAAAGAACGCTTCTGCCATTTCGTGAATTTCTTTCCGGACATCTGAAACTTCATCGGCCGCATTCGGCATGAACCAAATATCAAAACTGTGTTCCTGCCAGTATCTGTTACCTGCCGATAATTCCTGCGACTGGTCAAGCTGTTTCAGATAAAAGCATGGAAATGTAACATTGTTCTTTTTCATATCCACATACACAGGATATCCGGTCAGCTTATGCAGTTTTGTAGAAAGACCTTTGATTACCTCATTAATTATCGTCATGTACTGTACCTCGACAACACCCTGTTAATATTTCTGCGCAAGATATTTTTTGACTGTCGTTCCGTTTCCTTTTCCGCTTTTTCTGCCATATTCAAGCCGTCTACCCAGTTTTTTACTAACCGTTTTCCAAGAATAGGAATATACCTTCCCGGTTGCTGCCTGTGACCGTCGTTCACATAAGACGCATACGATGCTGTATTGAATACTTTGATTCTGTACTCCTTGCCATCCCGTTCAATGTTTCCGGCATTCCACGAGCGCCTCATGTGTTCGGAATTAGTTGTGATTGTTGTGCCATTTCTTTCAACAGTCTGAATTCCTCTCGTCGGTGTGTTCTTTTTCGCACTGGCAAGATAGACGGATGCCAACTCTTTTACACTCCGCTTTTTTACTTCTTCCATTACGGGAGCATCCAGTTCCGAAATTCGTTTCTTCAGTTCTAAAAAACCTCTGAAATCTATTGTTACATTAGCCATCATGTACATCCCGGTTCACCAAGCTGATTTCTTGATGATTATCATATATGGCGGGTACACCGGCGGCTTTAAAATGCAGTTTCCTTCCCCGCCGCATTACATCTACATCGGCTCCTGCAGGCACATCAGCTTCCGGATTTAAAAACAAAGTAACAGATTGCGACATAACGGGAAAACCGTCACCGTTAGTGGCCGGTAAATTTATGTAAGAAATACGGCAAGGGTACTCTTTAGAAGTTACCCTCGCCGTTTCTACAATCCCCGTTTCCGTATTTACGGTATCTTTCTCTGTAATAATCGTGCAGGTATCCGTATATAAACTTTCAATGGCGTTTCTTGCTCTTACCAACGCAGCCTTCGGAAGCATCCCAAATCACGCTCCTTTGTCCATAACGTAATCAGCGCATCCAGTCTCTGTTCCGGAGAACTCCCGCCAAGCTCAACTGTTGTATCTCCTTCTTTTATGGATTTCACAACGTCGATTTCATCAGCACTTAAAACAGCAGACTTGCTCATTTGTAAGAACCTGCCTGCTGTCATTTCATTTGCAACATACTGCAACTCCGCCGGAAGTTCTTTCCGGTTACAGTCGTTCAAAATATGCTGTACTTCTCCGCGGTAGATGTACTCCAATAACGCCATATCCGAATCTTTTACAACGTACCCCGTTGCGCCTTCAATAAGGGTCTTTACATCGTCAATCATAGAATTATCCCTGAAGCAGAGAGAGGATATCCCCTTTTGTATCCGCTCCGGAAATGTCGATACCGTTAGCCTCTGCGTATTCAACGAGCTGTTGTTTGGTCATCTTGTCCAGCGGTATATCGCCGCTGTGCGGTTCAGCACCATCAAGAACAAAACCTTCCGATATCAGTTTTTCTCTTTGGAAATCGTTTTCCGCATATTGAACTTCGTTCAATCTGATTAATCTATCCACGATTGACCTCCTTATGCTCCTGTATTTACCCACACACCTGCCAATTTGTTTGTCGGAATCCACAGATCGTGATACTTTCTGTAGTCCAATTTCCAAGCATCCGCTTTCTGATTCACATTCGGTTCGAAGATACGAATCTTGTCGGTCTTGGAAATAGCAATAGGCGCACGGCGCGAAAGAATAATCCAGTTAATTCCTTTTGCAGAAGTATCGGGTTTGAATCCGCCTGCTTCCTGTCCCCCTGTCGTGCCATCGTTGAAAACATAAGCAGTCTTCATACGCGCAGAAGGAACGGAGAGAATCGGAATTTCATTGTAGGTCTTTACCTTAGTTGTAATTTCTCCGGCTTTAAAATCCGCAGTATCCAAATACTTGGTAATGTCTTGCGAATTGTTAAGAATTGTGCGGATAGGCATAGACATGATAATAACCAGCGGTTCGCCTTCGCCTACAATATCCTGAACTTTTGTAATTTCATCATCCAACTTTTCTAAGATGGTTGCTTTATCCGGAGTAAAAGCGGCGGTCTCGTGCGAAGCCGTTTTTGCCAAAGCAGCAATCTTAGAATAACGGAAAGCATCTACTTCCGGTATAACCTGCAAACGCTGAAATTCGCCCATTACAGTACCGGCAGCTGCTACAAAATTAGTTTCGTCAACATCCATTGCGTCTAACTGGAAAGTACGTCCGCGATCTTGTGTCAGTTTATAATCCGTATATTTCAGAGAAACGGAACCCTGATTAAAACCGGTATCTCGGTCATATTTCGCAAGCCCGCCAACAGAAATCTCCGGCATTTTTACGGTATCTCCGCCGCTATACTTTACACCGGATGCGTTAACTTCCATCCAACCGGAAGTAGCTCCTACCAGCATCTGTTTGTCCAGTGCCTGCTGAAAATTTTTTGCATATTCGAATGTATTAATTGCCATTATTTATTCTCCTTTTATTTTTTTTTAAATACCTAAAGCTTGTTCAAACTGCTGTTGTACAGTCAGTTTTGCCGCAGTGCCATTATCATCAGAACCTGCGCCGGGATGAATTCCGCCTACTTCTTTTTTCTGTCCCCCATCGCTTTCAAACAGATAGGCATCCGACTTCTGCAGCTCTTTAATCTTGTCGGAAAGTCCGATAACTTCCCCTTTTTCATCCAGTTTTGCATCCTGTAAATCTAACAAAGCGCGTGCGGCTTTAGTGTTTTTTGCTTTTGCTACGGTTAAGGAATGTTCTACTGCCGCATCAAGCTTCATCTGTGCAAGCTGTGTAGCGTGTTCCGTTTCCATAGTCTTAGCGGCCGCCTGCATTGCTTCAATTTGTTTCTTGAGATCCGCATTACTGTCATTGTTCTTTTTTAAGCCCTCAATCTGTTTTGTTAATTCCCCCTTTTCTTTTTCGGCATTTTTCAAGGCCTCGTTCTTTTCGTTGAACTGAGATTTGGAAACATAATTCTTGCCATAATCCTCGGTAACTTTAGCCACCTGTTCATCAGTCAGCCCCAATGCCTTTAACTCTTCTTTTGTCATGTGTATCTCCTTTCGACTTTTTATCGTGGTTTATCCCCCACACCGGAAATTCCCGTTCTTTTACGCCTACGGTACGGAAAAGGCAATAAAAAAGCACTCATTAAGAGTGCTTTTCAACACATATGTTATTTTCTATTTTCTACCAATCCGGATGAGTAGTAATCTTGGTGATAATATCCTCGGCAATGTTTCTGTTATCTTCATTTAGCCCTTGTATATTATCAGCAATAGCATCCACTAAATCCGCGGCTTTCTCACCTTCCATTTCATCAGAAAAACTGAAATTCATTTTTTTCAAGAATATTTTTTCTTTTTCAGTAAACTCATACTGTAGAATCATTTTATTTCCCTTTCTTATATTTTTTCAGGCGAGATTTACCTGTCGGCCACGATGTAATAATAACCCCCGTGTCAGGATTTATATTCACAGTTGTAGCTTCACCGATAAATCTCTGCGAGTTTCCGTTTTCTTTTACTACGACCTCTCCAACATGCAACGGATTTATCAATGCGTCTCTAATACCATCTAAATCAAGATTGCGGATATCTGCCCTTTCCTGCTGGTGCTTAGACAGCTTAGCAATAGTAATTCCGTTACTGGTTTTTAACCCGATTAACGCACCGGTATCGGTATTCTTTACATATTTATTATACCACTCCTCATAATTCAAAGCACCTTCAGCGAATACTGTTTTCCCTGTTACCGGATCCCTTGCGGCCCTCGTATCATCTGCGCCGTCCGTAATACCATCAATATATGGAATCGTCGTAGAACGGCAGTAACAATGAAACGGCGGCATGGTAATCCCCGGCTTGGCATCTTTCTTATCGAATACCTTTTTATCTAAGTGTTGGCAAATATCTGATGTTTTCATATCCAGCACGGCAAGTATCTGATATTGCTCTACATCAAGCGCCTCGTATGTATCCAGCATTCCCTTTTCCTGTACATAGGCCGTCTCCGTTTCTACTAACCGGCGGGCATTGCTGAATGATACGTTGAATCTTTTCTGTATTCTGTTAATTAGCGGTGTGGCTCCTTCACCAATCATGAAAGAACGTGTCATTTCCGTCTGCAGTGTATTTATAAGTTGTGCTTTATTTTCCCATATACGAGTTGAAAAGTCTTTCCCGTCTGTCGCCCACGGTTTAGATATGGCGGTTTCTATATCCCGCTTTGCTACTTCTCTAAATGTAGAAAATTCTCCTCTCAATTTCTGCGTTTCATATGCCGTTTTGTAAACGCTATCTTCATACACATTAGAAAGCAAGTTACGCATGTTTAGATTTTGTGATTTTGCCAGCTCTTCTACATACCGCGCTGTCTTGATATATAACTCCTGACTTCGGTCAAGTCGCGCACGGATAGATGCCTTATCTAACATTTTGATATATTCCGGCGGTAAATTCTTTTTCTTTGCCAGTTCAATATAGTCTTTGAGTGTTAGCCGAAAGGCTTTCAACTCCCGTGCATTGAGTTCTCTTCGCGCATCAGCAAGCGACATTCCGTTTTCTGCCGCATATCGGTAATACCAATCCAATACTTCTTTACGTAAAGCAGTAAGCGCCTTTATATATTCCTGCCGCATGTCGGTCGTAACCACTTCTGCTTTCCACATCTGTTGCCGCTTTAATCTTTCAAAACGCGTTTCCCAGTAGCTCATTTTTCTGTACCATCAGGCTCATTTGCCGCATAATCGGGCATAAGTGTTTCCGCATTTTCCTGTTCAAGCCGTGCCAGTTCTTCTGCTGTATCTTTAGTCCACGGATGGTTTGCTACAATCGTTTCTTTACTGATAATTCCGACAGAGTTTTTGCAGTTTTGAATAACTTCCGATTCATTAACCGGAGTATCCCGATTAAAGATAAATTCCACTCTATCTTTAGCGGAATCCAAGCCATTAATATTCAAAAACGTTTTCACAAACCACATCAACTGTTCCAGACTTGCTTGGAATTCCATCTCCATATTATTGGCATCTAAATCTATATCGCTGTAAATAGAGCGGATATTCATCTGATTAGGATTGTTTGCCATCCGGTCGTCTTTCGAATCAAAGCCGTGTCCGTTTTCTATAATCGCCTTTTTTAACAACTTGATAATCAAATCATAGTTGTCCGCATTGACTTCAATACTGAGTGTCCGCACATCGCCTTTTCTATCTTCCGTGCCAACTTTGATTACGCCGTAAGCAATTAAATTCCGCCGGAATTCGGATAAATCTTCTCCCTCGTATCCTTCCAAAATCAAAATAGTACTTCGGATATCTTCGGTCATATTGTCACTGTAATTACTCAAAAGTTCATTCAGCGCATCCTGTAAACATTTGACCCGACTTATCAGCGGCAGCTCGCGATTATTATATTTAAACGCGACTAATGGTACTCTGTCCCAGTTAAAAGATTCTCCGTTAATCGTAATATAATTGGCATCCGGCTGTTCCACGTCGGGGATAAGTTTTTTGTTTTCCGTATAAATGAATCGGCGTATCCCTTCAGTCGTATAATATTCAACTTTCCATATAACTTTTTGTTGTGCGCCTTCATAGGTAATAACTGAATAAATCCGCAAGAAAGAATCGAGTATTTCATGCTCTTCGTCTACCCAAAACGGAATCACTTGTTCCGGATTAAACTTTTTAACTTTAAGCTCGCCATTTGAAATATACGGATGCAAATATCCGATTCCACAGTTCAAAACGTCCACGCCTAAATTCTTTAACCGGCGCCGGAACGTTTGATTAAACACATTATCCAGCTCTTTGCTATATTTTTCGTCTTCTGTTCGTACTTCTAAAGGTTTAGATAACAAATAGCTTGCTTTTTGGTCTACCAGTTCTGCATACCGGTTATCTATGATTCTATTATTTGGTAATCCGGTAACGGTCCTCGTGTTACCATTTGCGTCTACCGCCTGTCTTTGTTTGTTTAAAATGTCGTGGTCCCCGTCATAGTATCGTTTACCGGCAAGCATTTGATTTCTTTTCCTTGAATCAAGCCACGCTTGAATCTCCAGCTCTAGAAACTCTATTTCCGTAAGTCCGCTACCGCTCCCGCGCCGTACTATGTTATTCCACAACGTATTTAAGCTAAAATCCATTATTCACCGCCTACTTTAAAAATTGAATACTGCTGTTTTTCCGTCCGAATTGCTCCATTGCATATCGCATCGCATCTAATAAATGATTGAAATCGTCAATTGGTTTATTCACTTGGTTATCAAATTTATCTTTATCCCATGTGTAATTTCCTATTTCCGTAAGAAAATTATTACACCGTGGATGAATAATAATTTTATAGTCTTGCACGAGTTGTATACCGTTTAAAATGCTGTCCCTGCCTTTTTTAGCAGCTCGGATACGAACAAGCCCCAACGCCCGCAGCTGTACAATTGACTTAGGCTCCGCACTATCAGCAATGATTTTCTCTTTGCCATACCCCATTCTGCTGATTTCCGTATATATCATTTCATTTGTCATTGCTTTCTTATACATCTCGTCAAATACGTAAATTTCTTTGCGCAAGGTATCTACCAAACCGCAGAACAACGCAGACGGGTCATTGGTATAACCGAAGTCAAGGCCGAAAGCAGAATGCACGTTTTCCCTTTTCGCAATTTCTGAAAAATCAAATGCCCGCTCTTCCCAGTTTTCGTAAACCAGCCCCTCAACAATTCCCCAGTCGCCAAGCCCCGCCACTTGATATCTCCGTGGATTTATTAAACGCATACGTTCAAACATATCCCGGTCAGATTCATCAAGAAACTCATTACATCGATAATTTGTTGTTTTGGCAAGAACATCTTTATCTGCCTTATCAAAAAACCGTTTTTTGATCCAATGCTTTTCATTCCAAGGGTTAAACGTCAACGTTGCCTGCTTAAACAGTCCTGTCGGTACTTCTCCTCGAATAGATTCATCTAACGTATCAAATGCCGCTTCTGATGTAATTTCATAAGCTTCTTCCACCCAAAGCCAACAAAGCACGCCAACGTCTACCGTGATGGAAGTGACTTTCAACGGATCGTCCAGCCCTCTGAAAAATATCTTTTGCCCCGTTGGCTTGTAAGTAATTTCCAGCGGACTTTCTTTGCAAATAAAATAATCGTCTACCCCTAAACGCTTTATCGCCCATTTCAATTGTGTATAGCAGCTGTCTTTTAAAGTTCTGAATGTTTTTCTTACCACCAGCAGATTTGCCGCCGGATATTTCATCAAACTATAAATAAACCATAGCGCTGCCGTCGCGGACTTCTTGCTGGCACGGCTGCCTTTAATGACCCGATACCTGCCTTTAAAATTCCAAAAATCTTTATATCCGCCGCCAATAACATCCGGAAGATATATCCGATTGGCCCTACTCATGAATATCACTCTCTCCGGTGATGATCACAGGCACCATTTCAATCTTTGTATCGGCGCCAAACAGATCGTGACGTTTACCCATCAACTCAAGTGCTTTTAACTGGTCTCTTGCAGAAATTTGTTTTTTTATTATTTTTGCTTCGCTGAACCCATCGCCGATACCTTCGGTAACAACTACTTCTTCTTTAAGTTCCCCTCTGCCTGCTTTAGACAGCCGCCACAGCGCTTCCGCTGCAGACATCATGCCGTCTTCAAAGACTTTGTCCTGCAATTCTTTAATACGGCTTTTTATTTCAACATTCTTCAACAATCGCTGACCCATTGAATATGCCGTTTTCTCACTGTATCCCGCTCGTATAGCTGCCTGCGTTGCGTTCAGATTAATCAGGTACTCAACGCAAAACTTCTTCTGCTTAGGTGTCATGTCATCACCTCCTTTCGAGTAATAAAAAACCGCCCTTTTCGGACGGCTGTGATTTACAGAACCCGCGCACATTTTGTACACAGGCTCTTAACTAAGGAGGAAAATATTTCTCAATATTTTCACACTATCATAATAACACCTTTTTTAGTGAATTATAATGAATTTTTGTGAACTCTTTTTCTAAATCCTGCAACGCCTTGCCGTGCAATTTATACGTCCAACGTATTGTATAGTTCATTTCAACGGCAATTTGTTCCCACGTCTGCCCCAGTATGTAATACCGGTATAAAATACACCGGCAATCGTTATCATGCTCTTTTTGAATGAGAGCCTTTGCCTTTTCACGCAACTCTATCAATTTATCCCATGCTTGATTGACCTTTTCTGCCTGTCGCTCCAACTTCTCCACGATCTCGTCAAGAGTGGTCAGATGATTTGCTTGTATTTTATCCCCCAGTTTCGGACTGGATATGTTATAAGCCCTACGCCTCAAATCTTCCAATTCCAGCTCGTAAGCTCTCAATAACCCATCTTGATTACGGACACTCTGCAGAAACTCTTTAACCGTCATTCTTCCTCCTGCCTGCTGCGACACATAATGAAGCAATCAACAATCCCATGCTGGCCCCCGTTATCATCCCCAAAATGAACATCATGCTTCCTCCAGTTCGATTTCAATTCTCGGATTCTCCCGATCCACGAATACCTCGTCACTTACAATATGCAGGTATCGGGGACTGTCGTTTTTTAGAATTTTTATCGCCTGCAGCGCATCTAACAAAAATTTCAGTCCCGACTTCACATTATCCTCGTCCCGCCTTTGATTCGGCTCATAAAACCATATCCGCATATTGACCTTTTCTTGAAATTCCGTGCCTCGTTTTTGTGGCAAAAACTGTGCCATGATATCTTGCTGTGTTTTCTGCTTCAGCTTGTTTCCCATGTAGAAATTCCTGCGGTTTGCTCCTATGATTTCATTCATTGCCGGGAGCCGGCCTTTGTATACAAGTTTCAGTTTTCCCATGTCTACTCTTCTTTCAACAACTCATTCAACCTTTCTAACAATTTATCCTTGTTTTTGATTGCCTCTTCTTTAGTTCTAAACACGTTTCCGAGTGCTAACATTCCATGATCAAAAACACCGTCAAGCCACCTACGCAATTTAACATCAATGGGCATGTATTCATTTCTTAAAAAGTCTGTATACAAATAAAAATATTCTTCACTATACCTGGGCATAAACGGCTTTCTCTTAAATACATATTTGTCAAAATGGAATATCCAGTATTTCCATATAAAAGATTCGCTAAACTTGCATTTCTTATAACGGGCTAAGTGACCGTTTTCTTCAAATTTACATGTCCACCATTTTACTCCGGGTTCGCATACATAAAACTCTTCGCCTATATCAACGCCGATTTCTTCTCTCAACGCCTCTAATATTTTTCGTTCCATTGCGTTTATTTTTGGTTCTTTCTCTGTTTCTTCAACTTTTTTTAAATATTCAAACGGTATCCGAAGACAATGACCATCCCTGCCACGTTCCACAACCCAGCAGCTGCTGATATAATTGTCGAAATCAACTGTTACATCACGTACTTCTATATCAACAATTGTTCCCCTGCATCCAACACTTATGCCATTTTCATTTATATCGCTAATCACTTCTACTCTGTCACCAATTTTCAATTCGCTCATAGTTCCACTCTCCTCTGTTAAAACGGTATGTCGTCTTGGTCATATTCTTTCTTTGGTCCTTCTCCCGGTTCGTATTCCGCCTGTCCGAAGTCTGCAAACTTTGTAACCGGCTTTTCTTTTCCTTTGCCTCCGCTCCCGATTGGCCTTGCGATGATACTTGCGACGACCTCCGTGAAGTATCGCGTTTCGTCATTTTTTTCGTAGCTCCGTGTGGAATACCTCCCTTCCGCGTATATATAATCGCCTTTTTGCAGCTCATTCCCTGCGGCCTCCGCGAGCTTGCCCCATGCGACTACGTTTACCCATTCGGTCTGCTGCCTTTCTTCTCCCTGCGAATCGGTATATTTGCGGTTTACCGCCACGGATAGCCTTGCCACCGTCTTTCCGCCGGTCGTTACTTTGATTTCCGGATCCTTTCCGAGATTTCCCATAACCTGCACTCTGTTCATTTTTGTTTGCCTCCCGATAATTGTAATTTCTCACTGATTTTCTGTGTAATTTCGTTAACTCTTCCATCGGCCAGTAGGACCTCTATCCGGTTTCGGTTTCCGGCGGAGCTTGATTTGCCTTCATACATTTTCAGAAATTGGCCGCGGATCACATCTTCCTCTGTTCCGGCGGTCATGGAAAATAGCGTATCGAGCCCGATGGCTCTTGCCACTTCCTCTGCCACCGCGTCTTTCCACTGGTAGTTTTTCGCCTCGTATGGTCCGATTTTCGTGATGACGTATCTAACCTCGCCCCATGCGTCCGCCCCGGTCAGTTCTGTTTTGCCTTGCGATTGATTGATTATTTTCTCGCACAGTCCGCATATTTTGCCCACCGGCGGTGCGTAGCTTGACTCGCTTGTCCGGATAAGTTCTCCGATGGCCTTGGATACTACTACGCCGGGATATTGCCCTAAAAGCTTGCAGTAAACCGCCATCTGCTTATCCGTGAAAGTCGGATATACCGTCTGCATGATCGCCAGTGATTTTTCCGTCAATTTGTCCATCAAAATGGCATCTCCTCCATTTCTCTGTCCAGTACTTGCATCGACCGCTCTAATGATTCCCGGACCGTTTCATTTTGCCTGTCCCGTTTGCCGTCTCGCAGGGGATAAAAGCCCTTCCAGGAATGTTCTATTCCTTGATTTACGATTTCCAGTGCCTTGAGCTCGCTACCGCCTGATAATTTATGCAGGCTTTTGAGCGCCATCTTAGCTGCCCGGATTCCGAACACTTCTTTTCTCTTTTTTGCCATTTCACTTCTCATGGCTATCCACTCCCGGAGTGCTTCCGCCAACTCCTCATTGCTTCCTGCAAACGAGGCTATAAGCGCACTCCATTCCGGAGATGGATTCTTTTTGCTCTCCCCCTCTTTCCCCTCGGGGGGATTAAGGGGGGATGTATTTTTGTTACTTGGTTCCCTTGTTACTTGGTTACTTGGTTGTATTGTTCTTTTATGGGCGTGTCGGTCGCTTGTCAGTCGCTTGTCAGTCGCTTGTCGGTCGCTTGTCAGTTCAATGTCAGTTGCCTTGTCACTCTCATAATTTATGTCTTGATATTTCCGCCAATTTACTATGGTTATGAGGCTTCCACGCCTTGTCACTTCCCTTGTCAGAAATCCGAGTTTTTCAAAGCGGTCAATTCCTGTTCTCACGTTTCTGACCGATACCCCCATGCCGGTCAATTTTGCAATTTCGGAGTAAGAGGTAATAAATTGACCCGGCTTTAGAGTAATAATCTTTCCATAAATATCGTATTTTTGCTCTTTCCAATTGGCCATGAGTAACAAGGTTATCATGATTAGCGCTTGTTCCGGTGTACTGTTAAACCATATTGGATTATCTAACAGACTTCTCCACAAGCATATAAATCCGCCTTTATTATCCATATCATCCGCCCTGCCCCAATGCTCGTTTGAACGGTTCTCTTGCAAGAATTAAGGAGGATATCCGGCTTGTTTGTGCGTTGTAGTATTCTCTGATTTCCATTTCATCGGCGGGGATGTAATACCCACCGCCTGTTTCCATATGAGAACAAATCAGGATGCCGCTTCTTCTTTCTTTTTCTATTTCACTTCTCATGCTGCGGTCGGAAAGGCCGGTGAGCGCGGCGAGCGTTTTACGGCTCACCGCATTCTCTTTGCCGACTGCGTGCATGGATTCTAATATTTCATGCACCATTCCTGTCACCTCATGCTTTCTTTACTTCCCCGGTTTCTGGATCTGTGTATAAATCTCCGGGCATGGGAATCTCTTCATAGTCCGCATTCTCTGTCGGTGCGGTCGTTTCCGCATCAATAGTCACCGTTTCGTCAGGTAAATCCGCCATATTTTCCGATATCCCAGATTTAATGGTTTCGTCCGCAGTTACCGCCCGGACAAAATCCGATTTCAGCGGCGCGAATTTGAGTAGTCTCTTAACCAGTGTTTTCTTGGCCATTGCATCAAAGTCGCTCTGCCACGGTCCCGTGCCATAGGTTTTGGATTTTTTCTTGGCAAACGCCTCCACGTCCTCTTTACTCATAACCTCGAACCCTACGCCGCCATTCGTCAGTTTGAAAACCGCATAATACAGAATGACGTTTCCTCTGTCTTTCAGTGCCGGTATGTGTCTGAGTTTCGGCTCGAGTCCAAGTTCGTATTCGAATGTATCGTTTTCATATACCTCGTGCGCCTGAATGTTCTGTACCTCGCCGGACCTATATGCGAGGTCTATCATGCCCCGATAGCCGAGCTGAAATTGTACTTCCATGACCCCTTTGTTCCGGTATGGTATCAGGTATGCTTGACCGAGAGGTGTGTTCGGTTCTACGCCGAGCTGTGCCGCCTGCATCATTGACCCGAGGAAGGACTCGGCTGTACATTCCTGCAGTTTTTCGTTCCGGCTGTAGGCCGTCAGAGCTATTCGTGTGAACCGTTCCGGTGTTATGACCGATGGGAGTGCTTTCTCTATCTGTGTATGCATTCTTTTTAAAAGGTCCCCCATTGCTTTTACCGGTGAGACTTCTTTATTCTTTTCTGCTATTGCATTTTTTAATCCGCCTTTGACATTCATTTTTCTGCCTCCATGATTTTTAAACTCATATAGTGCATCCACCGCAGGTTTGGTTTCCCGGCGGATGTATGTCCGTATTTAACGAGGACCGACTCATTGATTATGTCGGCTACTTCGCCGATAACCGGCGGTGCTTTCAATCCCATTTGACATTTGACCTTCGTCCCGATTCTTAGGGACCTCAATTCTTCTTTATCCATTACCACACCTTAAGAATTCTTGAGGGCTGTCCTACTGTTATCAAGCCTGCCGCTTTGAGTGCCTCATACGATCCTTTATCTTCTTTCTTTACCTTTGCTAAAGAAATACTTTCCCGGCCTTTTTTGGTTTTCCATGTAACTTTTCTGTCGCCGATACGGCCTACTTCAAAGTCCCCCATCATTTCCATAAGCTTGTTCTTTTTGAATTGGATGCTTATTTTCAAGGCTTTTTCCGCCTCGTTGTCCATATCCAATGCCTTTATGATTTTTTCTGCCTCTTTCGGAAGCATCGTCTCACTTCCCGGATTCCCTTTGTATTTCATTTTTAGAGCATTGGCGCAAGACACAGTGGCGTCTATTTCCGGAGGACGATTTGTCTCAACCATTTCCCAAAACTTAGTCTCTTCATCGATAAGCGCCCGGATATCTTCCTCGTTTCTTTCAATCTTTTTCCATCTTGCATCATTACCGCCTAAAAGAACGGCTATATACCAGTAATCGGCGCCCGTCACGGCCATATAGTGGAGACACTGACAATAATAACTGTCCGGAATCTCGTCATCTTTCCATTTTTTATACTGGGAAACACCGGCCGTCTTGATTTCCAGTCCTGCATCTTCTCCGGTGACCATTCTGTCTACGTTGGCAATCATGAACGGCTTCTTTCTGTTTTGAATCGTCCCGAGCCGACGGATTTTCTTTCCGGTTTCCTCCTGAAACCAATCGGCAATATTCGCCTCGTTTTTATGTCCCCAGTAAATATATGGATTGCCGGTCAAATCTTCCGGTTCTGCAATCCCCCGTTTTTCAAGCCATAACTGATAGGCCGACTTATAAGGATTGAGTCCCATAATCACGGAAGCATCAGAACCGCCGATTCCCTGATTTCTCACGGTTAACCACTTTTCGCGGTCCTCCGCCTCTTTAACCGATAGAATTAAATCGCAATTTGTATACATTAGTTTTTCCTCCTTAGAATGTGTTATACTGGAGGCGGAAGATGTTCTACTTTTTCCGCCCGGACGATAGATAATTGCCGTTATCTGTCGTCCTTTTCATTGTTGTCTTGCCGCCTTAACTCGCACAATGATCACCCTCCCCGGTTGTAATTGCCCCGGATCCTTTATGTGATTGTCCTGCATAGCCTGCCAGACCAGTTTTCGCAAATCTTCTTTATCCGTGGCTATTTCACTGCAGATGTTCCACAGCGTGTCACCGCTTTTGATTTCTTTGCGGTACTCGATTAATTCGTTACGCCCTGCAAAGAGATAATCATGCACGAGGCTTCCGTTAACCGCCACCCCTGCACATAAGGTGGATACCGCTAACACGGCGGTCATCATTAATGCTTTATTCATGGCCTGCCACCTCCGGATCGTCCGGGTGATGTATCTTGAGCCATTCATGGTATTCTTTTTCATGTTCGGCGAGAAACTCAATCATAAACCGGATTAAAAATTCCACAATTAACACCTCTTTTACCTAACGTCATTCAAGTTGTTACCGAGTAAATTCCATATCAAACCGTTTCTTTATCGATTCACAGGAAAGGTCATCAGGTGCCAGCTTGTTGGCCTTTTCTTCATATTGACGGTCAATAATATCCCGAATACGACGCCATTCCCAGGCTTTCAATCCTTTGACCAGTTGCTGTGTAAGCGCTAATTTCTCTTCCATGTTTTCACTTCTCCTTTCTTGTTTCGCCTTGATATAATTGGCACAGGAGGAAATCCCATGCTGACTAATAGAGAAAAAGATAAAATCATGCTTCACTTCCTCAATAAAGAGAAAATAACTATTGGTGAATTACACCATTGCGGAATAACCAATACTCAGATTTATAACGCTTGCCTGACAGAACAGCTTTTGAAGGTCCGTTCAGGGATAAATCCGTTTGCCAAAGAAGGCTATCAAGTGTTTTCCTACTTATCCGGTAAAGACGCCTGCAAGTACTTGCAAGAAAAGAAATTTCCCGAAGATATTATCTTGAAACCGGACTCCAATGGTGATAACGTACTCTTTCGGCTTGAAAAAGAATGTTTTAAACGGAAATCTCTTTATGCGTCTATTGGATTCGCGGCAGCGTCCTTTTTCGCTACTATCATCTCTTGGTTCATTGGATAGCAATGCGTATCGCTTGCTTCGCAAAAAAGAACACAATATCCCATAGGATGATGAGTATCGACATAGCAATTAATTTCGCTGCTGTTTGTGTCGATAACCAGCAAACCAGCTTATTAAAGTACTTCATTGCTCGCTCCTTTCTGATAGGAAAGTTATCAGACTGATACAAATAACCGCGATTGATATCCAAATGTACACCTGCGCATCATCCAGTCTCTCATCATCATTGCGATATCCTTTTCGCGTTAATGCATTTTTGATTTTTTGAACCTTACTTTTGCATGGTTCTTTTTTTATTTCTTCCACCTGCCTCACCCCTCCTTTCTTGTTTCGCATTTCACCCTCCCCTATAATTAGTTTGGAAGGGAGGTGTTAAATATGAGTACTGATTTTTCAGGATTTGACAAACTGTCTCAAAAGCTGAAAGAAATACAGCGTAATGCGGAAAACTTGTCAAACAATGGTCAAGTTAGCTTCAAAGATCTTTTTACTGAATCATTTATGCTAAAGCACACCGGCATGCAATCTATGAGTAAATTTCTGGAAGCGGGTGGCTTCCACGTGAGATCTACGAAAGATTTTGAAGAGATTCCTGATGATGTCTTTGATGAACACGTTCAAAAATTCAGCGATTTTAATTCCTGGAAAGCTATGCTTGACAAAGCAGTTGAAGAATATACCATTAAGAAATTAGGATTTTGACTTTAAGGGCGGTTCATTAGCAGATGAACTGCCCTTTTCAATCTTTTCACTTTTTTCAACTCCCGCTTGAGCTTTTTTATTTTCTTAATAGCTAAGTCGACATCTGAAGTATCAATAGGTATTTTGACCGGTTCCAAAACCATTTCTTTCACCTCTCTTTCTTTGTTTTGATTTCTAAACTTCTGGTGTAAAAAAATATACTGGTATATCTTCTTTTGATATACTCAAGACTTTTACACTTTCTGCTATTTCAGCCTGTGTGAAATCACGTTGCGAATTAAGTTTTGCCGCAAGAGACGACCGGCTCGTGCCAATAGCTCTCGCATAATCTTCACGTGTTAATCCCATTTCCGCAAGCCTCCCAAACAACTTATTATATTTGAATTTATTCTTCATTTTTAACACCTCCTCTCTTTTTAAGTGTAGTATTTCTACACTTTCAATTTTGATTATACTTTTCGCTCATTATTGTGTCAAGTAGTTTTCTAAACTTTATTTTCAATTTTTGCATTATCTTGTTGTGTTTTCAGAACAATGTGTGTATAATTTGGTTAGCGGGAGGTATTAGTATGGAAGAATTCAAAAATCGATTAAAAGAGGCACTTGAAAAAAGAGAAATGCGCCCAGTTGATCTTTCTGAAAGAACCGGTATTTCTCGGAGTGTAATTTCTTCTTATTTGGCAGGCCGATGGAAAGCAAAACAAGACAACTTATATTTAATATCTAAGGCCATGAATATTGACCCCGCATGGCTTATGGGCTATGACATTTCTATGGATGGAACGCCAACTAAAAAACATAAAGAATCACCAGCTCCGAAGGGAACACATAAGCCGCAATTTAAAAAAGTCCCAATGATGGGATATGCAGCAGCAGGACAGCCTTTAGAAGATATCAATCAAGATATTAATTTTTTTGATGTAGAAAATAAATATGATGTGGATTTCTGTATCACTGTCCGAGGCGACAGCATGATAAATGCCAATATCAACGATGGTGATATCATTTTTATAAAATCCATGTCAGAGGTCCCGAACGGGAAAATCGCCTGCGTTGAAATCGATAATGAAAAGGTTTGCTTAAAACGATTCTATAAAAATGAAAACGGCGTTATGCTCGTATCTGAAAACCCTACTTATCCGCCAATGAACCTTAACGAGTCTAATACATATGACGTCAAGATTTTAGGCCTTGCTGTTTTAAAACAATCAGAAATCCATTAACCACTCCCTTACTAGCTGAGGCACTTTCAATATGAAATTTATACCTATTATTTTTATATGTATAGTTATTTATTTTCTTTACAAATATTTCAAAAATAAGCGAAATATAGAGATTTCGCATTCGCGAATAATCAGAAACAGTCCCACTATCGATGAAGATGTATCATATCAAGTAAATTCTAGAAAATGCACAATGGTTTTTAAATCTAGCGTATGGGATTGGGATGAAAATATGCAGTGCCCTGTACATGATCCTACACTTGATTCGGCTGTTGCTAAAAACTTAACAAAAACAGAACGATTGTTTTTTGACACATTAAAAGAGTTGTCAACGATTTCCAATCTTCAAGGAGCATATGAAATATCTAGAAATAGTGGAGGTATATTTTCGGTAAATTATTCTGATGAAACCTCACAATTATATGTAGGAAAAGTTTTCTTTACGGACCCATACTCGGAATATGCAGTTGTTAAAAGCGGAGCGACCCGAGCTTCCCGAGTATTTAAATCTCGTCAAGAAGCTATTTTATACATAGATGACCATAACAAGGGGAACTATATAATAGAAGAAAGGAAACATCCTGCTTGTAGATACATGCAAGTTTTGAAGATAAAAGCACACGCAAAATCTTTAGATGACATAATTTGTGTTGAAATTGTAGATAAGCCTTTATCAGTTTATCTTTCCGCACTTAATGGGTGGATTAAATATATAAAAAACTCAAAGATTTGATGCTTGTTACTACTCTTGATACAAGGCATTATTCGTTATATTTTCTTTACACCTATTTCAGACAATATGGGAAAACATAAATCAAATAAACTGAGATATAAATGTATGGATTGTGGTTATGCATGGCATGATTGATTTCACAAAGTCGTTGAGATTCGAGGAAAGTTATAAAAGGAAAAATATTATATTTTTATAAACTTTATTTGCTTTTTTCTTCACTAATACTACTATTTCATATACAAAATCATATGATTTTTACTAAAATTTTAATTGACATCTTTACTACCATGTAATATGATAATTACACATCAAGAAATGATGTGTAATGATATCTATCCCTTGGTAGTAAGCCTCTCCAATTTGTCCGGAGACCGCCGAGCCCAAGGGATTTTTTCATGCGAAAGGGAATATAAAATGGAAAATACAGCTATTTTAGTAGATGGCGCATTTTTTATCAAAAGAGCCCGGAGTATTTTTGGTGTTAAATCGCCAAAAGAACTAGCTGATTTACTTTATCAACATTGTCATAAGCATCTTTCTTCTTCAAAAGGAAAAACAAAAAATCATTTGTATAGGATTTTCTTTTATGACTGTCCGCCCCTATCAAAAAAGGTTTTTCATCCTTTTTTGCAAAAACAAATAGATCTTTCAAAATCTTCAAACAGTAAATGGCGCTTGGAGCTACACGAAGAATTGAAACGTGTAAGAAAAACAGCATTACGTCTTGGCCATGTTGATGATATAAATGTAACATGGGCTATACGCTATGATAAAATCAAGGCTTTATGTTCTCATAAAATAAATTGGAATCAACTGACAGAAGAAGATTTTTCGATGAATGTAAAGCAAAAAGGTGTAGATATGCGCATTGGCATAGACATCACATCTTTAGCGCTAAAAAAACAGGTAACACAAATTATATTGATTTCAGGGGATAGTGATTTTGTACCAGCTGCAAAGTTTGCAAGGCGCGAAGGAATTGATTTCATATTAGATCCTATGTGGGCACCAATAAAACCCGATTTGTATGAACATATAGATGGACTCCGATCCACCTTCCCCAATCCTAATAAAAATACGCCCGTACCATAAAAATAGTTTTTTGACACATATTCCAGGAGCTTGTTAACATCATTTAGTTAAGATTCAGGAAACCCGATTTTGTAGACTTAGTTGTTGCTAAGTCCCAAAAACTGTATTTTTTTAGACTTAAATGTAGTTTAGTCTTGAAAATTTGTAGTTTTGAGACTAAACAACAATTCTTGATTTCTATCCTTAAAATAAAAAATCCCGTCATTCTGCGGCAACAGAACAACGGGAAAACGTAATACCCACGCAAGGGCTGATTACTATTATATTATAGCATAAACAGCCCTTATTGTAGAAAGGAGCTGTTTTATTTTGAGCAAAAAAGCTGTTATTTATGCCCGATACTCTTCCGACCGTCAACGCGATGAATCTATAGAGGGGCAGGTCCGGGTTTGTGAAGATTATGCAAAAAGAAATGATTTAACAATTATACACATCTATTCCGACAGGGCAATGACCGGTAGAACTGACCAAAGACCTGAATTTCAAAAAATGATTCGTGATGCCGCTCTTCAAACTTTTGATGTTGTTTTGGTGTATAAACTTAATCGTTTTGCCCGCAACAGATACGACAGTGCTAAATATAAACATAAATTGAAAAAACAGGGAGTTCGAGTTATATCGGCAATGGAGAATATCGCCGATGACCCGTCAGGCATCCTGCTAGAATCCGTTATTGAGGGACTGGCGGAATATTATTCTGCCGAATTGGCCGAAAATGTAACGCGAGGAATGACCGAAAACGCCCTTGAGGGAAAGTGGCCCGGCGGTACAGTTCCACTTGGTTTTAAGCTTGACGGAAACCGCCATTTAATTATTGATGAACCGAATGCCTCCACTGTACGGGATATTTACCAAAGAATTCTTGATGGCCAAACGATGGCTTCTGTTATTAAAGGTTTAAATGAACAAAACAAATTAACAGCTAAAGGAAAGCCTTTTTCTAAAAACAGTCTCCGGACTATACTAAAAAATGAAAGATACCGCGGAACTTTTTTATGGAACGGTATAAGAAAAGAAAATGCAATTCCCAGCATTGTTGATTCTTCAGTATTTGAGGCGGTGCAAAAAATTATGAATTTCAGAAAAAAATCGAGATCCTGTCCCCGGCAAGAAAATTATTTGCTTAGCGGAAAACTTTACTGCGGCAGTTGCGGAGAAAAAATGGTCGGAATCTCCGGAACGTCAAAAAGAAACACACTTTACTACTATTATGCCTGTGACGGAAAACTTAAAAAGAACGGCTGCCTTAGAAAAAATATCCGGGCAGATGTATTAGAAAAAATTGTTGTGGATCAAACGACAAAAATACTATCTAATGATGAAGCATTGAAAGCCATTGCCGCTCAGGCGGTAGATATACAGGAACTCCGGAAAGAATCACTTAACGTACAATCGTTAAAAAATCAAATTAAAGACATCGAAAAAAAGCTAAAAAACTGTATTGACGCCGTAGAAAACGGCCTTGCTTCCGAAAGTATAGGAAATCGTATTGAAGAATACGAACACACCCTAAAAAGGCTAAAATTTACACTTTCACAGGAGCTGTTAAACGGTGGAGTACAAAAATTAACAAAAAACCGTATAGAATATTTCTTTATGGCCGTTCGTGAAAAAGTAAAAACAGCGGACAGGTACAAAAGCATTTTGCTTTCTTCCCTAATCCGCTGCGTGATTCTCTATGATGATTATATAGAGATTCAATATAATTACAGATCCGAACTCCCGCTTTTGGAAAATCCAGTACGGGTAAAGTGTTCGAATACGCACTCTCTGGTGGATCATCAGGGGTTCGAACCCCGGACACCCTGATTAAGAGTCAGGTGCTCTGCCAACTGAGCTAATGATCCATTCAACGAAAAACATTATATCATCGAGATTATGTATTGTCAAACACTTTTTAGTCGGGCAATCTAAAAATAAATCTGTATTTTCTCCCCCTTAATAATGAATACCGTATTTGGATTTTAATCCATTGATGTCATCCCGCATTTCCTCATTACATCTGTCTATCGCAGCTTTTAAATTGGGCGTTTTTCTTTCTGTCAAAAGTTTCTTTTTTGCACTGGCCAATTTATAAATCCGAGCTAATTCTTTTTTATAATTACCCATCAACGCTTCCAAATCTTGTTCGGTAAAATCGTCTGTTTCCAAACTCTCCGGTTGATTCTTTTTTACTTCTTTCATGTCTCCTCCTGTATGCTTGTATTACTGCAATTATAAAGTATTCGGGTAATTGAGTATCCGGGTGTGATATGCTATAATATTTTCCGTTAGGCGCCTATAGCTCAGGGGATAGAGCACCAGTCTCCGGAACTGGGAGCGAGAGTTCGAATCTCTCTAGGCGCTCCATTTATATTTATACAAACGGGTAATGGTAAATTTTCACCATTATCCGTTTTTTCGTGGAAACTATTTGTCAAAAAGAAATTGTTCAAATACATAATTCCCTAACGCCGTACCTTTATAAGTCATAAAAATATGCTCCTCTGTTTCTTCAAGCAGTTTCTTTTCTATTAATTTCTTTATAGTTTCATCATATATATCGTGTATATTCTTTTCATATCTCCTTTTGAATGCATTTTTATTTATCCCTTTTTTCATACGCAGTCCCAAGAAACAAAATTCTTCCATTTCTTCTTTTTCTGAAAGCACCGTTATCTCTTGCGGCACCTGATGATTAACGGTAAGTTCCTTTTCGTAAAAATGCACACCCGGCAGATTTTCAATCCTTTTCTTGCCAATCCGTGAGCAGGCGGACGGACCGAAGCCTAAATAATCATCAAGCTTCCAATATTTCCGGTTATGCCTGGATTCGTATTTTTTCCTTGCAAAGCTGGATATTTCATATCTTTCAAAGCCATAATGTGGCAGTATGCGACACATATCCTGATACATTTCCCAGCTTTCATTTTCTGTCGGGCGTTGAAGTATTCCTTTTTCCGCCAACTGGGCGAATCTGGTTTTGGGTTCAATAATCAGACTATAAATAGACATGTGCACAATAGGAAGATGTACTGCCCATTTTAAAGTATTCTCAAAGCTTCTTACACTTTGCCCCGGCAGCTCACTCATCAGGTCTATACTAATGTTTCTGTAGCCTTTGCGAAATGCCCGCTTAACAGCACGCTCCGCTCCTGCAGCGGAATGATTTCTTCCTATCTGCTTTAATAGCCGGTCATGATTATTCTGTACCCCCACTGAGATTCTGTTTATTCCCATCTCTAATGTTTTTTCTATATATTCGTCATCCATATCTGATGGATTCATTTCCATCGTAATTTCCGCATCTTCAGAAATATCAAAAGATTCTTTTATCGCCTGTACAATATTTTTCAACCGGTTTACCGATAAAGAAGACGGAGTCCCGCCCCCAAAATAGAGGGTATCACATTTCCGTTCTTTGAAACCTCGGCTTTTGATTTCTATTTCTTTTATCAGTGCCGATATAAACCGGTCATTTGGGATTTGTGCTACAGAATAAAAGCCGCAATAATTACAGCGGCTTTTGCAAAACGGTATATGTACATACAGACCGAGATTTTTGTTACTATCCATCTTTTAATACCGCCATAAATGCTTCTTGGGGAATTTCAACACTACCTACCTGTTTCATCCGCTTTTTCCCTTCTTTTTGTTTTTCAAGAAGCTTCTTTTTGCGGCTGACATCTCCGCCGTAACATTTGGCTAATACGTCCTTTTTATAGGCTTTAATCGTTTCTCTTGCAATAATCTTACTTCCTACGGCAGCCTGAATAGGTACTTCAAACTGTTGTCTCGGAATGATCTCTTTTAACCGGAGTGCCAAAGTTCTCCCTCTGGATGCGGCATTACTTTTATGGACAATCACAGAAAGAGCATCAATTAAGTCACCGTTCATCAAAATATCCAGCTTGACTGCCTCTGTCTTCTGATATCCGCTCAATTGATAATCTAAAGAGGCATACCCCTTGGTAGCAGACTTTAATTTATCAAAAAAGTCAAAAATAATTTCTGCCAACGGCACTTTATAGGATAAGTCAACTCTTGTTTCATCCAAATAAGTCATCGTTTGGAATTCGCCACGGCGATTCTGTACAAGCTCCATGACATTTCCGACCATATCGGAGGGAACCAGGATTTCTACTTTTGCAACAGGTTCTTCGATATGTTCAATTTTTGTCATAGGTGGTAATTTCGCGGGATTATCTACAGTAATCATTTCTCCGTCCGTCTGGTATACATGATAGATAACAGACGGTGCTGTGGTAATCAATTTTAAATTGTACTCTCTTTCCAAGCGCTCCTGTATGACATCCATATGAAGTAACCCTAAAAAGCCACAACGAAAACCAAATCCTAATGCTTGCGATGTTTCCGGCATGTATTCCAAAGCCGCATCATTCAATTGCAACTTTTCAAGAGCTGTTTTAAGTTGATCATAATCTTTACTTTCAATCGGATACAGTCCGCAAAATACCATTGGTAAAGCTTTTCTGTATCCTGGTAATGCTTTCTCTGCACTGTTTTCTGCTGATGTAATCGTATCTCCGACTGCACAGTCACCTACTGTCTTTATGCTGGCTGCTATATATCCGACCGAACCGCAGGGCAAAACATCACAAGTTTTCGGAAGCGGAGTAAAATATCCCACCTCTGTCACAGTGTAAACTTTGCCGGTTGACATCATTTTTATATTCATGCCCGTTTTTACTTCCCCATCCATAACACGGACATAGGCAATAGCCCCTTTATAAGAATCGAAAATCGAATCAAAAATAAGGCACCGTAAAGGAGAATCTGAATGATCTTCCGGAGGAGGCACCATCTCTACAATCTTTTTTAGTACTTCCTCCACATTTTCTCCTGTTTTTGCACTGACGGGAACTGCTTCAGACATATCCAGTCCGATTACATTTTCCACTTCAGTTTTTACTCTATCAATATCGGCACTCGGTAAATCAATTTTGTTAATTACCGGGATAATTTCCAAATTATTGTCTATTGCCAGATAAACATTCGCCAGAGTTTGTGCCTGCACCCCTTGCGTAGCATCTACAATTAATATGGCACCTTCGCAGGCCGAAAGACTCCGTGACACTTCATAATTAAAGTCCACGTGCCCCGGGGTATCTATCAAATTTAATTCATAAACTTCTCCCTCATAAGTATACATCAAACGGGCAGACTGTTCCTTAATAGTAATTCCTCTTTCTCGTTCCAATTCCATGGTGTCAAGAATCTGTGCTTCCATATCTCTTTTCTGGACAGTTCCCGTCATCTCAATTAGCCGGTCTGCCAGTGTAGATTTCCCATGATCGATATGGGCTATAATAGAAAAGTTTCTAATATGCTTCGTGTCCATTAAAGTCTCCTGGTCTCATAGTTTATCGCACTTAAGTTTATATAATTAACCTTATACACTGTTTGCATTATATCAGAAAACAAGCAGATAACGAAAACAAAACGTTTTCTCCTTATTTTTCTTTAAAACAGGCAGGTATCACTATTGCCGAAATGACTAGAAATATACCGCCCATTTCCACAATTCCGAAAGTCGTTCCAAAAATAAAATAAGAAGCAATAACAGAAATTGCCGGCTCTACAGCGGCAGTCACGGATGCCTGGGACTCGCTAAGCCAAGCCAATCCGGCATTATAGCAAATAAATGCAATCACCGTTCCACATATAATAATCATAAACAAATCAAAAATTACGTCTTTTTCAAAAAAGGCGGAAATATCTGTTACAGGATCAATAATATACCCTGAAATCCCACCCAAAAGCATAGCAAACATAAGCAAGAAAGAATTATTCAGCGTAACCATAAGTCTTTTCGGGTATATGGCACAGAATGCAAAAAATGTAGCAGAAATCAAGCTGTAACAGACACATTTAGCCGGCACGGAAAGACGGTTGATATTTCCTCCCGATACTAATAAATACACCCCTGTAATGGCCAATACTACCGATAAACAATCACCTTTCCCGGGGATTCTTTTATTTCGGAAGGACAGCCAACAAATAACAAGGGCCGGGCAAATGTATTGCATCACTGTTGCCGCCGCTGCATTTCCTGCTCTAATCCCCATAAAATAGGCATGTTGCATAATCATAATTCCCAATCCGTAGAAAAAGACCCCTCTCCATAGCTTTGGGTTTCTATACAAAAGCAATATATCGCTTTTTAAAGATCCCCGCATAGCCAGTCCGACAGCTATAACTCCCGCTGTCGCAAGCATACGAAAAACAGTCAAATCCATGGCGGTATGCGGATTATGCATTAAAAAATGTTCCGCAGCCAATCCGCTGCCTGCCCACATGGCTCCTGCAATGACAACAAAACCGATAGCAAATAAATTCACGATAAACCTCTTAATCTTGAATTGTATTTTAATAGAATAACCCTTTTGCAATTTCACTAAAGATAAAAACTGCTTCTACGGAAGCAGTTTTGGTCTGGTGGGGCTAAACGGATTCGAACCATTGACCTCTTCGATGTCAACGAAGCACTCTAACCAACTGAGCTATAGCCCCATATGTGAGATTATTATACATGACCCGTTTTCAAAAATCAATTTCTTCACAACCTCGAAAATACGGAACATTACCCATGGTTTATTTCTGAAATAAATCTCTCTTTTTAATTTTTTGCCTTCTTACTTTTTATAAAATAAAAATCTCTCATTTGAGAGACTTTTATTTGGCTACAACGGTTGTAACATTCAATTTTATTGTTTCTAACGACATTCCTGTTGTGTATTCAATTTCTTTCTGTATTTTATCCCGCATCATATGAATGAGTCTTTTTATTTCCTGAGGTGTCCCTTGCCTTATCTTCAAATCTATATATAATATGATACCATTTGTCTGACTTCTGCTTCTTTCGCTGGATATATCATAAATCTTGATTTTTTTCATATCTTTTACTGCATAGCGGACAAGGGTTTCTATAACACGGTTAGAAAATGTCAATTTTCCATAGTAGCTGAACACAGGGCGAACAACAGAACGTTCTTCACTACCTTTTTGCTTTATCGTATCCCTTTTTTTATTTCTGAAAAAGCGGAGTGAATCTACCAAATATCCTTTGAAATAGGGCCGGAGTTCCATTGTCGGGACCGGAATTACATGCTTTCCCTCTTTATGCCGTGCTTCTCTTGCCTGTTTTATTTCTTCCGGTTTCGCTACATCTTCTATGTGGATAAATCTGGACGGTTCCGGCAGTTTCAACCTGTCGGCAATGCGCTGTGCCATTTTATCAGATGTCCCGAGAATCAAAATTTTTGCGGGATTTATTTTTATAATTTTTCTCCGCACATCTTCAGCATGAGTATCATCCCAAAACAAGGCTCTACGAACTGCCCCTAAATAGCTGGGTTCTTTTTTTGCTGATACTCCCGCAGCTATCCTGTTATGGTAAATCAATATTCCGTCATCAATAATGCAGGACGCCCCATTTTCATATGCAATAACCAGTGCCCTGTCACTTTTCCCGGAGCCCGGCGGGCCTGTAAATGCAATGGTTTCCATAATTACTCCTTATTTATTCTTCGCCTATCATTTGTACTTCTGTTTTTAATTCAACTCCATAGGCTGCTTTTACGCGGTTTTGCACTTCCCGAATCAATGTAATCATATCATTAAAAGAAGCATTCCCGTTGTTAATTAAAAACCCCGCATGCTTAGTGCTTACCTGTGCATCTCCTACAGAAAAGCCTTTCATTTGAAGTTCTTCAATCATTTGACCCACAAAATGCCCTTCCGGTCTTTTAAATGTACTTCCTGCACTTTTTTTATCTAAAGGCTGTTTTTCCCTGCGACGTGCATTAAAATCATTCATGAGATTTTGAATGGCAAGTCTGTCTCCGGGGACGAGTTCTAAGGTAATTTCACTTATAATCTCTTTGTTCCGCATAAACAAACTGTTCCGATAACTATACCCGATTTCGTCTTTGCCGCGAACCGCCATATCGCCTTTTCCGTCATAAGAAATGACGGATGTAACGACTTGCGACATCTCTCCTATATACGCTCCGGCATTCATATATACCGCACCGCCTATACTTCCCGGAATTCCTCCGGCAAACTCCAATCCGGAGAGTCCGTATTGAGCAGCTGCTTCTGCAACCCGAATTGTCGGTACTCCTGCAGTGACATGGAGTAAATTCCCCTCTTTTTCTATTTTCTGTAACCGCCCCGTGTAAACGACGAGTCCCCGTATTCCCTTATCCCGAACCAAGAGATTTGCTCCGCCGCCAAGAATAAACAAAGGTATCTCCTCTTTAGAAGCCTCCTTAATAATTCTCTGCATTTCTTCCGTAGTTTCAGGTATAAGAAAACAGTCGGCCGGTCCCCCGATACCGAAAGTTGTATGTCGCTTCATCGGTTCATTGATTTTTATTTGATTTTCTTTTAAAAAAGAAGAAAAAATTTTTACATAGTCAGTCATATATATTTCCTTCATAAACATGCAAACTTATTCTTCTTATTATAGGGATGAACTATACAATCGTCAATTCATCGCTCTTTTCTCAATCTATACCTGTGCAAACTGAAAAAATGCCTGTATCCGTAGAGATACAAGCATTTTTCCAGTTTATCTTATCTGTCTACATTTGTCATATCTTTGGCTACAACAAATTGATCATATTCTTTTTCCGTCACATATCCGAGTGCCATTGCCGCTTCTTTCAGAGAGCTGTTGTCAGCAAACGCTTTTTTTGCAATTTCTGCAGATTTTTCATAACCTATATGGGGCGATAAAGCGGTAACAAGCATCAGCGATTTTTCTACCAATTCTCCCATTTTATCTTCATTGGCAACCATCCCCTGTGCACAATGAATATTAAAAGAATGGATAGAGTCTCCCAAGAGAATAACAGACTCCAAATAGTCCTGTGCCATGACAGGGGCAAACACATTTAATTCAAAATGCCCCTGAGAAGCGGCCAAAGATATCGCTGCCTGATGTCCGTGAACACTGCATGCCACCATCGTCAGAGCTTCACACTGGGTAGGATTTACCTTGCCCGGCATAATAGATGAGCCCGGTTCATTGGCGGGAATGGTAATCTCCCCTAACCCCGCACGCGGACCGCATGCTAAAAATCGTATATCATCAACTATTTTCATGCAATCCATAGCCAAAGCCTCCAGAGCTCCGTGAGAAAATACAAAATCATCACGCCCTGTCAATGCATAAAACTTATTCGGTTCCGACACAAAAGGCAGTCCTGTTTCTTTTGCAATTGCTGCTGCCACTTTTTCACCGAAACCTTTCGGACTGTTCAGCCCCGTCCCGACGGCTGTACCGCCGATAGCAAGTCCCAATAAATACTTTTCACTGTCTTTAATCATATCTCTGCTTTTTTGAAGCATGACGAGCCATCCTGAAATTTCCTGCCCAAAGGTAAGCGGAACTGCATCCTGCAAATGGGTTCTTCCAATTTTTACAAGATGCATGTACTCCTCACTTTTCTGTGCAAATGTTTTAATTAAATCATCAAGAGGACCATATAATCTTTTATGCAATGTTTCTACGGCAGCTACATGCATGGCTGTCGGGAATGTATCATTTGAAGACTGGGACATATTTACATCATCATTGGGATGTACTCTCGTTTCACTTTTGGCTTCTTCCAATTTCTTATTTGCAATATGAGCAATAACTTCATTCATGTTCATATTACTCTGCGTCCCCGAACCGGTCTGATAAATAGCTAATGGAAATTCCGATTCCCACTGCCCTCTTATAATTTCGTCACAGGCTTCGGATATTACTTTCTCTTTTTCAGCCGATAAAGATCCCGCCTCTAAATTAACAGCAGCCGCACACTTTTTTAAAATAGCAAATGCACGTATAATCTGGACAGGCATACGGTTAATCCCGATTTTAAAATTTTCGAACGACCTTTGTGTCTGCGCTCCCCACATGTGATTTGCCGGAACCTTAACTTCCCCTAATGTGTCATGCTCAATGCGATATTCCATACTTCTCATGCCTCCTTGCATCTTAATTATACAAATAAAAAAGCTTTATTTTCATTTTACCATTTCACTAAAAAAACTTCTTCTTTTATGTTCACGGATTCAAACTTCTACTTTATGCCATAAAAATTTTATCTCTTTGTTTATTTGAATTTTTAAGTCATAAGTTTTGCAAATTCCTATTCATATAGTATAATAATTACCACATGGCTTTGTAATTTTGATTTGTGACAGTCTTCGGGGCCCGTGCAATGGAATCCCATGAATCCTGTCAGGTCCGAGAGGAAGCAGCAGTAAGTGGTCCTTTCCATGTGCCACGGTGTATCCTGAAGGCTGTCATAAATGAGAATTGCAAGGTCTTTTTTAGTATAATGAACATATCAGATAAAATAAGTTCCTGTATGGAGGTCCTAATGGCATATCTGGCACTATATCGTAAGTGGCGGCCCCGTACGTTTGACGAGGTTGTCGGCCAAAAGCATATTTCTATTCCTATCCTGAGAGCATTGGAGCAAGGACGCCTGGCCCACGCTTATCTGTTTTCAGGTCCGCGGGGTACAGGGAAAACAAGCATGGCCAGAATTCTTGCAAAAGCTGTAAACTGCTCAAATCCCATGAACGGAAATCCCTGTAATACCTGCCCAAGCTGTACAGAAATTAATAACGGATCCAGCATGGATGTCTACGAGATAGACGGCGCTTCTGCACGCGGAGTAGATGAAATTATTAAAATTCGCAAGTCTATTCCCACACTCCCGGTATCAGGAAATAAAAAAGTGTATATCATCGATGAAGTCCACATGCTGACGAGAGAAGCATTTAATGCTCTTTTAAAAACACTGGAAGAACCTCCCGGACATGTACTTTTTATTCTTGCAACCACAGAACCGGAAAAAATTCCCCTCACTATTTTATCCCGCTGCCAGCGGTATGAATTTCACCGGATTTCCGTAAGGGATATAAAAGAACATTTATTATATGTATCAGAGCAAGCTTCTATTCATCTCAGCCCGGAGGCGGCCGACTTGATTGCGGTCCGCTCCGAAGGCGGTCTGCGTGATGCCCTTTCCTTACTTGACCAATGCTCCAACATATCGGATAACAAAGAGCTTTCTGCCGAAATCGTTTATAATCTTTTAGGACTGACAGAAAAAGATACCATTATAAATTTATCCCACCATATTTTTTCTTCTGAAAGCGGTAAAGCACTTCAGCTTTTTTATAAAATTTTACAAAACGGCAAAGAACCTGGAGCCATTCTCCGTGATTTACTGGAACATTTCAGAAATATCATGATTTGCAAGATAGATACTAACGCTCCTGAACTCATATCTTATGGAAGCGCACTGGATATCTTGAAATCTGACTCCCAAAAATTGAGTGAGCCTTATCTGGACGCCTTATTTGCCTCACTTCATAAAACAATGGCTGACGTAAAAAGAAGCTCTTCCCCGCGCATGAATGCAGAAATGGGATTGCTCCGCTTATGCCGCATAAAAGGCTCTGCAGAACTGGACAGCCTGGCTGAACGGGTAGAGAACCTGGAAAATAAAGTTTTCAGCCCTTCAGAGAACAATTCTCTATCTTTTGTATCACCATTACCCAAGCAAAAAGAATCCCCTTCTCCTGTAGTTTCAAAATCCGATAATAACGACATGGCTCCTTCCGGCGAAAAATCTGACAAGGTTACCCCCTCTGACGGAATTTCAAATCCTGAGCCGGAAAAAAGTAAAATTCCGGAACCACAATCTCCAAAATCACAATTTATTGATCCTGCCGGCTATCCGTCTTTATGGAATCAGTTTACTTCTTACTTACAGCAAATTCATCGCATTGATATCTGGAGTTGTGTACAAAAAGGAACCTTAATCCTGATTAATAATCACAGAGTGATTGCTTCTCTCCCTCAGCAATTTTTGGTTTTGGGCGCTAATAATCCGGGGTACCAATCTGTCATTTCTGATGCCTTTGCCCATATTACGGGACAAAGCCTGGAATTCCATGCCGTGCTGAAAGGTTCTATAGAAGAAAGTTCTGCATTGGAAGAAGCTAAAAATTACTCTTCCACAAATAAGGCCGCAAACCTTACGGATAAGTGTTCTTCTAATGAACATACCGATGACTATCAATTGCTCTCTCCGGAAGAACTTGATCAAAATAAAGAAAAAGAGCCTGTTTTATCAGAGGCCCTCAAAATTATTCCCCATTGCAATATTTATAAAAAAGGTGAGTAACTTACATTTTATTAAATACCCTTATCACAACGAGAAAAATACTATATAATAATTTAAAGAATAATCCTTAAGGAGGAAGAAAAATGTTTGGTAATAAGGCACAAATGCAAAATATGCTTAAAAAAGCTCGTAAAATGCAGGAAGATATGCAAAAAATGCAGGAGGAATTAAAACAGCAGACCGTTGATGTTTCTGTCGGCGGTGGTGCGGTAGCTATCGTAATGAATGGAGAAAAACAAATCGTTTCTTTAAAAATCAATAAAGATGCTATTGATCCCGAAGACCCGGAGATGTTGGAAGATCTCATTACCACTGCCGTAAATGAAGCCGGCAAAAAAGCTGACGATATGGTTCAAAAAGGTATGAGTAAGGTTACAGGAGGCCTCGGACTTCCCGGCGGCATGTTTTAATGAATAATGATTTAGAACTGGTAGCAGAACAATTCCGTAAACTTCCCGGAATCGGTGTAAAAACAGCAAGAAGACTTGCTTATTTTATACTGGAAAGACCGCAATCGGATGTAGATGCATTCATTCAAACAATCCGGGAAGCAAGAAGCAAGGTTTGTTACTGTTCCACCTGCCATAACCTTTCCACCTCGGACCCTTGTGAGATTTGTAATGATGACCGCAGGGATCATTCTCTTATCTGCGTAGTAGAACAACCACAGGATGTACAGGCCTTGGAACAAAGTCATGAATATCATGGTCTATATCATGTACTTCATGGTGCTTTATCTCCTCTTGACGGCATCGGACCTGACCGGTTAAAAATAAAAGAGCTTCTAAACCGTATTTCCAATCATCAGGTGCAGGAAATCATTTTAGCTACCGATCCGGATACGGAAGGAGAAGCCACTGCATATTATATTTCACACCTGATTAAGCCCCTGGGAATCAAAGTTACACGAATCGCAAGAGGACTGCCCGCCGGCGGAGATATCGGATATGCTGACAGTATGACATTGGCAGGTGCCGTAGAAAACCGAAAAGAAATGTAGTGTTACGGGATTTTCTTATCATATTTTATATACTTTCATGCAGGTTTATTTTACAAGGAGGACTGGAATGGAAATTTTAGGTGTAAGTGTTGTCGGTGTTATTACTGCTATAATTTGTGTCTTTATTTTATGCAAATTTTTAAGTTGTGCCGTATTCCCGCTTGTTGGAAATATTATTGCCGGCGGTATCCTATATTACATTCTGGACGCCTTTAGTATTATCCAAATGCAATGGAGTGTATTTGATGCCATTGTCATTGCTATTTTTGGAATTCCCGGCACTATTTTTATCGCTTTACTGCGACTGTTTTTCTAAGATTACACGTCTTATCGTTAATAGCAAAAGAGGTTCAAATGTCCGAAAAGACATTGAACCTCTTTTTATTGTCAGTGCAAAAATATCAACAACTTTTTATCTTATCAATGATTTTATCCAGCCAAGACCCTTTCCCTTTATACCGGGTTAAGTCTTCCCCGGATAAATTTGCATAATTAAGTAACGCCTCTTTTTGGTCTTCTTTCAGCTTCTTTGGCACTGCCACATTGATTTCTACGTAAAGATTTCCTTTACGGTTTCCTTGCAAATGCGGCATCCCTTCACCGGCAATACGGAAGCGGGTTCCGCTTTGTGTGCCTGCAGGAATTTTTAATTCCACTTCTTTTTCTAAGGTTTTTACATGGATAACACTCCCCAAAGCGGCCGTGGGGAAAGAAATGCTTTTCCTGCAATACAAATCATCACCTGCACGCTCAAAGTCAGGATCTTCTTTGACATAAATATAAACGTACAAATCACCCTTAGGGCCGCCCCTTTTCCCGGGTTCGCCTTCTCCTGATACACGCATTCTTACGCCGGAATCAGCACCGGCAGGAATATTGACCTCTATTGTCTTTTGCTTCCGTTCTGTTCCTGCTCCGTGGCAATTATGACATTTATTTTTAATAATTTTTCCCGTGCCGTCGCAATCCGGACAAGTTACTACATTAATCATTTGTCCAAACGGACTGTTTCTGACTACACGCTGTTGCCCCGTACCGTGACAAGTTTGGCAGGTTTCGACAGATGATCCGGGCTCTGCTCCATTACCATGACAATGACTGCAAGTTTCATTTTTTACAACAGAAAACTTTTTACGAACACCTTTGGCTGCTTCCCGTAAAGTGATTTCCATGTCATACCGCAAATCGGCTCCTTGCTCAGGGCCATTGCTGTTCCTACGACGACCTCCGGTAAACATATCAAATATGTCACCCATATCAAAGCCGCCCTGACCGCCAAAGTTGCTGAAATCAAATCCGCCAAATCCGCCGCCGAAACCGCCCGGACCGGGACCGCCTCCCTGTGATGCCTGTCTGAACGCATCATGACCTAATTGGTCATACTGGGCCCGTTTATCGGCATCAGAAAGGACATGGTATGCTTCATTGACTTCTTTAAATTTATTTTCTGCCTCTTTCAGATTATCTTTATTTAAGTCCGGATGATATTTCCGTGCCAGTTTTCTATATGCTCTTTTGATATCTGCATCGGTGGCATTCTTTTCAACACCGAGCACTTCATAATAATCCCGATTCGCCATTAGGGAAACACAATCCTTTTATCAGTAATAAATAGCTTTGAGCTGTGCTCTTCAGCTCCATCCCCCTACTTATCAGAGAATTTTTGGAAAAAGACACAGCCCGCCGCTGATTATTTAACTACAATTTATTAATATCCATCATGCACTTATTTTTTATCATCATCAACCACTTTGTAATCTGCATCGACTACATTATCATCCGGTTTCTGGGCCTGCTGCGGGTTCCCTTGTCCGGCTGCTCCGGTCTGATCTCCGCCTGCAGCCTGCTGGGCCTGCTGTGCTTGCTGGTACATCTGACTTGTCATTTCATAAAGGGGTTTTGTCAAAGCTTCTGCATCAGCTTTCATTTTTTCCACATCTTCCCCTTGCAATGATTCACGGAGCTTAGCTATAGCTTCATTAATTTCTTTAACCTTACCGGAGTCTGCTTTGTCACCCAAATCCTTAATTGTTTTTTCTGCCTGGTAAATTAAGGACTCACCCTGATTCCTCTGCTCAATTATTTCTTTACGCTTTTTATCTTCTTCTTCATGCGCTTTAGCATCTTGTTGCATTTTTTCAATTTCTTCATCAGAGAGACCGGAAGAAGATTTGATATCTATCTTCTGTTCCTTACCTGTTCCCAAGTCTTTTGCAGATACATGGACAATCCCATTGGCATCAATATCAAAGGTTACCTGAATCTGCGGAACACCTCTCGGAGCCGGAGGAATGTCGGCCAATTCAAAGCGGCCTAAGGTTTTATTGTTGGCTGCCATCGGACGTTCACCCTGCAATACATGTATATCAACAGAAGGCTGGTTATCGCTGGCCGTCGAAAATACTTGGCTCTTAGATGTCGGGATTGTTGTATTTCTTTTAATCATAGTGGTAAATACACCACCTAAGGTTTCAATCCCTAAAGACAATGGTGTCACATCCAAAAGAAGTACGTCTTTTACTTCGCCCTTCAATACACCGGCCTGAATCGCTGCACCAACTGCAACAGATTCGTCAGGGTTTACGCTCTTGCTCGGTTCTTTTCCAAATTTATTTTTGATTAATGCCTGTACCGCCGGAATGCGGGAAGATCCGCCTACAAGGAGTACTTTATCAATATCATTTACCGTCAAACCTGCATCCTTAAGCGCAATATCAATCGGTTCCACTGTATCCTGCACCAAATCTTCGGTAATCTTTTCAAACATTGCACGGGTTAACGACGCATCAAAATGCACAGGCTGTCCGTTCATATCCATAGTAAGGAATGGCAGATTTACATCTGTAGTCATCACATTGGACAGCTCAATTTTTGCTTTTTCTGCCGCTTCTTTTAATCTCTTGTTGGTCATCGGATCACGACGGAGCTCAAATCCGTTCTGTGCCTTAAATGTGGTGGCAATCCAATCCATAATGCGGGCATCAAAATCATCGCCACCGAGATGTCCGTTCCCATGGGATGCTTCTACTTCAAACACTCCATCTGCCAGATTTAAGATAGATACATCAAATGTACCGCCCCCTAAATCGTAAACAAGGAATCTGTGTTCTTTCCCATCGCTGACTTTATCAAGACCGTATGCTAAGGAAGATGCAGTCGGTTCGTTAATGATACGAAGTACATTCAATCCTGCTATAGCACCTGCATCTTTAGTTGCCTGTCTCTGGCTGTCGGTAAAATAGGCGGGGCAAGTAATAACGGCATCCGTTACGCTTTCTCCCAAATAGGCCTCTGCATCGGCTTTCAGCTTCTGAAGAATCATCGCAGATACTTCCTGCGGCGTATAAGATTTTTCTCCTATTTTCACTTTATAATCAGATTCACCCATGTGACGTTTGATAGATACAATGGTTCTATCCGGATTTGAAACTGCCTGGTTTTTAGCAAGCTGTCCTACAAGACGCTCCCCTGTTTTAGAAAATCCTACTACCGAAGGAGTCAGACGGGAACCCTCGGCATTAGGAATGACAACAGGTTCTCCCCCTTCCATAACTGCTACAACAGAGTTAGTTGTTCCTAAATCAATACCAATTACTTTTGACATTTAAAATGTCCCCTTTCTTTTTTATCTATATCAATCAAGTTTTAACTTTATTCATTTTATGGCTTATGAGACACCTGTACAGATGCAGGACGCAGAACCGTATCTTTATACATGTAGCCCTTCTTTAATACCACAGCTACTGTATCATCTTCCAAATCCTCAGATACAATTTGCATAACCGCCTCATGGAAATATGGATCAAACGGCTTTCCTTGGGCCTCTATTTCTGTTACACCAAAGTCATTTAATGTTTTTACGAATTGTTTCACCAACATTTCAACCCCTTGGATAAAAACATCTCCGGGATCACTCTTCTTTATTTGCACCAAAGCCATTTCAAAGTTATCAATTACAGGCAAAAAGGCTTTTAATGTATCTGCCCGTACAATATCTGTCATCTTGCTCTCATTTTCCCGGGTACGTCGACGAAAATTATCAAAGTCTGCCTGAAGCCTTATATACTGGGAAAGTGAAGTTGCCAGTTTTGATTCTGCTTCTTCTTTCTTATCCCTCAGTTCTCTCATGGCTTTCTCGGCCTTTTCAACCTCTTCTTTTAAAGATACCGCTTCTTTTTCCAATCCTTCGGAGTGCTTTGATTCCGAGGTCTGTATATTTTCTTCTCCGGGACTTTCACTCACATGAATTTCATTTTTTTCTTTATTTTCCGTCATCAGCGGAACCTCCTAAATTTAATTATTATTTTTGTCGGATAATAATCTGTTATTATTCCTCTTCCTTCAAAAGCGTATTCAATCTTTGTTGCATAAAATACATCATCCCGATAATCTTGCTGTACTGCATTCGTGTGGGTCCTAAAACTGCTACAGATCCTATTACCCGTCCCTGGGAAGTAAACTGTGCTCTGACAACCGACAAATCTGAAAACGATTTAAATAAATTTTCAGATCCGATATGAACAGCAATCGGTTTATCCATTGAAGACAAAAGCATACTTTCCAAAATATCTCTTTCTTCCAAAAGATTTAAGATATCCTGTACCCTTTCCACATTTTGAAATTCCGGCTGTTCAATCAATTGGGAGGCCCCACCGGAATACACTTTATTTTTTGGTGCCAATGCTTCATTCATTGCATTGAAAATGGGGATATAAGATGATAAATCCTTTTCTACAGCCTTTTGGAAAGACATAATCAATGACTCATTCACTCCGTCAATATTCTTGCCATGAAGAAAACGGTTGAGCTTATCTGCTATCAGCTGCATTTCATCAAATGATGAATTTTCCGGAATATTCACAATGGCATCGGATACGGTGCCATCATCGGTTACTACAAGAAGAATCGCCCGTTTATTGTCCAGAGGAAGAAATCTTACATAATTAAAGGTGCTTGATTCTCCTGAAGATGCGGAAACCGAAAGGGAATGTGTGAGCATGGCTACCACCTTGGCCATATTTCTAAATATTTCATCCACCTTTGTGGCATGCTTTGTCAACATTTGCTCAAGTGCCAATTCCTCTTCCGTTGTCACAGTAGACGGCTGCATTAACCAATCTACGTAGTACCGGTATCCTTTTATAGACGGGATTCTTCCTGCCGATGCATGCGGCTGTTCCAAATATCCCTCATCCTCCAGGTCCTGCATTTCATTTCTTATCGTCGCACTGCTTACACCCAGATTATATTTCTTTTCTATCGTTCTTGACCCTACCGGTTCTGCCGTCGACGAATAATCTTGGACTATCGCCCACAATACCTTTCTTTTTCTCTCATTTAATTCATTCATCCCATTTAGAGCATCATCCATTCTTCGTTTTCCCATTTCAATCACCTTTTTATTAGCACTCACTAAGAACGAGTGCTAAACTACATTATTAGTATATGCCGTGTATCCAAGAATGTCAATACTTTCAACACAAACACACCGATATTATGCAGCATTTTTTTGTAAACTCATGGAATTATTTATCATTGCTTTCATCAAGTTACAGGCACTAAAAAAGCTGCCTGACTAAATTTTTTATCGTCAGACAGCTTTTTATTTTATAAATCAACAGATTCTCCGGGATTCACAACTTTTACTGAAATATTGTACTCGGCAGCCAATTTTTTTAAGCCGTCCGGATTCTGCGAAATAACGGGCCAGGTATTGTAATGTACAGGAATTATTGTTTTTGCTTTTAAGAACCGGGCAGCTTTTACTGCATCTTCCGGTCCCATAGTATAATTATCACCGATGGGCAATACGGCATAATCAATGTCAAAAAGCTCACCAAATAATTTCATATCGCCAAATAATGCGGTATCTCCTGAATAATATACGGTAATACCTTCATTGAATTTGATAATGAATCCTGCCGCAATACCGCCCGGAACGCCGGAACTATGCATTGCGGTTACCATTTTTAAAGAACCGAAGGGTGCTTTATAAATACCGCCCAGATTCATCGGTTGGAAATTGGTAACGGTTTCGGGGAACTGGCCAATAATTTCAGGAATGGCAATAACCTTTGCACCCGTTCGTTCTGCAATTTGCGGAGCATCCCCCAAGTGGTCCGCATGAGCATGGGACAACAGAATATAATCACTTTCTACTTGATTTGCTTTTATTGCTGCCAAATCATTCCCCGATAAAAACGGATCGAAAAGCAGTTTTTCTTTTTCCGTATCCAACAGGAAACATGCATGTCCATAAAATGTAAATTTCATTTTTGCTCTCCTTTCAAATAACACATTATCGGTTTTGTTTCTTCATAATCTCCTTTATCATGCGTTGCGCCACTTCGGAAAGTGCCAATCCCCGTTTCATACTCACTTCCTGCATCTTATGATGTGCCTCTTTTTCCGTCATTTCATAATGTTCCATCAGTAAACTTTTAGCTCTGTCTATAATTTTACGGGATGCTAATTCCCGTTCCATATTTTTTATGCGACCGGCTATTTCCATTTTATTCCTGAACTGGCTGACTGCTATCTGGATGGCCGGAAAAAGAGTTTTTTCTTCCACCGGCTTTATAACATATCCGAAAACATTCGATTTTTTCGCTTTTTCAATAATCTCCGCATCACCAAATGCAGTCAGTAATACAACCGGTGCCATATTTTCGTGGGCAATCATTTTAGCGGCTTGCAAACCGTCAAGCTTCGGCATTTTGACATCCAAAATAGCTAAATCCGGTTTTTTTTGCTTAACAAGCTCCAAAGCAAGAAGTCCGTCCCCGGCAACACCTACGACCTGATGACCCGCTTCTTCCAATATCTCTTTTAGATCCATACACAAGATGGCTTCATCATCAGCTATAACGATTCTGTAATGTTCACCCATCAGATCCCTCCAGCATAGATACAGGGCACCGTATATGAGCAGCTACACGCCCGTTTTCATTTTTTAATTCAAAAGTTCCATTCAGTTCTATTTCTACCAGTGTACGAACAATTTGCAGTCCCAAATCGAATGTCTTTTGATTGAAAGACGGGGGTAAAGGGATTCCATCATTTTTTATATACACATGAATTTCATTATTTTCTATTTTTGTCCCTACCGCCAATTGTCCTTTTTCGAGTCCGTTAAATCCGTGGTCTATAGCATTATGAATTAATTCGTTACTTGCGATTGCCAAGGGTAATGCTTTTTCCGACAAAACAATACACGGCTTTTCTGTCCGTTCTCTTATAAGCTCAACCCGGCAAGTTGCCAGACTGTCCAAAGAAAGCTTACACATCTTATCCAAAAGTATATTCCAGTCAATCCTGTCCCCGCTTTGAACAGCGAGAATATCGTGAATCTGGGCTATTCCCATTATACGATTTACCGCTATTTTCAAAGCGGTTTTTGTTTCTTCATTATCAGAACGGCGGGCTTGGAGACGGAGCATTCCTGCAATCGTATTCAACGAGTTTTTAACACGATGGTGAATTTCCCGTATAACAGAATCTTTAACCAGAATTTGCTTCTCTTTTTCCCGCACAGCCGTCACATCACTGATAAGCAAAACAGTGCGGGAGACTCTCCCTCCGGAAAGAATCGGCATTCCCCATGCTGAAAGTGTCATTTCTCCGGATATTTTTTCACCATAAGCAGGTTTTTTCGTTTCCATAATTGTATCTACCAGAGGAAAATGAACTACTGTATGACCGGATATTTCTTTTTTATCTGCAGTTTCTTTATCCAAGACGAAATATAAATCTTCCGCCATATCATTGGCATAAATAATTCGCCCTACCGAATCAAGAATCATCATTCCGTCCTGAGGGCGGAGATTTTGATACTCTCCACTTTCCAAAGGTACCTGCAACAGCATATACGCCGTATCCGTTAATACCTGCTGTTGTTTTTGAGAATTTGACATAAAAGCAACTACTGCAAATGGAATCCCTGCATTGTCGACAACCGGATAAGCTGTCAATGCTACCATGCGCCCGAAATCCAATTCTTTGCGTCCTACAACCTTGTGACCTGTGGCAAATACATTCTCCACAAGAGCAAATTCTTCGTCAAAATAAGCATCCCCCGGACGAAAATAGGTATTTCCCATCGTATAAGAAGGCTTTTCCGCCAATAAAACGACAGATACCCTTTTATTATTTCCTTTGGCACAAATATAAATCTGGCTTTTTGCGATATCTGCAGCAAAAGGCAATGCTTTTCGGATATGATCCAGAATTTTTATTTGTACATCTGTTAAACCCGTCATTTCCCGGGCCAAAGAATAAAGCTGACTCATAATTTCCTCTGTCAATCATCTTTTTAATTCCCTAAAAAGGGAAGCCTCGGATTTGCATTCAAAGTCATTTCTGCAAAATCACCCGCTTGTGCCATATAATAAGCACGACATCCAATCATAGCGGCATTATCAGTACATAAAATCAAATCCGGACGACACATACGGATATTTCTAAGGTTACATTCTTTTTCTAATGCCCCACGGAGTCCACTATTGGCTGCTACCCCTCCTGCAAGAGCAACGGTCGATAATCCTGTTTTTTCAATAGCTGCCATTGTTTTTGAAACAAGAACATCAACGACCGCTTTTTGAAAAGATGCCGCCACATCTTCAAAAGAAACTTCCTCTTTTTTCATTTCTTTCGTGTGCAAATAATTAATTACAGAAGACTTCAATCCGCTAAAGGAAAAGTCAAAGCTATGTTCCTTCCGGAGAGCAAGCGGAAAATGCATCGCCTCAGGGTTCCCCGATTGGGCAAGCCTGTCAATATGCGGCCCACCCGGATAAGGATATCCCATAATCCTTGCGATTTTATCAAAAGCCTCCCCTGCCGCATCATCTCTTGTCTGCCCCAAAAGTTCAAAAGTATTATAATCCTTGACAACTACAAGCATCGTATGTCCGCCCGAAACCACAAGAGATAAAAACGGAGGCTCTAAATCAGGATATTGAAGAAGATTTGCAAAAATATGCCCTTCCATATGATTTACGGCTATCAGCGGTTTATTCAATGCCCACGCTGCCGTTTTAGCTGCTGCTACTCCGACCAGTAAGGCGCCGACAAGTCCCGGCCCCTGCGTAACGGCAATAGCATCTAAATCTTCCCATGTACATTGAGCTTGTTCCAATGCTTCTATGGCAACAGGTAATACATCTTCTATATGATGCCGGGATGCAATTTCAGGCACTACTCCTCCAAATTTTTTATGGATGGGAACCTGGGTGGAAATAATATTTGAAAGCACTTGCCTGCCATTTTCCACAACAGCACAGGATGTTTCATCACAGCTTGTTTCAAATGCTAAAATTTTCATTCTGACTCCTTATAACGGTCGGGACATGATATATCCGTTTTCCTTAGGTAATTCATATACATCTTTTCTTACACTGACTACTTTAAAATTATATTTCCAATACAGTTTTTGTGCTGCCAGATTACTGACACGAACCTCCAAAAACATCGTCTGCATGTGACGGCTTACCGCTTCCAAAATCCCTCTTTTTATGATTTCCTCGGCTACACCTTTTCTACGAAACGAGGGATAAACTCCGATATTTACCAATTGCGCTTCATCAGCCACAAACCAGAAGCACCCGTAGCCCACTATTCCCCCATTTATTTTCGCAACGAAATATTGACTGTGTGCACCGGCCAAATCATTCTTTATTGTTTCTTCCCGCCATGCATCCGGGAAGCATTGGCGTCCTATTTCATAAATACTGTTTGAGTCTTCCGCTGTTGCTTCCTCTATTACAATATGATACCGTGTTTTTTCTCCCATAAGACCTCTGCCTCACTTCTGCGGATATAGTTGGGAAGCAACGTCAAAGGATCATCGGTTTCCCCTTTTTTCATATGATACCACCCTGCCATAGCAACGGATGATGCACGACAACATCTGTTTTGTGGTGGTGCTATCTGGATGCCTGCGGAAAAAATCTCTTTTTTATAGGTATCTGCACTTTCGCCGACCGCTATAACAGGTCCTCCATGACGTACCGCAGCCTCAAGTACCTCTTCCAAAGGAGCTGCCTCCGCCGGTGCTTCTTCCCATATTTCATCAAATGCACCGTAAAGGGCAGCATACACATTCCCCCGCTGCGCATCTTCTAATGGTAAAATAAATGCCTGTGCACCTGCCATATTATAAGCAAGAGCTTCCAATGTATTCACTCCGATTAACGGTACTTTCCATAAATAAGAAGCCGTTTTGGCAGTCGCCAGACCGATACGGAGACCTGTAAAAGACCCCGGCCCTTTTGCCACTGCAATAGCAGTAATATCTTTTTTCTCAACGCCCGCCTCTTTTAACATGGCATCCATGTGCGGCACTAATTGCTCAGAATGTGTAAGTTTTCTCTGCACAGTCCATTCTGATACGAGTTTATCTTCCTCTGCAAGAGCACAGCTTAAGACAAACGAAGATGTATCAATTGCCAGAAGCATATTTTAAAATCTCCTTTGCCACAGAAAGGGGCGCTTTTTCTCCCCAGGAAATATGAAATTCCCTTTCTGTTTCATTAATATATTTTATTGCTATAAAAATACTTTCCTCCGGAATCATCCGTGGAAACAAATCTGCCCATTCGGCTACCGTTACGCCGCCTACACTATATTCTTCCCAGCCTATATTATACAAATCATCTTCTCTGTCCAGCCGATAGAAATCAAAATGCTTAAGCGGTAATGGTCCGTCATAACAGTTCAAAATCGTAAACGTAGGGCTTGTGACAATTTCATCAATGCCCATTCCTTTTGCGAGTCCCTGGACAAAATGAGTTTTACCTGCACCCAAATCTCCGGAAAGAGCAATAAACAAGTGATTCACCGCACGTTTCCCCAGCCATTCGCCAAATGCCACTGTTTCTTGCTCCGAAAAGGTTTTTATTACCACTTCATTCATACAGCCACCTCATCAGTTCATCAAACCGTTCCATTCCTATACGGTATCCCTCATTATGAAGCTGCAGAAGTTTATCAGAATCGGTTTCTGCTCTTTTCACGGAAACCGGCCCTTGGGGTCGTATAACAAATATTTCCCCTTTTTCTTCCAAACGCAACAGCATTTCCATTTTTTGATTATATACAGACGGAACCCGGTACAAGGCACTCAGTACCGCCGGATATTTATTTCCTGCCATAAAATCTATAAAAGGTTTACATATGCCGGGTATTTCTTTTTTTCGGTAAGAATCATCTCTGGTCAATATATACACCGGTTTGGCCGTTGGGAAAGGCAGTTCTTCCGGAAGCGGAGCCAAAGGCATAGCAACTCCTCCATCCGCATAAAGCACATCACCGATATTAACAGGTGGCGACAGCAAAGGAATTGACGCGCTTGCTTTTATGACATTCATATACTCGTCAACCGGATAGTCTTTATTTGAAATATATTCGGCCTGCCCATTGAAACAATTAGTCACCACAACCCGTAAATCAGATTTTGTATTTTCTAATGCTTCTATATCAATCGGATCCAGCTTATAAGTCAATTGCCCGAACATAAAATCAAAGTTGAAATAATTCCTCTTTTTAAGTAAATGTCTGAACCCCATATACCGTTTATCATTGCAATATTTAGCATTAATCCGTATATTCCGTCCTTTTTGCTCCGATAAATAGCAGATAGCCTGCATGGCGCCCGCAGAAGTCCCTATTACTTTGAGAAAGCGAAGACCTTTTTCAAGAAAAGCGTCCAAAACTCCTGCCTCAAAAACGCCCCTCATGGCTCCGCCTTCCAAAATCAAAGCCGCTCCGGCGGGTGCATAAAACATAGAGTTCATTTCTATTAATGCTCCTCTTCCATACCTTATCTGTTACGCCAAACTATTTAGAACGGGCAGACTGTTTTTTCACTGCATCAATTTTTGCTTGAACAGCTTCCTGATCGCCCAAATAAGAAACATCCCGTACTGTAAAATCTTCATTTAAATGATATACCAACGGTACTCCTGTGGGAATATTCATTCCTGCAATTTCCTTATCGGAAATTCCTTCCAGATGCTTTCTCAATGCCCGTATGGAATTACCGTGGGCTACAATTAAAAGCTTTTTCCCTGCGACAATCTGCGGTTTAATTTCTTCTTCAAAATAGGGAGCCACCCGCGCCACTGTATCTTTCAAGCATTCTGTCAGCGGTAATTCCACTTCACCCTTAATTTTTTGATAAGGCGCCTGCTTTTTCGGATTTCTCGGATCGTCTTTATCCAATGACGGCGGCTGCACATCATAAGAACGTCTCCAGAGGTGCACCTGTTCTTCCCCATATTTTTCTGTCGTTTCTGACTTATTTAAGCCCTGCAATGCTCCATAATGACGTTCATTCAAACGGTAATCCTTAATCATGGGAATCCAGGCCAAATCCAGCTCATCCAAAACGGTATAAGCGGTATGGATAGCTCTCTTTAAAACAGATGTATAACAGATATCAAACCGGTATCCGCCTTCTTTTAAGAGACTTCCGGCCTGTTTGGCTTCTGCATATCCGGTTTCCGTCAGATCTACATCTGTCCAACCGCAAAATAAATTTAATTTATTCCATTCGCTTTCCCCATGTCTGATTACTACCAATGTGTACATTGCTATTCCTCCTTATGTACGAAAATGATCATACCCCTTGGGAATCATCAATACCGTTTCGTTTTTACTCTTTATAAAAACCTGTCCCGCCCCTTTGTCGCAGACAGTACCAATCTTTGTTACCGGGTGGATTCCTTTTATTTTTTCCCAATTTTTTCGGCTCATCGTTCCTGCCAGCTCATAATCTTCTCCGCCGGTGAATGCCCAGTTCAAAGGATCTGTACCAAGACGTTCACCCAACCGGATTGTTTCTTCCGACAAAGGAATTTTATCTTTATCCAAATTTATAATAACCTTGCTTGCTGCCGCTATTTCATTCAGCTCTTGAGAAAGACCGTCTGAAACATCATTGAGTGAAGTGACTCCTGCTTCACGGAGCATTTTTCCTAATTGAATCTGTGCTTCAGGTCTTCTGTGCCGCTTGGTGAGACTTGGAAAGTCCGTATCGCATTGATGTAGGATAGCTGCAAGCCCTGCTGCAGAATCTCCTACCGTTTCTGTAACAAAAACCACATCTCCCACCTGTGCCCCGCTTCGTTTCACCGCCCGGTCTGACGGCACGATACCCACAACAGTCCCTGTCAATATCACACCACCCAAAGATGCAGTCATGTCACCTCCGAGCAAGTTGACACTGTATTTCCTGCAGCATTCACGAATACCGTGATAGCAATTCTCTAAATCCTCAAGTAGTAAATCTTTGGGAAGTGCAAGCGAGAGAACAAAGGCTACCGGTTCTGCTCCCATCGCCGCCATATCACTGAAATTAACAGCACAGATACGATATCCTACATCTGAAAAACTCATCGTTTCTTTGGTAAAATGAATTCCCTCTACCATAGTATCTGTGGATATCACCTGATCGTATCCGGGAGGTGTCACATAAACTGCCCCGTCGTCACCGGCCCCGAGTTTTACTGATTCAGGCCGGTAAATAAAGTCCTTCAATATATGGCGTATACAACCAAATTCTCCGATGTCTGTTACAGTTTTTTCTTTCATTCTTTTAGAATTTTTACTCCTGCCTTTTTTAACTCCTCCAATGTTTTTATATGGTCTTCCCTTTTAACATAACCTACTCCCTTTTCAAGAAGAGATACTGTATGTCCCGCTTTCAATAAATCCAAGACCGTTTCTTTCACACAATATTCTGAAGCTATGCCTCCCACATATACGTGACGGGACAAAACGTCTTTTAATACCTCTCCCTGTTCATTCTCACCATAAAATGCGGAATATTCTTCTATTTCATCATTTTTACCTTTAAGGAAAATATTCCCTTCAAAAGGCTTATTATCCTTTTTTATAACCTTGTCAGAAAAATCATGGTCGATAGCGGCTCCTTTTTCTCCGGCCACACAATGCACGGGCCATATCCCTCCATTCACCTGAAAGGACCGGTTAGAGGGACTGTGCCAGTCTCCTGTATAGAACGCTTTCACGTCATGGGTATTGATGAATTGTATTAAATATGAAACGGCCTCTCTGCTGTGCAGGCAGGCTAAAGTCCCCTCAATAAAATCATATTGGCAATCTACTATAACAAGAGAATCCATTTTACCTCACCTTTCTTTATTTTCAATCTGTATTTCTTATTATTTTAACAGCTTTTATAGAGTGTGTAAAAGTCCGGACAAGCTTTATCTTTTTCAGAGCCCTATCTCAAAAGTTGTTATTTTTCAAATCAGATACGTACAGCACCGGAAATAAATGCATTTGCCCGAATTTTTTATTTATCAGCTTGCACCAACCTCATTTTATAGGTATACTTTGAAAGTACATATAACTCAATTATTGATTAAGGAGATGTCGGTTTTGGACTTTGTTACCACCCTCGTTTATTTTCTGAATATCGGTTTATTCAGTGCACTTGTTGCCCGCTTTACCGGTGCCGTTTTATCGGTTCTTGTTTTTTGCTCTCTTCTTTATATGGGTGCCACTCCTATAGAAACAATCGGTATGATGCTTACTTATCTTGTTTTTATGCGTCTTACCATTTACACCCAGAGAAATCGCGTCAACTTTAAAAAGATGCAAGTTTTTACGGGTATGAAAATCGTACCTGCCATTGCTCTTATTCTGATTTTCTTATTTCTCTACCCGTTTGCAGGATTAGCTGTATTTTTACTTGTGTTCATGGCAGAAGTATTATCAAAAATGCGGAGCCGGATGCTTCCCGAAAAGAAAATGAGCTGCAAGGAACTTATGCCTTACATCATAGCAGGTTCTGTATTAATGACACTTTCTATGCTCCTTGTCGAATTTATTCCCGATTCCTTTTACTATATCCTGGGCGGATTTATGATTTTTGCCCTTTGTGCTTTTTTCTGGTGGGTAGGAAATAATAGAGACCGTCTTTCTTCTTCATGGGATAAAGTTATCATTGCTTCTTTTATTCCTGCCGGACTTTTTGGTTTTGATATGGCCGACTGGATTGATGATTTAAAAAGAAATGTAAATCCTACACGGTTAGCCTTTAATCTTCCATTTATATTCTTACCGGTCTTTTTTATAACTTTCGTTATGGCCAATATATTATTCGGCATATTCTCTCTTTCAGGCATGGTCGTTGTCTTCTGCTCTGCAATCGGACTTCGCCTCTTCGGATATTATGAAATGAGCGGAAAAGGAAAAATGAACCGCATTGCCTTGGGAATAACTCTTCTTGCAGCCTTTTTACTTTTCCTGACAGCACCCGCCCCGATTGGTGTCACCCAATCAATTGATGCCTTTCTCAATCAAAATCATTACGGATTCAATGGAATCTTAAATATGTTCTGACAAAAAAGCGGTTCACTACTGTGAGCCGCTTTTTTGATGCCATAATTATTTTTTATTTATTATTTTCTGCACGTACGGTACAGGAAGGACAAATATCTTCCAAGAAACAAGTTTCACAGCTTGGATTTCTGGCATGGCATACTTTCCTTCCATGCCAAATCAGCCAATGATGTGCCGCGGACCAATCTTTCATAGGAATCGCCTTTTTCAATCCTTCTTCCACTTTTTCAGGAGTATCCCCTATCGATAATTTTAAGCGGTTAGATACCCGAAATACATGAGTATCCACAGCAATCGCAGGATACCCGAAAGCAACACTCCGTACCACATTAGCCGTCTTTCTACCGACCCCCGGTAATTTAACCAAGTCGTCAAAGCTTTCAGGAACTTCACCGCCGAAATCTTCTAAAATCATCCGGGATAATCCTAAAAGATTTTTTGCTTTTGCTTTATATAAACCGCAATCGTGGATTTCCTTTTCCATTTCAGCCTGTGTAAGTTGCACCATCTTTGCCGGTGTATCCAGCCGGGGAAACATACGGTTTGTAATGATATTAACCCTTTTATCTGTGCATTGCGCCGATAAAACAACCGCTACAAGCAATGTAAAAGGACTCGAAAAATGGAGCATGGTTCCTTCATCCTTGTAGTGATCCGATAAACGGCGCAACTGTTCGGCTTTTATTGCCTTAGTAACTCTCATTATTCACGCCTCAATAAATAATCATGGGCTGCCAATGCTGCCGCTGCCCCTTCTCCTGCGGCTATAATAATCTGTTTATTTTTGCAATCAGTCAGATCCCCTGCTGCAAAAAGACCTTCTATATTCGTCCGTCCTTCCTTGTCTGTAATGATTTCCCCTTGGTCATTTTTATCTATATTTTCAGGCAGAAAAGTGTTATTCGGCACCCCGCCGGCCTCCACAAAAAAGCCGTCCACCGGAAGTTCACTTTCTTTGCCGTCTTTCTTATTTTGGATACGCACAGATGTTATTTTCTTATCCCCTTTAACTGCCAGTGGGATATATTCCATAAGCACTTCTATATTTTCTTTTTCATTCATCCTTTTTACTATAATCTCCGATGCACGAATGCGGCTTCTTACAAGGAGATATACTTTTTCGGCAATAACAGAAAGTTCTATAGCCGCCTGAACGGCACTATCTCCACCACCTACGATTGCTACTGTCTTATTTCTATAAAAAGGACCGTCACATGTTGCACAATAGCTGACCCCCCGGCCCGTATATTCCATTTCTCCCGGAATATCTAAAGTTCTGCTTCTCTTTCCTGCAGTAACGATGCAAGTCTTCCCTGCAAGAGTTTTTCCATCGTCTAAATGCGCCACAAAATAACCGTTCTCTTCTTTTACTAAAGATTTTACATGAGCAGTTACAAACTTTACCGGGTATTGCCTGACATGATCATTCATTTTGTCCGTCAGTTCAAACCCGGATATCGAAGAAAACCCGAGATAATTTTCAATTTCATTCGTCAAAAGCATCTGACCGCCCACATCTGTGCTGATTACTGTTGTTGACAGTTCTTTTCTTACGGCATATAAAGCTGCATTAAGGCCTGCAGGACCTCCTCCGATAATCATCACATCACATATTTCCATCTTAGTTCCTCCCGTTTATAATTGATTCTATTATATCGTATATTTTCGATGTAATCAATTTCCTTACCGCCTTATGAGTGGCTAACCCACAAATTCTCTTAAAAGTGAATTGTTCGGAACCAAGGATGTATCCAACTCACAGAACGGCTCTAAAAAGTGAAGTAAGCGCTGGGCCTCAGGGTATACGGAACTGCCTTTACTTACTGTTTGAAGCAAAGGTTTTGCCAGCTTTTTCAAAACCGGTAATTCATAAATCAAAGCAGAGTTAAAAATAAAATCAGCTTTATTTTGGAAAGAAAAAATATTTCTTTCTTCTCCCTGGCGGACAGAATCCCAATGAGCAAGTGTAGTTTCTACATCATGTCCTCTCCCTCTTGCATCTCTTACCATGCGTCGCAAAAGCCGGGTATCCGAGGTAGAAATTCTATTGTGATTATTAATTGTAATTTGTGTTAATGCCGACAGATATACGTGAACACATTGATAGCCCGGCACAAAGTATGATAATGCCGGATTTAATCCGTGAAGTCCTTCCACGAGAATCGGCTGACCTTCCCCGAGTCTGGTTGCCTTCTCATCCCATTCTTTTTTCCCTGTGATGAAATTAAAACGGGGTAACCGTACTTCTTTTCCTTCTAAGAGTTTCACTACTGTTTCTTCAAATAAAGGGAGGTCAAGGGCTTCAAGATTTTCCCAAACAGACTTATCCATTTCATCTCTGTTCCTGAAATAGTCATCCAGCGACAGCATGACCGGCTTGACTCCATTCACCCATAAATGAATAATCAGGCGTTTCATAAAAGTTGTTTTTCCGGAAGAAGAAGGTCCGGCAATACAAACTAAGCGGACCTCCGGTTTTTGACCACAAATTTTATCAGCCAGCTCAGCTATCTTCTTTTCGTGAAGCGCTTCTGCCATCAAAATTAAATCGCCCACCGTATGATTTTCTATGGCTTTGTTTAAATCGATCAGCGAGTTGCATCCGATTAGCTCACTCCAATTTTGTGTTTCCAGAAATACTCTTGAAAACAAAGGAGCTTCTTCCACTTTTTGTAATTCCATGCTTCCCCGGGGAGGCATCTGTAGTAAAAATCCCGGTGCATATGATTTCAAATCAAAAACCTTTGCATAACTCATATCCGGAAGCATCGGTCCAAAAAAATAATCGACATAATTACCGCATTGGCTCACATTAATTTTATCGGTATTGATTTGTGATAACAGCTCTGCATCTTTGATTCTCCTATTTTTTATCAGAAAATCTTCTGCCCGCTTTTTCGTCACGGTCATCAAACTGATATCCCGTCCTTCCTGAACAATGGCCTTCATTCGCTTGTATAGAAGATCCAATTCCTTTTGGAACGGCACATGTGAATCACTAAACTCACAATATAAAGAAGAGCCAAGCGTATGCTTAACTTTTACATCTGCCTCCTCACCATATATTTCTTTGACGGCAATCACCAGAAGCATAATCAGCGACCGCTGGTACGCCCGGTATGCGGCCGGCGTGTTCATCGGAATCCATTTAACCGCCGTATCACCTGAAAATGGCGTCTGGAAATCAATAATGTCCCCTTCACAATCTGCAAGAACGGCATCTTCCCATGAACGATTGCCCCGTACCATATCCCACAAATCCTGCGGCGTTGCCGTATTTTTTAATTCATACACCTGACCTTCACAACTGATTTGCATCAAATCCGCCCTCCGTTATTCAAAATTTGTTGTTTTTAAGATACCACAGATTGACTGATGATTCATTTAATTTTCAAAAAACCGGATATGTAAATCCGGTCCTTTCATCCCAACTCTCCTTTTTTGACATATTTACAATAAAGCATTATCCCTACAATTACTTGCACCGTCCCTGCAAATGCATAGACGTGCCAAAGTGCAGTATACATAATGCATGCTGCAATAAGCGGTCCTGCCATATTTCCAAATTGTTGTGCCGCCGTCGCCAATCCGAAAACGCGTCCGTGAAAAAATTCGGGTGTATATTTTACTAATGCCGCATTCAAGGAAGGATTTACCCCTACCAAAAAACAGCCGACTAAAAACTGACACGCCGCAAATCCCCATATCTCTCTCGGAATCGCTTGTATAAGCGTCAACATGCCGGCACTTATCATGGTAACCATCATCGTAAAATAATAGCCGTGACTTTGTCCGAATTTCCCCCACAGGGCTGTTGTCAGTGCTCCTGCAATTCCGCCGGCACTCATAATAAATCCTGAAACAACTTCCACTTTTTCCATGCTTCCCAAAAGTTCACCTACATATAAAGAAGTTACCGGTTGAATCATTAAAATAGTAGATTGGATCAAGAATGAAACAATTAAAAGGTCTCTGAGACGGACATTATGGTATGCATACTTCAGATCTTCTGCCATGGATGTCTTCTCCGCTATGTCTTTCCTGTCATTTTTCGTGGCAGGTTCCGTAATAAAGAAAATGACGGCTACACTGACAAGCCATAATAAAAGAGCAGAAATAAAAAAAGAGTTTCTCATTCCTGCCACATGTGAAATTACTCCTCCTATGAGCGGACCGCAAATTCCTCCTACAATCAGTGCTGTCTGGGCAAATCCTAAGGTAACTCCTATTTTCTTCGGATCGGCACTGGCAGAAATAATTGTCATCGCTGCCGCCACATAACCGTTCGCCACCCCTTGAAATGCCCGGGCTGCAAACAGTTGGTATTCGTTTTGACTTATACCGCAAAAAAGATACGATGCCCCAAGAAGCACGGACGCGCGGATTGCCATTTTCTTTTTACCGCCCGAATCCGCAAGTTTTCCCCAAAAAGGACTCATAATTCCTGCCACAAGAAAGCATATGGAAAAAATAAGTCCCGACCAAATGCCTATCTCTTCAGAAGGAACGCCCAAATCCATTAGGTACAGAGGCAAAAAAGGAATGACCATTGTGTATCCTGAGGATACCAAAAACATACTGGCTATTAAGACCACTATATTTCTTTGATTCACGCAATGACCTCCTTTCTTACGGTAATATACGTTTTATTTACGTTTCCCTCATCCAACTCACCGCCTCATCCATCATATTCGTCGTCACAAAATGGCCGAGTCCGGGATAAGTGATTTTATTTACGTCTACGCCTTCATCTTTCATTACACTATAAAAATGAGTTTGTGCTCGAGGATCTACCGATGAATCATTTTCTCCATTAAGAAGCAGGAGACGTACACTTTTCAAACGTTCCTTATAATACAAAGGGGAACGTTTTTTCACCTCCTCATATAGTTTCCATTTTTCTCCAAACGATATCCCGAATCTTGCTTGCATAAATAAATGTGACAATTCCCAGTCACCCGATCCGTTAAAAGACACCGCGCCTGCTATTTGCTCTCCATATGCGGCAGCAATACCGAGTACCGAGAAGCCTCCCATCGAATGTCCGAGAACTATCGGTTTTTTATAACCTTTTTGATCCAGAAACTTGCGAATGAAAGAAAACTCATCTGTATTTTGAAAAATAGTTTTCCAAAACAAATCATAACCTTCCAGTGTATAGTAATCAGAAAGCGGTTCTCTTTTCCCATGATGAACCGCATCGGGAACGCAGACCGTATATCCTTCAAGTGCCAGTAACGCAGCCCTTGTCACTTGTAACTTCCCCCGGCTGCTCCATCCATGATAAAAAACAGCGGATTTTCCCGTTTCTTTTATCGGATAAATCATATAACAAGGAATATTTCCGACTTTTTCCTTCTCTATAACCAGCTGCATTATTTGATCTCCTTTAACTCGGGATGCAAACGGTCCGTCCATTTCCAACGGTTATGCATCCAGAACCATTCCTCCGGATAGGTACGTACCCATGTCTCCAACTTTTTATTAAGCGTATCCGTTATTTTTTGTACTGCTTCCTTTTTTCCCAGTCCGATATCTGCTAAAATCGGATCACCTACGATGATTTCATATTTAAAAGTATCTGTTTGGTGAATAAAAAGAGTAACAACAGGCAAGCCTGTCATCACGGAAAAATGAGCAGGCCCCGTCGGTGTCAAAGTCTTTTGCTCAAATAATTCGGAAAGTATTCCCGTATGACCAGGGTCCTGATCACACAGAAGAGCAACGAAATATCCTTCTTTCAGGCGACGAAACATGTCTCTCACGCCGGTCTTATATTCTATCGTCTGGCCTGTCAGCGCGCGATATTCACAAATAAACTTATCAAAACCCTCATTGGATTGCTTCATTCCCACCGACAACAAGGGATATCCGTACAAAGCCAATGCAGCGCCTTCCATTTCCCAATTTCCGCAATGATTAGCCGCCAAAATACATCCTTTTTTGTCTTTAAGAATATTATCCAGATGTTCTTTATTTCGTATTATTACATAATTAGAAATATTTTCTTTGGTTAATAGTGGAAATCTGAGCATGGACACGCCAAGAGAGCCGAAACGGCGTGCTGCATTTTTAGATATTTCCTCTGCTTTTGCCCTGTCTTTTGTAATCCCCGCCCTCAGTATGTTTTCCCGTGATATCTTTTTCCTTTTCGGCGGAACAAGGAGCCAAAAAAAATTCCCCAGGATTTTTCCCATTTTCTCTGCCCCGGACTCAGATAAAATGCAGGCAAAACGGCTTAAAACTTTTAAAAAGGTATAAGTTATATTCATATTGACTCCAAAACTTCATTTTTAAACACGGTAATAAAAAAAGATGCAGCTGCACCTTTTTTAGAAACAGCAGACACAAAATAATCCCCTGTTATTTCATTATTTCTTATCGTCTTTTTCAGCAAGTAATTTTTCTAAATGCTTTACCCTTTTCATCAAGTCCGGCAGACGGGTAACCATGACCTGTTCTCTTCCCCAAACACTATGCGGCCTGCTTGGATAACCGACATATACCCCGGGCTTGTCAATATCCCCAAGAACACCGGTTTTCCCTCCGAGTGTTACATTATCCGTGATATGAATATGTCCCGTAATTCCTGTCTGCCCTGCAAGTGTGCAGGAATTTCCTATTTTGGTACTTCCCGCAATACCTACCTGGGCAATAATAAAACAATCTTCCCCGACTTCCACATTATGGCCCAGATGAACTAAATTATCTATTTTTGTACCTCTTCCGATAACTGTGTCATTCATTGCTCCATTATCAACCGCACTTGAAGCTCCGACTTCCACATCATCTTTCAATACAGCTTTCCCCAACTGGCGGATGTGCGTGTGATGGCCTTGCTCATCCGTTGAGAATCCGAATCCCTGTCCGCCGATAACTGCATGGGAACGCAAAACAACCCGGTCCCCGAGAATGCTGTTTTCATGAATCACTGCGCCGGGATTTAACTCACAACCTACTCCCACACGGACATTTTTCCCTATATAGACATAAGGAAAAATCACTGTATTATCACCGATTACTGCCCCATCATCTATAACGACATACGGCATAACAGTTACATTATGCCCTACCACTGCCGTATCACTTATGATGGCTGTAGGATGTATTTCTCCTGTGTATTTTGGCTCAGGATGATATAAATCGATTAATTCGCCAAATGAACGGCGGCAATCCTTTACAACAATCAGGTTTTTGGTAAATTTCGCCGGCAGTTCATCAACTAAAATAACCCCTGCCTGCATCTCCTCTATATGCTCTGCATAGATTCCTCTTGCAAAAGTTGCATCCCCGGGACCTGCGCTTTCTGCACTTTTTACATCACGGATAATCACAGATCCGTCACCGTAGAATTTTCCTCCGACAAATGCTGCTATCTCCGATACAGTTTTCTCCATACCGTCCTCATTTCTTATTTCCGGAAGATGCAGTCCCGTTCATTTTTGCGAGCACTTCCACAGTAATATCTACCGCACCTGCAGGAACTACTTTTTGGTGCATAACAATACCAATATTTTTTTCCTTAGCTACAACGGCACATTGGGATTCTACAAGAGATTTTATCTGATTCTGTTTGCTCTGCATGAAAATCATTCTTTCCTGCTGTGCATCTTGTAGCTTTTTCTGCATTTCTTCATCTGCTATACCCGCTTGGGCATCAGCATCAATACGCTTCTGTATCTCTATATTTTTATCAGTAATTTCTTTTTGTATCGCCTGTATTTGTACGGATTCCTGCTGTAATTTTTGTACATCTACCACTGCTACTTTTTCCTTGTTTCCACAACCTGAAATTAAGGATGCAACAGAAATGAATCCTATACAAGCTAATTTTTTCCATGAAATATCAGCCATTCCATTTCCTCCTATCGGCTTATATTTATAACCCGCCCGGCCACATCAGACGTTACATCGACAGCACTTACATTGGCACGATATTTGGTAAAAATCATTTTAAGATTTTTTTCCGTGGCAACCCGTCCTGCTTCCCTTCGGATATCTTCCATGATACTTTCTTTTAAAGCTGCCATCTCTTTTTGTTTGGCTTCCAATTGTGCCTGCCACCGACCATTAAACTGCTCGGCCCCCGGGTAAATCAGATTTTTTTCTCTGTTCTGTGCCGCTTCTTGTCTTTCTTTTTCTAAACGTATTTTGATTTCTTCCGCCTGTGCCTCGGCATAGGCCTCCAGTTCAGCCTTCCCTTTCTCTTTAGCGGCAGTCATTACCTTTATCTCAGCTTCGCTCCACCCCTTCATTGCAAAAGAAGGAAAGCTGCGGGCATTCAAAAACTCATGTAATTCTTTTTTTACTTTATCTTTTTCTTCTCCAGTGACCCCCAGCACAGTTAATTTCATCTGGAGATTTGCCATATGTGCCCGTTCCTCGGGAGTCAGGCTTTCTAAATTGCAGTTTCCGGTGCTCCCGTGATGCTTAGCTTCTATTTCTGTATATAAATCAGCCAACTTTTTATTAAGTTCTTCTTCTTTTTCTCGGATACGAAACTTTAATTCATTTTCTGCCGTTAAACGTAAGTTCTGATCTTCTACTGATTCTCTGATACTTGCTTGTCGGGAAGATGCCTCAATCAGTCTCTTCTGTTCATTTTTATATTGTATGAGCAAGTGATTATATTCTGTTTCCTGCTTGAAGTATTCACTGTACTTGGGGTGTGATTTTACTAAAGTTTCTAAATCAGCCACACCGTATGGCTGATGTATCTGAGACTCCTTTTTGGAGACTCCGCACATTCCGCATCCGGTGAGTCCCAAACTGCCGATAAGCAATAGGGACACCAACGTAGTCGACAAACAATTCCCGATACTCATAGCTGTTCACTATTTGCTTTCAGATTTCTTATCAGCCGATGTTTCCGTTTTTGCTGTTGACTGTGCCAAGGAATCACTCACGTCTTTCGTTATATCTGTACCGCCATAAATAACAGCAGCCTTATCTACGACAAGAGACAGTCCTCTTTTGGAAGCTACCGACTTAACGGCATTTGTCACCGTATCTTCGGTCTCTTTTTCGACAGCCATCCGTTTTTGATTAAACTGCTGCTGCATATCAGCGAAAAGTTTTTCTTTTTCCTCATCACTCATCCCGGCAGATTTTGTATCAAAATCCTTCTGCATTTCATCTGCCAAAGTTTTTATTTTCTTCTGATAATCTAAAGCCAATGTTCCGTTATTGGAAATAACCTGCCTCTGGTCTACCACTCCGATGTCCGAAGTGGGTGCGGCATTAGCAATATCTCCCATGGATACTACAGCCATCCCTGCTACAGAAGCAATAAATATCCCTGCGAGAGCAAAGGAAAAAATCTTCACATTTTTCTTGTTTCCAAGAGTTGTCATCATAATAGGTATCACTCCTTTTATAAATTAGCAATCAGCCTGAGCCAATTCCCTTCTTCACTATTATACACATATTCTGCAGTTATGTAATTATGCACCTTATAGGAAAGTCCAATTTCATTTTCTCTGTCGGAAAAATTGTAATCATACCGGGCAGTGATTCTATCATTGATTGGTACAACTGCAAACACATGATTGTCGTGGTCTGCAAAGTCATATTTATATCCTGTTTCTACCCCGTCACCGAATTTATGACTGAATCCGCTGTACACATTCCATTCCATAGGCCCTGGGTACATACAGACTTCCCCAAAAATAAGATCCCGTTCCCCTATGTAATGTCCCAATTTACCGAAGAATGCATAACTCCTGGCTTCACGCCCGACATCTAACCAAACCTTTGTTTGAATATTCCAATGATCTGTCAATGCATCTACTTTTAATACGGTTGTCTCTCCAGGTACCAACTCGGTCATAATATTGATACCATATTTTTTTACAAAATAATCCGACAAAAGACCTTCTTTCATCCGATTTTTAATTTCTTCTCTATGCCTGTCCACAAAGTGAACGGGTAATCCTTCCAGATTTCTCACTTCCGCTTCTGTTTTCATCGCAGCACGTATCATGAAAATCTTTGGAACCGTTGTTTTACGATACGAAAGTATACCTGAACGAACTATGTTGCCTTTGGGTATCAAAAAAATGTGTACTTTGGTAGTCTTTCCTGATTCTATTTCAAACTTGGCATCAAACTCAGGTAAAATTTGCTCCACCAAATCTTTTCCGGCCGTTCGGGAAACACTTTCCGCCCATCCGACGGAATCAACAGGAAGTCCCGTCAATAAGTCGGACATCAATACAGGAATAGTCTCTGTATCTTTCTTTACGTAATCTGCCGCTTCAGGTGTCAGGTTACCATAATCAACCGTAGTCTCTACTGCTTCAACAACTTCGCCTACCGGTTCTAAAGATACTTTTACCGTAGTATGAACTCCGTAATCAACCTCTATATTCTCCACCATGTAACCGATAACAACACGGTTTATAATATCGGCCAGCACTTTATTATACTGCCCGCTGTTTTTCCGGAGAATATTTTCTTCTTTCCCGATAAATACATTATTCCCAATAGAAGAAATACTGGCTTCAATACGTTTTTTTACAGAACCGGGAATATCTTCTCTAACCGCACATACCGAAACCTCTACATTTTTGACAGGAGCTGCATCTGTTGTAACAGGAAAAGAAACAAAGCCTGCGAGCAAAACAAAAATTGCTCGCAAGACTTGTTTCTGCATCAAAGAAGGCTGCATCGCCCCCTCCTTATCTTTAGAATTGTGTGCCGAAGCTGAAGTGGAACTTGTTGCGATCACCGTGACCATAATCTAAACGAATCGGTCCGATCGGTGTCTGTAACCGGAGCCCGACACCTGCTGAAAAATGAATTGATGTATCATCTTCATACCATGGAATTTGTCCATTATCAATGCCCCATGTTGAACCCATATCGGTAAATACAACCCCCTGTACCTTCTTGGCTATGGGGAAACGATATTCCAACGTTGCTGCATACATCTTGTTCCCCTTAAACTGTTCATCCTCATATCCACGGAGTGTATTAGCACCGCCGAGATCAAACAGATTGCCATAGGCAACATCACCATTAATATAACCGCCCATAAGCCGGAGTGCCAAAATATGTCCGTTGCTGAGTGATTTATAGAAACGTCCCTCTGCAGTCACTTTATAGAAATCATACTTTCCTCCGAGTCCGTGCCCACCCCACTGGAGTGAATACGAAAGTCTTCTGCCGCGACTTGCATTAAAGTAATTATCCCGGTTATCAAAAACATGTGTGAAAGTTAAGCTGTTCGTTCTTCCGAAATTATTCTGGATTTTATTATACCAATCTTGTTCCATGGCTTGCGGTGTAGTAAAGCCTTTCTTTGCATAATCCTTTGAAAAAGCTTCTCTCGCCACACCACCCCACTGGAATCCGTCTTTGCTGTCATAAGACTCTTTTACCGACTCAAAATTCAGGTAATTAGTACGGTACTCGTCACTGACTCTTCCCCAAGTCAGATTCCAGCCCTGTCTCCGTTTATCATATTCTGCAATAGTTTCGCCCTTAGCATTATAGTCATCATACTGATACACCCGGTTGAATACAGATGCACCTAAAGAATCTCCATTGGAATTAATCCATGGTCTGGTATAAGACAATTGGTAGTTTCTTCCACGTCCCGATCCGCCAAATTCCCAATGGACATTGACCTTATCCCCGGTTCCTCGGAAGTTGGTATCGCCTACTTCTAAAACACCAACCATTCCGTCAGACTCAGAATAGCCGGCACCAACTGTTATGATTCCGGTTTTCTGTTCAACCACATCAATTTCAACAATTACATTATGATCCCCGTATTTGCCGGGCAATAATTTCATGTTGACATCTTCAAAGTAGCCGAGATTATAAAGACGTTCCATACTCCGGCTTGCTAAGAACTTATTAAATGGCTGCCCCTTTTTAAATCTTAATTCACGAAGAATTACCTTGTCTTTTGTTTTTTCGTTTCCAACCAATGAGATATCTTCAATGCGCCCTTCTTCAATAGCGATATTTAAGATGCCATCAGGCGTAACCTGAACAGTTGGTATAGACACAAGGATATAACCTTGCTGTAGATACAGATTTTCAATTTGACGAATTTTCTGATTGACCAGGACAAAATTTAATACGCTGTCCTGCGGAACATCCATGACACTTTGCAAGTATTTATCGGTAAAAATTGTATTCCCCGAAAACTTCACTTGATGAACAACCGGATTAGAAACCAGCTTATAATCTATTTTTATTCCTTCCGGTACAGAAGAAAACTCAGGAGAAATTTGGGAAAATACGCCTGTACTTCCCAAAGAAGCGACATCATTTCTAATTAATTCTGTAGTAGCGATACTCCCGGGTTTGCTCTGTAATAAGGGAAACAATTTGTGTTTAACTTCTTCCGGGATCCCTTTAAAGTCAACTTTTGTAATTGTTTTACCCTCTTGTGCCGCAATCGCCGTATCATCTTCCTGTGAAAGATATAAAGACGCATCGCCGACAGCTACGGTCTGCTGGGATTGCTCTACTGCCACTGAGTCCGTACCCGGTGTTATATCTGCGGGTTTTACGGGGTTAACCGCTTTCCCGCTTTTTAAATTAACCATAGCACTCTGTGACATTCCACTTCCGCTTCCTGCTATTTCAGGAGATATTGCCGCCCCTGCTGTAAAGCCCGATAAAGAAATCATAACGGCTGATGCGAGCAGAATCTTTTTTTTGTTTAACATAATCGTATAATCCTCCCTAATATTTACTTTTTATATTATACACAATCAGGACTGTCCGCGTAATGCCCGTCCTGCTTTACCCACTACACTTTGTATTTCTTGCTGGGACATCACCGGCGGAGCCGGGTCTGAAGGTACATTTTGTATGACCGTCTCTTTTACTGTATTGACAATAACCGGAGTCTCTGTTTTTTTATTTTCCTGCACTATATCCTCTTTGGATATTTCTCGTAGAGCATTCACTTCCCCGGTTTCTTTGGCAACAATTTCTTGTTCTGCTGTGTTTTCTTTTTTTTGAGGAAGTATGGTCGGTCCCGGACTTTGCCTAAATGTCAGTACTGTATTTATCCCAAACATTATACCGACCGCTAAAGCAAAAGCTCCCACACGGATACTCCATTTTTTCACCTGTTTATGGGGATAGTTCTCTTTTAACCTTTGCATTTCCGCTTGTGCCATAATCAGATTGATTTCGCCGGAGATTTCCTTATCACGGGAATAAGATTGTTCGGCCTTATCAAGCCATTTTCTTACTGATTTGACACGATTCAATTTATCACCAGCCATGACATCCCTCCTTTCGCTTATAAATATATAATCGGTTATTTATATACATTTACGAACGGCGAATACTGCTATATACGCTCTATTTTCTTTGACTTTCTTATGATTACTAAAAAAATCTCTATAAATGATTATTATTTCCTATCATGCATGACCCTTGAGAGCATTCCTCTCAACCGGCGTATACCTCTCTTTTGCAAACGATATACATAGGCCGTACTTACCGATAAATTATCGGCGGTTTCCGAAGCAGTCTTCTCTTCCAAATATATACTCCGTATGACATCCTGTTCTCTGTCAGGAAGACGGTTCACTGCTACAAACACCTCTGAATTTAGGGAATTTCTGTCTGCTATATCAAAAGCCATGTCCGGTGCGACTTCTAAAGCATACAGCTTTTCTTCCTGTCCTTCTCCAAGTAATACATCTGATTGGCTTTTTTTCAGGAAATCTATAATTCTTCCCCTGATACGGTGAATTGCATAAAGTGAAAAAGCTACCCCTTGCTTCGGATCAAACTTTTCCACTGCTTCCATTAGTCCCACGGTGCCTTCCTGAATCAAATCGAGAATGACCGTTTCCTGGAGCGGATACTTGGTGGCCTCACGAAATACCAGAAACTGATAGTGCTCAATGATTTCTTGTCTCGCGTCCATTTTATTTTCCTGTTTATAGGCAATCCAAAGGCGACTCTCTTCTTCTCTTGAAAGCTTTCCTTCCTTTGGTAAAGACTTTATGTAATCACTCAGCATGCTTTTCTCCTAAAACTTAAATTTCCAATCAGTACCTATATAGCTGTCATGCTCGTTATTATACCATGCAGAAATACCTATGCGCGAATTTACATCATAATGAAATCCTATGCTTTTTTGTTCATTATTGACTCCCGTCGTCGCAGTAAGCATAAAATCATTAAATAAATACTTACCGATTTTTATGTAGTAATAATTGTCATCTGCGGAAGAGCTGTCATAGTAATCTGTCAGGCTGGATGTGACATTGATTAAATCAAGACCGATTGTGTCTTTGAAGAAATTTTGTACTTCATTCCCGAATACCAGTGTTAACCCTGCATTAAACAAAGCGGCATCTATAGCCTCCTGATTTTCTCCATTGGGATTTGCATGTAAAGTAAGAAGCATTAATATTTGTGAATCATTCAAATAAGGCTCACTCCGGAACGTAGTCGTAATATGTCCCGGGATTCCCTTGATTTCTGTCCAAATATTATAGTCGCTTACCTTAGCAGATGCTTTTACGTCAACATCAGGCAAAATACCGTTTGTATCGCCACCCCAGACAGCACGCCCCGAGTCAATTTTAAACTCTGTCATATTGACCTTAATCGTCCCTTTTTCTACATTTACTTTTCCTAATACATAGGGCGAATCAAGCGGTCCAACAGCATCAATATTTCCCTTTAACAAAATATTATAAAGTGAACTGTTATAAAGTCTTACATTATCACCTAAAATGACATTCATATCCACTGCCAACGGTATAGTCCCCGAAGACTCTTCTAAAAGCAAGGACAAGGGGATGTCAATTGTTGCATCATGCACATGTAAATCACCTATAATACCGGGCATCTCTTTAACTTCCCCAAAGGTCAGGTCTGCATCCATAGCGCCTTTGTAATAGGTCGAATGAATATCTGCCCCATGCACATGAGCTTCCCCGGTATAACCTGTTATCGTTGAATGATTCCATGATACCGTACCTTCCGCAAATGCTTTTCCACTACCAAAAAGAGCTGACCCTTTTAGAGATGCTTCTCTGCCGTGAAAATCAATCATCCCGTCAACAGGCATAAGGGGATCGCTTAGTGTAGCCAATGTCATTTGCCCGTTTTTCACAGAAATATTTCCATAAACTTCCGGATCATTCCAAGAACCTATTACTTTTACTTTTCCTTTAATCGGCCCCTGAGCCGAGGTCACCGGTTTCAAGAACAGGCCCACCGCATTTAAATCTGCATTATCGAGATTAACTTCCAGATCCAATGGTGAAGGATTTGGCGACGCCTTGCGAGTAATCATATTTACAGGCATAGAGCCTTTCCCGCTTATCTTATACGGTTCTTTTTTTATAAGCGCCTGCGAAATATGTATCGTATCACTTTCTGTAATTCCCATAAAAGAAAGTGAATCAAATACATAATCATTGTATTGCGGCTTTTCTATACCTACAGAAAAGTCAACCTGGGGATTCGCTTTTGTTCCTTTCAAGTCCGCGGCAGCAGTAAGATATCCGCCAAAGTAAGAGTCTTCATATCCCATGACCTGTGGAATCCATGAAATATCCATATGATTAGCTGCTATTTTTAAATCTAAATCTCCGTTTCCGGACATCCCTCCCTGTGCTGCCAGTATTCCATCACCTACGGGAATATGCAGCTTACGGATAGAAAGCGCTTTATTAATATAGGAAAGATCAATTTCTCCTTCTCCCACAACTGTATCAGCCAAATGTCCTCCATTAATCTTTGCCCGGAAGACGACATCAGGATTTTCCATAGTTCCCTTAATTGACATCGCGCCGTCAACGGTTCCTCCGGAATTTGATATAGGTAATTTAAATATTTTGGCAATTTCATTAATATCCCAGTTATTAAATTCCAGATTCCCCGACAGCACTCCGGATTGATCATTGTATAGACCTTTCCACTTGAAAAGCCCTTCCCCTTGGCGGAAACTCCCGTCTGTAACCGACAGTACATGGTCTCTGTAATCAATTTCCATAGAAAGCATATGAAGTCTTCCGCCTTCCAAAGTGACTTCCCTACTTTGGACCATTCCATGGAACAACGGATTATCAAAGGTCCCTGAAAGTTGCCCCTTCACTCCAACTTTTCCGTGTATCCCCTTGTCCGCCAGCAGATATCCGGCATCGACATCGGCAAACAATATGTCCATGTCTAAACGATTATTGTTAACGGTTCCGTTTACTTTACCGACTCCGTCATAAATATAGACCAGTCCGTCCTTTATGGTCACAATATTATTTTCAAAAGAATATCTGCCCGATGCACTTTGAAATAATTGTCCGGAAACAGAACCGTCCCATGCCAGAAAATCTCCTGTTATAGCGGGAGCCTCTAAGCTTCCGTTTACATGTAATGTGTTTTCTATCCACCCCGTGACAGGATAAGACAAATTCCCCATCTTGAGTAAATCTTCTATACGAATCTTTTTACTCTTGACATTTAGACTGAGTACGTGATCATCGTCTGTACCAATGTATCCGTTTACAATATGTTTTCCCTCTTTATCTTTGATTTCTACAGAATCTAATGAAAGTAATTTATCAGAATATGCAAATTGCCCTTGCAGGGAATCAAAAGAGATTCTATCAAAATGTCCGTCATATACAGATGCTTCTCCCCGGGCTCTCGGATTATCAGCTGTTCCGTCAATTACCATAGATAAAGATGCCATTCCGGATATATCAATTCCTGCTAAATCAGAAAATGATGAAATATCCACACCGGATGTTTTGACATCGAGATTTACTTTATCTTCTCCCCAAAGTCCTTTTACAGAGAATGTACCATCCTCTATCGTACCGTTTAAATAGGAAATGTAATAATTTTCCCCCTGTCCTTCTATATGTCCTGCTACCGAATCGGCCCTGACACCTTCAACTATTATGTCATTTCCTGTAAAACTCGTCTGGAAATTCCCGTTTTTATAGACAATTGTTCCTAAAATATTCCCGGCTGATTGCCCCCGGTATAAAACATGATTTCCCTTTCCTTCTGCCGATGCCCATGCCAAAGATATCTCATCGTGAAAATAATTTCCCTCGGCAGCAAGCGAACCGCTGACCATCCCTGCCATTGAATCTTCCAGCGGTAATTGATCTAAAGAGCATTCTTCTACAACGGCACGGATATTGAAATATCCGTTTTCCGTATTATAATGTCCGCGTCCTGTAACAAATCCTCCTGCTGCATGGGCTTCTAATGATGAAACATTGACATTGTTTTTATAATAAGAAAATTCTCCCTTCCCATCTTTAATTTCGAGATTTTTATAACTTCCCGATTTTATATGAAGCACCCCGTCGAGTAACGGTTCAGATACAGTGCCTCCCAAATTAATGGGACCCGTAATCTGTCCGGTAATACCAGAATCAGTCAGAATTTTTTCTACAGCTATATGGGAAAGCTTTATCTGTCCCAGCAATCCCGGATCATCATTAGTAAGATCGACTTCCATATGACCGGATACAGATTGTCCATTAATTTTTCCAAAAAAATCTTTTATAGAAATGTTTTTATTATAAATATCAAAAAAAGCCGCCCCATCCGTAAGCGTATAATTTTTATAACTTGCTACGGTCTGTTCCAGGCGGCCTTTTACATGATAAGAAAAGGCGCCGTCACTTCTCCAAATTTTGGCGCCTGTTATCTTTCCTGTTCCCGATTGAATATCAAAGCTATGCTGTGTTTCAGGCAATTTTTGAAAAAGTGGTTTCAAAGATTCCAAAGATACAGCGTCAGCCTTTATTTCTGCTTCCAAATTATTTTCATCTGTATACAAAAGTGTCCCGTAAAACTCTGAGTTTAAAAATTTTCCTTTAAAATCACCTTTGATTTTATCATCATTTTGCCAGTTGAACTTTCCCTGTAATTCCTCTAATTCATAGCTATCTCCCGAAAAAAGTCCTATTCTCACTTTTCCTTCGTCAATAGCAACTTTCCCTTTAAAAGTTCCCTTCGGCTCTTCTGCATTGTCCTTAACAATATTCTGGATATTCCATGTACCGTCAGATTTTTCTTGTAGGAATAATTCCGGTTTTTGTATAGATATTTCCTTAATAACATCCAGCAAAGCCCCATTATTCATATAATAATTATATATCCCGCAAAGAGACCAATCTATCGTCATATTGGGAGTCCTTAAAACATCATGGCCGCTTTCATCCTTCAGTAACAATCCATCAAAAGAAAGATTGTACCGGGGATCTAAGTCCATCATCTGCCACGATATTTCTCCATTCAGTTTTTCTGCTGCCGCCTGCTTCAAAACAGGCTCCAGGTTTTGTACTACCACCGGACGTATAACGAGATAGATGACTACGACTATCACAAAAATAGTGGCCGCTATCCCGTTTAAATACCATTTAATTTTTGAACTCAAGGCTTACTCCTGATAGGGTAAATTTATTTCTTCATAATTTCTGTGTAGGCAACGGCAGGCAATCCCATTGCATGTTCCAAAGTAGCCAGCCCGATATTGTAATCATATAAAGCAGTTACATAATTTGTTTTTGCTTGGCTTAGTGCAAGCTGGGCATCGAGAACATCCAAATTAATTCCCACTCCTGACTGATATCTGATTGTCGCAATTTTATAAGCTTCTTCCGCCTGTTCTACTGTCGCCTCCGCAGCTCTGATCTGCTCTTTCGCTGCGAATACACTCAGGTAATCTTGTCGGATTTCAAGCTCTACCTTTTCTCTCGCCTGAAGCAATATTTCTTCCGCTGTTTTTAGGCCTGCTTTTGCTCCTTTGATTTTCGCATCAGTTGCGCCGCCATCCCATATACTCCAATTTACAGCACCATATATGTTCCATTTATCTTTATCGAATCCGCCAAGACCAGCTGTATCCCATCCATAACCGCCACCGACCGCTACTGTAGGCATATAACCGGCTTTGGCAATTCTGACCTGTTCTTTTGCTATACGAACATTATAATCAGCTTTAATCAGCTCCCAACGGTACTTTTGCCCTACTGCAACAGCTTCTTCCATGGTGATATCAAAAGCAGGTTCCGGGAAAGTTTTTTCTCGTGGATTTAACTTGGTATCCATGGGAATACGCATAATATTATTCAAATTTGCCTCAGCCAAATCACGGGCATTATGCGCGGAAATGCTGCGTTTTCTTGCATTTGCCAGTGATACATTAGATGCCAATACATCTAATTTAGCTACAATTCCCGCATTGTATTGCTGCTGGACATTTTTCATATGTCCGTCTAAGTTTTTAACAGATTCACCGGCTATATCTGCCAGATTATTCATCTCAAGATATTGATAATAAGCTTTAACTGCCGCTAATTTAATATCCGCTTCTGTCTGGTAAATATTAATGTGAGCTATATCTTCCGCATATCTTGCAGCATCGATTGCTCCTTCGACTGCTCCGCCGGTCCAAATCGGCCAATTTAAAGTCAGGTTTTGTGAATAAGAATGAGTACCTGTGTTTATGAATTTTATAACAGGCTCTATTTCCATCTTATCCTTATTGAGAATATATCCTACCGTTTTCGGAATTATTTGTGCTTTATGATCTACCCGTTTCCAACTGTAACCTATGGAAGGATTTTTGGTCGCTGCCACTTTGCTGACCGTTGCTTTTGCATTTTCCAGTGAAAGTTCGGAAAGACGGATTTCCCTATTGTTATTAACTGCTGAAGCAACTGCCGTTTGCAAATCAATATCTTTGGTTTTCACAGGAACAGATTCTTTAACAACTATGTCGCCAAGATTTTCTTTAAGAAGCATATTATCAAAATTTACAACACGTACGTTTTCCGGCTTCTGCATCTGTGATTCAATCGCTTTTTTGGTCAATTCCGGGTCTGTCATCCCATGTATTTGATTTCTTGCTTCTGACATAGTAGAGACAGATAACGCCCCTAACAAAGATACGGTTAATATAACTTTATTCATCTTCTTCATTGTTTTTTCCCTTCCGTAATTATAAATTAATACGTATATCTTCTTCATTGTTTTTTCCCTTCCGTAATTATAAATTAATACGTATATCCTAAGCCTATATACTCCCCTCCGCCACGACGGCTATGGGGGAATATAGATTGTCCGCTCACATAAACATCCGGATATATTTCATACGCAGCCTTTAAACGCATTGTTAAATCATTAGGATTAAATAAATCAGCATCAAATCTCCAACGCTTAGCCCCATAAGATGCGCCTATTCCTAATTTATTACGTACTATACCACCACGGAGTTCTAAATCCCCCTGTTTTTTGCCATATTGCGCATTATACAAAGGATTGTTAGTAAAGGATTCAATCCCCAAAGCAACAAAAGAATTCTTTCCCATACGTAATCCTATATTCGGTGAATAATCATCTTCTTTAGTATTATATAACAACTCTCCCGAAAGGGACAAACTGTCACCGCTCATTAACGTATTCAATTTACCTGAAAGATTACGGGCATCGCCGGAAATAACCTTGGCATTTTCAGAGGCCACTACCAGATTTTCCATAATTTTCCGGGTGTCCGCCGCTGTTTTTCCGTCTCCATTCAATTGGTATAACATCGAATTCATTTGCGATGTCACACTTTCTATCTTATTTGCGATTTGTATACCTTGTGCTGTTAAAATTGACAGGTTCTCAGAAATAACATCAAAATTATTTATACTGTTCCGCATATTTCTCTGAGCCGCCGGATCACCGACAATCGTATTAATTCCATCAAGCATTGTCTGTGCTGATGCCATCAATTTGTCCATTTTATCCATAGCAGCATCAATACCCGGCGTAGCCTGCCCCTGAACGGTCATTCCCTCTTCCAGGTACCCTCTATCCTGATGACCGCCGGAAGCTTTAATAAATCGGCCTCCCATAACGCTGCTGGTTTGTATTGAAAAATTGGCATCTCTCGGAATTTTAGTATCATTGTATAATCGGAGATTTAAAACCGCCTCACCGTTTTCAATGGAAATGCGGTCAACCATTCCTACGTCTACACCGGCATAATGAATCGGATTTCCCGGTTCTATCCCTTCTGCTTCTTTGAAATAAGCGGTTACATGAAATCCGCTTTTCCCAAATAAGACAGTACTGCTTAACTGAATCATGATGACTGCAAAAACAAGAATTCCCAACAGGGAAAACATTCCCACCTTTGCTTCTGTAGACCATTTCATCCGATATCACCTGCTTTTTCATCCAAATCATCTGAGGGCCATCCATTGATAAACTGTTTCACCCTGCTATCTTCTGATTTGTAAAGTTCTTCAGGACTCCCCACTGCTAAAAAGGCTCCTTTGTATAAAAATGCCATTTTGTCTGCAATCATTTCTGCAGACTTAAGATCATGTGTAACAACCACACTGGTTGCATTCATTTTCTCTTGCATTTGCTTAATTAACAAACTGATATCAGTCGAGCGTATCGGATCAAGTCCTGCGGTCGGTTCGTCATATAAGATAATCTGCGGTTCTAATGCAATGGCTCTGGCAAGACTCACTCGTTTTTTCATTCCTCCCGATAAGTTTGCCGGCAGCATTTCACCTGTCCCTTTTAATCCTACCAGTCTTAATTTCTCTTCTACGACTCTTTTTATTTCATTTTCACTCATTTCTGTATGTTGTCTTAAACCGAATGCGACATTTTCATAGACATTCATTGAGTCAAAAAGAGCCGAATACTGAAATACCATTCCCATATGACGTCGTTCTTCATTCATTTCCGTTTCCGTAAATGAAGATATTTCTTTACCGTCAATACGTATCTTGCCGGAATCAGGTCTAATCAAACCGATGATAAGCTTCAGCAATGTGGATTTCCCTGAACCGGAAGCCCCTAGGATAACCATTGTTTCGCCATTATTAATTTTTAAATTTACATCCCGCAATATTTGTCTTTTCCCAAAAGATAAATATACATGCTCTACTTCAATCATAATTCTCCTTAAAACAGCACTGATGAAAGCAGGTAGTTTGCAGCAAAAATCATAATAATGGAATATACGACAGACTGGGTGGTCGCTTTTCCGACCCCTTCTGCCCCGGGTTCACAGGTCATCCCCCTGTCACACCCGACCAAAGCAACAATCATTCCGAATATAACTGATTTTATAACACCCATATATAAATCAGAAGGCACACAATAGACATCTAAAGAATGTAAAAATGTATAAGAAGATACGCCATGTGTCAAAGACGCAACAACCATACCGCCAAATACACCGATGGCCACACCGAATACAGTAAGAAGAGGAAGCATAACCATACAGGCGAATAAGCGGGGAAGTACAAGATATCCGACAGGACTCACCGCCAGACAACGGAGTGCATCAATTTGTTCTGTTACCCGCATCGTCCCGATTTCTGCCGTAATGGCCGCTCCGACGCGACCGGCAAGTACAACCCCGCAAAGAACCGGACCTAATTCACGTCCCATCCCTATGGCTACAATAGCTCCCACCGTAAACTCTGCTCCATACCTTGTCAATTCTCCGGCAATCTGCACGGAAAGAACCATTCCGGTGAATAAGAGAGTGAGTGCCACGATAGGAAAAGACATTACACCCAGGTCAAAGCATTGCTTGATGCTTTCTTTTCCGCAAAAATTGTTTATTTCTTTAAATGATGCGGTCAGGAGTAAAATAACCGCCCCGAGCTCATGAAATACGGCTATAGTTTTACTGCCAAGCGATTCAAGAAAAGCCATAACCGATTCCCCTTTCCGCAATTTCACAAACAACTATTGATATCATAACGTAAAAAAAGGTCAATTACAATATATTTTTGACTATCCGTCAATTTTGTTTTTGTTTTTTTCCTTTTTATCAGCACCGGATTTTGCCGGATTTTCATTATCCTTTTTATCCCCCGTTGTCTTGTCCACTTCTTTTTCTTTAGTTGACATGTCTACGGACAGCATCTTATTAATTTTGGCCAATTTCTTCAGAGCGGCATCTCTTTCTTGAGGCGGCATAACTTTAAAGGTAAACTGGCCGTCTCCATAAATAACATAATCGGTATCTGCCCTGCTTTTAGGTGATTCTTTTTCTTTTTCCTTTTCCCTGCCGGACTCTTTACCTTTTAAGTATGAAGGATCTTTGTCTGTGGACTTATTCTGTATTTCTGCCTTTGTTCCTTCATTTTCATCTTTCGAAACCATACTGATTTCAGGGTCTATAATTTCCACTACAATCTGATTATTTTGATCTTCTTTCAGAAGCTTTGTATGAAGTTCGTCAAAATCTTTATATACATGAAGCCGGTTAATAATTTCATCTGTTAAATTATATTTTTGCTGCTGGATTAAATAAGGAAGAGGAACCACCCCCCCACCACGGACTTCCAGTATCATCTCCCCAAAAGGTTGGTCTTTCGGAACGGTAAATGTCAATTCTTTATAAAAAATATCTCCTCTCCATGCCTGCAAACGGGCACGGACATAAATGGTATCACCCGGACTTACAACAATAGGATAAGCAGAAGCATCAAGAAGCTGCGCTGTTTTCCTTTCCTTTGTTACTTCCATTTTCATGGAAATATTTCTCAAAGGATATTCTTCAAAACGATTTTGTTCCAGTAATTTAACAACCTGATAAATCTCATCTACACTTCTTTCTGCGATATCTTTGGATGACCAATACATATTTGTTCTGGTAAAAGATTTTTGCTTTAAATCTTTCGGCGTTAATGTATACGTAAAGGAAACTGTCCCCTGTCCTCTTCTATCCATAGCATTGCTCATAGCATTATAAATAGACGTTGCAGACAAAGTCGGAAGAAGTGTTTCATTTTGAATCATTCTTACATTCAGACTTCTTTCATTTCCCGTATCTTTATCTACGACCGACGTCCTCAGCGTAACGAAATCCGGAAATTCTCCGCTTACTCCGCTGATACCGGCCCCTCGATCCTGATTTACCGTACCGATTTCCGCTCCGACCGATCCCAGCTTAAAAGGAATATTTTTACTTGGAATAACTGTAAATATATAGGAATTATGCATAAAATATCCTGAGGACCCACGGTTCATAAAAGGATGACCAAACGCCACCATATGATCCTTATCAACATAAGTAACCGTACCGATAGCCCCGAGCTTCAAATCTCCGGTCACCAAAGATGCCGCTACAGCTCCGCCGGCCTCTAAAGGTCTTGCCGTATCATCCTGGCTCACGGAGGCCGCCGCAAAGGGTATCATGTGGAAGTCTTCCATTTTCTCTGTCAGATAAGCTAATGCCCTGTCGTCGTATCCTGATGCCATGAGTGGTGTTTGTATGGGAATCAGTCCCTCTTCTACGGGAGGAACAAAAGAAAATTTATGATCGTTGACCATCCAAAGGTCCAGCATGTCTGAAATGGGAGTAACCATTCCAATTCTCCCACCCGATTGGGAAAATCCATATGCCACTGCACCCAAAAGCTTTCCATTAATATACACGGGACTTCCACTCATCCCTTGGGCAATCCCTTCTGTTTTATCAATCAACGGGCCTGATACCTTAACAAGAACTAAATCGCCCCCGGTCGCCCCTTTCTTTTTCATAATCCCCAGCACATCTACGTCAAAAGTTTCAATATCTGTACCATGGACTACCGTTTTAGCATAACCATGCATACCTTCATGAACCTCTGAAACAGGAAGAAATTCTTCCGCCACAGCGGACATGTATCCGGTTGCAGAAAGACAAACGGCTATTATAAAAGATTTATACCTGCTTTTCCAAAAATTCATTATCTTCTCCCACTTAACGAGATTCTACAGTGGCAACCAAATCCTGTTTATTTATCTTTTGCCCTTTTTCTACCATAACTTCTTTAACCACTCCATCTGCCTCTGCACGGGCTGCCGGCACCGGTCCCGCCAGGGAATTGACAGTTGCTAAAACATCGCCCTCCCGGACTGTTGTTCCCGGTGCTACCACAGATATAACCGTTCCTTCCAAAACAGACTTCTGCTGTATAATTCCTGATGCATATGCAATAGCCGCTCCACAAACACTTGCGGCAACGAGCATTGCTATTCCTAATTTTCTTGAAAGTTTCATCAGTTGTCCTTCCTTTCATAAATGCTTTATTTTTTATTTTAACATTTTTTCAATTTTTTCACATCTGCCGGATTTCAGCAAACAAACGAAAAAGGGAAGCCTCTTCGGCCCCCTCTCATATTAATGTAAATCCTGTAAAGAATCACGGAAATAGTCCATATATTCTAAAGCAGATCCTGCTCCTACGGCATTGACATAGGACGGATGGTCAGCTACATGTACCGGCATATCTGTTACGGTTTCCATAACACCGGCCAGTCCTTTCATCTGTGCAATGCCTCCGGTAAGTACAATTCCATTTTCCCGTATATTTTCCAGAATATCCGGAGGAGCTTGCTGAATAACTTCCGTCACTTGTGAAAATATTTCATACAAAATAGGATTCAGTCCTTGTGCTATATCTTCGGCGGTTACTGCAATTTTTACAGGTAAACCTGTCATTGCGGAAATACCGGACACTTCATGAACTTTTGAGGTTTTATTCAGATCCCACTCTATTCCCAGAGCAATTTTCAGCGTTTCTCCCGATTTTCTGCTGATACGCACATGATATTTGTCCATAATCACATTAACAATCGCTTCGTCCATTTTGAGACCGGCCGCATTGGAAAAACTGCTTCTCACAATACCATACTTCGACACAATGGCTGCTTTGGCTGCTCCGCCCCCTATATCCGCAACAAGCATGCCTTTCATAGTATTCGTTTTGACCCCAAGTCCCATGACTGCCGCCAAAGGCTGTTCTATCAAAACGGTTTTTCTGGCACCAATCGCCACTGATGCTTCTAACAGGGCCCTTCGTTGCACCCGGGATATCCCCCTAGGTACGCACATCAGCAACCGGGGATGAAAAAACATTCCTTTCAGATATGACTGGTTGACTACCGAGTTCAAAAGATAAGCGGCGCTCGGATAATCCACAATCGCCCCTGTTTCCATAGGTCTTATAATCTCAATTTCCCGAGGAGCCCGGCCTTCCATTTCTTCGGCTTTTATTCCATAAGTAAACATCTGGTCCGTTTTTTTATATTTGGCCACAACAGAGGCTTCGGGAAATACCAAACCTTTGTTTTTTACATAAATCACGATATTGGATGTTCCAAAGTCCACTCCGATATCTTCCGCACCGAATGAGCCTATCCAGTCAAGAAATGACCGTTGTGCAACAGGTGATTTTTTTTCGGTTATGATTTTATCAATCTTCATTGACACGGACAATGTCAGCTCCTAACCCTTGCAACTTTTCCACAAGATGATCGTATCCGCGGTCGATATGATGCAATTCCCCGATTTCCGTTTGTCCATGAGCCGCAAGCCCTGCCAATGTTAAAGCGGCACCGGCACGTAAATCCGTTGCTCTTACAAAGGCTCCTTTCAAAAAGGGGACGCCCCGTATATGTGCTGTCCGCCCCTCTACACGGATAGAGGCTCCCATTCTTTGCAATTCACCGACATGCATAAAACGGTTTTCAAATACCGTTTCTGTTACACGACTGATTCCGTCACCAATAGTCAGAAGTGCCATAAACTGAGCTTGTAAATCTGTCGGAAACCCGGGATATGGCAGAGTTTTGATATCCGTAGAACGAATTTTCCCGTCACTGATTACTCTTACACTGTCAATTTCTTTAATTACCTTGACTCCCGCCTCGTTCAGTTTCGCCAATAGTGGCTTCAGGTGTTCTGTCAAAACATTTGATACAAGCACATCACCGCCTGCCATAGCAGCAGCAATCATAAATGTCCCCGCTTCAATACGGTCGGGAATAACAGTATGTTCTACCCCGGACAGTTCTTTCACCCCTTCTATGCGGATTACATTCGTCCCTGCCCCTTTGATATTGGCTCCCATGCTGTTCAAAAATGTTACCAAATCAACAATTTCCGGCTCTTCTGCGGCATTTTCAATAACTGTCCGTCCTTGTGCCGTAGCCGCCGCCATTACGATATTTTCTGTAGCTCCCACACTGGGAAAATCCAAATAAATTGTATTACCTTTTAATCCGCCGGGTGCACGTCCTTCGACAAAACCATTTCCCACATGAATTTCCGCTCCCATGGCTTCAAAGGCTTTCAGATGCAAATCTATAGGACGACTGCCAATCATGCATCCACCGGGAAGTGCAATTCTTGCATGACCCATTCGTGCTAAAAGAGGCCCCATAATTAAAAAAGAGGCACGCATCTTGCTCATAAGCTCATAAGATGCTTCTGTTTTATCCAAACCTGACGAATCAAAAGTAATCCTGTGATCTTCATAAGTCACTTTCATTCCCAGTGACTCCAAAACACTGCAAATTGTAATTACGTCATCTAAATTAGGTGCATCTACTATAGTCGCCGGTGTTGCAGGAAGCATCGTTGCCACGATAATCGGCAAAACTGCATTTTTTGCACTGGATACACGGACCGTACCCCGAAGCGGGTGTCCTCCCTGAATCACTAACTTTTCCAAAAATATCACTCCATTATTTTTAAATTGATACTGTTTTTATTATAATTAGTTATATTATAAGATAAAAGTCATTCGTAGCATAGCAAAAAAAAGAAATGTTTTCAAGAAAAGAAAAATCCGCTGCTTTTATTCTTTTCAAAAACAGCAACTAAAAAGAGGGGGGGATTCTCCCCCCCCTCTTCTATTCTTCATTTTTAGCTTTCACCGTTTCTTCCAATTCCGTTGCCGCAATGGCTCCTAAAATATCATGTCTGGTAATGATTCCTACAAGCTTATTCGGTTTTTCTACGACAGGTACGGTTTTTAAGTGCTCATCTATCATAAGATTCATAATCGTTTCCATATCTGTCTCGGGAGTTACACAGCGGACATCTCTTGTCATCAGATCAGCGGCTTTCGTTGCCAGAAGCTTTCTGAACGATTTTTCGTAACGGCCAAATCCGCAATAATAAATATTGGCTCCCAATACATCAAGGTACGCGGGTACTCTCGGTTTCACCTTCTTATACAGAAGATCTCCTTCCGAAACAATGCCTAATAATTCATTATCATCTCCTGTAACGGGTACGGCACTAATAGGATGTGTGGCAAATAATCCGACCAGTTCCTGTACCGTTACATCCGGTGGAATACTGAAAACATATTTCGTCATAAAATCCTTGGCTTTAATCTTTTTTTCTTCCATATGTCATTCCTCCTGTCATTACTGGATTTCCTATTTCTATTTTAACGAATTTTTTTCATTATGGCAAAATAAAATACACAGACTTCCGCTCAAGATTCGTCAGTTTTTTTAATTCCATTTTACAAATGATACGGTTCATGGCGGTTAATTTTCATCGCTCTGTACAGCTGTTCAAATAAAATCAACCTTGCCATTTGGTGAGTAAAAGTCATTGAGCCTATAGAAATTTTTAAATCTGCTCTTTTCTTTATATTCTCTCCATTTCCGTAAGGACCGCCAATCATGAAATAAAAGTGACTCGTCCCCTGCACCATCTTGTCCTGCAGCCACGCAGCCAATTCTTCCGAAGAAAAAGCTGTCCCTTCCGTATCCAATAAAATCACACAATCACTATCGGAAACGGCTTTAAGAAGTTTATCTCCTTCTTTTTCCATAATTTGTTTCTTAATTGCCGGTGACGGATTTCCCGGCATCTTTTCTTCTTCATGCTCAATGAGTTCCATCTTGAGAAACGGTTTAAGACGTTTCTCATACTCACCGATTCCCATACGCATCCATTTTTCTTTTATTTTTCCGATAACCAACAGAGAAATTTTCATTCTCGGTTATTCTCCGGAGTTGCCGCCAAAATGATTTCCGTCTCATATACTCCGCCATTATGTTCATAAGTGAGGCTTACTTTATCTCCCGGTCGATGAGCATCGATAATATCCCTCATGTCAGTAACCGTATGTATTTCTTTACCGTCAATCGACATGATATAGTCTCCTACCCGTATATCGCTCACACTAAGCGGACTGTGCCTTACAATTTTCATAACCAGTACACCGCCGTCATGCTCCCACTGATACCCGTAACGGGCTGCAATATCTTTATCGGCTGCATACACGCCCAAATAGGCACGGTTCACTTTTCCATATGCAATTAACTGCTCGATAATCCCTTTCGCCTGGTTGATAGGAATAGCAAATCCCATACCTTCCACACCGGCATGAGAAATTTTCGCACTATTAATACCGACTACTTTACCGTCAGCAGTGACAAGCGCTCCGCCGGAGTTACCGGGATTAATTGCCGCATCGGTTTGTATCAGCTTAAATCTCTGGTCAATATCATCCAGTGAACGATTGACTGCACTAATTACTCCGACTGTGACTGTTCCCTGAAATTCCAATCCCAACGGGTTCCCGATGGCAATAGCGGTTTCTCCCACCTGAAGGGCATCGGAATCTCCCAGTATAGCCACCGGTAAATTTTCCACACCGTCTATTTTGACTACCGCCAAATCCGTAGAGGGATCGGTCCCCACCACTTTTCCGGTGACAGTGGTTCCGTTTGATAAAGATACATTGACATCCGTTCCTCCTGAAACGACATGATTGTTTGTGACAATATATCCCTTTTTATCAAAAATAACTCCCGATCCTACATTTTGCCCCACTCCGATGCGGCGGTTAAAAATGTCTCTGTCATATACTCTTGTAGTAATCCCGACAACGGCAGGTCCGACTTCTTTAACGGCTTGTACCACTGCTGTATTTCTGATTGTCGGTAAGTCCTGCATTTGTTTTTGTTCCGTCTGCGGAAAAGTATATGTCCCGGGCGTAGTGCTGTCGTTATTTCCCTTACCGAAATGTCCGCCGAAAAAACAGCCGCCCGCACCTCCTGCAATGATAAGTGTTGCTGCCAATAATGCCAATTTTCTTTGTCCCACCCGGAAAGACGGTTCTTTATGCTTCGGAGCCAGACCATTTTCTTTTAACTGCTCATCCAAATCTTCTCTATTCATATCAGACCTCATTATAAATTCAATTGATTTTCAACTCGAAATTATTATATCACACCGTCTTTTTTACGATAATCATTTCACAAGAAAAGAGTTCCCGAAGGAACTCTTTTCTTATTTTGCAAAATCCGTTGCTCTTGTTTCTCTGATAATAACAACTTTTACCTGTCCGGGATACTGCAATTCTTTTTCAATCCGCTGTGCAATGTCATGGGATAAAATAACCGCTTGATCCTCATTTACTTTTTCAGGCTTAACAATTACGCGAAGCTCACGTCCCGCCTGGATGGCATAGCAACTTGCCACCCCCGAAAAAGACTTGGCAATATCTTCCAGCTTTGTCAGCCTTTTGATGTAATTTTCCAAGGTTTCTCTTCGGGCGCCCGGTCTTGCCGCGGAAATAGCATCCGCTGCCGCCACCAAGACAGATTCCACATAGACCGCTTCAGTGTCTCCATGGTGAGAAGCAATGGCATTAATAACCTGGGGCGGTTCTTTATATTTCTGTGCCAGCTCTACCCCCAATTCTACATGGGTACCTTCCTGTTCACGATCAACGGCTTTTCCTATATCATGCAGCAAACCGGCCCGTCGTGCCATATCTGCATCCGCACCGACTTCTGCTGCGAGAATTCCGGAAAAATAAGCCGTATCGATGCAATGCTGTAACACATTCTGTCCATAGCTGGTTCTGTATTTCAGACGTCCCAAAACTTTTACAAGTTCGGGATGCATACCACGAATACCACACTGGAGAACCGCTTCCTCGCCGGCTTCCCGGATTGCTTTGTCGACTTCTTTTCTCGTCTTTTCAACCACTTCTTCGATTCTTGCAGGATGAATACGCCCGTCCTTTACAAGATTCTCAAGAGAAAGCCGTGCAATTTCACGGCGTATCGGATCAAAGCAGGATAGAATAACGGCTTCAGGTGTGTCATCAATAATCAAATCTACCCCAGTAAGTGTTTCAATAGCACGGATATTTCTGCCTTCTCTGCCGATAATACGCCCTTTCATTTCTTCATTCGGAAGAGATACTACAGATACAGTTGTTTCAGATACAGTATCTGCTGCGTTTCTCTGAATCGCTGCCGCTACAATTTCCCGCGCCTTGGTATCTGCTATTTCTTTGATTTCCTCTTCATTTTCCCGGATCCGTAGTGCTTTTTCATGAGTAAGCTCTTCATTTATCCTGTCCAGAATCATATCCTTTGCCTGCTCCCGGGACAGTTGGGAAATCTCTTCCAGTTTAGCTTGTTGTTCTACATAAAGAGCCTCTGCTTTTTCTTTTTGTACCTTGACCTGGCTTTCTTTTTTCGCCAGAGAAAGCTCTCTTTGTTCCAAATTTCCACTTCTTTGATCCAGATTATTTTCCTTTTGGACCAGACGCTGTTCATACTTTTGCAATTCATCACGGCGTTCCCGGCTTTCCCGTTCTACCGTTTCACGCAATTTATGCATTTCTTCCCGAGTCTGTACCAAGGTTTCTTTTTTCAGCGTTTCAGCTTCACGCAAAGCACTTTCTCTGCTCTTTTCAGCTTCTTTCATGATAGAATCCGCCTTTTCCTCAGCAGAGCCAATTCTTGCTTCAGCAATACGTTTACGTAGCAAGTATCCTATTCCTACACTCACTATGGCAGTAACTATGCAGGACACAATCACATAAAGTAATATTTCATCTCTCGCCAATTTATTCACCTCGTTTCTTTTATTATTTATTGTTTGTTAAGAGAATAAACACTAAAAAAGTTCAATCTTACGATTGACTGTTTTAATTTTAGAATTTTTACATTTTATTGTCAAGGTCATAAAACCTATCAGAACGCCGATAAATTCAATATTTCCAATGCCTTTCAGGCTCTTATTTTCCCTCTTTTTACTTTTGTTAACGCCCTTATCGAAAGTCTCCATTTATACATTTATTTATTTTTACACCGATAAAAAAACAGAACCATATTTCCTTTGCGAAATGAATATGGTTCTGTTTTCTGTCTTTTTATCTTCGCCCGCCGCCGGTCATGGACCAGACAAGAAGAGCACCAAAGGCTATCCACGAAAGAGAGCTCGACATGATACCCAAGTCCGTCATGATATTAATGACCGTAAGTCCTGCCATAAAAAGTATATTCCCACGGAAATCGGAAAGACTGTCACGTCTTAAGATAAAATAAGCACCGGCAAGCACGAGCAAATTGATGATAATAACAGCCTCAAAATAATAAAGAAGAGGAACCATCTGCAAAACGAAATTGCCGGCAAACATAAGAATCATGATATAAATCCAGGTATAGTTCATCTTACCTCTCCTTCAAATATATCTCCTTCTTTTTCCGGTATCCAAAGCGGTGTATCGGGAAAACGCCAACGGAATTCATAGGACGGTGCCCAACGGCGCCCGAAAGCATGCATCGGCACAAGCAGTGTTTTCACTGTCACCGTTTCCAAAAAAGCTTTGACGCCCCATTCTCTGGCTACAGCTTGTCTGGCATCTACGGGAAAGAAGGCAATATCAATTTGTTTACCTGATAATTTTTCCAGCTCTTTAAAATATTCATCTCTTGCCATTAAATTATCCGCATCACTTTCTCCTGCCCAGTGCCACCAGTTTAAATCACCGGCATGGAAAATCGTCATATCCGGATGGGTAATCCAAAAAGAACCGCCCGCATCGGTAGAACCATACATTTTTACTTGAAATTCATTCACTGATGTAAACTCACCCGGTTCCAGATAATGAAGCCGTACCGTATTCTTTACCGGCAAGGTACAGTCGCTATGAAGAAAATACCCGGCAGCTTTCTCTTCATAGCGGCTAATCTCCGGATTAAAATGATCGGCATGAAAATGGCTTACAAAAAAATATAAAGGTTTCTTGCTTATTTTTAGAAGTTGATCAAGCTTTCCTTCGGTGTCCATGTAGTAATCAAATACAAGAATTGCATTTTCCAGCTCACAAATAAAACCGCTGTGATGAAGATAGGTAATTTTAAATTTTTTCACTTATAGGGTCCTTTCCTGCAGATTCGTTATGCATACGAACTGATGTTTTTTATTGAAATATTTTTAGGGATATATAAATTTTTACTGTGATGTAGATTTTTTAATAAAGCCGTATAATGATTATAGCATAAGAAAAATCATTCGCTGTAAACTATGCCCTGTCATATCCGCTCTGTCATGCATTGAAGATATAACCATTATACAGATTTGATATACTTTGCTTTTTTCTTTGACGGGGTATCTCTCAGCTAGTAAAATATAATTTATAATCAAAAGGAGTTCTCTATGGTTACTCATGATTTGATACATCATCTTTTCAAAATTGAAAATCCAAAAGGAGACTCTTATTTAGAATATTCTTTAGAAAATAACTGTTTTACCGTGCTTCATACAAAAGTTCCACCCGTTTTATCCGGTCAGGGACTTGCCTCCACTCTCGCTGCAGAAGCTTTCCGTTGGGCAACCGAACAAGGCTATCGGATTCGCTCTGAATGCTCCTACATGAGTGCCTGGTTGAAGCGCAAGGGTCATGTATAATAATCTGTCACATACACAGACGTAATTATAATCATTAAGGAAAATCTTATGTACAGTTCTTCTCTATTTCAGTCATTATATACTTCGAAAAGCAGTCAATACAAACTGGATACAATCGTTTCACACTTTCTTGATCTCCTTCAAATGAAATCAAGAAATCTGTATGAACATGCGATTCGTGTTTCCAACCATTCTGCTGCCACTGCCGTGTATATGCGGCTGCCTACAGATGATATTCGTTTAATCCGTTACGCCGGACTGCTTCACGATATCGGTCTTCTTTGTGTTCCTAATTCTATACTGGATAAAGCCCCTTATCTGTCGAGAAGAGAATTGCAACTCTACAAAAAGCACCCTGACCTCGGCGCCAATATGCTTGAATCATGTCCGGGATGTCAGGAACTTATTCCTTATATCCGTTTTCATCATGAACGTTGGGACGGCACGGGATTTCCGAAACATTTAAAAAATGTAAATATTCCTTTAGGCGCACGGATTATTTCCCTGGCAAGCTACTATGATGATGTAATTTATTCTTCTCCCGATTTTAAAAATAAATCGAAAGCAGATGTCACAAGAGACATTTTCAGCGGATCCGGAATTTTATTTGACCCCGACGTTATATCCGCTTTTATCAAAGTTATTTTTCATGATACGTCAATTACTAAATAAGTACAGCAAAATAAAAGACGACTGATTTTACTCAGCCGTCTTTTATTTTGCTCCGCTTGCTATCGTCAATCCTATAACCGATTCGGCTCCTGCACGTTTCAATTCATGAGCAGCCGCCTCCATCGTCGCTCCTGTCGTATAGACATCATCCACGAGAAGAATGGTTTTCCCTCTCACATCGACGCCTTTGTTGATATGAAATACCCCTTTCATATTTTCATACCTTTCTGTTTTGGTTAAAAGAGATTGTGTGTTTGTATGTCGCATGCAAATCAGTCCTTGCGCCAGATATGTCATATTTTTTTGTTCCATCCATTTTTGAAATATTAGATCCACCTGATTGTATCCCCTGTCTTTGCGCCGGCTTTTGGAAACCGGTATAGGCAGTACAAGATTGCAATCTTTAATCCGCTCCCACCAGGGAAAACGATTAAGCAGGTCAAAAAAACTTTTCCCCCTCGCCCTGTTTCCATTATATTTCAATTGAATCACCGCATTCCGTACACCGCCGCTGTAATTGCAAAGAGTATAACAGCCCTTCATATATTTCGACGGTGAACCTGATATCATACGAGGATTCCAACACTTCCTCAAGCACGATTCACACCAAAAAGAGTCTTCCATAACCTTTCCGCATCCCGGGCAGGTCACAGGATACAAAATCCGCCATATATCTCCTAGAATCCCCATCAGGATACCTCATTTCGCAATAATGGCAAAAACAGACTGTATCGTTTATTTAATTCAAAGTTTTCCACCGCTCTTTTTAATGCCGGTTCTGTCGTAATCAGAATCGTCTTTTTTCTTGCCCTTGTTATGCCGGTATATAAAAGATTTCTTTGTAACATGATGTATTGGGAAGGGCGAAGAAGAAAAACCACCGTATCATATTCGCTGCCCTGGCTTTTATGGACGGTAATCGCATAGGCCAGCCGGATGTCCATCTTTTCCTGCCCTTCATATACGACTTCTTTTTCCGGATAACGAACAAATATTTTTTGTGGTGTCACGGCCCATACAATACCTGTATCTCCGTTGTATACGCCTTTTTCATAATCATTTCTGGTCTGCATGACCTTATCGCCGGATCTGTATTTTACAATTTCACCGATTTCTTCTTTTTGCATCAATTTTTGTATAGAACGGTTCAGATGATCAACACCGCATATACCTTTATACATAGGAGAGAGTACCTGCATACTCATTTTATTTTTTTCATTTCCATAGTCAAAATCTTGGCATAAATGAATAGCGGTCTGATATGCTTCTTCATCATTTCCGGTATATATAACGCTGAATTCGCCTTTCAGATCAGATACGCAAGTCCGGCCTGTCCTGATACGGGCCGCATTTTCAATAATCCCGCTTCCCTCCTCTTGTCGGAAAATATGATCCAGTTTTACCACCGGGATATTACCCCACTGTATCAAATCCTTAAGCGGCATTCCCGGACCCACAGGAGGTAACTGGTCAATATCTCCCACCAGAATAAGGCGGGCCTCCGGCTTTAATGCACAAAGCAAATGATAAAAAAGTGAAATATCGAGCATGGAGGCTTCATCTACAATAATAAGGTCTTCTTCTAACGGTTCTGCTTCATTTTTTTCAAAGTAAGTATGCCCGTGATCACGCATAGAGGCTTCCAGTGCTTTATGAATAGTATCCGCATTACGTCCGCTTGATATAGCCAGACGTTTGGCTGCCCTTCCGGTCGGTGCCATCAACTTTACTTTAACACCGTATTGCTCAGCCGCTCCGATAATAGCCTGGATTAAGGTCGTTTTTCCTGTACCGGGACCGCCGGTAATAACCATCACTCCCGATTTCATGGATTCTTTTACTGCTTCTTTTTGTTTCTCTTCTAAGGAAAAACCATGTTCCCGCTCGAACTTTTCAATGGCCAGGGAAGCATTCCCTATTTCTCTGTCATCTTCACTCATGTCCTTAATACGCAGGGCCGCTTCCGTTTCTGCTTCGTATAGATACGGTAAATATAAATATCGTTCCATATCATAAACAACAGAAGGTATTTCTCCTGTATCTACTGCGGTCTGTGCAATGGACGACACATCTTCGGCACTCAAATTCAGAAGCCCCGCCACCGCTTCATAGACATCATTTGCCGGTCCGCAAACATGTCCTGTTGCTCCGGCTCTTGCCAACACATAATAAATACCATGCACAATGCGATCCTCATGATCTGCCGGAATTCCTTCCGAAAGTGCCATTTTATCGACAAATTTAAAATTAAGTCCGGATATTTCACCTATCATGCGGTACGGTTCTTCCCGAACGACACGCATGACATTTTCTCCGTACATTTGATTCATCGGCAAAGCAAAACGTTCCGGTATTCCCAAAGATTGCAGAAACATGACTATTTCTTGCAATGCCCCTATCCCCGAATAAGAACTTTTAATTTTTTCAAGTGTCTTTTTCCCTATTCCGGGAATTTCAGAAAGTAAATCTATATGATTTTCGAATATATCCAGTGTTTGTTTTCCGAAATGGGACACAATCTTTTTAGCCATCGCCGGGCCTATGCCGGCAATCATTCCCGATGATAAAAACAGTTCTATTTCTTCGGTCTTTTCCGGCTTTATCTGTTCTAATACATCCGCTTTTAATTGCATGCCAAAACGGGGATGCCGCACCCAGCACCCCCTGACTAAAACTTTTTCTCCCACATAAGGAATCCTTATGTTTCCTGTAACAGTGACGGGACTTCCGCTTTCAGATTCACTCATACGGAAAATACAAAAATCCCCGTCACGGCTTGTAAAAATAATGGTTTCTACTGTCCCGCGCAACTCTTCTGCCATAGACATCACACCTTTTTATCAGAATTCACCAGTAAACGATACCATTTTACAAAGCGGGAACCATGAATCCTCTTTTGTATGCAATCCGATAGACTTTCTATATATCTTGTATCTGCCAGGTCATCATAAAGCGGTGTGTCCGCTTTTATTCTTTTCTCTGCCGGATTACGAGACACTGTCATTTTTCCGTTAAAAAGACGGGCCAGATTTTTATCCGTCTTCATTGCCTCTTCCAAAAGAGCTTCTAATTCTTTTTCATTCATGACAGGGCACCGGTTATAAGTTGTCTTGATGCAAACGTCCGAGGATTTCAAAAACTTTATCCTTGCATGCTTCTAAAGGAACTTCTATTACTTCTCCATTGCGGCGCAGTTTAATTTCAACAACACCGTCCTCTTTCCATTTTTTCCCGATGGTCACACGTACAGGATAGCCTATAAGATCCGCATCTTTAAACTTAATACCTGCTCTCTCGTTTCTGTCATCAAGAACCACTTCATCGCTGTTACCCGTCATTTCTCTGTAAAGTGTCTTTGCCGCAGTCATTACATCTTCGTCTTTATTGTTGGCAGGTATAATCACCACTTCATAGGGTGCAATAGCTACCGGCCAGATAATTCCGTCATCATCATGATTCTGTTCAATAGAAGCAGCGACGGTACGGGTAACTCCTATACCGTAACACCCCATGACCATCGGATGGGATTTCCCGTTATTATCTAAATAAGTACATCCTAATTTTTCACTGTATTTCGTTCCCAGCTTAAAGACCTGACCCACTTCAATTCCTTTTTTCAGTTCAATCTTTCCTCCGCAGCCTGGGCAAACATCTGTCGGTGTAATGAGGCGGATTGTTTCTACTTTTACAGAATCAAAATCTCTTTTCGGATTGACATGAATGAAGTGTTTGTCTACAGCATTAGCGCCGCAGCAAACATCCTCCATCTCCATCACTGTTTTATCGGCGATAATATCAAAGTTTTCTACTTTTTTCAAACCGATCGGACTTATATAGCCCGCTGTCAGCCCGCACCGTTTCAAATCTTCTTCTGTTGCCATATCCATTTGAACGGCACCGTATAAGTTTTGGAGGCGAACTTCATTGACTTCATGATCGCCACGAACCAACGCAAGAACAACCGTATCATCCAACTTATATACAACAGCTTTAACAGATTGTTCAACAGGTGTCCCCAAGAACCGGCAAACCATTTCTATCGTATGTTGTCCGGGTGTTTCTACAATTTCTTTTTCTTTTTCATTACGGATATCACAAGGCAGTGTATTCGGTTCTACCGCCTCTGTATTCGCTGCAAAATCACAATTTTTGCAATAGGCAATATCTGCTTCCCCCGATTCTGCAATCACTTCAAACTCATGCGAACCGCTTCCGCCGATAGCTCCGGAATCTGCTACCACAGGTCTGAAATCTAAACCGCAACGGGTAAAAATTTTGGTATACGCATCATACATGAGTTGATACTGTTTATCCAAACCTTCCTGATCCATATCAAAGGTATAGGCATCTTTCATGATAAATTCGCGACTCCGCATCAACCCGAAGCGTGGTCTTTTTTCATCACGGTATTTATTTTGAATCTGATAAAGAGAAACCGGAAGCTGTTTATACGAAGATGTATCCATATGCGCCAAGGTTGTCACCAGTTCTTCGTGTGTCGGACCCAAACAATATTCATGATTATGACGGTCCAAAAATTTAACCATCTCCTCACCATATACATCCCATCGTCCCGACTGTTGCCAAAGCTCTGCCGGCTGTACAATCGGCATTAATATTTCCTGACAGCCGATAGCCTGCATTTCTTCACGTATAATATTTTCAACCTTGCGGATAGAGCGAAGTGCTAACGGCAAAAACGCATAAAATCCGCTGGAAATTTTTCTCATCATTCCTGCTTTAAGCATGTATTTATGGCTGATTACAACTGCATCGGCCGGAATTTCTCTTAACGTCGGGCTATATAATCTGGATGCTAACATTTTTATTTTCCTCTGCTTTCATCATTTTCAATTTCTTCCATCAAAGCATCAATCAATTCACTTTCCGGTACACTGCGGATTACTTTTCCTTTTCTGAAAAGCAGTCCTGTGCCTTTCCCGCCGGCAATACCGAAATCTGCCTCTCTGGCTTCTCCGGGTCCGTTGACGGCACAACCCATCACCGCTACGCGAATCGGCTTTTTCAAACCTTCAAGCCGGGCTTCTACCTCCTGTGCCATTTCAATCAGGTTTACTTGTGTCCGCCCGCAGGTCGGACAAGAAATCAGAACCGGACCGTATTGCTGCAAGCCGGCAGAACTTAATATTTCCTTTGCCGCTTTAACTTCTTTCAGCGGATCGTCCGTCAAAGATACTCTTATTGTATCACCAATACCATCCAAAAGCAGTGCTCCGATTCCTACAGAAGATTTTATCGTACCTCTGTACAAGGTTCCTGCCTCTGTCACCCCCAGATGGAGAGGATAATTTACTTTTTCATGAAGCATACGGTTTGCTTTCACCATCATGGGCACATCCGTAGATTTTACAGAAATAACGATATCGTAAAAGCTTTCTTCTTCCAATATTTTTACATGCTCTAAGGCCGCAGCCACCATTCCCTCTGCCGTCGGATGACCGCCATATGCTTCCAGAACAGGCTCTGGCAAAGAACCTGCGTTGATTCCTATTCTGATAGGGATATGCTTCTCCTTGGCCCTGGACACAACTTTTACAATATTTTCTCTTTTCCCTATATTTCCCGGGTTAATACGAAGTGCATCAATTCCTGATTCCATAGCCGTGAGTGCCAGACGATAATCAAAATGAATATCTGCCACCAAGGGCAGTTTAACTCTTTTTCTTAACTCGCCGACAGCTTCTGCCGCTTTTTTATCGGGGACAGCAACTCTGACAATATCGGCTCCGGCCTCATATAATGCATTAATCTGCGTGGCTGCAAAATGAGTTTCTACCGGACTGAATGTACTCATAGACTGAATGGCAACAGGTGCACCGCCACCTATAGCTACATTTCCCACCTTCACCTGTCTTGTAAGACTCATTCCATCACCTTTATCATTTAAATATCGAAGAAATATCATTAAACATCGCCAACAAAAACAAAAAAGCTATCACTGTGACACCCAGTGCCTGTATGTAATACAAGCTTTTTTCAGGAAGTTTTTTTCCATAAACCGCTTCCAGTAAGGTTAACAGAAATAATCCTCCGTCCAAAAGCGGAACAGGCAATAAATTCAAAAAACCCAAATTCAGGCTGAGCAATGCAATAAAAGTAAATAAAGCCGTAATACCTGCTTCCGCAACAGTACCGGCCATACGGGCCACTCCGATAGGTCCTGCCACATCACCGGACGTCCCTGTAAATATCTGCTGCAATCCGCCAATAATTTGAGCTAAAATAAATGCGCATCTGTCATAACTCAAACGGGCAGCTTCTGTAAAAGACACGTTTTTTCTGTCCATATGGGGTGTGATCCCCATTACGGCTCTTCCCTCTCCGTTATCCTGGGGAATGACAGTCACCTTTTTCATTTGTCCGGCGCTTTCAATTTCTACCGTTAAAACACGCCCCGCTCGGTCAGAAACACATGGACCGATATCACTCCATTTTATAATCTTATGTCCGTTAATGGTGCGTATTATATCTCCTTTGGCAACTCCCGCATGATGAGCTGAGCTGTTTTCTAAAACGGAGCCTACTACCGGTTCGTCTTTAAAGGTATACAATCCGTTAACTGAAAAAATGCTCATAAAAATAAAAAACGCGAGCAAAATATTAAAGACAGAACCTGCTGATATAACCAGCAGTCTTGCCCATACAGGTCGATTTGAAAAAGCACGGGGATCTTCATTTTCTCCCGGTGCCATACCTGCTATTTTGTTATAACCGCCCAGTGGAATACAGCGCAGAGAGTATAATGTTTCTCCTCTTTTTTTAGAAAAGATTTTCGGCCCGAAGCCGACTGCAAATTCTTCCACTTTCATGCCTGTCAGTTTTGCCATAATAAAATGTCCGCCTTCATGGACAATAACAATTATGGCAAATACAAATACAGGCGCCAATATTGTATTTAACATGAGTATCCTTTATTAATAATCTGTCCGGCTGTTTTTCTGGCTGTCAAATCAGCTTGCCGTAAGTCTTCTAATGAATGAATTTCATAAAAAACATTTCTGTTCAGTGTTTCTTCTACAACATCGAAGATTTCCAAGAATGAAATCTGGCCGTTTATAAATCCCGAAATGGCCTCTTCATTAGCCGCATTAAATACAGTGGTTGCATTTCCGCCTGTTTTTCCTGCCTCATAGGCTAGCCTCAAAGAGCGGAACGTATCCGTGTCCGGCTGTTCAATGGCTACAGACATTATTTGTGTCCAATCCACAAATTCACGCGACGGGGAAAAAATCCGTTCCGGATAAGTCAGGGCAAACTGGATAGGAAGTCGCATATCGGGATTTCCTATCTGGGCAATAATTGATCCGTCTTCATATTCCACCATAGAATGAATCAGGCTTTGTGGTTGTATCAACACCTTGATATGATCGTAATCCACGTTAAAAAGCCAATGTGCTTCAATTACCTCGAGTCCTTTATTAAACATGGTTGCCGAATCTAAAGTTACTTTTCTTCCCATGCTCCATGTGGGATGCTTCATGGCATCTTCTAATGTAACATATTTTAATTCTTCTTTTTTCTTACCCCGGAAAGGACCTCCCGAGGCCGTTAAAATAAGATTATGAACCGCCTTTTTATCCTGCCCCAAAAGGGATTGGAATATGGCACTGTGCTCACTATCCACAGGAATTATATTTATTTCTTTTCGGCGTGCCGCTTCCATGACAAGTTTTCCGCCGGCTACCAGTGTTTCTTTGTTAGCCAACGCAATTTCTTTACCTGCCTCAATGGCCGCCAGTGCAGGCTCCAGTCCGGCTATACCTGTCACCGCCACAAGAACCGTATCGACATCATCTCGTGCTACGATTTTTGCAAGAGCCTTTTCTCCACAAAAAATGTCAGCCTTGCCGTCATATATTTCTCTGAACCGTTTTCCTGCTTCTTCATCGGTAATCACAATGGCATTGGGCTGAAATTCCATAGCCTGTTCTACGAGCATTTCTATATTAGTTTTAGCAGCAATTACCGATGCATGAAAACGCTCCGGATGCGCTCTTATTACATCCAGAGTCTGTTTTCCGATAGAACCTGTACTTCCGAGTACTGCTATTTCTTTCATTTTGACTCCATTACCTGACAATACACAAAAAACCGAGAACTACAGGTGCGACAAAAAGAAGACTATCAAAACGATCCATCAGTCCGCCATGCCCGGGCAAAAGTTTTCCCGAATCTTTCACATCACAGACCCGTTTCATATAAGATTCAAATAAGTCTCCCATCGGTGCCGCAATGGCCACGAAAATCCCCAAAAAGAAACCTTCTGCCATAGAAAAGCCCGCTGCTCCGGAAAGTGCGAAACAACAGATGACCGTACCTGCCATCCCCCCGATGAGTCCTTCTATTGTTTTGTTGGGACTGATATGAGGTGCCATCTTGTGCCGTCCCCACTTCTTACCCACAAAAAAAGCAAAGGTATCACTTGCCCAAGTACCTGCGAGAGACAGCATGATAAAAAACACGCCAGATTCTAAGGATAGTCCGCCGACCGGTGCAAACTCACCACTTCCTCTTAATATGGAAAGTGAACCGAAACCGATACCGAAGTAAAGAATCCCGAAGACCGTATAGATAAACCGGTGCAAATCCTGTTTTTTTATAAAAGGCACCAAACAAAGAACGCCGACAAAAGTCAGTATTATCAGTGCCAAAAAAATACGAAGAGAATAAAAACCGGTCACCCCGATAACACAAGCCAAAAATCCCACTGCCGCATCTCTGTATATAGGAATATCCAAATGCGCCAACATCTCTTTGTATTCCAAAAGACTTAAAGCCGCAACAATGAACACTGCGGTTGTAAGAAACCAGCCACCTGCTGCCACAAGTCCAAGTACGGCTATGACTCCGATTATAGCTGTTATAATCCGTGTTTTCATGTAGTCTCCCCTGTTAAACCGCCAAACCTGCGGTCTCTTCCTGTGTACCAACAGATTGCCTTTTTTAATTCATCTTCTGTAAAGTCCGGCCAAAGCACCGGTGTAAAGTATAGTTCACTATATGAAGTTTGCCACAGTAAAAAATTAGAAATCCGGGATTCCCCGCCTGTACGGATTAATAAGTCCACATCTTCTGCAACAGAGGGATATAAATAATTTTCCATGGTCGTTTCCGTAATATCGGCTTCTTTTAATTTTCCGGTACGGACATCATCAATCATAGATTTAATACCCCGGATAATTTCCATGCGTCCGCCATAATTGATTGCCACATTAAGAACCAGACCGTCATTATGAGCCGTATCATTCTCACAGGTTTGAATTTCTTTCTGCAACGATTCCGAAAGCCGTGTAACATCTCCTACAATATAAACCCGGACATTATCTTTTATCAAGTCACGGAGTTCGCCAATCAAATAATGTTTAAAAAGTCTCATAAGGAAATTCACTTCTAAGGAAGGGCGTTTCCAATTTTCTGTAGAAAATGCATATAATGTAAGTCTTTTAATTCCCATATGAGCGGCAGCACGAACAATTACTTTTACGTTTGCTGCCCCCGCTTTATGTCCAAAAGTGCGTTCTCTTCCTCTTTTCTGTGCCCATCTTCCATTTCCGTCAAGTATGATAGCCACGTGGTGGGGAAATATTTTTTTCTCAGACACTTGATCTACCCTTTTCTACTATTTTTTTCAAAGCTTCTTCCGCCTCTTTACTGTAAGCCATCCGGGGCATGATAACAGCATGTTTCCCGGGGCGCACTAAATACATCTCATTTTCTGCCAACGGATACCGGCGCCCCTTAGTAAGAGATATTGTCCAATCCGGATATTTTTCTTTAATGCACCGGACTGTTTCCTCACTGTAAAACATACCGGCATATATTTCTTTTTCCATCAGACGGACATAATTTCCTTAATTTTCTTTTCTGTAACAAGTTCGACTTCTTTGATTTTTTCGTCTGTCAATTTCTGGATACCATCTTCCGCATCTTTTATGATATCTTTTGAAACTTCGCTGTTCTTTTCTTCTTTTTTCAGGAAAACATTGCCGTCTCTGCGGATATTTCTGACAGCCACTTTTGCTTCTTCAGATTTTTTATTAACAACTTTGACCAAATCTTTTCTGCGTTCTTCGGTCAATTGGGGGATAGCAAGGCGGATTAAATTTCCGTCATTCATCGGAACAAGCCCCAAATCAGAAGTATTAATTGCTTTTTCAATATCCTTAAGAAGAGCCTTATCCCAAGGCTGTATAACAAGCATTCTTGCTTCCGGAACCGTCACGGATGCCACCTGTGTTATCGGCGTTCTGGAACCATAATAATCCACAAAAACGCGGTCTAAAAGGCTCGGTGTAGCCTGCCCTGTTCTTATGGAAGTAAATTCATTTTTTAATGCCTGAATGGACTTATCCATTTTTTCTCTCAAATTTTTTATTTCATTTTCGTACATATCAATTCTCCTCTATCAAAGTACCCAGTTTTTCACCTTTGCAAGCTTTTACAACATTTCCGGGAACATCAATATTAAAAACAACAATCGGTATTTTGTTATTCATGCAAAGAGTAATGGCCGTATTATCCATAACCTCAAGTTTCTTTTGTAAGACGTCATTATAAGTCAGATGGGTAAACATTTTAGCTTCCGGATGATATTTTGGATCCGCTTCAAAAACACCTTCCGTCTGTTTTTTCGCCATCAGCATGACGTCTGCTTCTATTTCGGCAGAACGGAGTGCCGCCGTTGTATCTGTCGTGAAATAAGGATTTCCGGTTCCTCCGCCGAAAATAACAACCCGTCCTTTTTCTAAATGACGGACCGCTCTGCGACGGATATACGGCTCTGCAATTTGCTGCATTTCAATCGCCGTCTGCACTCTGGTGCTGACTCCCAGTTTTTCCAGTGCATCCTGCAATGCCACAGAATTAATTACGGTAGCAAGCATACCCATATAGTCGGCCGACGCGCGATCCATACCGCCGGCACTTCCTTTAAGTCCGCGCCAAATATTTCCCCCGCCGACAACAACGGATATCTCTATCCCCAGTGCACTCGCTTCTTTGATTTCTCCCGCAAGTCTGTACACCACTTCCGGGTCGATACCGAATCCTTTATCATTGGCAAGAGCCTCCCCACTGAGCTTCAGCATGACTCTTTTGTAACTTTTCTTTTGCGCTTCCATCACACACCTCCCAATCAACTTATTTTTATTATATAAAATTTACTCCATTTACGAAATAAGAGAACACAAAATGTGTTCTCTTATTTGCATCAATTACTGATTAATCTGTTTTGCGACTTCTTCCGCCAGGTTATCCTGTTTCTTTTCAATACCTTCCCCAAGCTGGAAACGGGTGAAACGGACAATTTCCGCTCCCTTCGATTTCAGCAACTTAGAAATGGAAATATCTCCATCTTTAATAAAGGGCTGGTCCACAAGACAAACTTCTTTATAGTATTTATTTACGCGGCCGAGAACCATTTTTTCAATAATTGCATCCGGCTTTCCTTCATTCCGGGCCTGTTCGCGAAGAACATTCTTTTCGTGTTCCAATTCTTCATCGGATACTTCACTGCGGTCCATATATGACGGGTTTGCAGCAGCTACCTGCATGGAAATATCTTTACCTAATTCAGCATCGGCGCCCTTCATTTCTACAAGAACTCCGATTTTCCCGGCACCGTGAATATAACTGAATACTTCGCCTTCCTTGCTTTCATACCGGACAAAACGGCGGATAGAAATATTCTCTCCCATATTTGCCACCGCTTCGGTAACAATTTCTTTAACTGTTTTGTCATTCATTGTTGAAGCAAGTAAAGCTTCCACATCGGAAGGATTGGTTTCCACAACATGTTTGGCAATGGAACGGGCCAATTCCTGGAAATTTTCATTCTTGCCGACGAAATCCGTTTCGCAGTTTACTTCAACAACTGCACCAACTTTACCGTTATCAGCAATGTAGGATACAACGGCTCCTTCTGCTGCTATACGTGATGCTTTCTTGGCAGCCTGGGATAATCCTTTTTCTCTCAGAATATCAACCGCTTTTGCCACATCACCACCGGCTTCAACCAATGCTTTCTTGCAGTCCATCATGCCTGCACCGGTTGTTGTCCGCAGTTCTTTAACCATACTTGCAGTAATCATTCTATAACCTCCATCAAAAAATAAGGTGTTTGTCTGTATAAATTATTATTCTTCTTCGGCAGCAGATGCTACTTCTTCTTCCACTGTCTCTGTTACCTCTTCAGCAGTTTCTTCTTCAGCTTCTTCCTGCTGTCCCTGGCGTCCTTCCAAGACAGCATCAGCCATCTTGCCTGCCAAAAGTCTGATAGCGCGGATAGCATCATCATTTGCCGGAATCGGGTAATCCACTTCATCGGGATCACAGTTGGTATCCACAGTAGCAACAACCGGAATGTGAAGTTTATGTGCTTCGGCTACAGCAATTTCTTCTTTCTTTGAATCGATAATGAAAATAGCTCCCGGGATTTTTTTCATATCTTTAATCCCGCCAAGATTCTTTTGAAGCTTTTCAAGCTCACGCTGCATAAGGATAACTTCTTTTTTCGGATACTGTTCTGTTGTTCCGTCTTCAAACATGCCTTCCAATTCTTTGAGACGGGCAATACGTGTCTGAATGGTACGGAAATTGGTTAACATACCGCCAAGCCAACGTTCGTTAACATAGAACATATTGCAACGCTGTGCTTCTTCTTTAATAGAATTCTGCGCCTGTTTTTTAGTACCTACAAAAAGAATGGGTGCTCCGGAAGCTGCTACTTCACGGATAAATGCATACGCTTCTTCTACTTTCTTTACAGTTTTCTGCAGGTCGATAATATAGATTCCGTTACGTTCGGTAAAAATGTATCTGGCCATTTTCGGATTCCAACGACGGGTCTGATGACCAAAATGAACACCTGCTTCTAATAACTGTTTCATGGATACGACTGACATAATAAATAACCTCCTGTTAATAACCTCTGCCTGCTTCTTCTTTTATAACCACCAAACGGCACAGATATAAAATCCGCAGACATGTGTATTCATGCTTTTTCATTTTAACAAAAAGACGGATTGATAGCAAGATAAATTTTATTTTATATCTTTCTTCTTTTCAGAATTCATATTTTAATAGTCCCGCTTTCTGTATCGTGGTATCATAATAAAAAAATAAGAAAGGATTTTTTTATGGAACAACCGATACAAAAAAAAGGCGAAACCCCTGTAAAGAAACTTCATATAGAGCTGTTACGATTTTTATGCATCTGGCTTGTTATGTTTACTCACACGTCTACCGCCGGATTCTCCATTTACCTTTCCCGGCCGGACTCTTTCTTTTTTCCGCTGTATATTGCTGTTCCTTTTTGGGTAAAAACGGCCGTTCCGATTTTTTTCATGATTTCCGGTGCTTTACTTTTAAAAAAGGAAGAACCGATTTCCGTTATTTTCAAAAAACGTATTTTCCGTTTTATTCAAATCATTTTTATTTTTTCCCTGATTAATTATGTTTATTTTTATCACAACTTGAATTTGTCGATATACGGGCACATCTCAAAGTTTTTTACGATGATGTACTCTTCCAATATGGCAACTGCTTATTATTTTTTATACATCTATCTCGGTTTCTTATTTATGCTCCCTTTATGGCGTACTTTGGTCAGGCATATGAGCCATTCTCTTTTTTTGTATCTCATTGCTCTGCATCTGTTCTTTGTCGGTTTTGTCCCTGTATTTTCCTTTCTTATTTTTCAAGGCTCGGCCGAAATCAACTGGTTTATAAACCCTCTTCTTGCCGTGAGTGAGCCCACTTTTTATTTTCTCACCGGTTATTGGATAGAAAATGTCCTTCCCGGACACATGCTGACAAAGAGAAATCTTTGCCTTCTCGGTCTTGCCGCCTTGGGAGGAACCGTTCTTTCCGCGGGGATGACTTGTTACCACGGTGCTGTGGCGGGAGGACTTACAGAAGCCATATCAGAACGGTTTTATGATTCATTTTTATTTTTAAATACAGCTTTTGTTTTCTGCTTTTTCCGCCGGTGGTTCAATCATCATGAAGTTTCCCCGGCAATAAAAAAAATGATTATTACTCTCGGAAGTTTATCTTTCGGTGTCATGCTCTTTGAGGAAATCACAAGAGCATTGACTCATTGGTTTTTCAATCGAATTCTTCTTACTTATTTTCCCCGCATTCCTTTTATCGATGCGGTTCTCTGGATCTGTCTTGCTTTTATTCTCGGATTGCTTTTTACTTATTTGATAAAAAAAATCCCTTATTTTTCCCGACTGATATAAGATAAAACAAAAAACACGGGCTTACTCAGTCCGTGTTTTTTTATTTTGTTAAGCACCGGAAAGTTGTATTTTCCCGGGTTGTAAATAAACAAATGCTCCCGTATCTTTTTCCCGTCCTACTTCTTCAGCAATTTTCATAGTTCTTGCATGGCAAGTAAACAAGAAAATCTGCTGTTCTTTTCCTAAATCCATCAAAAAACGAAGAGTTTCTCTCTGCCGTCCCTCATCAAAACGGACAAAGATATCATCAAGAACAATAGGTAGAGGTTCTATCTGTTTTCCAAAAGAAAGTGCCATAGCAAGGCGGATAGATAAATACACTTGATCGCCTGTCCCGGAAGACCAGATTTTCGAATCTTTCACGTGATGTGTACTATCGATAATTTCCACTTCTTTTTTATCAGAATCCATGAGCAATGAGTATTTTCCATTTGTCATTTCTGATAAGAACCGGTTAGCCGAAGCAATAACCTGCGGTTGACGTCCTGCCTCATAGTGTTCCTGTGTTTTTTCTAAAATATATTCTGTAAATACATACTTCAGCCATTCTTCCATAGATAACGATATATCTGTTTCAATTTCTTTTTTCTTTTGTAATACCTTTGTAATCGTATGATCTCCTGCCAGACGGAATATTTCATTCCCTACCGCTCCCTGTTTCTGATGCAGATTACCTATTCTTCTGTTGTTCTCCTTTATCTCTTCCGACAACTTACGGTATTCTTCCATCCATGTATCGTATTCTCCGGTTTCAAGAGAAGCCCAGAGACGATTGAAATCTTCATCACTCCCTGCATAGAGCCGGAGATCTTGTTTTACATTCTTCCATTCCTTCAAGAGCCTGTCATGATTTTCATGGGCATTCACCTTTTCTGCAAAATCTTCTGCATCTTTAGCATTGACAAGTTGAAAAAGTGCATCCATTTCTCTTTGGCAAGATGCCCATTCTGCATCCAGTTTGCCTTTTTCTTTTTCGTACACAGCATGCTGGTGGTTTCTTTCCGCTACCGATTGCCACTCCAGATTTCTTTCCCTGTTCTCCCCATATATACGGGCTATACTGTCCGGTGTTGCAGAATAGGAAAGTCCCGCAGCATCGATAAGTGCTCCTGCACGTCTTGTAAAAACAGCCAGTTTCTCACGAATCGTTTCTATCCGTACATCTAATATCTTTCCCTTTCCTTCTTCCGAATAGATTTTTTGCCACTGTTCTCGCAATTCGCCGATTCTTTCCGGTGCTGTCTCCGGTAACTTACTTTTCACAAGCCATTCACTCCATGCCTCCATGGCAAGCGTTTGCAACTTTTTTAATTTTTTCCCTTCTTCTGCCCACTCCTTGTGAGATATCTCCTGTTTTTTTACTGTTTCCTTACGCCATGACAACGCTTGTTTTTTCGCTTGTGCTTTATAGAAATCATTCCGTTTTTGCTGCCTCATATTACGGAATGTTGATAAATCTTTTTCTCCTGCCGGCAAAGGATCCGGAAATTGCTTTGCTACGATTTCCTTTTCCTGCCGCAAGTTATCAAGTTCCGTATCAATCTTGCTGAGTTTATTTCCTTTTATATGACTTACATGATTATTCATGACAAAAAAAGCAATCGCCAACAATGCAGTTGCCGCCGCTCCGTATAAAACCGTATACCCGGCAACAGACATATAAAATGCGCCTGTGCAAGCAAAGGTTGCTGTCAGCGATAGCAGGCCCAACCAAAACCAGACCGTATACTGCCTATCTTTTTCAGCAAGTAATTTTTCTTTTTCATTTTGGAGTAAAGCTTCTTTTTGGATAAAGCCTTCAATTTTATTTGCATTTTCTTCATAAGCTTTCCACTCACTTTCCGTGGAAAGTGCAACTGTTTCTTCTTCTATATCGCCAAGAGTTTCTACCTCAGGCTCTCTTTTTTCCCAAAAATGAATTTCATTATTTCTGACACCTACGCTTTGTGCCAATTCATTTCCAGATTGCCAATCTACGGAAACACAATTTTCCTTGATATCCAAAGGACGATCCCACAAAGAAAGCATATAGCCCATGTTTGTAAACTTCGCAGTCCATTCCGCTTTTTCTTTGTTAAGTGCCTCCTCATCGGCAAGCATTTGCTTCCACTGGCCTAAGTCTATATATAATCTTTCCAGTTCTTTTTCCATACCCGTCCAGGGGATGACTTCTTCTTTCCTTTTAGGTTTGTATTCCTCCAGTTTCTCGTCTAATATTTCTTTTTGTTCCTTGATAACCTTCATACGGTTTACCAAATGGTTCCACTGCTCTTTTCCGTTGGAAGGAAATAATTTAACCTGCTCGCTGAGTGACAACTGTCTTTTTATTTCCTTTGCATTCTTATAGTGTGTCCACGCACCCAGACGTTTTTGCAGAAGCTTTTCTGCAGCTTGATCTTTTGCCAACTGTGTTTCCAGTTCTGCTAATTCTTTTTTTATAACTGCCTGACGGGTCTGAAGCGCAGAGAAATCTTTTTCCTGCCCGGACAACTCCTCTAATTCACTCCGTATATCAGATAATTCCGCCAACTGCAAGTTAATTTTTCGTTTCCCCTGGCTGGATCCGACCAAAAGCGTTTCCATATCTTCTGTAACTTGATTTTTTGCTCGGGAAATACGGTCTCCACCTTGAAGCATGAAAAATCTGCTTTTCACAGAGTCATTGGCAAGAAAAGAAATCCCCTGCAAATCCTCCAACCCCATAGCAAAAATCTGCTCATACATATTCCGTGTCAAGCCATGCCACCAAAGAGCCGGCAGCTCCTCATCAAAACGTTCCATCCGGCCATCAACAAACCATTTCACCTTTTCGTTGCGGAATACGCGGTAAGTACTGCCATCCGTCCGGGTAAATGCCATGCTTCCTTTTTTCCCTTGCCACTTCCCCCGCTCAAAACCGAACATCATATCACGAATGAACCGGAGCAGAGTTGTTTTGCCGCTTTCGTTTTCCCCCATGACTACATTCAGTTTGTTCGTACAGGGTGCCCATGACTCATTTCTATAGATGCCGTAATCTTCTAACTGCAAATCAGTAATTTTCATTCTTCATCCTCCGATAAAAGCCGGACTCCCTCGTACTCGGCTTTCTCAAATGCCCGGAGCAAAATATCATCAGATACAAAATCCGTCAATTCACTGAATTTTCCGGTTTCCTGTCGTTCCTTTACAATTTGTCTGAGCTTTTCTATTTGCTTTTCCTTGGGAAGATTACCGATTAAATCAAAAGCGGAAAGGTAATTTCCTAAAACATCGGGTAATTGCCTGCGTTCTTTTAAATTAATCTCCGCTTGCGTCTCATCAACAATTTCAGAAAAATAATTGAACAAATGATGGAATTTCTCCTTATCATTCAGAGTTTGCAGGATATAAGACTGTCCTTCCGGTGAACTGATTGCTTTCTGCAACGGGCCTCTTCCGTGAAGTACCAGACGCACAATATTGGGCCGCCCCGTCTTTTCCTTAAGTGCCACCCTTTGTTTCACTATTTCCTGTATCAACTCCTCCGGATTTTGAAACGGTGTAATATCGACTTTCATATCGGCCCAGCGGATAACATCGGTTGCAATAAATTTCAGAGTAACGGTTCCATATGCTCCGACATCAACAAGATAACAGCCTTTTTCGCCCGATTCACTACGATCCAGTCCTTGGGTATTTCCGGGATAAACGATGTACGGTCTCATAGACGGTGTTTTTCTGGTATGTACATGCCCTAAAGCCCAATAATCCATCCCCGTATTTCTCAAGTCTTCTACCGTACAAGGCGCATAAGGACTTCCTGCAACGCCTAATTCCGTATGGAGCATACCGATGGAAAATACTTCTCTTTCTTTTTTGAACTGTTTGGCCAGATTTTGTGTTACATGCCGTGTTTTATAGCTGATTCCATAAACATCTGCCACCCGTTCCCCCTGTACTGTCAAAGGAATACATTCTACTTCTGTTGAAGAAAAAATATGTACAGTCGGCGGCAAAGGAACATCTGCCCGCCACGCTTCATCAGGATCATGGTTACCATGGACAAGAAATACTTCTATTCCCTCCTGGGCTGCCCGATAGAGTTCTCTGGCAAATGCCATTTGTGCTGCCAGACTGTGATTTTCACTATTGTATACATCTCCGGAAATCAAAACGGCATCTGCTCTATAATTTATGGCCGCGTCAATTACATTGGCAAAAGCCTTGAAGGTTGCTTGATATATTGCTTCTGTCCATGGCCCCGCATCTCCTCTGGACAACCCGGCAAAGGGTTCTCCCAAATGAAGATCCGCACAATGGATAAAAGAAAAATGTTTTCCCATAGTTCCTCCTAAACGGATAATTATTATTTATTTTATCATAATTCCCCTATATTCAGACAAAAAATAAGCGCAACCTGTTTTCTCATCAGGCTACGCTGTTTGCCATGTCTTACATTTCATTATAGATAGATGCCACAGCATCATATTCCTCATCAGTAGGCGGTACATATTCCGCTTCCCCCGATTCATCGGTTTCTATTCTTGCTAAAATAATTTCCGGATCGGATTGTTCCTCTTCCGTCTGCGGAATCGCTACAAGAACAGCAAATTTTTTCCCTGAAAAAGGAATAATAATATCTTGGACGTATTCCCTTTCTTCTCCATCCGGTCCGGTCACTATAATGATAATCGGTTCTTCCTGTTCACTCATTGTATTATCCTTTGCTTTTTAATGCCAAATGCTGTAAATATCCTTGTAAAATAGCTACTGCCGCCATTTTATCAATTACTTTTTTTCTCTTTTTACGACTCACGTCAGCAGCAATTAATTGTTTTTCCGCCATGACCGTTGTAAGCCGCTCATCCCAAAAATGATAGGGGATATCAGGAAATGCAGCGGCCAATTCAACAGCAAACTCTTCCGTTCTTTCTGCCCGCATACCTTTCGTCCCGTTCATATTGAGAGGCATTCCGATAACAAACTCTTCCACTTTATATTCATCAGTCAGTTCACGAAGACGAATAAAATCCTTTTCCCTCGTTGTATGACGAATCGTTTCCAGTCCCTGGGCAGTCCACCCGAATAAATCGCTCACGGCAACACCAATCGTTTGTGAACCTACGTCCAGACCCATAATCCGCATATTAAAGCCCCTTGTGCTTTACATAAAAGCGAACCAACTCTTCTACCAATTCATCCCGTTCTATACCGGAAACCAGTTTGCGTGCTTCATGTTTGCTGGTAATATAGGTAGGTTCTCCGGAAACGAGATAGCCTACAAGCTGTACTGTAGGATTATGCCCGGCTTCCTTTAATGCACCGTATACTTCATTTAGTATCATGGCTGCCCGGGTATTTTCCCCCTCATCAGCACCACGATTAAATAAAATCGTTTCATCTGAAACTGACATAGTGATTTCCTCCTTTATCCTTTCAGAAATGATGAAATTACTGCCACGCCTTCATCAACAGCCTCTTGTAATTTAGAAACATCTTTACCGCCGGCCTGGGCAACATTAGGCTTTCCGCCACCGCCGCCGCCACAAATTTTGGCAGCTGCCGAAACTACTTTGCCCATATGAACACCTGCTTTTACAGCTTCATCGGCTGCCATGCCCACAAGATTGACTTTACCGCCGGCAGAAGCTCCTAAAATAAATGCACCTCCCGGCAATTTACTTTTAACTATATCTGCCACTTTTCTGAGCTCATCCATATTTTCTGCCGGTACAACGGCTCCGAAGAAAGAAACTCCGTTTTTCTCCTGCACGTTTTTCAGTAAATCATCCATCGCATCTTTGGTGTGCTGGTTCTTTAATTTTTCAATAGCCCTTTCGGCTTCTTTTAATGCAGATAAATTCTTTTCCATTTTTTCAGGAATTTCTTCTATCTTGGATTTCAGACGCAATGCCATTTCATGAATCAAATCCCGGTCGGCTTTCATCGCCTCATAGGCTGCCTTCCCCGTTATTGCTTCAATCCTTCGAATACCGGAACCGATTCCGCCTTCACCGGTAATACGGAAAGAACCGATTTCTCCCGTATTGACTACATGCGAACCTCCGCAAAGCTCCATGCTGAAATCTTTAATTCCGACAACACGGACGATATCCCCGTATTTCTCTCCAAAAAGAGCCATTGCTCCTTTCTCTTTGGCTTCTGCGATAGGCATTTCGCATATTTCCAGGGAAGTCGCTTTCCAAATCTGTTCGTTCACCAACTGCTCTACCTCTGCCAATTGCTTAGTTGTCAGTGCTTCAGGCCAAGTGAAGTCAAAACGAAGCTTATCCGGCAGAACTAATGAACCCGCCTGATTAACCTGCGGCCCCAATACACGGCGTAAAGCTGCCTGCAGCAGATGTGTACCTGTATGATTTCTTGCAATATCTTCCCGTCGCTCTCTGTCCACTATGACATCAACCGTTTCGCCTTCAGAAATAACACCTTCTGTCACAGTTCCGATACAATACACAATACCATCGGGAAGTTTTTTGGTATCACTTACAGAAATAATTCCGCTGTCTCCGATGATTCTGCCTGTATCCCCAATCTGTCCGCCGCCTTCTGCATGGAACGGATTGTTCTTCATAATAACAGTTATATCTTCTCCATCGGCAGCGGATTTGACTTGCATGCCTTCTTTTCCGAGAAGCAGAATTTCTGTTTTCCCGTCTGTATCGTTAACTGTCAGTGATTTAGCATCAAGCTTGGTTGTATCCGGAGTTGCCACCTTTGCAGACACTTTCGCTCTGGCTGCGCGGGCTCTTTCTTTTTGTTCAGCCATTGATTTTTCAAATCCCGGTTGATCAATGGTTAGCCCCTCTTCCTTAGCAATTTCTTCCGTCAATTCCCAAGGGAAGCCATATGTATCATACAGCTTAAATACCTGCTCGCCGGCCAAAACATTCTCTTTCTTTTTTTGCAATCCTTCTATCATTTCATAGAGAAGATCTGTTCCCGCATTTAATGTGGTATGGAACCTTTCTTCTTCTACACTTGCTACTTTTTTAATAAATGCCTGTTTTTCAAGAAGCTCCGGATAAGCTGGTTTCATCATATCTACAACGACATCAATCATCCGACCCATGAATGCCCCTTCAATACCGAGCAGTTTTCCATACCGGGCTGCTCGGCGAAGAATACGCCTTAATACATATCCCCGGCCTTCGTTTGATGGAAGAATTCCGTCAGCAATCAGGTTGGTAATAGCCCGTGCATGATCGGAAATGACCTTCAATGCCACATCACTTTCATCATTTTTACCATAAAGAACCCCTGATAAACGGGATGCTTCTTCAATAATCGGATAGAATAAGTCCGTTTCAAAATTATTTTTCTTTCCCTGCAAAACTGCTGAAAGTCTTTCCAAGCCTGCACCTGTATCTATATTCTTTTTCGCCAGCGGCAAGTAAGACCCGTCCTTTTGCCGATCGAACTGGCTGAATACGAGATTCCAGATTTCCAGGAAACGGTCTCCGTCCCCGCCCATCTGATTTTCAGGATCCGTACCGAATTCTTCGCCCTGGTCATAGAATATTTCAGAGTCCGGACCGCAAGGCCCTTCCCCAATTTCCCAAAAATTATCTTCCAAAGGATAAATATGGTTTTCAGGAAGACCAATCATGGTGTGCCAATATTCAAATGCTTCTTTGTCATCAGGATAAATCGTCACATATAAACGATTTTTATCCAATTTAATCACTTCTGTCAAAAATTCCCAAGCCCAGGAAATTGCCTCTTTCTTAAAGTAATCTCCAAAAGAAAAGTTTCCGAGCATTTCAAAAAATGTATGATGTCTTGCCGTGTGACCTACATTTTCTATATCTCCGGTACGAATACACTTCTGGCTTGTTGTAAGTCTGTGACTGGGTGGCTCTACCTTTCCCGTAAAGTACGGTTTTAAAGGTGCCATTCCTGCACCAATTAAAAGTAAGCTCGGGTCATTTTTAGGAATAAGAGGAAAACTCTTCAGCCTCAAATGCCCTTTCTTTGTTTCAAAAAAAGACAAATATGCCTCACGTATATCATTGCCTTTCATCGTGTGCCCCCTTAGGATATGTTTTCATTGTATTCAATTATTATATATGAGTTGTCATGGTCATGCAAACATAGTCATTACTTAAAACATCTCTGTTTATCTGACCTTGCGATGAACGATTGCAGTCATGAATATTTATTACTTTTCTTTATTTTTGCTTCAGCAAGAGTTCCAGTAAATAATGATTTCATCATTTATTTCCGCTGTTTAAATCTCTTTCGGAATTTTTTATCCGCGAATATACTTTCATTTACATCAAAGCGATTTTCACGGATACATCTCGCTTGTAATATAAAAATAAATGGAGGATGTTAGCCCCCATTTATTTCAAAGTACCCTTTTGGCTCCTATATACCGGTCATGCCAATATCCGTCTTTCATTGTCGTCACCGCCACACCGCTACTGCTTGTGGCACTTATAAAATATCCGTCCCCCAGATACAATCCCGAATGGGATACACCAGCTTCATAAGTATTAAAAAACACGAGATCTCCCGGCTCCAGGAAGTTCACACCTATCTTTTTGCCTCTGCCATATTGCTCATCGGCCCCACGAGGCAGAATAATTCCCTTTTTGTGAAAAACATACTGAATAAATCCGGAGCAATCAAATCCCTTAGGCGTAGTCCCTCCAAAATGGTACGGCACACCAACTAACTTTTTCGCTTCATCTACGATAGACTTAACCCGACTTGTCATTTTTCCCGGAGGACGCCAATGTACATTTTTATGATTGAGTCCTATACCGTATGTTTCTTTCGCCGGCGCCTTTGTTTTATTTGTCTTTCTCGGATGATTTTTTAAATTTTTCCCCGTAAGCGCCCGATATGTAACCGGCCCTACCACCCCGTCTACAGCAAGATTGTGTTTTTGCTGGAATTTTTTTACAGCGTTTACAGTAGCCTCATTATATTTTCCATCCGCCCGGACAAGACAGCCCGACTGTGTCAGCTTTCTTTGTATTGTTTTTACTGTCTCTCCCGAATCGCCAAACATATAATCCGCCGATACCGGAGATGAATAACACAGAAAAACAGCACTTGCCAAACCCGATATAATCCATTTTTTATTCATTATAGCCCTCATCTATTGAACAAATTCGATGCCGCATGTTTGTAATAAAACGTATATTCATAAATATTTTACCACATTAAAAATATTTACATCTTTTTCATGCATTTTATCTGTAAAAACCTGAACTTCAAAATGAATTTTTTCTGCTTATTTATCTTCAAAAAGATTTTCTGTCACAGAAGTACCATAAACCTTCCCGCTAATGAAATTTCTGTCTACCAGTAATTCAACTTCATAATTCGGATTACTTTTCTTCAGTTCCCCTGCGATGATCTGATAAATATCGGCATCACTTTTTTCGCACGTACCGCGAAGCGCCAATTCAAAAGAAATATAAATTTTTCCATTTTTTTCTACAACAAAGAAATCGTGATAAGAAACCGGAAGATTGGACCGGTAAATCGCTGCTTCTACGTCCCTCATATATTCCGCTTCCCTCGGATTTGACACCGCTTTGGGATCTGCATGAACCACAGCCTGTATGTTAAAATCCGATTTTATTTTTGTCATGACCGCTTCCGATAACGCATGGCTTTCCAATAAGCTGAGTTTACTGTCCAGTTCTATATGCGCCGTAGCAAAATGATTTTCCGGTCCGTAGTCATGGAGAATCAAATCATGAACCCCATAGACTCCGGGAAAACTCAAAATAGACTGCTTTACCTTCTTATAGATTTCAGAATCAGGCGTAGTACCGATAATAGAATTCAATGCATTTTTCATGATACTGTAGCCGGTATATAAAATGAAAAAGGAAATAACTACTCCCATAATCCCGTCTATATGGTATCCGGTAAAATATTCAACACATGCTGCCACTAAAACACCGGCAGTAGATAAAAGATCGGACAGTGAGTCTGCGCCATATGCTTTAAATGAATCTGACCGCAGCTTCTCCCCTGCTCTCTTATACCACCATGCAAGAAAAAGCTTACCGATGATACCGAATATCAATATACCTGCTGTCATTAATGTGAAAAAAGTATCTTCCGGATACAAGATTTTATGGACCGACTCTACCAAAAGAGTAATCCCCACATAAAGAATGACTGCAGACATTACTGTAGAATTAATATATTCGAGACGGCCATAGCCGAAAGGATGACTGGGATCAGCAGGTTTTGCGGCATAGTAGAATGTCATGATTAAAAGGAAAACAGCTCCTATGTCCGTAATATTATTAAACCCGTCCCCCATAACAGACAAAAATCCGCTTTGCCAGCCTGCAAATATTTTAACCGTCCCCAGCAGCAAATTGACAGCCATACCGGCTATACAAACCCAAAATGCCTGCCTTTGTCTTTCTTTACTGTCAAAAATATCAAGTGTATCTGCCATTTCTTTTCTCCGTCTGTCTGTAAATCGGTATGTAATCAAGGTCCGTATAAATAGGACTTGAGGATGCCCTAAATTATTTGATAACGAGAAAAGGCTCCCGTTCGGGAAGCCCTTAAAATCATAAAAAATCAGTATTTTTCAAAATCAATTGTATTTAAAATTTCCTTCAATTTGACCATCTCTTCCTTTGTTAATGTCAATCCTTTTGTCATTGCATTATGGTCATCACTCCATGACCTCAGGTCAAACTTCGGATTTCTTCCATTCCAGCTTGTATATGTCAGTTGCTTTTTCCAACCATTGGAAGCCACCGAAAGATCCCCAAGCTCTTCTTCAATTGTAAAAGTAATTTTTGTTGCCATTATTTTCTCCTCGTTCTAACATTTTGTTATTTGTATGGTATCATATGCTCTCTAAAAAAAGCAATGTTTATTTGTAAGAACTTTTTAATCTCTTATTCCGTTTACACTTTAATCCTTCCGTTGCTGCTTATCTATCCATGTTTCCAGTTTATTTTTATCTTCCCCGGATACATACCTGAATGAAACAGGCATTTCCACAATTCCGCCGGAGCTTCGTTCTCCCAAATAGAGGAATCTCCAGTCTTCTGATACGCCTGCCACCTCAGAATAATCAAGGGCAATATATTTTGCTCTGATACACTCCAAAATATTCTGTTTTTCAAAAAACGGAGAGCAGGGAATCAAAAGTTTTCTTTCGCAAACAACTGCTACCGGCTCATGCAGCCAGTGAATCTGCCACAAAGAAAAGAAAAAAGGAATAACTGCAAAAAAAGATACTGCCTTGCCTTTAGAATACAAATAAATAAAAAATAAAACGAAAAAAGCTACATATAAAAGAGATAATACCGTCGTATATACACTTGAGCGTTTACAAATCCAAAGAACTTTGCCATGTGCTTTTTCGTCATACGTTTCCATATTATTGATTCATCTCATTCCGACAAGATAACGGTTTCCATGAAGCTTTACTTCTGGGCCGGCCGAACACTGCATCATAAACCACCCATTTCTTCAAATCCTCTTCTGTCCAGCTTTTTCCCGTATTTATAAAATCACTTGTTTCCTTCTTTACCGATATGGCAGCCGTGGCTGTTTCCCCCTCCGTTTTTCCAGGTATATGACCCCTGTACGGATTCTGCCCGGAATTGGCCGGAACCTCTTCCGCTTTCGGTTTTTTTACAATCTTTTTGATTACTTTTTTCCGGATAACTTTTTTCCGTTCCTGCCCTTCTTCTCTGTAAACCTCCTGTTCCATTTCATCAGGAAGATCCATTTCTTCCGTTTTCTTCTTTCCTTCTTGTATACCCCAGGAATCAAGAATCCGTTTCCTCAATTCCTGAAAATTGTACTCACCTTCTCTTTTCCCGTGCGAAGAAACGGTGTCCCTATGAGAAGGTTTTTCCGGTAACGGCTGAGGCACTCTCATTTCTTCCGGTTGTTCCGGCGTATTTATTTTTTTCTTTTTTCTGCGAAACAAACCTTGAAAGAAAAACATACCCCAAATCAGAAAAAAGAGAATTCCCGTCCAATCAAACTGTCCCATACATCACTTCTTGTTTCCCGGATTACCGGCAATTTTTTCACGCATATCCGTATCTGCCACAATATTTCGCATATTATAATAATCCATAACTCCTAAATTCCCATCACGGAGTGCATCGGCCATCGCTTTCGGCACTTCTGCCTGGGCCTCTACCACCTTAGCTTGCATTTCTTGTGTATAAGCACGCATTTCCTGTTCCTGTGCCACTGCCATAGCACGTCTTTCCTCCGCTCTGGCCTGGGCTATTTCCTTATCGGCTTCCGCCTGGTCAGTCTGTAATTGTGCTCCGATATTTCTGCCGACATCGACATCGGCAATATCAATGGATAAAATTTCAAAGGCCGTACCCGAGTCAAGTCCTTTACCGAGAACCGTACGGGAAATGTGATCGGGGTTTTCAAGAACATCAGTATGCTTTTCTGAAGAACCGACAGTAGTAACAATCCCTTCCCCTACACGGGCAATAATAGTTGCTTCACCCGCACCGCCGACAAGACGGTCTATATTGGCACGAACCGTCACTCTTGCTCTGACTTTTAATTCAATTCCGTTTTTAGCCACTGCCGAAATCGTCGGCGTTTCAATTACTTTCGGATTGACACTCATCTGTACGGCTTCCAGCACATTTCTTCCTGCTAAATCAATAGCTGCCGCCTGCTCAAAGGTAAGATCAATTTGTGCACGATGGGCCGCAATAAGAGCATCCACTACATTATCGACATTACCGCCGGCCAGATAATGAGCTTCCAACTGATTCACATTAATTCCCAATCCTGCCTTGGTTCCTTTAATTAAAGGGAGTACAATCATTCTCGGTTCTACCCGGCGAATCCTCATTCCTACAAGATTAAACAAAGAAATTTGTACCCCCGCTGCTAAAGCCGATATCCAAAGTCCTACAGGGACAAAATGAAGCAGTACCAATATCGCAAATATCGCTGCAACTATAGTAAAAACGGGAATCATCAATAACTCTTCCATTCTATTCCTCCTACCGATTCAATTCACAATAATTAAATTTTTTCTACTACCAGATAATTATTTTCTGCCCGTAACACCTTAATTGCCGTGCCGCTTTTTATAAACTCTCCGCTTGAAGCGGCATCAAGCACTTCTTCCTTAACCCGGACTTTCCCTGACGGGCGGAGAACAGTAATTGCCACACCGGTTTCTCCTTCATAGCTTTTTAAATCCTTAGAGGAGGAAACGTAGCCTGCCGTAGAAGACAAGGAAGATTGCAAAGTGATTTTTTCCCAAAACCGGCTTTGCGGCAAATGCTCTGCCAAGAAGTAAAACCCTACAATAGCAAGGATAATAGCCAATGACAAAACCCACAAAGCCGTCATATCTGCACCAAACGTCAGATAAAGGCCGCCAATGACGGCTATCAGGCCGATAGCGATACCAATCCCCGATAAGAGTAGAAATATATCAAGCAGAATCAAAGCGATGCCGCCAAAATAAAGAAGAAATTCCAACCAGGCTATATTCCCGCCATTCCAATTTGCTCCCAGAAGAAATCCTCCTGCTATCACTGCAATGAGTCCTCCGCCAGAAAATCCGGCCGTCTTTATCTCTGCCACAATAGAAATAAATATAATTGCCGCCAAAATCGCTTCCACAAAAGGCATCTGATACCATTCCGGCTCATAAATTCCATTACCGGCATAACTGTTTAAAGGACTGAAAAATGTCCCCGCCCCCGCAAAGCTTCCAAAGCATAAATTTTTCAGCAAGCACACTCCTCCCTTCTGATAAACACGAAGAAATTATTCTGTATTTTCATTATACTATACTCTTTTTTATTTTTCGAAAAATAAAAACCTTTCTGTGTACAAGCGAGACACAAAAAGGTTTTTTATATATTAATCACTCGCCCTTAGAGCTTTTAAAACCGTCTTTTTTACCGATAACTTCAATCCCATTCATGTACGGACGCAAAGCCTCCGGTACAAGAATCGTTCCGTCTTCCTGCTGATAATTTTCCATAATGGCAGCCACCGTACGGCCGACTGCAAGTCCCGAACCGTTTAATGTATGGACAAATTCAGGCTTATCCCCGGGATGACGGCGGAAACGGATATTGGCACGGCGTGCCTGGAAATCAAGACAATTGGAGCACGATGAAATTTCTCTGTATTTCGCCTGTCCGGGCATCCACACTTCTATGTCATAAGTTTTAGCGGAAGAGAATCCGATATCTCCGGTGCAAAGGCATACTACATGATACGAAAGCTTTAACAACTGTAAGATTTTTTCTCCTTCTGCCGTTAAGCTTTCCAGTTCTTCCCAGCTGTCTTCAGGCTTACAATATTTTACCATCTCCACCTTATGGAACTGATGTTGCCGGATCAGACCGCGAGTATCTTTGCCTGCAGATCCCGCTTCTTTCCGGAAACAGGGTGTCAATGCCGTCAGATGGACAGGAAGCATAGCTGCATCCAATATTTCTCCTGCAAAATAATTTGTCAAAGGAACTTCTGCCGTCGGAGTCATATACATGGATTCTCCTTCAACTTTATACATATCTTCTGCAAACTTGGGCAGTTGTCCTGTTCCTCTCATGGAATTTTCATTGATAATATACGGAGGAATCACTTCCGTGAAATCTCCCTGTTGCGTATGGACATCAAGCATAAAGTTATAAACTGCTCTTTCCAGTCTTGCTGCCATACTCAGATAAAAGTAGAAACGTGCTCCCGCCACCTTTCCTGCTCTTTCTGAATCCAAGATTCCTAACTCTTCTCCCAATTCATAGTGTTCCTTGACAGGAAAATCAAATACCGGTATTTCTCCCCATTTGCGAACCTCGGGATTCTCTGTATCATCTTTTCCTATCGGAACGGATTGGTCGGTCATATTCGGAATGCGGAGCAATAAATCCTTTTGCTTTGTTTCTATCTGATCCAGCTCTTTATCAATCCGGGAAATTTCATCTCCCACTTCACGCATTGCTGTAATGGCAGCCGAAGCATCTTCGCCTTTTTTCTTGGCGATGGCAATATTTTTGCTTTCTGCGTTACGCTTACTTTTCAAAGATTCTGTCTGTTTCAGCAGCTCCCGCCTCTTTTCATCAAGCCGCAAAACTTCATCCAAATCAAAATCGTTATGACGATTCAATAAATTTTTTCTGACAGCTTCCGTATTTTCTCTTATAAATTTAATATCCAGCATAGCTTCCACTCCTTATAAAATTTTTCACCACTACAGATAATAAAAAAAGACCTCTCCCTTTCATGGGACGAAGTCATCGCGGTACCACCCAACTTGCATAAGCCAACTTTCAGTAAATAACGGTTACAAGCCGTCCGATTCTTCACCGGCCACTCCAGAGCGGAAAATTTTTCTTTGCCGAGGCTCGCACCGACCGCCTGTTCTCTGATGTACATACGAAAAATATTTTCTCTTTCCCTGTGTTTTATTTATTATATATTCATTAAGGTTTTTTGTAAAGTAAAACGATGGAGCTTAATTTGGCTCCACCGTTTTGTTTTTATTTACTCTTTTAAATCATACCAGGCATCTGCCAATGCTGCATATTCTTCCATGGAGAATGTTTCTCCCCGGCGGGTTCCGTCAATCCCTGCAACAGTAAGAATCTTCTTCCCCAAATCTGCATCGATGCCTCCTGCTTTCATAGCATTGGTAAATACTTTACGCCTTTGCCCGAATCCCATTTTTACCAGCCGGAAAAAAAGGTTTCTGTCCTTTACCTTTACGGCAGGTTCTTTTCTTCTCCGTATTTTTAAAACCGTTGATGTGACCGCAGGTCTGGGCAAAAATGCATCAGGTGCAATATTCAGAACCCTTTCTACTGTACAGTAAAACCGGACGGCAAGGGTCAATGCCCCGTAGTCTTTTGTTCCCGGAGATGCCATAATACGGTCTGCCACTTCTTTTTGCATCATAAAAACAAATAAAGAAATAGGAAGCTCTGAGCGGATTAAATACAGCAGGATAGGCGTCGTAATATAATAGGGAAGATTGGCCGCCGCATGCCACTCTTTATTTCCGAGCCTTTCTTTCAAATTTGTTTTCAGTATATCTTCATATATCATCTGAACATTATCGTAAGACTCTAAAGTATGGGACAATACTTTTTCCAAACTTTGATCAATTTCAAAGGCTGTTACATCTGCACCCGTCTCTGCCAATGCTTGTGTCAATGTCCCGATACCTGCTCCTATTTCTAAAACAGAACTGCCTTCGCCTATTTCTGCCGCTTCTGCAATAGCGGCCACGACATCGGGTCTGATTAAAAAATTTTGCCCCAATCTGTGCTTTGCACGAATTCCAAAACGGCGGATGATATAGGTAACAACCTTTTTATCCGCCAAATTAGCATCTTTCATTATTTTCTCCTAATTGTTCCAGTGCCGATTCCCATTCTTCCTTTGTGACACCAAAATGGTTGAGCCTCTTTAAAAATTGTTTCCCATTACCAAATCCAATCCCGAGAGATGCTCCTAGAGCGGCTCTTTTACGGGAAGCATTTTCACTTCCCATAAGTCCCGCTTCCCATAAATCAGACATGGTAAATAATCCCGATTCATTCTGATGTAAAAGCCTCACCTTAGCAAGAGCCCTTTTTATAGCTTCCGGTGAAGCGTCTTCTATTCCCACATCATCGGCAGTGGAAGCTTCCTCTTTTGGAACAAATGCATGGAGTGCTTCGGGAAATAAAGAAGTAAGACGTGCCCGGATTCTTTCTCCCGGTCCGTCAGGATCCGTCAAAATTATGATTCCTCTTTTTTTATAAGCGGCGCGAATATCTTCTATAACAGCAGACCGGAGGGCAAAGCCTCCGGTCGCAATTATATCCGCTTCTACCGCCTGTTTGACACGGGCAATATCCGATTTGCCCTCAACAACGATAACTTGGCGAATCATATCAGTCTCTGGCTACATATCCGATACCACGAACCGTATGGATATATTTCTTTCCGACTTTTTCATCAATTTTACTACGAAGATAACGGATATATACATCTACAATATTTGTTTTGCCTGCATATCCGTATCCCCATACTTTTTCAAGTACTTCTTCTCTTTTTAAGACACGGTTTTTATTTTTTGCCAAGAATAAGAGCAAATCAAATTCTTTCTTTGTCAAATCAATCACTTCATCCCCTGCACGTACCTCATGACGGTCAGGATAAATCGCTAAATCGCCGATAGTAAATGAAGGGTCAACTATAATTTTCGGCTCTTCATGACGACGAAGTGCCGAATGAAGTCTGGCAATCAATTCCTTCGTCGCATATGGTTTTGTAATATAATCGTCAGCCCCGGCATTTAATGCTTCCACCTTGGCATCTACACTGGCATCTGCAGACAAATAAATAATAGGGAGTGAGCTGATTTCTCTCACCTTTTCAAGGATTTCTCCCCCGTTTTTCATAGGTTCATCCGGGTCAAGGATAATGATATCCGCCTGACGTTGTCCGGCTAAATCCACAACCGAATCTCCTATATTATCAATTAAGCAGGAAAATCCTTCCTCCTCCAATTTAAGCTGCATAAAACGGCTTACACTCGGATCACTTTCAACAATTAATACACATTTTCTCATAATAAGGTTCCTCCCCAAATAACAAATAAATCATAACAAATAAAAAACTGCTCTTTTTTTATTATTATTTTTTGCAATCCTTTTTTATTGGCATATTATTATTTTTTTACCAAATGATTTCATGGATTGCACAAGAGCTTTATTGTCCTCGATTTAATGATACCATAATTTTATACAAATTCAAGCGTTTTATTCTATTTTTATTATAAAAAAATTAGATATTTTAATGCGATTCATTAATTTATGAGTTATATTTTTTCTTTTGAGAAATATTTTATTTTTCCTTTTTCGTCATAAAAAATATGAAAAATGCGCATGTATACAAAGAATATTTATAATCTTCTATTTTCTCATGTAATCATAATTGAAAATTTATCTCATTTATAAGGCTGATATTTTTATAACATACATATACCCCCTATATGTATAGAATTTTTCTATCATCCGTATAGTATCCATTTATTGCTCATAAGAAAAAGAAGTTTCCTGTCTGAGGAAACTTCTTTTTCTTTGTTTTTATTTAAACAATTGTCTCATTCTGTGATTCAACATACCGGAACCGTAAACAGCGTCTGTATCAAGTAACTCTTCTATACGGAGCAATTGGTTATATTTTGCTACTCTCTCCGTGCGCCCCGGTGCGCCGGTCTTAATCTGTCCTGCATTAAGTGCTACTGCCACATCAGCAATGGTTGTATCTGCCGTTTCTCCGCTTCTGTGCGAAATAACCGCCGTATAACCGTTCCTTTGTGCCATTTGCACGGCATCAAAAGTTTCCGTAAGCGTTCCGATTTGGTTTAATTTAATCAATATAGAATTTGCCACACCTTGGTGAACCCCACGGGATAACCTCTGTGTATTGGTAACAAAAAGATCGTCGCCTACAAGTTGTACCCTTGATCCCAAAGCTTCTGTCAATTTTTTCCATCCGTCCCAGTCTTCTTCACCAAGACCGTCTTCAATAGAAATAATCGGATATTTTCGCACCAGATTTTCATAAAATCCAATCATTTCCTCTGCCGTCTTAGCCGCATGATCACCGGCCAAATGATAGAGTCCGTCTTCTCCGAGAAGCTCAGAGGCTGCCACATCGGTTGCAAGTGCTATGTCTTTTCCCGGAGTATATCCTGCTTTTTCGATAGCCTCACATATAATTTCCATAGCAGCTTCATTTGACGGTAAATCAGGAGCAAAGCCTCCTTCATCACCTACGGCGGTAGAAAGGCCCTTCTCTTTTAACACCGATTTCAATGTATGATAAATCTCTGCACACATACGGAGTCCTTCCGAAAAAGAAGATGCACCGACAGGCATAATCATACTTTCCTGAATATCTACATTATTATCTGCATGAGCTCCGCCATTTATGATATTCATCATCGGCACGGGTAAATTATGAGCATTCACACCGCCCAGATATTGGAAAAGCGGAAGTCCCACTGAATCAGCGGAAGCATGAGCCGCCGCAAGTGAAACTCCTAAAATGGCATTGGCTCCCAAGCGGCTTTTATTCGGAGTACCGTCTAAATTGATTAGTATCTGGTCAAGCCCTCTCTGGTCACTGGCTTCCCAACCGATAACTGCATCAGCGATCTCGCCATTGACATTGTTTACCGCCTTTAATACACCTTTTCCATCATATCTGTTCTTATCTCCGTCTCTAAGTTCTGTAGCCTCAAACAGACCGGTAGATGCTCCGGAAGGTACTCCTGCCCGTGAAAAAGTCCCGTCTTCCAAAAAAACTTCTACCTCAACGGTAGGATTTCCCCGGGAATCCAAAATTTCTCTTGCATGAAGATCAGTAATTGCTGCCATGATTTCTCCTTATACCTTTTTATAAATAGAAGCAAAATCTGATGCTTTCAGACTGGCTCCTCCGATAAGTACGCCATCAATATTTTTTTCTTTAATGAATACAGAAACATTGTCCGGATTCACGGAACCGCCATATAAGATACGTATGGCTCCGGCTGCCTTTTTTCCGACCAGCTTTTCCAGACTGTGCCGTATAAAAGCGGCAACCGCCTCAGCATTTTCAGCTGTTGCTGCTTTTCCCGTACCGATTGCCCATATAGGTTCATAGGCAATAACAAGCTTATCTGCATCTTGTTTTTTGATGCTTGAAACTCCGTTTTGAAGCTGTGCAAAAATACGTTCTTCCGTCTGCCCGCCGTCCCGCTCCTCCAGCGTTTCTCCGATACAAAGAATCGGAATCATTTCATGAGCAAAAACAGACTTTACCTTTTCCGCGATAAACCGGTCCGACTCTTTGAAAATCTGACGCCTTTCAGAATGTCCGCAGATAACATATGTACATCCCAAATCCTTCAACATAACCGGTGATACTTCTCCGGTAAACGCCCCTTTGTCCTCAGGATATACATTTTGTGCACCCCATTTAATTGACGATGTTCCCAACATAAAGCGGGCTAAAGGAATATCAGTAAAAGGAGGACAAATTAAAAGTTCGGCTTCTTTTTTTATGACTTTGAGTTCTTTGAAAAAATGCTCTGCTTCAGAAACCGTGTGGTTCATTTTCCAGTTCCCAGCAATTAAAACGGTTCTCACGCCCATCACTCCTTGTCAGCCAATACAGCGACACCGGGTAAAATCATTCCTTCAAGCATTTCCAGAGAAGCTCCGCCTCCTGTAGAAACATGGGAAAACTTATCTCCGATTCCTAATTGGTCCACCACGGAAGCCGACTCTCCTCCGCCGATAACGGTAGTCGCATCAAGTTCTGCAATGGTTTCTGCAATGGTAAATGTTCCCTTTGCAAAAGCTTTCATTTCAAATACACCCATAGGCCCATTCCAAACAACCGTCTTCATTTTCTTCAGTGTATCCGCATAAAGCCGGATTGTTTTAGGACCGATATCAAGTGCCATCCAGGGATCGGAAAAATCTTTTGCTTCCAAAACTTTTGTGTTTGCATCTTCTGCAAAAGCGTCTGCTGCCATGAAATCTACGGGTAACATAATCGTCGAACCCATTTCTTTTGCCTTTTTCATTAAATTCCGGGCAAGCTCAAACCGATCTTTGTCCTGCAAGGATTTCCCCATGTCATAGCCTTCGGCAGCCACAAAAGTATTCGCCATTCCTCCGCCAATCAATATAACATCGGCTTTTTCCATCAGATTAGCAATGACCTGGATTTTGTCACTGATTTTAGCACCGCCTATAATGGCTGCAAAGGGACGTTCCGGCTTTTCAATGACCCCGTCAAGAAAATCAATTTCTTTCTTTAACAAAAGTCCGGAAACCATAGGTAATAACTTACCTACACCCACAACAGAAGCATGTGCCCTGTGTGAGACACCGAAAGCATCATTCACTGCCACTTGGCACCCTTCAACCAGCGCCTTGGCAAAATCTTCTCCGTTTTTCTCTTCTTCCTTATGGAATCTGAGATTTTCTAAAAGAAGAATGTCTCCCTGCTTAAGAGACTGTTTCAGGGCTGCCACTTCCTGACCGACACAGTCATGAGCAAATTGTACAGGTCTCCCTAAAAGCTCGGATAACCGCTTTGCCACCGGCTCAAGCGACAATTCCGGTTTGATTTCTCCTTTCGGGCGACCCATATGGCTGGCAATAACTATGCCGGAAACTCCCGCCCCAAGGAGATACTCTATCGTCGGAAGGGTGGCACGGATTCTTCGGTCATCAGTGATATGCCCTTCTTTATCCATGGGTACATTATAATCCACACGGACATAGACAGTTTTCCTTGATAATTCAATGTCATAAACCGTTTTCTTATTCATTTCGGACGCCCCCTTGGATTAAAGTCCTTTAGAGGCAACAAATGCCACTAAATCAATAATTCTCATGGAGTATCCCCATTCGTTATCATACCAGGCAATCACTTTAACCATGTTATTATCCATAACCATTGTCAGCTTGCTGTCAATCGTAGAGCTTACATCGGTCGTCTTAAAATCACTGGATACCAATTCTTCGTCAGTATATGCCAAAATTCCTTTGAGTTCTCCCTCAGAGGCTACCTTTAATGCTTCGTTGACTTCTTCCTTAGTTACCGTTTTATTTAATTCCACAGTCAAATCTACAAGAGATACATCCGGAGTCGGCACGCGAACCGCCAATCCGTTCAATTTCCCTTTCAACTCAGGAATAACTATACCAATGGCCTTTGCCGCACCCGTACTGGTAGGAATCATATTTTCTGCTGCCGCTCTGCCTCGCCTTGCATCTTTTTTATGCGCTTTTTCAAGAATTGCCTGATCATTGGTGTAGGAATGAATGGTCGTCATAAGCCCCCGTTTAATCCCGAATTTTTCATCGAGTACCTTGCAGACAGGAGCCAGGCAATTTGTCGTACAAGAAGCATTGGAAATAATTTCATCTTTAGCCGGATCATAAATAGATTCATTTACACCCATGACGATTGTGGCATCTTCATCTTTGCCCGGTGCGGTGATAATGACTTTTTTTACAGTTCCCCGGATATGCTTACCTGCACTGGCACGATCCTTTAATTTGCCTGTCGACTCAATAACAATTTCAACACCGTAAGCACTCCAGTCCAAGTTCTCAGGATCACGGTCATGCAAAACCTGAATACGTTTTCCGTCAACAACCAACACATCGCCGTCGACTTCCACCTTTTTATCCAGGCGTCCGTGCACAGTATCATATTTCAAAAGATAAGCTGCTGTTTCCGGTCCGCTCGGATTATTAATCGCTACGATATCCAAATCTTTCCGGTCAAGAAGTCCGCGAAAAACAAGTCTGCCGATTCTGCCAAAACCGTTAATTGCTACTTTTGTCATGCTTGTACCCTCCTATGTGATTGAAATACTGAAATTGCTGCCTTTGCAAAATGCCCCTTCCAGGATTGCAAATAGCAAACAAAAATCCTGACGTACCCATAAATAATGTGGCGGAAGCCGGATTTAATTTTTGTACAATCAGGCATATTTTACTTTATATAGTATATCATGCACCGTTTTACACTACAACAACTGCAACCTCTGATATAAAAAGTATATACTTATTATAAAATTTTGAAATTTGAGTTACCTATTTTCTATTTACATCTTATTTTATAAATTTATAACGGAAAACAAATTTATTGAATTTGCTTATGCTTTTTATTTTATTTTTGCCTTGACAAGAGTATAATGATTATAAATCATTATTATTTCATTTCTTATGCTTTTTTCTTATCATTAATGATGAACTGGTTAAGGAGGGTTCTCATGATATCTTGGAATACAAAACTGACAAAATTACTGGATATTTCTTATCCGATTATTCAAGGTGCCATGGCTTATATCTCTGACGGCCGTTTAGCTGCCGCCATGAGCCACGCCGGCGGTGCCGGAGTCATCGCCTCAGGAGGCTTTACCCCCGATGAGGTTCGTAAAGAAATCCGCATTTTCAAAGACATGGCGGGCAACCATAAAATCTATGGTGTCAATCTTATGCTGCAAGATAAAAACAAAGATGATGTAGCTCAGATTATCTGTGATGAAAAAGTTCCTTTTGTAACTATCGGGGCAGGCAATCCTATTCCATGGATGAAGGAACTCCAGCCCCGTCATATTAAATGTATCCCTGTTGTTCCTACTGTAAAGCTGGCCCAACGAGTCGAGAAGTACGGTGCCGATGCCATAGTAATCGAAGGCATGGAGGCAGGTGGTCACGACGGTAAAATCACTTTGATGGCGCTGATGGAAAATGTTCTTCCCCTGATTGATATTCCCGTCCTCGCTGCCGGCGGAATCATTGACGGTCGTGCGATTGCCGCCGCTCTTCTCATGGGGGCATCGGGCGTACAAATGGGCACCCGCTTTTTGCTCGCTGAAGAATGCCGTCTGCATCCCAATGCTAAAAAAGCTATCATCAAAGCCGGTGATACCGATTCTGTCGTTACCGGTTTTACAAGAAATAACAGTGTACGTGGTCTGAGAAATCAATTCTCCCATAAATTCTTAAAAGCAGAATACGGCGGTGCCAGTGCAGAAGAATTGACTGAACTTTCCCGGGGAAGCAACAAAAAAGCAGCCGTTGACGGCGATGTAGAAAACGGTTTTGTTTTGGCCGGTATGTCACTTACCCACTTGACCAAAATCGAACCTGTTAATGATATTATAAACGTACTTGTCGAAGAAACAGAAGCGGTATTAAAAAAAGGCCCCTCTCTGATTTAAAGTGACCTTTATCATCTCTTTTTGTTATACATGAATGTCAAACCTGTCTTATTCTTTAGCACGCAGTCATTGTATAATAAAGGAGCAGAATACTATCAATATCATATGTAAGGAGGATTCTTTATGTATACTTTCAATAATACTTCCTTTAAAGGGAAAAATCCGCAAATTCATGAAGAGGCATTTGTAGCCCCCAACGTTTCTCTCTACGGAGATGTTCGCGTTGCCAAGTATGCAAGCCTTTGGCCCGGTGTTGTCGCCCGCGGAGATGTCAATTATATTTCCGTTGGCGAATGCTCCAACGTCCAGGATTTGGTTTGTCTCCATGTGGCTGGCGATAATCCCTGTATCATCGGTGATTATGTCACAATCGGGCACTGTGCCTGTGTTCACGGTTGCGTTCTGGAAGATCACGTTCTGGTCGGTATGAATGCCACCATTTTGACCGGTGCCAAAGTCGGAAGAGGATCTATCATTGCGGCAGGCGCTTTGGTCTTGGAAAACCAGGTTATTCCGCCAAATTCCTTGGTCGTAGGTGTACCGGGAAAAGTCATTTCCACCATTGATAAAATAAAAAATATCCACGGCCAGGCACTTAAATACAAGACCGAATGGGCTATAGACTATGGAGTTCATCCCAATATTGAGGGAGAACTTTATCACGGGGAAGAAATTATCTAAAATTTTTTCAAACCATACGTCATGGAATTCATACGCAACAGTCACATCTGCTGTTGCGTATTTTTTTGTGCCGTAATCCTAAAACCGGATATTTTCTTTCTTCCATTCCCTTCCATTGAGAATTTTTTATTAAAACTTTCTCCCCACAAAAAGCCCCCGGCAACCAATGTACCGGGGGCTTTTTTCTTCTGAATATTTACTCTTTTATACAATCTTTTAATCCGGGGAAATCCAACGTAGCAAACAAATCGTGGAGTGTTTCATCTCTCCTGATTTGCCGGATCTCTCCGTTTTCAGAAACCATAATCTCTTTATGTCTCAGCCGGCCGTTATAATTGTATCCCATGCTATGTCCGTGAGCCCCTGTATCATGAATCACCAGCAAATCTCCCTTCGTGATTTCAGGTAATTCTCGCTGGATAGCAAACTTATCGCTATTTTCACACAATGACCCGACCACATCATATACGCTGTTTTTTTCCGCCTGCTCTTTTCCAACAACCGTAATATGATGATAAGCACCATACATACCGGGACGCATAAGATCCGCCATGCAGGCGTCAACTCCTATATAATCCCTGTAAATATTTTTATAATGAATGGCTTTTGTTACCAAGTACCCGTACGGTCCGGTAATGGCGCGTCCGCACTCAAAGCAAATACGGGTATGCTCAAAGCCTTTCATTTTTTCTTGAAATAATTGTTTCGCCCCGTCCCCGAGAGCCTCCAAATCTACTGCATCCTGTTCGGGCCGGTAAGGAATACCGATTCCCCCACCGAAATCAATAAAACGGACTGTCACGCCCTGCTGTTCTCTGATATCAAGCGCCAAATTAAACATCATACGGATTGTCCCCAAAAGTCCCGGCAATTCAAGCTCGGATGAAATGACCATGGTATGGATGCCGATATAAGTAATTCCCTTATTTTTTGCCCATGCCACACACTTCATCAGTTGGTCATAGGTCATACCGTATTTCGCTTCCTCCGGTGCACCGATAATAGAATTACCTCTCGCTAAATCAGGCCCGGGATTATAACGAAAACAAATACGTTCGGGAATAATTCCAAGCCTTTCCAAATCATCCAGGTTCGATATATCATCAAGATTTATGATAGCACCCAACTCATGAGCCTTAATAAATTCTTCATCCGGCGTATCATTAGAAGAAAATACAATCTCTTCACCGGATAAACCGACTGCCTCAGCCAAAATTAATTCCGCCATAGAACTGCAGTCCGCTCCGACATGAACATTATGCAAACTTTTCATAATCCATGGATTCGGCGTTGCTTTCACTGCAAAATATTCATAAAAGTCAGGATGCCACGAAAATGCCTGCTGCAGCCGCTTCACATTATCCAATATCCCTTTTTCGTCATATAAATGAAATGGCGTCCCATATGTCTCTGCTATATCCTTAATTAACTGCCCGCTAAAAGGGATCTCTTTTTTACTCACTTTTTTATCACATCCTTGCGTCTGTATCAAATTATATTAAAATTATCACTATTATATCACGGACCTGCCTCCTCTATAAAATTTATCTCTCTCGGAGCGAATGAATAAACATCTTTGCTTTCCTGTTTTACTAAAAAAACAGATGCCTCCCGCTATGTACGGAGAAGCATCCGAAATCCAAATCACATGATTATAATTTTTATCCGTTAGCAAAAAAGCATCATGCTCATTTATTTCGCTTTTTCTACTGCCAATTTACTGTACTGATCTACCCATTTTTCAAAATTTCCGTTTTGTGTGTTTTCATCAATCACTTCATTCAGGATTTTTACTAAATCATCATTCCCTTTCTGCAAGGCTATAGCAGAAACCTTTTTCGCATCAGGGAAAGAAAATTCTGCCAGCGCCAAATCATCATTAAATATCAGGTACTGCTTTGCCACAACCCCCTCCATGACGATTCCGTTGAGCTTTCCATGCTTTAATTCCAAAACCGCATCGGGAACATTGGTAAGACCTACCGCTTTTGCTCCTTCAACCTTTTGTGCCGTTGCTTCCTGAGTGGTTGATTTTTCTGCCCCCAACACAGCTCCTTTTAAATCGGAAAGGCTTTTATATTTCCCCGCATCTTCCTTCCGTACAAGAAGCTTTTGCTCTGTCGGCAGGTAAATTTTGGAGAATGCCATCGCTTTTTCTCTTTCCGGAGTCGGTGCAACCCCTCCGACCGCTATATCTACCTTATCTGCCGTTACAGAAGACAAAAGTGCCGAGAAACTCATGTCCTGTACTTCCAGCTTGACTCCCAGTTTATTTGCCACCTGCTGTGCCAATTCTACATCAAGTCCGATAACTTTTTTATCCCCTGCCGTTGCATCTACAAATACATAGGGCGGATAACCGGAAGATGTGCCTACTATAAGTTTGCCTCTTTCTTTAATTTTCTTAAGTAATTTCCCCTGCTGTTCTCCTCCCGTTTTTTTATCATTACCCCCGGCCTTACCGGAATCTCCACATCCGGATAAAGCAAACATGCTGACTGCGGCCATTCCCAAAATTGCCATTTTAAGTGATTTTTTCATGATATACCTCCTTATATAACCGACAAATTTTTATTTCTTATACTCTGATAGAACGAACTTTCATGCGCCGTTCCAGAATACGCAGGCAGGAAGAAACAAAAAATGTCATAACAAAATAATATACAGCTACGATGACAAGCGGCGGAAACGGTTGGAAACTGATTCCCTGTATCGTCGTTGCCGTATACATTAAGTCTGCCATACCGATAACAGATACCTGGGAAGATTCTTTGATAAGTGTCACAAATTCATTTCCTATAACCGGCAAAATATTTCTGACCGCTTGGGGAATAATAATCCTGACCATGGACTCCCATTTCGAAAAACCTAACGACATCGCTCCCTCGAGTTGTCCGTTTCCGACAGACTGTATTCCCGAACGGACTATTTCACACTGATACGCCCCGGAATTTAAAATTAAAGCAATTACACCTGCTGACAGTCGCTCAAAATCCACTCCCATAATTTCAAAACTCGGGAAATGGATACCCAGGAACGGGAGTCCGAAAAACACCAGAGAAATCTGGACAAGAACAGGCGTCCCGCGGATTACTTCCACATACACGGCGGAAATTACCTCCAGTATTTTTATCCCCGAAATTTTCATAAAGGCAAGAAGTATACCCAGAAACAATCCGAAAAAACAAGATAAGAAGGAAATAATAATAGTGATTTTCACGCCGGATAAAAAAATATCCTGATATTTGATGGCCGTTTCTAAAACTATATCCATGATTGACTCCTTAAATTTCACTATGCAGCAGACGTTTTAAAAAAGTTTGTGTTCTTTCTTCCGCAGGATGTGTGAAAATCTCCTCCGGTCTGCCTTCTTCCACTATATATCCTTTATCCATAAAAACCACATGATCGGCAACCGAGCGGGCAAATTGCATTTCGTGAGTAACGACAGCCATCGTCATTCCCCCCATCGCGACTTCCTTCATGACAGAAAGTACATCTCCTACCAATTCGGGATCCAGTGCCGAAGTAGGTTCATCAAAAAGCAACATTTTCGGCTTCATTGCCAATGCTCTAGCAATAGCAACCCGCTGTTGCTGCCCCCCTGAAAGTGCTCCCGGATAATGGTAGGCCCTTTCACCCATTCCGACACGGGATAATAATTCCATCGCTAAATCTTCCGCTTCTTTTTTATTCAGCTTATTAATATGCACAGGTGCATACATAACATTTTCTATCGCAGTCATCATAGGAAATAAATTAAAAGATTGAAAGACCATCCCCACATCACGACGCAGCATTTTTACGTCTGTTTTCTCATCAATCAACTTTCCTTCGAACCAAAGTTCCCCTCCGGTCGGCTTTTCCAGTAAATTTAAGCATCGGAGAAAAGTACTTTTCCCGGAACCGGACGGCCCGATAATCGTTACTACTTCCCCGTTATATATTTGCATATTGATATCTTTGAGTACTTCTGTTTTCCCGAATGATTTTTTTAAATGCTTAATTTCATAGATAATTTGCTTACTTTTATTATCTTTCATATCATCACCCTATTCAATAATATACAGATATTAGCATAATTATTCATATATGTCAATATTTTCCATTTTTATTTTTTGAAAAATGCTTTTAGTCAACTTGCTTTTCGCAAAAGACTTCTTACCATGATACAATATTTTTAGATGTCAATTTATGTTTTCTCTGTTCTATATACTTATATTATATAAAGGAGTTTCCCACATGAAACTGAATTTTATATCCTTACTTTACTTCCAACGGACCGCCGAAATGCAACACTTGACAAAAGCGGCAGAGAGCCTGCATATTGCCCAGCCTGCCTTGTCAAGAACCATTGGAGGATTGGAAGCGGAGCTCGGCGTGAGTTTATTTGAACGTACGGGCCGGAGTATAAAATTAACCCGCGATGGAGAAATTCTTTTAAAGCATGCCAATGCATTTTTAAAACAGCTGGAGCAACTGAAACACGATTTAAAGGAATCAAAAAACATGCAGCAGATGACAGTCAAACTGTACATCGGTTCTGCTACGCAACTGATTCCTGTTTTCCTGATGAAATTCAAACAAGAGCATCCGGAATCTATTTTAGAAATACTGAACCAAAAATCCCCCGTGTCTTCAGATATACAGAGTGACCTCTCTTTATTTTCCAGTAATGAAAAGATTGATAATGACAATACGGTCACATTGTTTAAAGAAAATCTGATTATGCTTTTACCTAAAAATCACCCTCTTGCCGGAGCAAGGCAGGTTAAATTAACCGATTTTGCTGATGATAAATTTATTACCGCTCCAAAAGGCATGTGGCTCAGAAGCACAACAGATCAGCTTTGCTATGCTGCCGGATTTGAACCATCCATTGTCATGGAAAGTGATAATCCGAACACCGTCAGGGAGTTTATTCGCGCCGGTCTGGGCGTTGCAATCGTGCCCCAACTTACCTGGTATGCTGCTCGTGGTGAAGGCGTTGAATCTCTTTTTCTGCAAGACGACAACTGTTACCGCTATTTAAATTTATCATGGCGTACAGATGCCCCACTTCCCCTTGTCGCCGTATTATTACAAGAATATATTATAGATAATTTCTGGTCCTTCGTAGAAAGCACCGCCAATCTAAATAAATAACAAAAGCAGAGATAATCATAAAGAAACAAGCAATCCGAGAAGGTCTAGGACCGCTTGTTTCTTTATTTTTCTTTTTATTTAATATAACAATTATATTATTATATTTCCCTAATTTCAATTTTTTTGATTATATATTT